>Ga0102814_10003452_pt1 | contig 10295 bp, 9 predicted proteins | sample ColrivemetaGS741_FD_79112 | JGI IMG/M metagenome (GOLD analysis project Ga0102814, IMG submission 79112) | Estuarine microbial communities from the Columbia River estuary - Flood tide ETM metaG S.741 | ecosystem: Environmental > Aquatic > Marine > Intertidal zone > Estuary | place: USA: Columbia... | reverse complement strand
GCATTAGCGTTAACAGTAGGAACTGTGGAGATCACGGATAAAGCAGCAGTCGAAGCAGCAATCGCAGCATACGACTTACTAAGTCCAGAAGCAAAAGCAGAACTTACAGTAGAAAAAGCATTACTAGATAGTTTATTAGTAGAAATAATTTCACAAGTTACTACAATCCTTAATGGTTTTAAAGATGATATATTAGCTGAAGTAATAAGTGGAACGTTTGTAAATCTTGAATTATCAGAAGATACTGCATTAGCCAGATTAGCAAAAATTGATGAATTATTAGCGACATTAATCACTAATCCTAATGTGACTTATACAACATCATTTATTTCAGGTGATAGTTATGAAACAGTTTTAAGTTATAACGGTGTAGTCTTGGATGTAACTGCAGCAATAACAGCAACATTTACATTGTCGCAAGATGCTTTAGACCAAGCAGATGTAAATCAAGCAAGTAGTATTGTTACAAGTTACTTTGTTGGAGGAACAGTTCTTGTTCCAAATTATAATGAAGGAACAAAAACTAATGCATTCTTGGCTAAAGCAAATCAATTAGTTGATGGGTTAGGTGTTATTATTTCAATAAACGCTGTAACTCACCAAGCTGGTAATAATCCGAGCACATTTGAAATTCAAATACTTAAGGGAACACAAATAGTTACAATAACATTAGATGTTATATTTTCAAAATAAATTAAAACTCACACCAAATTTACAGATTTGGTGTGAGAAAAACAAAATAACTAGAAGAGGGTGGAATTATGAATATTAAGAAAACTATAGATTTTACAAATTTGTCTCCTGAAACACTTGTTGAAGTGTTTAAAAAACATCAGGTAACTTTTCCAAGAAGCTTAAGAGTTGAGGTATTACTTACTTTGCTTGAGCCTAAGTATATTGAGGAAAGAAATAAAATAGAAAAGCAAAAAGAAGAAGCAGAAAGTACAATGAATATCAAAGACTTTATACGTCTGAATCGTTTAGTACAATATAATAGTCTAAGTGAATTCCAATTAGAAAACGATTTTACATATTATGATGATGTAAATCTAAACAAACTTTATTTTAATACTTTATGGGATAAATTTGTTAAGCATCTTGAGTTACATCCTTATTGTGATGATGTATTTCAAGAAATTGAGCAACTTGAAATTGAAGACGATCTAAAAATGCTTAGTGTATTTGAATATAACAAAGCGTTTGCATCTATAATTACTGACGAGGATGATTATTTTGATGGTATTCATTTAGTTGAATCTGTTAGACACTTTAATGATTCAAGTGTTGCAACCGAAATTAAACAACTTGGAAATAAATATGATATTACCATACCGAAATATTGGACTAAAGCTGATTTACAGGCTAGATTGAAAAAAGAGCTAAAACTTAATAAATTATTTACAAAAGAATTAGAAACTAAGATAGATGAAAGCAGCACTAAAATTACTAGGGGAATGCTTGATGATCTTAAAGTAGATTCTAAGTTACATATTACAAAAACTGATATGATTAATATAATTATTAAAAATGTAGATAAAAACAAGGTTTCTGAAATTTCTAAAAAAGAGTTAGCAGAAGAGATTGCAATCGCTGAAATTACTGAAGTAATCGAACCGGTTATTGAAAAAGTTATTGAGGAACCGGTTGTTTCAGATGTAGTTGAAGCACTAGTTGTTCAAAATACTCCTGGAGTTGATTACACAAACATGCTACAGCAAATAATTGATAATCAAAACATATTGATAGAGCAAACAACAAATAAAGAAATGACAAGCATGGATAAAGTTTTTAACTATATTGTTATTGGTTTAATCATTGTAGTTGTACTAATTTGGCTAATATATGGTATTGCAACATTAGTTTAGTTTAATTGGTAAGACCTTTGATCTGAAAATATTATAAAATTAGGTAAATAAAAAACAAGTTATCGTTTGATAACTTGTTTTATTTCATTGATTCAATGATTGATTCATATGTTGAGAATTGATTGTTATTTAATACTGACTTTGTTGTGTACTCAATTTCTAGCTTGTTTTCTTTTAATGTCTGTTCAAGAGAAATAAAGGATTTTTTAACAAATTGAGTATCGATACTTGTTGTAACTACGCCAAATGAACATGTATTAACTCTTGCTATAATTAAACCAATAGGATGTACATTTTTAATAGAATTAGCGAATAATCTTAATTTATCAATGTCAGTGTAGTTTGTGTCTTTTAACTCATAAATGACTAAAGTAAATATTGTGTTATCAGCTATTAACTCGTTTATATTGTTTATTAGAGAGCACTGGGTATCTAATCCTGTTATATGATCCTTATCATTTAAGGTTGTTTGAATATACATGAATAATATAAGACAGCTAATTGACACGCCAGTCCAGAGTGTGACATAGTCACCACTTACACTTTGAACTGCTCCACCTATTACAGCTGGAAAGGCGAACAATGATAATACAAGATATTGCTTTTTAGATAGAAACAATTTATCTCGATTTAAATAGAAAAGTGTTACTATTGTTAAAGTTATATTTAGAACTGTGAAGAATATGAAGGAACTGTTTCTTTCATAGTTGTTACTTTTTGATATTTTAAACATTATACTTGTAAATGGCGACGAGATAATTAACAAACATAATACTACAAAAACTGGAATAATCCTTTTTATTATTTTAATTAGCTCATTTTTATTCTTTCTAACCTCGTATATTACAATTAGTAACCATATTGTTGTAGGAAAAAGATTAGACATGTAAATTGAGGTTACTGAAACATAATTTATTATGTAAAAATACCATTCTGTTCTACCGTTTGCAAAATTAGACAAGATATCAAATATTTGCGCAAACATTGTAACCAGTAATAACAGTAGAAATAAACTACCAAAGATATCACTTTTGGTAGTTTTTTTATAGTTGAAAAGAATCATAGTTAATATAAGAATTCCTAATATATCAATTTGCAATAATGAATCTAACGTCATAGTATACCTCGATTCTATCTTTTATCTTTCAGATATTGTAGTGCTTTATCATATTCTTTTTCTTTTAATAAGTAGTTTACTGTTAACAGTAAATTTGTTGTATTATGGTTTTTTCTAAAAGCATTATTAATCTCCTCTTGTGATTCAATATTTTTTGTTGATAATATCTCTAAGTCAACTTTCATCAATTGAAGAAAATAAATAGAAAGATATAAGAAGAGTATTAATAAAAGCAATGCAAGAAACATAAATATTGCTGTTTCATAATAAAACTCATTATTTATACTTAATTGTATTTTAAATCTATGAACTAATATGATTGAAAAAAGAGTAATTATATTATAAAAAGCTAACCTAATATTAATAAATTGGTCTTTATATTTAACAAGTTTCACCGTGAAGAAATAACTTCCTATTGCAAAAAAACCTGTTAGAAAGATAACTAGTGAGGTGGTAATATAGCTCTCAATAAACCTATCAACTATATTTCGAGATAGAGCAAGTTGATATAGTAAAATTGGGATTTGAGAAAATGTAAAAGTTAACATAATTATTGTTGTTACAATGTTTAAAGTGGTAAATCCTTTTCTTCTTATAAGCAAATTTGATGCAGTAAATAATGATAATGTAAAATAGAATATAACAAAATCATCAAAATTCATTTTTTTTGAGACTATTATAATTAATGACATACCTAAAAATTCTCCAATTGATTCAAAGGAAAGCTTTTTTGAATTAATGTAGGAGTTACCAAAAGTTACGATAAATGATAGGAAGATTGTAGTAATATATAATAGCATTTAATCACCTCAAATAAATAATTTAAATGTCACATTTGTATTCATTTCTTTTATTATCGTTACATTACTTAATTCAGTTAAAATGTCCAAAATTATTAATCCATTTTGTCGACCTTTGGAACCTTTTTTTGAAATTTTTTGTTGTAGATTTTTTATATCATCTTGTAAAGCAGAATTTGTAATTTCAAAAATCGTATTATCACCTTGAATATAAATATCTAGTTTTATAAATTTTTGATTTGATTTATAACTTGCTTCAATAGCGTTATCTATAATTATCCCCAAAATCTCTAATAGATATTTGTTCTGCTTAAGACTTAAATCCTCGATAGAATCCTTTATGTTTAATGTGAAATTTAATTCATTAAGTAAATCTATTTTGGTTTTTATGAAACTAATAAAAATATCATTATTTAGTTTGTTTAGTCCAATAACGTTTTTAGAGTTTTTAGTCTGATTTTCTAGGTATTTATCAATATATTCTGTTGCTGCATCATAATCATTATTAATTAATAATTGATGAACAAAATCAATTCTTTGATTTTCCATTGTGCTTAAGAGAATCTCTAGTTTTTCATTTCGGGAATTAAGCTCAGATTGAAAAATTGATTGCTTAGTTCTGATGTTGTTGAACATTACAGAAGAAGCAATTCCAGAAATGAATACAATTATAGCAATTAATACGATTAAGTATACCAAACTCTCAATTTGGAAATTAATAATATTATTTTTTTCTAAATCAATAATAACTGTACAAAAAATTATCATTGTTATGAAACCAAATCCTAAATTCACTTCAAAATAGTTGTTTGATGTTTCATTTAAAGTTGTAAATTTAGTTAATAATATATATGAAGTTAGGGATAATGCAACTATAAGCAATTCAATTAAAAATGCAGTTAAATCATATTCTGATGCAATAAATAATTTATTGAAAGTTTCAGTCCCATATATAATGAACAGGAAGTAAATCTCAAAAAATATAATGAACAGAGTATACTTTAAAGCATAATGTTTGTTTTCCATGAACGACATGGAACTAAGTAAAATTACTAAAAAGAATAGTACAAAATTGTAAGTAACACTAGTATCAAAAAAAGAAATGAATATTAAAAACAAGAATGGAACCAAACTTTTTAACAAGTTTTTAACATTCAAAGTTTTTGAGTTCATTCCAATAAATAGCACTTTAAGATATGTAAATATAAAGATTGGCATAATGTCACCTGCTTTTAGATATACTTTATTATAACAAATTTTAAATATATTGGTTATATAATTAATTCTCAATATATAGTATAATTTACTAAGTGGAGGTGGGTTTATGATTTTTGTTGTTTATGAGGATGAAGATTATTTTAAGCAAATTATTGAGCTTGAAATAAAAAAGGTTGCTAAATCACTAAAAATTGATGTTGAAATAGTTTTTGCTGAAACTACGGATGAAGTATTGGAGTATAACAAATCCGAAGAGGTTATAGTCAATATTATCGATATTGAATATGACGACAATTTGGATGCTGGTATAGTTACTGCTAAATCAGTTAGAGATAAGTTTATGGGTAATTACATATTATTTTTCACGTCACATATTGAAAAAACATATGAAGTACTAAATTCGTTTATTGAACCATTAGCGTATATATATAAAGGTGATCCAAATTTTAGTGCAATATTTGAAGATGCTATTCAAAAAATAGTTAAAATTCAAAATAGTAAGGGCAGGCAAGACAAAATTATATTTAGCAATAAAGATGGGGATAAGTTATTTGTTATTATTGATGAGATTCATTTTATTACGACTAATTTGTTTCGACAGAAGTATCTTGATATTTATTTGTATGATAACGTGTTAGAAGTAAAAGGTTCTTTAAAGGATTTAAATAAGTATTCTGATACTTTAGTTCAAATTTCAAGATCAACTTTGGTAAATAAAAATAAGATTAGAAATATCGTTAAGGATGAGAATCCTAAAAATAAGATTATTATTACTAAGCTAAAAGATAAAGAGTTAGAGAAAAACTGTGTTTTAACTCCTAAGTTCAAGAGTAATCTAACGTAAATATATATGAAGCACTATCAGTCGATAGTGCTTTTTTTAAACTATCCACTCCAACTGTAAGTAATAATAGAATTGGGATTTATAATTTTGGGAATACGATTATTGATAATATTGTGTTTTCTTTATGTTAATATCAGAAACATTAAGCTGATATAAAAAGGAGATTAATTCTCCTTTTTATTTTTTCTTAGAAAATGATATAATCAAATAAGTAGGGATAAACTAAATACTAATTTACAGGAGGAAACACAATGTTTTTTAACTCTGAAATAGGGATTGAATTGAGTTTTTTTGGTCCTTGGCATTTGTTGCAAATATTTATTACGGCTTTAGTAGTATTTTTAATTTATTTTTATCGTAAGCAATTAAGAGAATTTAAACATGAAAAGACATTGAGGTATATAATTGCTGGAACATTACTTGTTATTGAATTAAGTCTCCATGTTTGGCATTTGGCTAACAATGATTATTACATAGTTCATATGTTGCCTTTAAATCTATGTACTATCAATGTTTATGCATCAATAGTGATTATCTTCTCGAAAAATAAGAAAGTCTTTAATATAGCTTATTTTTGGGGATTTGGAGCACTGCTTAGTGTATTGTTCCCTGACATGAGTTATGGGCCAGATAGATATCGATACTATCAGTTCTTTTATGCTCATATGTTCTTCTTATGGATTTATATGTATATGATCTTTGTTCATGATTTTAGACCTGGATTAAAAGAGTTTAAGAGAAGTGCAGCTGTGTTATTTGTTTTAGCTATTGGTATTGCATTACCTGTTAACTTGATATTTGGTGAAAACTATATGTTTTTACTTGAACATGGTGGAACTCCCTTGGAAATAATTCATGGGTACGGAGCTGTTTCATATTTAATTGGAGTTATATTAGTAATAATAGTAATAATGGTTATATGGTATTCACCGATTTATTGGTATTTGAAGAGAAATAACAAAATATAGATAATAAAAAAGGTGCTTCTGGAGAAGCACCTTTTTTTTATTTCTTTATAGCTTTAATTAATCTGAATAATTCGTTTGTTTTATTATAAATCAATCTTTTTGCATTTTCTTCGTCCATTGCTTCTTCAAGACTCATGGGTGAATCCATGATGGAGAACATTGATGTTATTCCATGTTTATGTCCTTTTTTGGCATCCTCTGTGATGCTTCCAGCTAGAGCTATAACAGGAATATCATATTGTTTCGCAATCTTTGCAACTCCAATTGGTGCTTTACCCATTATTGTTTGGAAGTCTAAACGTCCTTCACCTGTGATAATCATATCTGCCCATTTGATATCTTCAATAATTTTGAATTTATCAAATATGATGTCAATCCCTGGTGCTAGTTTTGAGTTTAATAAACTTAAGAATCCACCACCAAGTCCACCAGCAGCTCCACTACCACTAATAAATGCAATGTTTTTACCAGTTGTCTCTTTTATAACAGAACTAAAGTTTTGTAGTCCATAATCTAGTTCTTTAATGTCTTCAATTGATGCCCCTTTTTGAGCTCCATATACGTAAGCAGCACCGAGTTCACCATATAAGGGGTTGTCTACGTCACATGCTACTAAGAATTCGCATTCTGAAAGTTCTTTTAAGGCAAATGTTGAATCAATTGATTTTATCTTTGATAATGAAGAACCTTTTGGAATTAATTCGTTTCCTGTTTCATCTTTAAAAACATATCCTAAAGCACTCAACATACCAATACCTGCGTCGTTTGTAGCACTTCCGCCTATACCGATAATAAAGTTTCTCGAACCTTTATATATAGCGTCTTTAATCATCTGACCTACACCGAAAGTTGATGTATTAAGAGGGTTACGAAGATTAGCTGGTACTAAAGTTAATCCCGATGATTTGGCCATTTCTATAATGGCTGTTTGATCGTTTAATATACCGTATTCAGCGTATATGTTGTTAAAAAGAGGATCTTTAACTTGAACTCGAACTTTTGTTCCGCCAAGACCTTGAACTAAGGTCTCGTAAGTACCTTCACCACCATCAGCTATGGGGATTTTTTTTATGAAGTAATCAGAAGATACATCTTTAATACCCATTTCGATTGTATCAGCTAATTGTGTTGTACTAAGTGACCCTTTAAAAGAATCAATAGCTATTAATATATTCATATTGCCACCCCATTTTTATTTACAGAATAATAAATCCTAATACTAATACAACTATTAGTGTAACGATACCTTGAATAAGTGTCGCCATTGTTTGAGTTTTGTATGCAGTTTTTACATCCATACCAGTAAACTGAGCAACTACCCAGAAGTATGAATCATTTGCATGTGATACAGTCATTGCACCAGCACCAATTGCCATAACAGTTAATACAGCACCCATTGTAGAATCTAATCCTAATGACACAAGTAAAGGAGCCATTAATCCAGATGTTACAACTAGAGCAGTAGTACTTGAACCTTGAGCTGTTTTTAAAGCAGCAGCAATAATAAATGGTACTAATAATCCAAGACCTAGAGTTGCTAATTCTCCACCAAGTACGTCAGCGATTGGAGTAGCTTTGATTACAGCACCAAATGCTCCACCAGCAGCAGTGATTAAGATAATTGGTCCAGCAGTTTTAATTCCTTCGCCGATCCAGTCAGTTAATGTTTCTTTATTAAATGCAGGTAATAAACCTAATGCGATAAAGAATCCGATTAATAATGCATTAACAGGCTTACCTAAGAATATAAATAATGTATAGAAGAATCCATCACCAAGTGGGTTACCTGGGAATGCAGCTACAGTTCCGATAGCGATTAAGATAATCGGAATTAGTATTGGAGCAAATGCCATGAAAGTTGATGGTAATTTACCATATTTTTCAGTGATTGCTTTTTCTCCAAGATCAACACCTTGACCTAATTGCTCACCTAAGTTTGCGTTTTCTACATCTTCTTCAATTTCAATTTTAGATCCAATATATTTAGCCCAAGCATAACCAGCTAACATAGTGAAAATTGAAACAAATCCACCAACAAGAATTACATAACCTAATTTGTCTGATAAACCTAAGTTACCAGCAGCAGCTATTGGCCCTGGTGTAGGTGGTACTAATGTGTGTGATGCGTATAATCCAGTAGCTAATGCAACACTCATTGTTACAGCGCTTGCTTTAGTTTTTCTTGTAACACTTTTACGTAAACTAGAAAGAATTACGTATCCTGAGTCACAGAAAACAGGGATAGACACGATCCAACCAATAATACTCATTGCAAGTGCAGGACGCTTAGGTCCAACTACTCTCAATACAAAGTCTGCCATTTTGATTGCAGCCCCTGATTTTTCTAAGATAACACCGATAATTGTACCAAGTACGATAACAATTCCAATATAAGCTAAGATTCCACCAAATCCGTTACGAACTATTACATCGATGTTTTCCCAAGCAATAACAGGTTTACCTTCAACCACTAACCAACCAAAAGATTGTGGTATTGCAACACCTATTGCCACAAAGAAAGCAGCTAATAATAAAACAATAAATGGATGAACCTTAAATATTGATGTAGCAACAACGATTAGGGCAATTGCAGCTACCAGTAAAAAAATTAAATATAATGCCATTATGTTTCCTCCAATTTTAGTATTTTGTCATACAATAATGAGTAAATAATACAATATTTTATGAATTGTACTATAAAAAGCATTAAATTGTATTACAATATTAATAATATCAAAAATTGTAAGCGTATACAATAAAAAAATAAAAAAAAGTGGTTATTTACCACTTTTTACGTCTTTTATTGTTCTACTTAAATGTCTTTTACTATATACTCTTGCTAACTCGATATCTCCTGAAATTATGGCATTTAGTATTTTTGTATGTTCAACTATTCTTTCATCATTTCCGATCATGTGATATTCACCACGAGCATTACTTTCTAATACTTCCCACATAATTTCATTTATATTATGTATTAACTTATTAAATGTATATTTAGATATTGTTAGGTGGAATTTCCTATCTAATAAAAAGAAGTCTTCGTTTTCCTTATAATTCTCCATATCCACTAATAAATTACTCAGTTCTTCAATAACACTTTTATCAATGTTCTTTAAACACAGTTCAACACATAATACATCAATTGCCTGTCTTAGTTCTAACATTTCAACATAATTGAAATTGTGTATTAGCGTTGGTGTTAATACTTTTAAATAGTTCTCATCATTGTATTCACTAACATAAGTACCACCAAACTTAACTTTTTTAAGTAATCCAATCGCTAGTAAAGCTTCAATTCCACTTCGGACACTTACTCTACTAACGTTTAGCTCTATACATAGACTGTTTTCAGAAGGGATTTTTGAGCCTGGTTTCCACTCTTCCAACATTATTCTCTTTTCTATATAATCTTGCACCATTTGTGACTTTGCTATCATAATATCACCTCAATAATATTGTATCATAAAAAAGCAATATTGT
>Ga0102814_10003449_pt1 | contig 10299 bp, 8 predicted proteins | sample ColrivemetaGS741_FD_79112 | JGI IMG/M metagenome (GOLD analysis project Ga0102814, IMG submission 79112) | Estuarine microbial communities from the Columbia River estuary - Flood tide ETM metaG S.741 | ecosystem: Environmental > Aquatic > Marine > Intertidal zone > Estuary | place: USA: Columbia... | reverse complement strand
GTTGTCATTTTCATGGCGGGAATCCTTTTTGATTTCGCTGCACAATCTGGCAATCCTGCCGGGTGGATTAGGGCCAGATTGCCCTAGTCATAGGTCCAATATCGGCGCGACTGGCCAACCGCAGGTGTTCAGCAGTTCGGCGATCCGCTTCTCGGCATCTTCGCGTCCGGCATGCAGGCAATTCAACTCTAAAAACCAATACAGATACCGCGCGAAATCTGGCTTTGGTCCGCGCAATTGCGCAAAGGCGGCGGGGGCGTCGCCCGGCTGTTTAACCTGCGGGCAGATATGGTGAAAATCGGTCCGCGCAAACAAGATCGAGGGAATGCCCAGCACCATCGCCTCAAATGCCGCGGCAGAATTATGCGTGGCGACATAGGCAGCACGCCCCAGAAGGCTAGCCATATTGCCTGTGGCCAGCGACACGTTCTGCAATGTGCAAAGCTGCCGCAGCAAGGCGGTATCGGCGTCGCTATAGGTCAGCTTTGGATGGGTTTTCAGCAGAACTTCCCGTGTTGGGTCTTGCGCACGAATATGGCTGACCAGCCCGGCCAAATCGGTAAATTGCCAGTCCCGTTGCCGACATAACTCAGCCTGCATCGGTACAAGGGCAGGGCCGTCAGGATCACCTCGCCCCCAGCCGACCAAATAATGACGCTGAAGATCGGCGTAGAACGCGCGAGCGACAGTGCCGTCAATGGCATCTGCAACATAGGAAAGGTCGCCGATCCGACCGCCATATCGTTGCTGAGGAAAATCAAACATCCACCACGGATAGAAATATGCCCGGCGAAAATTAAGGCCACGTGGGCCGCGCGCACCTGTAATTTCGTGCAGATGATAAGCACGGTCTATCCGGTCCAACAGCGGGTCAATTCTGCGCTTCGTGCGGTTGGAAACCGACCAACCTTGCGCGGTTAGCAAATTACTTAAACGATTGATAAATCGAAAGGAACCGGCTTGGATATTGCCGTAGGTTTCTGCACTTGTTTGGATCAAAAGCTGCGTCATATCAGGCTGGCTTGGGCATGCGCAATTCGGCGGATTCCTTCGACGATCCGCCCCGTCGGAATGGAAGAATAGGCCAATCGATAAGAGCCAGATCCAGCCCCAACGTCTGCGAAGAACGGATCACCCGGCTCTATCAACACATCCTCAGCGCGCAGCAATTTGGCAAGCTCGCTGCTGTCTACACCGTCTGGGGCCTGCATCCAAAAACTTGTACCGCCTGATGTGCCACCGCGCAGCGCGACCAGACCCTGATCATCAATCGCGGCGCGCATAACGGCGCGGCGTTCCTTAAACGAGGCCCGCATGCGGTTGATTTGCGCATCATAATGACCCAGTGCTAGGAAATAGGCGACGGTGCGTTGAATATGCCCCGGCGGGTGTCGCAGCATGGTGGCGCGCAGGGCGCGTGCCTCGGCAACAAACTCGGCCGAGGCCACAAGATAGCCAAGCCGCAGGCCGGGAAAGAGTGATTTGGAAAAGCTGCCAACATAAATTACCCGCCCTTCATCATCGAGCGATTTGAGCGCGGGCGTCGGGGCGTTGGCAAAGCTCATCTCAAATTCATAATCATCCTCGACAATCAACATATCGCGGGCTTTCGCCATCGCCATCAATTGGCGCCGCCGCGCCAAAGGCATGGTCACGGTGGTTGGTGCCTGATGGCTGGGCGTCACAAAGGCCAGTTTGGCCGATTCGGGAATGGCGTCAGGCGGCAGGCCCTGTTCATCCACGTCGACAGGGAAATGTACCCCGTGCTGGGCCAATATTGCCCGCAAGCCAGGATAACCGGGGTTTTCAAACGCCGCTTGGCGGCCGTCGCGTAAAAGCAATTGACAGATAATCCACAGCGCATTTTGGGCACCTATGGTAATCAGAATATTCTCTGGCCCAGCCGTTATGCCGCGCCGTGGCAGGGTGTGCCGGGCGATATAATCCAACAACATCGGGTCATCGCCCATGCCGTAATCCGTTGTTAAAGCGTGAAAATCTCGTTTGCCAAGCGCCTGATGTGCGCACAATCGCCAACTGGTATGGTTAAACAGGTCAGAATCGGTTTGGCCGTAGATGAATGGATAGGTAAAGCGTTGCCAGTCAGGCTCTTTTTCGACCACGCGCGCCGCTGAATAACGCCCATCCAGCCAGCCGTCCCAGTTGATTCGCCCCGGCAGTGCTGCTGTCTTACGACGTGGGGCTTCGGCCAAAGGCGCGGTCGGCGCAACGTAATAGCCCGATCTGTCACGGCTTTCCAAATAGCCATCGGCCACAAGGTCTTGAAACGCAAGTGTTACAGTTATTCGTGCAATTCCAAGATGTTGCGCTAATGCCCGAGAGCTTGGCAGCCGTTCGCCCTTGCGTAACCGCCCGGCCAACACGGCAGCCGTAATGTTCTGCCGAATTTGCCCTTGCAACGTGCCCGGGCTGGATGGGTCTAAAAAAAATGTTTCTGTGGAAAGTGTCATGCCAACCTCATCTGGACCTATGTAACGGCCAATCTGGACATAAGTAAAGCGGCCCGTCAGGCCTAGCGTGCGGGAAATTCACTCGAGGTTTACAATGCCACATGATGTTCTGCCCAACAGCCTAGAAAATTACTGGGTTCCCTTCACCGATAACCGCGGCTTCAAGGCCGAACCCCGCCTGATTTCTGAAGCCTCGGGCAACTATATGACCGACCATCGCGGCGGGAAAATTATCGACGGGTCTTCTGGGCTTTTCTGTTCGCCCGCTGGCCATTGCCACCCGAAAATCATCGAGGCAGTTCATGCGCAGATGAAGCGCAACACGTTTACCGCGCCGTTTGGCATGTCGCATGATGGCGGATTTATGCTGGCCGACAAGGTTGCGCAGCTTACCCCAGAGGGTATGAACCACACGTTTTTTGTAAATTCGGGTTCGGAAGCCATTGATACAGCTTTGAAAATTGTCATGGCTTATCATTCAGCCAAGGGGCGCGATCGCATTCGTTTTGTCAGCCGTGAACGCGCCTATCATGGCGTAAACATCGGTGGGGTCTCACTGTCAGGTATGGTGAACAACCGCCGCACCTTCCCGGTAACCATGCCCAATGTCGTGATGATGCGCCACACATTGACCGGTGATGAACTGAACCACGCCGGCCAGCCGCTGCATGGGCGTGAGCTTGCAAATGATCTTGAGCGTGCCTGCCAAACCTATGGCGGCGAAACCATTGCGGCCTGTTTTGTGGAGCCGATTGCCGGGTCAACCGGGGTGCTTGTGCCGCCTGTTGGCTATCTGGAACGCTTGCGCGAAATTTGTGATGCGCACGGAATTTTACTAGTATTTGATGAGGTTATCACCGGTTTTGGCCGTATTGGCGCACCCTATGCTTCGCAGAAGTTTAACGTTAAGCCAGACATCATGACCATGGCCAAAGCGCTGACCAATGGGTCTATTCCAATGGGTGCCGTCACGGTTTCGGACGAGATTTATGAAACTGTGACCGACGCCGCAAAGCCGGGCGCGATTGAGTTTTTCCACGGCTATACTTATTCCGCACATCCGGCGGCATGTGCTGCGGGTATTGCCGCGCTACAGATCTATGATGATGAGGCGCTGTTTGACCGCGCCAATGCGCTGACCCCCTATTTCACCGATGCAGTGATGAGCCTTGCTGACCACCCATTGGTGCATGACGTGCGGTGCATGGGCCTGCTAGCAGGGGTCGAGGTGAAGACAGGTGCCGCGCCCGGGCAGCGCGGAACCGAGGCGCAAAAGCGGATGTTCTGGAACGGGTTGCACGTTAAGTTCACCGGCGACAGTGCCATCGTGGCGCCAATGTTCATTGCCGAACGCGCACATGTCGACGAGATCATCGACAAGTTCCGCAAAACACTCGATACGCTCGCCTAGTGCAGCTTCGGGAAAATGTAAAAACGAGGAATGGCAGGCGTTCGTCTGCCATTTTTTTAAACATTTTCGACAAAAAACCAAAAATGTGAAACGTTGAATAAAATGATCATGCCCTATCCCTAATTCTTTTTCCACGCCATTAGCCGATGAATGACGGCGTCGAGAGCAATTTTGAGTTGTTTGGCAAGGTCAAAACTCAATTCAGCGCAAATTACCATTATCGCTGAAACTCATTTGAGACCATCATCTTTGGCCAGCAGCTTGACCCTAGGTCAACCGCTCAAGGTCGGTAAGTCTTTGGCAATAATTTAGGCAATCAAGCGTTTTTCGCTTGATCTCAATGGACTTCTGCTGGTCAGATGTAATGGTTTTCTAAACGGGAAGCCCCGCAACACATAACAAGGGAGTGTTATGAACATGAAGGCTAAATTTATTGTCGCAGTGGTAACAGCCATTGTGGCCCAAGCCGCGAGCGCGCAAGACAATGTAGTTAACATCTATAACTGGTCGGACTATATTGCTGAGGACACGCTCGAAAAATTCACTGCCGAGACCGGCATTGAAGTGAACTATGACGTATTTGACAGCAACGAAGTGCTCGAAGCCAAAATGTTGGCTGGCAGCTCAGGCTATGACGTTGTTGTGCCGACATCCGGCTTTATGCAGCGCCAAATCGCAGCAGGTGTTTACCAGCCTCTAAACCGCGATCTATTGCCAAACTTGGTCAATATGGACGCGGATTTGATGGCAAGTGCCGCGACCTATGACCCAAATAATGAGCATTCGGTCATTTACATGTGGGGCACCACAGGTATCGGTTATAACATTGCTAAGGTTGAAGAAATTCTAGGTGCAGACGCGCCAACCAACTCATGGGATTTGGTGTTCAACCCTGAATATGCAGAAAAACTTTCGGCTTGCGGCATTACCATGTTGGACGCGCCAACCGAAATTTTGCCAGCGGCAATGAACTATTTGGGTCTCGACCCAGAATCAAGCGATACAGCTGATTTTGAAGCAGCGGCTGAATTGGTGATGAGCGTTCGCCCATTTGTGCGCTATTTCCATTCGTCGCAGTATATCAATGACTTGGCCAATGGCGAAGTTTGCGTATCTGTTGGTTGGTCGGGTGACGTGTTTATCGCGCAGGCCCGTGCAGCTGAAGCAGATAGCGGTATCGAAATTGCCTATGTTATTCCTGATGAAGGTGCGCTGCAGTGGTTTGACATGCTCGTCATTCCTGCGGATGCCCCACATGTTGAAAACGCCCATGCGTTCATTAACTTCATCATGGATGCGCAAATCACTGCCGATATCACCAACTACGTTTGGTATGCGAATGGTAACGCAGCCTCGATGGACCTTGTAGATCCGGAAATCACCGGCGACCCCGGCATTTTCCCGACACCAGCAGCCAAAGAGCGTCTGTGGAACACTGTGACTTATGACAGCCGCACAGACCGGGCAATCACCCGCCTGTGGACAACGGTTCTCACAGGTCAGTAAATTCGTCCCTTGGCGGGGCTCCAAATACTGGGCCCCGCCAATCCATAATTTTTGAGGTGTAAGATGGCGCATTCCGCCACGGCTGCCGATACCAAACCTTGGCGCGATCCGGCCGCCAAACCCTTCATCAAAATTCGCAATATCACCAAAAAATTTGGTGATTTTACGGCTGTCGACAATGTCTCTCTTGATATTTTCAAGGGTGAGCTGTTCTGCCTTTTGGGCGGATCAGGCTGTGGTAAGTCGACCTTACTGCGCATGATGTCCGGCTTTGAAACCCCCACATCGGGGACGATAGAAATTGACGGCCAAGATATGGCCCGCGTGTCGCCGTATAACCGGCCGACCAATATGATGTTCCAATCCTACGCGCTTTTTCCGCATATGAGCGTTGAGAAAAATATCGCCTATGGATTGTTGCGACAGGGCATGGCCAAACCGCAGGCGATGGTAAAAGTGGCTGAAATGCTCAAGCTGGTGAAGCTTGAGAAATTTGCCAGCCGCAAACCGCACCAATTGTCTGGCGGCCAAAAACAGCGCGTCGCGCTGGCGCGTTCGCTGGTGAAACAGCCCAAGCTTTTGTTGTTGGATGAACCTTTAGGCGCCTTGGACAAAAAGCTGCGCGAAGAAACGCAGTTTGAGCTGATCAACATTCAGGAAACGCTGGGCGTGACCTTTATTGTTGTGACGCATGACCAAGAAGAAGCGATGACGCTTTCCACCCGGATTGGCGTGATGAACGAAGGCATTATCACCCAAATCGGGGAGCCTACGGAAATTTATGAACGCCCAGCGACGCGTTTTGTGGCCGATTTCATTGGCTCGGTGAACCTGTTTGAGGGTACCGTCGACATGGCAGCACCCGATGCGATGCGCGTCAAAACCGATTCAGTCGGTCCAATTTTGGTGAATCCGGTGCCCGGTTTGACGCAAGGCCAAAAGGTAACCGTTGCCCTGCGGCCTGAAAAAATTACCCTGTCGCGCACGCAACCCAGTGGCAACAACATTTTGCACGGTATGGTCGAAGACGTCGCTTATATGGGCAATCTGTCCATTTACCGGGTGCGCTTGGACAATGGTAACCTGCTTAAGGTAACCCGGTCTAACCGCTTGGCAGAACAAGAGCCCATTTCATGGGATCAGGAAATTTGGGGCCAGTGGAGCAATGCCGCCGGCGTGGTGCTAACGTCATGAGCGAGGCAGCCCATATTCCCATGCGCCGTGCGCCGGGTGGCAACCTGATCACCCGTATGCTGTCGAGGGTAATTTCCGGCCGCGCGCTGGTGATTGCCGTGCCATTGGTGTGGCTGCTGATCTTTTTTGTCATCCCGTTTGTCGTCGTTCTGCAAATCTCGTTGACCGACGCGGCCATTGCGCGGCCGCCGTATACACCGCTTTTCGGTGATAATTGGGAATTTTACGGCGATCTCGAAAACTACGCCTTCCTTCTTAGCGATGCGCTTTACATTAACGCCTATCTGTCATCGCTGAAAATCGCGCTTATTTCGACGTTGTTGGCGCTGCTCATCGGTTATCCGATGGCCTATTATATTGCCCGCACAGAAGAGCCGAAGCGCTCACTTCTCCTCATGCTCATCATTCTGCCCTTTTGGACCTCATTCTTGTTGCGCGTCTATGCGTGGATAGGGTTTCTCAGCCTCAATGGCGTTATCAATAACACCTTGATATCCATAGGCATTATTTCCGAACCGATCGTGATGCTGCAAACCGACTTTGCCGTCTATATCGGCATTGTTTACACCTATCTGCCCTTCATGATTCTGCCGCTTTACGCCAATTTGGTGAAGATGGATGTATCGCTGATCGAGGCCAGCCAAGACCTGGGCGCAAGCCCCATGTCGACCTTCTTTCGAATTACGCTGCCGCTTTCACTGCCCGGCGTTATCGCAGGTTCGATGCTGGTCTTTATTCCGGCCATTGGTGAATACGTAATCCCGGCGTTGCTGGGTGGGCCAGATACCTTGATGATCGGCAAGGTGCTTTGGACAGAGTTCTTCAACAACCGTGATTGGCCCGTCGCCTCGGCTGTGGCCACGGTCATGCTGGTGGTTGTTGTTCTGCCCATCATCCTGTTGCGCAACGCTCAACCAAAGGAGCCGTCATGAATCGTAGAGGCTTCTTTTTACCAACCGCGGCGCTTTTGGGCTTTGTGTTCCTGTATGCCCCGATCATGTCGCTCATCATATTTTCGTTTAATGAAAACAAGCTGGTAACGGTCTGGTCGCGCTTTTCCACCAAATGGTATGGCGAGCTGTTTAGTGACGACCAGATCATGGGCGCCGCTTGGATCAGCCTGCAAATCGCCTTTACCTCGGCGATTATTGCCACCGTTCTGGGCACTTTGGCGGGCCTTGTGCTTACCCGGTTTGGCCGGTTCCGCCTGCGCACCCCCCTAATGGGAATGACAACGGCACCTCTGGTGATGCCAGAAGTCATCACCGGTCTGTCGCTGTTGCTGCTGTTTGTGGGCATGGAAGCCTTCCTCGGCTGGCCCGCTGGCCGTGGCATGACAACCATCATCATTGCGCATTCTACTTTCTGTATGGCCTATGTCGCAGTGGTCGTTCAATCGCGGCTTGGCGATATGGATGACAGTTTGGAAGAAGCCGCGCTTGATTTGGGGGCCCGCCCGGTGCGGGTGTTTTTTGACATCACGTTACCGGTTATTGCCCCTGCGCTCATCTCAGGCTGGTTGCTCAGCTTTACGCTGTCGCTCGACGATTTGGTGATCGCCAGCTTTGTGTCCGGCCCCGGCTCGTCCACCCTGCCGATGGTGATTTTCTCCAAGGTGAAGTTGGGCGTTTCGCCTGATATCAACGCGCTGGCCAGTCTGATTATTCTGATCGTTGGTGTCGGTATTGCCATTGCCTTCTGGCAGCTGCGTCGAGGCATGAAAAAATGACCAATTCCGGCGATCAAGCCTTTCGTGCCAACAGCAATAACGAGCGTTGGCCCGAGATGACCTATGGTGGCGCGCTATCCTTCCTGCGCCGCCGCATGACGCGTGACCTCTCTGGCGTCGATGTTGTGGTGTCTGGCGTGCCCTATGACGCATCAGTTACCTATCGGCCCGGCTGTCGTCTTGGCCCACGGGCCATTCGTGCCGCCTCGGTTCAATTGGCAGAGCTCAAGGCCTTTCCTTTTGGTTTTGACCCGTTTGAAACCCTGTCGGTGGTTGATTGGGGCGATTGCATGATTGATCCGCATCACCCCGAAACGGTGACCCCGGATATTGAGCAACATGCGCGCCAGATCATCGCATCGGGCGCCAAAATGCTCACCTTTGGGGGTGATCACTATACGTCTTATCCATTGCTACGCGCGCATGCCGAAAAATACGGCCCAGTTGCGTTGTTGCAGGTTGATGCCCATTGCGACACTTGGCCGGACGATCCGACCCGTTTGGACCATGGCAGCATGTTTGGCCGTGCAGCGGCTGAGGGTGTTATTGATGTGTCAAAGTCCACCCAGCTTGGCCTGCGCACCTATAATGACAGCGATCACGGTTTTGAAATTCTGACCGCGCCTTGGCTGCACCGCAACGGGGTGGATGCCGCCGTGAAAATCATCTCCGAACGTGCGGGCGACGCTCCGCTATATATTTCGTTTGATATTGACGGGCTGGACCCCGCCTTTGCCCCCGGCACTGGCACGCCCGTTCCCGGTGGCCTGTCGTCTTGGCAGGCGCTGGAACTTATTCGCGCGCTTGGCGCGTTGAACCTAATCGGCATGGATGTGGTAGAGGTGTCTCCTCCATATGACCATGCTGAAATCACCGCGCTGGCTGCTGCGCATATCGCTCATGATTGGTTGTGCCTTTTGGCTGCCAAGGCTGGGGCGAAATCGCACGCAGTTGGGCGATTGTAAGAGACTCCTATGTCAACTCCTGAACAAATAGCGACCCTCGAAAAATTCCCAAAATCTTTGCTTGAATGGCTGGATGGCCGTCGTATCGAAGAGGTGGAATGCATCATTTCCGATACGGCTGGAGTGTCACGCGGTAAGGCTATGCCTTGGGCGAAATTCAGCCGCGCAGAACGCATGTTCCTGCCGCTGTCGATTTTCTATCAAACGATTTCGGGCGAATATGCCGAAATGGGTGTCGAAAATCAGTGGACCGAAAATGACATGGTTCTGGTGCCCGACTATTCCACCGCAACTGCTGCGCCTTGGGCCAATGACATAACCTTGCAGGTTATCCATGATGTGATGGACACCTCGGGCAACCCGATTGAGTTTGTGCCGCGCAACGTTCTTAAAAAGATCGTAGACCTTTACAAAGCTGAAGGCTGGACGCCCGTTGTCGCCCCGGAAATCGAATTCTATCTTACTAAAGCCAACATCGACCCCGATTTGCCGATTGAGCCACCTATGGGCCGTTCAGGCCGCCGCGTGGCATCACGCCAAGCCTATTCGATGCAGGCCGTGGATGAATACGGCAAGGTGATTGATGACATTTATGATTTCGCCGAGGCGGCTGGCTATGAGATCGACACGATCATCCAAGAGGGTGGTGCCGGGCAGATTGAAATCAACCTGATCCATGGCGACCCAGTTACATTGGCCGACCAAGTTTTCTACTTCAAACGGCTTATCCGTGAAGCGGCGTTTCGCAATGATTGTTATGCCACATTCATGGCCAAGCCCATGCAGGATGAACCCGGTTCAGCCATGCATATCCACCAATCCATTTTGGGTGCAGATGGCAAAAACATCTTTAACAGCGCCAAAGATGAACCGACCGAGGCTTTTTATTCCTATCTGGCAGGCCTGCAACGCTATATCCCGCATGCGATTACTTTGTTTGCGCCTTATGTGAACAGCTATCGGCGATTCGTCACCTCGGGTTCTGCCCCGGTCAACCTTGAATGGGGGGCTGATAACCGCACT
>Ga0102814_10003447_pt1 | contig 10302 bp, 12 predicted proteins | sample ColrivemetaGS741_FD_79112 | JGI IMG/M metagenome (GOLD analysis project Ga0102814, IMG submission 79112) | Estuarine microbial communities from the Columbia River estuary - Flood tide ETM metaG S.741 | ecosystem: Environmental > Aquatic > Marine > Intertidal zone > Estuary | place: USA... | reverse complement strand
GCCAAGCGCAGCGACTGAATCCGCTGTAACACCGTTATCCATGCCGGAAAAACCTCAGGCCGGCGCTGACCGGTCTGCGGGGTAGGTGTTACTTGTGTAGCTGTTCGACAATGAGTTTCTGCGCCGCCATCCGCACTGGAAACTCTGCCGTAACCAGCTCATCCCTGATGTCGAAATACACCTGCCAGTAGTCATTGCTATGGCAATACGGGCGCTCTGCAAGCACCGGAGCGACCAGATTGAATGCGAGGATCCCTACATCCACTGCAGGCTCGGCAATCACCTTGGAAATTGCGACAATCAGGCAATACGGATTTCTGTGATCTCCAGCCGTCAGGGTTACACTGCCACGAACACCCGGTTCAAATCATTCAGCAGGAGCGAATCATCATGATAAAGACAGCACTGTATATTTTCCTCGGCATTCTTTTCAGCGTCCTGATTTTGAGCCAGTTTGGCATTCTCTCAGGCACACCTCCGGATGACCTTGGTGTAAATGCATCGCTGCTCAAGGCGCCTTCGGAAACCCGCAACAGTGTCTCCAGCCAGGCTTCTTTGCACCCTGACAACCCGCAGCAGAGTTATGCCGACATCCTGCCATTGCCGCTGAAAAACGGCTCGGTCGAAAACTCCATGGCAGCACTGCTTGGCGTACTGCAAGGCATGCCGGAAATCACCGTGGTCGAGCAACAGCCGGACTATGTCTATGCACAGGCCCAGACGCGCTGGCTCAAGTTTGTCGACGATCTGGAGTTCTGGGTCAACCCGAAACTCGGCGTGATCGATGTGCGCAGCGCCAGCCGTCTGGGCCGCGAAGACTTCGGGGCCAACCGGGAGCGCATGGAGGCTATTCGCAAGGCTTATCTGGTCCAACCATAAAACCTGCCGGACGGCTGGCAACCTGGAGGATCGAAGCCCCCGCAATTGAGCGCTGCAACCAAGAAACAAAAAAGCCCCCGAAACTCTATGAATTTCAGGGGCTTATTTTTGAATAATGGCGGGAAGATAGGGATTTGAACCCTAGGAACTATTGCTAGTTCAACGGATTTCGAATCCGTCCCGTTCGGCCACTCCGGCATCTTCCCAGCGGCGCGCATGATAGCAGCCGAAACCGTTAAGGCGAACCCCGGCACAGACTATTTTTATGCCTTGCCGGCAAACCGCGACTGACCGGCAGGACGGCACTCAACCCATCAAGCGTGTCAGTGCCTCGCGATACTTGTCAGCGGTTTTCTGTGCCACATCTGCCGGCACGGCGGGTGCTGGCGGCTGTTTGTTCCAGCCAGTGGACTCCAGCCAGTCACGCACAAACTGTTTGTCGAAGCTCGGTGGGTTGCTGCCTTCGGCGTAACTGTCGGCCGGCCAGAAACGGCTGGAGTCAGGCGTCAGCACTTCGTCCATCAGGGTCAGGGTGCCGTTTTCATCCAGGCCGAATTCGAACTTGGTGTCGGCAATGATGATGCCGCGTGTCGCTGCGTATTCGACGGCAGCGCTGTACAGGGCGATGGACGTATCACGCACCTTGGCCGCCAGCTCGGCGCCGATGATCGCCTCGCACTGGGCAAAGGAGATGTTCTCGTCGTGATCACCCAGCGCGGCCTTGGTCGAGGGCGTGAAGATCGGCTGTGGCAGCCTGGCGGCCTCTTTCAGGCCGGCAGGCAGCCGGATGCCGCACACCGTTCCACTGTGCTTATATTCCTTCCAGCCGGAGCCAACGATATAACCGCGCACAATCGCCTCTACGGCCACCGGCTTGAGCCGCTTGGCTACTACGGCACGGCCTTCGACCAGCGGCAACTCGGCTGCAGGTACCACATCCTCTACCCGGTCACCGGTGAAGTGGTTAGGTGCCAGGTCCTGCAACTTGTCGAACCAGAAGTTGGAGATGGCGGTGAGTATCTTGCCCTTGTCCGGTATCGGTTCGCTAAGGATCACATCGAATGCAGACAACCGGTCGGTGGCCACCATCAACATGCGCTTGGCGTCGATCTCATACAGGTCGCGGACTTTGCCTGAGTAGATTTTTTTCAGGCTAAGGGAGGATGGAGCCGTCATAGAGTGTTTCCGTCTTGAAAAAACGGGCGAAAACCAGCTGGTTTTCGCCCATTATCAGATCAACCGCCGCTACAAATGCCTCAGGGGCGCGGGGGGCGTAATGGTTGCGGTGTCAGGATGCCAGTCCGGATCTGCTGGAGCACACCTTGGGCGACTTCATAGGGTGCAGAGAGATTGTCATTGGTTTGCACCGTCACTTGTACGCTATTGCCAACGCCAAGCAGGTACACGGAATAACGCTCTGACTGCTCTGCGTCATCTTCGGCATCCACTTCTTCATCCGGGCCACCGGTAATCCAGTCGAAAAAGCCGGGTTCTTCTCTGGTTTGCTCGCTGGCAGGTTTGGACAGGTCGATGTAGTACACACCTGTGGTCCGGTTAAGGTCATCAACCTTGATATCCACCACTTCCAGCGCCCGTCCTACACTCGACCAGGCACGATCGTAATCGGTGCCGAGGGTGAGAATCGGGTTACCGCTGGCATCATCAGCAATACGCGCCAGCGAAGGGGCATCGAAGTCACGCTCGGCCAGCAGGGAAACCTGCTGAATCTCCTGATCATTGGTCGCCATGCTGGTCATCATGCCGTCCAGCAGACTGGTTTCCACACCGGTGTCGGTCAGCCATTCCAGATCTTCATCACCACTGTCCTTGTCGCGCAAGGCTGTTGCGACGAAGACTTCGGTGGTGTTTTTCTGCACACCGGGCTCGACACGTACGCGGATACGGACATCGCTGTCGGTATTTTCGTCATCGGCGTCTGCCGACCCCGAGCCCAGCGCTGCGGAGAGATCCTTGCGCGGCTGCCAGGCAGTAATGAACTCACCGGCGACCTGATTCTGTGAAGCAATCTGGAAGCCGCTTTGCTCAAAGAACTGCAAAGCCATCGGCCATACTTCAGTAGGCGTACGTTTGGCTACCAGCCAGCGATTGTCATCATCCTTCTGCAGGGTGAAGTCGCTGTAGATACCGCCAGTCGGCAGCAGCAGTGGCGGACGCGGCACATCGTGTTCGGCGACACGGCTGTCCGCTACGTTGACCGGAATCTGCAGCAGCGGATCCAGAGGCTTGCTCTGCACACCTGTCGGCAGCTGCATCGGCGCGGTCTGACGCTCTTCAAGATAGTCGTCGGTACGGTCACGGAAATAACCATCCTTTCCGGTAATACCCATCCAGCTGCAGGCGCTGGTGCTGGAGATGATCAGGGCGAGCGCGGACATTCCGGCTAATCGCTTCATGCGCATTAATTCCTTGGGTTAAGCCAATATGCCGGACTGGCGCATGGCCTGTCGCAGGGATTCATGACAGTTTGTACTGAGCCTGGTCAATGGCAGGCGGATGCCTTCCGGGATCAGGCCCATTTCATGCAGCGCCCACTTCACCGGGATCGGGTTGGATTCACTGAACAATGCTTTGTGCAACGGCATCAGACGGTCGTTGATGGCGCGGGAAGTGACCGCATCACCGGCCATGGCAGCAGCACACAGTTCGCTGACGGCGCGCGGTGCCACGTTGGCAGTGACTGAAATATTGCCTTTGCCGCCCAGCAGAATCAGCTCGACAGCAGTGGCATCGTCGCCGGAGTAGACCAGAAAGTCCTTACTCACCAGGCCCAGCACGTCTTTTGCGCGCTGCAGGTCGCCAGTGGCTTCCTTGATACCGATGATATTGCTGACCGTCGACAGCCGCGCCACGGTCTCTGGCAACATGTCGCAGGCGGTACGCCCCGGCACGTTGTAAAGAATCTGTGGAATGGCGACCGCCTCGGCAATATGCCGGAAGTGCAGATACAGCCCTTCCTGGGTGGGTTTGTTGTAATACGGGGTGACCAGCAGGCAGGCATCTGCGCCGGCGCGCTTGGCGGCCGAGGTCAGTTCGACGGATTCGCGGGTCGAATTGCCACCGGTACCGGCGATCACCGGAATGCGCCCGTTAACCTGGTCGACCACGCGACGAATCACTTCGACATGCTCGTTCACGTCGAGCGTCGCTGATTCACCGGTAGTGCCCACTGCAACTATGGCATTGGTGCCTTCCTGCAGGTGAAAATCCACCAGCTTCGACAGGCTCTCCCAATCCAGACCGCCCTGTGCATTCATGGGCGTGACCAGTGCCACCATACTGCCCGCAATCATGCAACCGCTCCTGATGTAATTTAAGAGCGTTATGGTACTGGCGCCATCTGCCTTGCACAAGCAATGGACATGCTCAGCATTCCCCTCCGGCCGGCTTTTCGATAACCTGACGGCCTGTGTTACAGGTTTGCACCTTGCTGACCTCTCTTCTTAGGAATGCTGCATGTCCACCCCTCCGGTACGTGAACAATTTCTCATCATCTGCGCCCTAGGCTCCAACTCCATGGAGCTGACCAGTGTGCTGTGCCGGGTCAGTCAGGAAAACCGCTGCGCAATTACCAACACCCGCCTGAGTCGGCACGGCGAGCACAGCGCGCTGGTACTGCAGTTAACCGGCAGCTGGGATGCGCTGGCGCGTCTGGAAGCCAGTCTGCCCGGGCTGGCGAAGAAACATCAGCTCATCCTCAGCGTAACCCGTAGCGGCGCCTTGGAACCACGGCCACAGGCCTTGCCCTACGTGGCTTACGTCAGTTCGATCTATCGCCCGGACATCCTCAACGAGCTTTGCCAGTTCTTCTCCGATCACAAAGTCGAACTGGAAAACCTGACCTGTGACACCTACCAGGCACCACAGACCAGTGGCACCATGATGAATATCACCATTACGGTGACTTTGCCCGCAGGAACCCAGATCAGCTGGCTACGGGATCAATTTCTCGACTTTGCCGACTCCTTGAACCTGGACGCACTGATAGAGCCCTGGCGTCCACAGCAGACATAAAGGATTGCCAAATGAGCATTACCATTGGCCAAGCAATACCCGACTTCAGTTCCCAGGCTACCAGCAACCAACAGGTGCAACTATCCGCACTGAAAGGTAGCCAGGTGGTGCTGTATTTTTATCCCAAGGACAGCACGCCGGGCTGTACCACCGAAGGGCAGAATTTTCGTGACCTGTATGCGGACTTCCAGGCTGCCAACACCCTGATCTTCGGCGTCTCCAGGGACAGTCTGAAAGCTCACGAGAACTTTCGCAGCAAGCAGGCCTTCCCGTTTGAACTGATCAGCGACAAGGAAGAGACGCTTTGTCAGCTATTCGATGTGATCAAGCCCAAGAAGCTGTATGGCAGGGAATACCTGGGTATTGAACGCAGTACTTTTCTTATCGATAGTTGCGGCGTTCTCCAGCAGGAATGGCGCGGGCTGAAAGTGCCAGGGCATGCCGCAGAAGTCTTGCAGGCCGCTCAGGCCTTGCGCAACCAGTAGCCGTAAACGCCATCTCTAAACGTCTCGTGCTCTAACTGGTGCCCGGCAAGGCGTGTAAATAAACGAAAATCCCGTTGTGAGCCGGCGTCGGTAGCCAGTACCTTGAGTCTGGCACCGGAAGGCAACCGATTTAGTTCCAGTTTGGCCTTCAGCAACGGCAGCGGGCAGCTCAGGCCGCGAGCGTCCAGCTCGACATCAAAAGGGTACTCGGGGCAGACCGCGTCAGTCATTTGAACTCCTCATTTGCCGGCCAGTCTACTCAAGGCCAGCTATCGCTGGCCAGCCGCACCCTCACACAGATACAGTACGAACTACCTGAACAAGAGCCTTTCAGCATGCACTCTTTGCGCCCTACCCTGTTCTCACTGGCCTGCCTGATTGCTTCACCCGGCATTGCCAGTGACCTGCCATCTTTTGGTGATTCCAGCTCGGGAATCGTCTCACAACGCGAGGAGCGTGAGCTGGGGCATGCTTATCTGAGCATCATTCGCGGGCAAACCGCGCAAATTCCCGACCCACTGCTCAAGGACTATCTGGAGAACAACGTTTACCGGCTTGCCGAGTCCAGCGAAGTTCAGGATCGCAGGTTCAGCTTCATCCTGCTCAAAAGCGAACAGCTGAACGCCTTTGCTGCTCCTGGCGGCATCATTGGCGTGAATGGCGGCTTGTTCCTTTACGCGCAAACCGAAAGTGAATTCAGCTCGGTACTGGCCCACGAACTTGCGCACTTGTCGCAACGCCACTTTGCCCGCGGCCTGGAAGCGCGACAGCAGATGCAACTACCCGCCATGGCGGGCATTATCGGCGGCATCATTGCCATGGCTGCCGGTGCAGGCAACGCAGGCATCGCGGCGATTGCCTCCACGCAAGCCGCAGCCATGCAAGAAAGTCAGCGCTTCTCCAGACAGAATGAACAGGAAGCTGATCGTATCGGCATGCAGACTCTGGAGACAGCCGGCTACGACCCGCGCAGCATGCCAGACATGTTCGGACGCCTGATGAGCCAGTATCGCTACAACAGCCGGCCGCCAGAATTCCTCATGAGCCACCCGGTTACCGAATCGCGGATTGCCGATACCCGCAACCGCGCCGAACAATATCCGGCGGGCGGCATTAAAGACACTACTCGCTATCAACTGATGCGCGCACGGACTCAACTGATCTTCGAAGGCACCCCGGGCATGGCGGCCAAGCGTTTTCAGGCGATGCTCACTGACGATCCGAAATCTGACCCGGCTCGCTACGGTCTGGCAATTGCCCAGATTCAGGCCGACCAGGTAAAGCCGGCAGGCGAAAATCTCAAGCTGTTGCTGGACAAGGCACCCAACGAAATCGTCTATAACCTTGCCCAGATTGAACTGGACATGAGCGCCAAACGTTATGACGCGGTTCGCACCCGGATCGACAAGCTGCTTGAAGCATTCCCCGACAGTTATCCGGTGCTGCAGGCGCTGACCAACCTGCAAGTCAAACAAAGACAGCTGGTGCAAGCCGAGCAAACCCTGGACCAGCTGGTGAAGCAGCGCCCTTATGACCCGGACATCTGGTATCAGGTTGCTGAAATTCGCGGCCAGAATGGCAATATCATCGGCCTGCACCAGGCTCGCGCCGAGTACTTCGCGCTGGTCGGCGACTACCCACAAGCCATCGAGCAGTTGAATTATGCCAAGCGTCGCGCGGCCTCGAACTTCCCGCTGGCAGCACGCATTGATACCCGCCAGCAGCAGCTTATTGAAGAACAGGACATTATTCTGGGGATGATGCGTTAACTTTTCCTGATATCTCTCAGGCGTTGCCTGTTACCCGCAAACGTGCCGCCTGATTGAAGTCCAGCATGCGCTTGAGAGGCAGCACCGCCCGCGGGATAAGCGCCGGATCCACCAGAACCTCTCCACTGCCATGGCGCAGACAATCGAGCGTGCGCTGCAGGGTATTCATGGCCATCCACGGACAATGTGCACAGCTGCGACAGCTGGCACCCTTGCCCGCCGTTGGAGCCTCAACGAAGGTCTTGCCGGGACAAAGCTGCTGCATCTTGTAAAAGATGCCGCGATCGGTAGCCACGATGAACATCTGATTTGGCAGCTCCTGGGCTGCCCTGATCAACTGACTGGTGGAGCCCACGGCATCAGCCAGATCTATAACCGCCTCGGGCGATTCCGGGTGTACCAGCACCGCGGCTTCTGGATACAAGGCTTTCATCTCGAGTAACTGACGCGCCTTGAATTCCTCGTGGACAATACAGGCACCATCCCAGAGCAACATATCGGCATCGGTTTCACGCTGGATATAGCGGCCCAGGTGCTGGTCCGGTGCCCAGAGAATTTTCTCGCCGTTATCCATCAGGCTTTCAACGATTTCCAGCGCACAACTGGAGGTAACTACCCAGTCCGCACGGGCCTTTACAGCTGCCGAAGTATTGGCATAGACCACTACCGTGCGCTCGGGGTGCTGATCACAAAAAGCCGAGAACTCTTCAATCGGACAACCCAGATCCAGTGAACAGGTCGCCTCCAGCGTTGGCATCAGCACACGCTTTTCCGGATTGAGGATTTTGGCCGTCTCACCCATGAACCTCACGCCAGCAACCACTACCGTTTGTGCCGCGTGCTGATTGCCGAAGCGCGCCATTTCCAGCGAGTCGGACACACAGCCACCGGTCGCTTCGGCCAGTGCCTGAATAACCGGATCACAGTAGTAATGCGCCACCAGCACGGCATTCTGGCGCTTCAGTTCGTCGGTTATCTGCTCACGCAGATCCGCCTCCTGCTCGGCAGTCAGAGTGACTGGCTGCTTGGCATCCAGATGGGCTTGTACCAGCAGGCGTTCGGAAATGTGCGTCATATTGCTGACCTTTGAGGGCTACCGTGTATACGCTGGCAAAATATACCATCCGCCTCCCACAACCCGGAACCGGTTTTGATCGCACTGCCCTGATTTTATTAGAAAAATAAACTCAGGAAGGTTTTCACTGGTAACGCGTAGGATCCATCAGGCCAGCCCCGGCAAAGCCGGCAGCACGCAAACGACAGCTATCACAGCGGCCACAGGCCCGACCCTGCACATCAGCCTGATAGCAGGAGACCGTCAGCCCGTAATCAACCCCCAGGCGTGTTCCGGCCTGAATGATTTCAGCCTTGCTCAGGTACTGGAGCGGCGCCTGAATACGGAAACCCTGCCCTTCAACCCCGGCTTTGGTTGCCAGATTGGCCATTGTTTCAAACGCCTTGACGAACTCTGGGCGGCAATCCGGATACCCGGAATAATCAACCGCATTCACCCCGATATAAATATCCTGCGCATTCAGCACTTCGGCCCAGCCTAGCGCCAGTGCCAGAAATACCGTATTGCGAGCGGGTACATAGGTCAGGGGGATACCTTCACTCGGGGTTTCGGGCACAGCGATGCTGTCATCCGTCAGCGCCGAACCGCCGATACCGTTGAGGTCAAGACCAATAACCTTATGCTCTATAACGCCCAGTTGCCGGGCAACTTGCTCGGCTGCCTGCAACTCGGCACGATGCCGCTGGCCGTAGTCGAAACTCATGCTGTAGCAGCTGAAACCTTCCGCCTTTGCCATGGCCACAACGGTCGCAGAGTCGAGCCCACCGGACAACAGGATAACTGCACGTTTCTCGCTCATATCAATGTCCCGGCTGGTCGTTCCAGAGAATTTTGTGCAACTGCAACTGCAAACGCACCGGCAGATTGTCTGCAATAATCCACTCGGCCAGATCGCGCGCCTCTAGATCGTGATGGCTGGGCGAGAACAGCACTTCTCCAGCCCTTTGCTCCAATCGATACTCAATCAGCTTGGACACTGCCCAGTCATAGTCATTGCGCGAACAGATGACGAATTTCACCTGATCATTAGCGGTCAGCAAACCGATATTCTCGTAGCGGTTGCGTGCAACCTCCTGCGAGTCAGGTGTTTTCAGATCAACCACGCGACTGACCCGAGCATCGACAGCCGAAATATCCAGAGCACCACTGGTTTCCAGCGAGACTTCATAGCCGGCATCACACAATGCTTTGAGTAGTGGCAGGCAATTGGGCTGCGCCAGCGGCTCGCCACCGGTGACACAGATATAACGTGGCTTGTAAGCGGCTACCTGCGCAAGAATGTCCTCCAAGGCAAGCAGTTCACCTCCGCTGAAGGCGTAGGCGGTATCGCAATACTGGCAGCGCAAAGGGCAGCCGGTCAGGCGGACAAATACCGTTGGCAAGCCAGCAGTACGTGTCTCGCCCTGCAACGAGTAGAAAATCTCGGTGATACGCAGGGTTTCTAGCATGGTGACCACGGGCGTGACAGCTATACAGGCCGTCCGCCTCCGTTGCGTCTTTATGACGAAAAATAGGGACAGCGATTCTAACGAAAAAACCCGCGACTGGCGCGGGCTTGATCGAAAAGCTTGTTGCTACAGACCGCTAAGCTCACGCTGAGCCAGTTGCGCAGCAGAACTGCCAGGGTATTGACTGATCACTTGCTGCAAAATCGTCTTGGCCTGCGCAGTATTACCCAGACGCAATTCGACATCGGCCTGTTTGTACAGAGCATCCGGCACCTTCTGATGATCAGGATAGGACTTGCTGACTTGTGCAAAAGCTTGAGCAGCCGCCGGCAGATCCCCCTGAGCCAGGCTTACCTCGCCCAGCCAATACTGCGCATTACCCGCATACTGGCTGTTCGGGTACTTACGCAAGAACCCGGTGAACGCCTGACTAGCCTTGGCAAAATCACGGGTTTTGATCAAATCGAAAGCTGCATCGTAGTACAGCTTTTCCTTCTCCGGATCAGCCGGCTCAGAGTTAGCAGCAGGGGCTTGAGCAGCAGAAGCTGGCATCAACGGCGTATTACCGCCATTCAACGAACCGGCAGACTGGCCCTGATTCAGCGGAGCACCTG
>Ga0102814_10003445_pt1 | contig 10303 bp, 10 predicted proteins | sample ColrivemetaGS741_FD_79112 | JGI IMG/M metagenome (GOLD analysis project Ga0102814, IMG submission 79112) | Estuarine microbial communities from the Columbia River estuary - Flood tide ETM metaG S.741 | ecosystem: Environmental > Aquatic > Marine > Intertidal zone > Estuary | place: USA... | reverse complement strand
TGGCGACGGGATCAATGACGCCCCCGCCCTCGCCGCGGCCGATGTAGGCATCGCCATGGGTACCGGCACGGACGTCGCTATCGAGAGCGCCGGGCTGACTCTCGTGAAGGGCGATCTGCGCGGCATTGTGGGTGGCCTGCTCCTCAGCCGCGCGGTCATGCGGAATATCCGCCAGAATCTGTTTTTTGCCTTCATCTACAACGGCGTCGGCATCCCCATCGCAGCGGGGGTGCTCTATCCCTTCTTCGGGATCCTGCTCAGCCCGATGATCGCCGGTGCCGCCATGGCCTTCAGTTCCGTTTCGGTGATCAGTAACGCCTTGCGGCTGCGCGGGGTTTCTATAAAATAACCGCGCCAGGTGACGTTAGGCGACCAGATACAAAATACGATAGAGATTGAAGGTATATACAACCGGAGGATTCATGGCTCAGAAAGATGACAGAAAGACGCAGTACCAGGAAGGTAGCTTGACGTTAGCTGGGACTGTGATGTTGGGAACTGGCGTCATGATCGGCGCCGGCATCTTTGCGCTGACCGGGCAGATGGCGCAGATGACAGGTGCTCTCTTCCCGCTGGCGTTTTTGGCAGCAGCTGTGATCGTTGCCGTTAGCGCCTATTCCTACATCAAGATTTCCAACGCCTACCCGTCCGCCGGTGGCATCGGCATGTATCTGCACAAGGCCTACGGAAACCGATTGCCGACGGCGTTTAATGCCTTGCTGATGTATTTCTCGATGGTGATCGCCCAAAGCTTTCTTGCCCGCACGTTCGGCGCCTATACCATGCAGCTTTTCGGTGGAGACGAAAGTGGCCGTATGGTGCCCATTCTCGGCGTGTCACTCATTCTGGTGGTTTTTCTGATCAACCTGTCAGGCAACCGTCTGATTCAGGGAGTGGCCTCCTTTGTTGGTGTTCTGAAAATCGTGGGGATACTGATCTTTGGAATTGTGGGCGTCTGGATTGCCGATAGTATTTCCGTCGACTTTTCCCGCACTGGAGAAGCCGGAACTGTTGGTAATTTCCTGGGGGCGACCGCGCTCGGGATACTGGCGTTCAAGGGGTTCACAACGATCACCAACAGTGGCTCGGAGGTGCAAGACCCCCATCGTAATGTTGGTCGTGCCATCATGATTTCCATTGCCGCGTGCGTGGTGATCTACACACTGGTCGGTTTCGCCGTTTCGAGCAATCTTTCCCTCGCCGAAATCGTCGAGACACAGAATTACTCCCTAGCCGCTGCAGCCCGGCCGGCATTGGGCGATTATGGCGTCTGGTTCACTGTGGCCATCGCCATTATGGCCACCGCCGGTGGCCTTCTGGCCAGTGTTTTTGCAGTCTCGCGCATGCTGGCGATGCTGACGGAAATGAAGCTGGTTCCCCACAGTCACTTTGGTATGCCAGGCAGTATCCAGAAGCACACGTTGGTCTATACGGTGGTGCTCGGACTGATCCTGACCGCATTCTTTGACCTCTCCCGGATCGCGGCGCTGGGTATCGTGTTCTATCTGATCATGGACATCGCCATTCATTGGGGTGTCATTCGCTATCTGAGCAAGGACATCAAGGCCAGGGCCTGGGTGCCCGCCATCGCCATTGTGCTCGACTTGCTCGCCCTCGGAGGCTTTGTCTGGGTCAAACTGAATTCCGACCCCTTTGTGATTGGTGTTGCCGTTGTCACGATGGTCGTCATAGCGGTCGGCGAGCTGATTTTCCTGAAAAAGACGGCGGGAGCCAGACAGTCGGATCAAGAGGAATCTGATGCGCACCATCACTGAAAACCGAAATTGAAACGGAGGTTATGACCATGATGGGTAATCACATGTTTGATCACACAATGTGGGCAGGGCACTGGCTGTGGATGCTGGTAATTGCCGTTGTAGTCGTCATCCCGGTCTGGCGTATCTGCCAGCGCACCGGCTATCCGGGCTGGGCGGGAATCCTGATCCTGTTTCCCGTTATTAATCTCATTTTCCTTTATTTCATAGCGTTTTCGGTTTGGCCGGCAGAGAAAGCCAGAGAACACAATAGCTGAGCACCGCCAAGCCCCACAGATTGCATGCGAATCTGGCGGAATGTCGGGCGCATTGCGTTCCGCGTCACGACGAAGAGTTTGGCCAGAAGGTCACACCCGCGTGCGCCAGATCTTTACGGCGAATTTCCGCGATCACATGGCCAGCAAGGACTTAGGAGTTGAGTAATGAATGAATCGATCAGTCATAGTGGGGCATGGGGCCTTGCGATTATCGTCATCGTATTGGTCTCCTGGTTTTTCTATCGCTACTTTGCGCCGAAGAATTGGCGCGAGTGGGCGGGTGCCGGGGTGGTACAGGCCTTTATCATCGCGCTGTACGCCGAAATGTACGGCTTTCCGCTCACCATTTACCTGTTGGTGCGTTTCTTCGGTCTCGACAGCGAGTACGTCAGCGCCAGCCTCTGGTCCACGCTGGTCGGGCTGGGCGAGACCGGTATGTTCGTCTCGATGTTGCTGGGCTACGCGATCGCCTTCTTCGGCATCGTCCTGTTCATCCAGGGCTGGCGTCAGGTGCACCGGGCACGCAAAGAAGATAGACTTGTTACCGACGGGCTTTATGCCTATGTGCGAAATCCCCAGTACACCGGCTTGTTCATTGCGCTGTTCGGCGAAGGCGTGGTGCACTGGCCAACGCTGTTCTCGGTCGGGCTGTTCCCGGTGATCGTACTCGTCTACGTCTGGCTGGCGTATCGTGAGGAAGCGCAGATGGTCGACCGGTTCGGCGACGCTTATCGCACTTACCAACAGAAAGTGCCGATGTTCATCCCCCGCTGGGGCCAGTGGCGACAACTTGCGGATGCTTCACAGGACCTCTCCAGTCGCGAGGATCCTGGGTGACCCTTGTTGAGTCGTCATCAGACCGCAGTGGAAGGGTGATTTGAGTCCCAGATTTGCCATGGCAGGCCTGTCTGCTGGTCAAGCGACTAAACTCGCAGTTCTGGCGTACATTGTGCTCGTATCCTCCGCCTGTTACCTGCTGATTTTGCGGAGGCTGCAGGTGGCACCGCCGCAGGCCTTTGGCGGTTTCCGAATCTTGCTGGGAGGAACCTCCCTACTGGCTGTTGCCTGGTTCTGGTTGCTGCGAGCTCGTCTGTGATGCTGAGGATTTTGAAACTTTTGTTAACACAATTCTGGAGAATGCACACACTGGCTCTTCAGGGGATGGCCTTATCTTTGTCTCCGATGTCAAAGAAGCAATTAAGATAAGAACGAAGAAAAGAAGTACAAAGATTGCTGGATTGTAAAGATCTCTGAGGTGAAAAAAAGCTTCTCATTGAGAGAAAGATTGTGAGGAATTGTGTTATTCAAAGAATTGTTTCAGAGCAACACTTCTTTCACAAAGAAGCCTTTACTGTATAGTTAATCGTGCCACACACAGATGTCGCTATAAACCTAGTGGAAACAATTGATCTGAGGAGAGACTTAATGAGATTACACTCCGGAAAACGTCGAGTATCGAAGCTATTAATCACAGGCATTCTTCTTGTCTTTCTAATTACAACAAGCATTTCAGTTATGGCTAGTGGAGACGGACATCACCACCACGAAGAGGAAATGTCTGATCACATGAAGTTGATGCTGGAAGTAAAGGATGGGGTTCCCGAAGATTATCAGATTATGGAACGAGTCCCAATTTTACCCACAGAGGAATCATTGCAAAAAGGGAAAGCACTGTTTGACCAGAATTGTAGTGTCTGCCATGGAGAAAAAGGAGATGGGAAAGGCCTGGCAGCCTCTTCTTTGAATCCTCCGCCAGCCAACTTTCTGGACCAAGAGCATAGTGGCATATATGGCCCTGGAGAGAAGTATTGGATCATCGGGAATGGTACCCAAAAAACGGGGATGCCGGCATTCTCACAGTTTTCTCCGAGCCAGCGCTGGCACCTCGTGAATCATATTCTTCAGCTTCAGGAAGAAAAACAGTCAAAGGACTAATTCAGAGGCTTCATTATGAAACAAAAAACAAGCATTTTAAATATTGATGAGATTTATTTGCCGCGCCGAGAATTCGTCAAGGGCGTGGCGATGGGTGGAGCGCTGCTGGGGCTCGGTTTCTCTCCGTCACGTCTGCTCGCTGCGACTGGCTCGACAGATAGTCAACCTGTCTTAAGTGGTACCAACTTCAACCTGAACCTCGCACCACAAGCAGTCAACTATACCGGTCGTGAACGCATCGCCACGGCTGTGAATGGCTCTGTTCCCGGTCCGGTTCTGCGTTGGCGTGAAGGTGACAAGGTCACCCTGAATGTCACCAATCAGTTGGCCGAGACGAGCTCGATCCACTGGCATGGCATTATCCTGCCACACGAGATGGACGGTGTTCCCGATATAAGTTTCAACGGTATTGGTCCCGGCGAAACTTTTCGTTATCAATTCGATTTAAAGCAGAGTGGCACCTATTGGTATCACAGCCATTCAGGGTTTCAGGAGCAAACTGGGCTATATGGCCCGATCATTGTCGAACCGCGAGAACCGGAGCCGTTCAGTTACGATCGCGATTATGTCGTCATGCTCTCAGACTGGTCTGATGAAGACCCGAGCAATATTTACTCGAAGCTCAAGAAATCCAGCGGTTACTACAATTTTGCCGAGCGCACTGTTGGTGATTTGACCCATGACATACAGCAGAAAGGTCTGGCCCGCACCTGGGCAGATCGCAGCATGTGGAACCAAATGCGTATGAGCGATAGGGATCTGTCGGATGTGACAGGTTATACCTACACCTTCCTGATGAACGGCCAGACACCGGCCGATGGCTGGACAGGTCTGTTCAAGCGCGGTGAGAAAATCCGGTTACGCATTATCAATGGCTCCGCGATGAGCTTTTTCGATGTGCGTATTCCCGGGTTGGAAATGACTGTGGTCGCCGCTGACGGTCAGAATATAGAGCCAGTCACAGTTGATGAATTCCGTATCGGCGTTGCTGAAACCTACGACGTGATCGTCGCACCGAAAGATGACCGCGCCTATTGTCTTTTTGCTCAGGCCATGGATCGTACCGGTTACGCACGTGGCACTCTGACCCCTGACCCCTCCCTGTCTGCGGACATCCCCGGAATGGACCCTTACCCGATTTTGAGCCATCAGGACATGGGTATGGATATGAGTAATATGTCGGGCAGCATGGATCATACAGGCCATGACATGTCGGGCAGCAAGAACACTAAAGAGCCTATGGGCAATGATATGTCTGGCAACAAGGGTTCAATGAATCATATGGGCCACGACATGCCCGGCAACGAAGTCTCCATGGATGACATGGATGATTTGTTTGAAGAGGATATGAGTGGCCAGGCTGGTCACGGCAGCAATACCAAGATCGTCCACCCCCCTACGGAATTCGGGCCACATGTCGATGCACGAGCAGAGAACCCCCAGGCTCGACTGGATGATCCCGGTGTCGGCTTACGCAACAACGGTCGCCGGGTGCTCACCTATGCCGACCTGCGGAATATCCACCCGACTCCAGATCCACGCGAACCGGAACGGGAGATACAGTTACACCTGACAGGCAACATGGCCCGTTATATGTGGTCGATCAACGGTATTAAGTATGCTGATGCCGAACCGTTGCGTTTCAAATACGGTGAACGACTCCGCATTACTTTTGTCAATGACACGATGATGAATCACCCGATGCACCTGCACGGCATGTGGAGTGATCTGGAAACTGGTGAGGGCCAGCAAATCCCGCGCAAACATACGGTGATCGTACAGCCTGGTAGCAAAATAAGTTATTTGGTGACTGCCGATGCGAGGGGCGAGTGGGCGTACCATTGTCATCTTCTCTATCACATGCTGGGGATGTTCCGTAAAGTTGTTGTGAGCTAAGGGAGACTAGACTATGAGAGCATATATTGTCCTGCTAATCGCAATCTTTCTGTCCCCTGGATTCTCGCATGCTGGTGGTATGGACGACGACCCGTTGCTGACAATGTTGGTCGTCGAGCAACTTGAAATCCGGGTCACGGACGGAGAGGACCCGTTGGTTTGGGAAGCTGAAGGCTGGATCGGTAAGGACCTAAATAAATTCTGGATCAAGACCGAAGGTGAATATGTAGATGACCGCGTTGAAGAAGCTGAGTTACAGATGCTCTACAGTCGCGCCTTAGCACCCTTCTGGGATCTGCAATTGGGTTGGAGGCACGACATTCGCCCGACTCCGGAACGGGATTGGTTGGCCTTAGGCATGAAAGGATTAGCCCCCTACTACTTCGATGTCGACGCTGCTTTGTTCCTCGGCGATGCTGGCCGTACCGCAGCACGACTGCAAGCTGAGTATGAACTCATGCTGACACAGAAATTGGTCCTGATTCCTGAGATTGAACTGAACCTGCACGGTAAGAATGATTCTGACACTGGAACCGGATCAGGTCTTTCTGACATCGAAGCAGGGTTACGTCTGCGTTACGAAGTACGCCGTGAATTTGCACCTTACGTGGGTGTGAACTGGACCAAGCTATATGGCAAAACGGCAGACTTCGCTCGCGACGAAGGAGAAGACGTTGAGGACGTTCAGTTCGTCTTCGGAGTTAGCTTTTGGTTTTAAGCGATTGCCGATTATGTAGAGGACAAATCCCTAGAGTTAGTAAGCCAGATGGTCATGATTGGTCGTTGCCCCTCCTGACATTGCACCGATCTTGATCTTCTGGCTTTTTCCTGCGTAACAGCAATAATTATAATTAATGATCTATTTCCTGTCTAATTTCCTTCGTCTTAGACAGGTTGGGTGAGCCAAACTATGAGCACGCACAAAGATGCTAACAAATCTCGCAAAGTGTTGTTAATCGATGACGATGAATCATTACGTCGCGTGACAGAATATTCCCTCCATTCCGCTGGTTTTCATGTGTTGAGTGCCGCTGATGGTAAACAAGGCTTAGCTTCATTTCGTAAGGACAATCCACAAATTGTCATTACCGACATTCAAATGCCAGGGATGTCAGGACTTGAAATTCTTCAACAGATCAAGGCTGAACGACCGGAAACGATGGTGATTGTCGTCACCGCTTACAGCTCCGTTGAAAAGGCTGTTGTTGCCATGAAAGAGGGGGCATACGACTATTTGTCGAAGCCCTTCAGTCGCGATGAGCTAGTCATGGTTGTTGAAAGGGCGTTCACCTTCCTTGGTTTACAGAAAGAAAACCAGTGGCTAAGAGATGAACTTAACTACCAAATTGATTTCAGCCATATGGTTGGCATCTCAGATGGTATGCAGAATGTTTTTGACGTAGTTAGAAAAGTGGCTCCTACTGAAGCCAGTGTGTTGATTACCGGTGAAAGTGGAACAGGGAAGGAGCTGATAGCTAGAGCCCTTCATCAGGGCGGCCCTCGCGCCAAAGGACCTTTTGTCGCGATTAACTGTGCAGCCATTCCGGCAAACTTGTTGGAGAGTGAACTCTTTGGACATGTTCGTGGCGCCTTCACCGGGGCGGTAAACGAACGTACTGGAAAATTTGTGCAGGCAGATGGTGGAACTCTGTTTCTTGATGAAGTTGGAGAAATGCCGATGGAGCTACAGCCAAAGCTATTGCGTGTTCTACAAGAAATGGAAGTTGAACCGATAGGAGGGGAATCACGCTCTGTTAATGTCAGAATTGTTGCGGCAACCAATCAGGATGTCGACACCGCAATCGAGGAAGGACTGTTCAGGGAAGATCTTTATTACAGGCTTTCAGTCATTCCTGTTGAGTTGCCACCGCTACGCAAACGTGTTGAAGACATCCCTTTGCTTGTTAGACACTTTTTAAAGCGATTCAGTAATGGCTCTCCCTTAGGTATCAGCGATGAGGCTTTAGACGTCTTGACGGCTTATTCGTGGCCTGGGAATATTAGAGAATTACAGAATTTAATTGAGAGACTGGTCGTTCTTAATCAAGGAGAATGTATTGAATGCCAACATTTACCCATCAAACTGCGCACAGCTACATCTTCAAAAAGAAATCAGGTGATCGAGCTGCCTGCAGAGGGATACCCTCTTGAAGAGATTGAAAAAGAGGCAATTATCCAGGCCTTGGAACTCAATGGCTGGAACCAGACCCAGGCTGCTGCATTCTTGCAAATGCCTCGGCATGCTTTAATCTACCGGCTAGAGAAGTACGACATTGAAAAGCCTAGATAATTTCGAAAACTATCTGAGACCTTCCCCCTGGGTACGCCTAAGTCCTCCCTGTCATTCTCAACTCTTGTGAATTTATCCTTCATCAAGAGTTGCTACCGACAATATTCTCCATCGTACTGTTAAATATACTACAATTCTTTAGACTCCCCCTCCCAACGCAAAAGAGAATAGTCAATAAAAACATTGGTTTGGGTTCTTGGCACGAGACATGAATTAATAACCCCTAGGTTTATGTGAAAGGGGGGCTACCTCTGGACACCTCTTCTGAAAAAAGTTCTTTTACGAAGGATCAACGATATGAAACAGATGGAACTGATAGAAAGTTTTGGCGGCAAGGACTTCACAATCCTGTTCTCTTTTTTGTTTGTCAGTGCCGCCGTAATTGTCTGGTGTTTAGCTTTAGCATTTATGGGTCCTCTTGATCACATGACATGTCCACTTCTATCCATCTTCTAGGAGCTTGCAGTGGCAACGAATTTACGGTGTGAGATACAAAGTGAGTCTACAACCTGTTGTTCTGGATATCAGTCAAGCCAATAGATTTACTTGTCATATCGATCAAGTCACCTTTTAGGAAGTTATTAACACAGGAATAAACAATGAAAGTCTACAGAATTATCGTTATTTCGATGTTAGCTTTGTTGCTTTCTCATCCAAGCTTTGCGATGACCAATGAAGAAGAGAGGCGATTTAAAATCATCACAAATATGTCTCTTGAGGAATTGGGACAGACTGCATCCAAAATACTGAATGTTGATTATCCAGACACAGACTGGGCCACTTACAATTCCCCCAATTATGTTTATGTAGACTTGGCTACCGAGATGGCCTACAAGGTCGCAGTCAAGAACAGCCGTCTACTAGGAATTGTGAATGTTAGTGATGACGGAATAGTCATACCATGTTATTGCACCTGTGATTCATTCGGTCACGACAATCTACTTTATTGCTTTTATAAAAATGGTGACCTGAAAGATGGCTTTGACAATCATGGGGCACAATGTGCTGTTTGCGTTCGTCAAGCTTTGTTAGCTTTCTTGTGGAATGACTTGGGTGCGAGTCATGATGAAATTATGAAAGGCATGAAGGAAAAATTTGCGACACTAATTGAAAAATATCACCAGCATGAGCATTAGTGCTTTTACTGAATGTCACGACTGATAAGACGGATTAAAGGCGACTTCCAGATTCTTAGATTGCAGGATCAGTAAGAATTTCGCACCTCTGCCATTTTAAGCACCACCAATCAATGCGGGAGGATTTATGAGAAGCCTTCTTCTTTGACCTCAATTCATGACTGAGGTAAATTGATAGCATCCTATGTATGTAGGTTTTTGCAACTCGTTGTGTATGAGGACGTCCATGGTTGAAACAATGTGTAGTCAAGCTGTCTGCCTAGCTTGACGAAGCTGACACAAGGCTACTGGCAGGGAAACGGTCGCGACTTTTACAGTTAGAGTTTGTTTTGCCAATTTCTCTTTTTTGTAATAATGACTGAACTGAGCAGTATCGTTCCTAATTTAATCCTTTGAGCCGAGTCGCCAATATTGGATACAATATGTTCGACTTTTTAAAAAACTTGTTGTGGGATTTCAACTGTTATTCACACGGCATGTGGGGAATCATAAGTCTTGCAACGGTCATCCTTGCTTTGGTTGTTTTATTTATCTGGTTCTACAAAATGCCTGGTGAGGATAAAAACTCTCTAGATATCCTAAAACAAAGATATGCTGCTGGTGAAATTGACACAGATGAATTCGAAAATATGAAACGAAAGCTGGAACAATAGCTTAAATCTAAACCGTCTCATTCCCTGTTTTACCTTAAATCAGCTCAGCATTGATGTCTTTAGAAGCCTTCAACATTAAAAAGTCTGCGAGCGATACAGCACAGAAGTTTGGATTAAAAACATCGAACGGCGAGAGTTCCAGCTTGGTTCTTACTGAAGGAGAGACATGGCCCACAGAAATTTCATTCTTACCTCTCTGATTGTTCTCTTCAGTTTTGTTTTCTTGATAGTCCCCTGCAATGCAACCAAAACAACACCTTCATCAGCCCAAGAAAGCGAGGACAAAGCACTCCGCATAGAGCAAGCAATAGTCCTAGGGATTGTAGAAGGCTTGACAGAATACCTTCCAGTCAGTTCGACG
>Ga0102814_10003443_pt1 | contig 10312 bp, 10 predicted proteins | sample ColrivemetaGS741_FD_79112 | JGI IMG/M metagenome (GOLD analysis project Ga0102814, IMG submission 79112) | Estuarine microbial communities from the Columbia River estuary - Flood tide ETM metaG S.741 | ecosystem: Environmental > Aquatic > Marine > Intertidal zone > Estuary | place: USA... | reverse complement strand
TTTGATTATCTCCAACTGTAATTGATGATTGACTTGTAACAATATTACAATATTGTCCTACTAATAAAAAATAATCAGTAGGAAAAGGTATAATATCATAAAGGAAACCTTGTCTTTTTCCACCATAATATGCGCTAACAGTTTCTTCAACTACAAGATTCTTTAAATCTTGAATACGCTTACTACTTTTTTCAAATTCGCTAAAACGTTGTTTAACAAATAAGAGAATATTTCTATTCAAGAAGTAATCTACTTCTCTAGGTTCAAGACCTCTATTAACATGAGATGCAACTTGTTGCACCCCAATATTAACAGCAATATGCATTTTTTCAAGAGTCATATCAATTAGATATTTTAGAGAATTCTTTTAGTTTTAAAGACCATTCTGATATTAAACCAGAATTAGACTTAGTATTCATAAATGCTAACATCTCATCTAATGAATCAGCAACAATCTCATCACGATGGAAATAGGATGTACCTACTTTTCGTAAGATGTTGTATTCAACAAATAAGTTAATTTTAGCTTTAGCTTCTACATTTTTATCTTTCGATAAAGCAATAAATTCAAGTGGTTTAGTATTAGCTATATCAAATAAGAAACTATTAATTTCTTCATTGGATGTAAAGTTTGCTCTTGAACCACCAAGTGTAATATAGAATAATTTTGAACGTTCTGCATCAGCACTTACTTTAGCAAATTCCATCATAGCAGTTGTAATCTCTTTAATTTCAGAATTACGCTTCTCTGCTTCTTCTAATGGATTAACCATATAAAACTTATATTCAGAATTACTCTCAGATTGTTCTTTAGTAGATGCTACTCTTGTATGACCTTTAGCAAACTTGAATGTAATGTAATCTATAAAATTTACAGGTCGTTCATCAACCATTGTTAGATTTAATAATCTACCTACATTTTCAATCTTTACAGTAAAGTTCTTCCAAAAATCAATAATCTTTCTTCTTGTATCATGGTGATCCATATCCCATCCAAAGAACTCACATAACCATCCTTCTTCTTTTTTATTTAAAGGGTTATAGGTTGCACCATTCTTAAACTGTGAACCTAAACGATATACTGAGTTTTCTAATAAAACTTTGGGTAGATGTGAATCTTTATTAATAACCGCTTTTAGTGTTACTATTTGTTCCATACTAATGTCTTCTCCTTAGTGTGTGTACTTGTTTTGTTTAATTATAAAATGGGGTTCTGCCGAAGGAGAAGAAGATCTAATCGTTCAGCATCCCCCCAAATTCTTTGTTATTAACCTAAATCACATTGTAAATCAATGGAGGTATCATAACGTTTTAGCACAACTGAACCTGATTTCAAGAAGTGTACAGATGCACCATCTTGGTCAGTTGCTCTCATTTGTGTAGATTCACTACCGTAACCTTTAGGTACAATAGATCCAGCAACAACCCATTTTTTCATTTCAGAACCAGCAAGAGATACCATCTGAATATTGTTTTCTCCATCATAACGAGAAGAATCAACAAATACCATACGATAAGACTCAATAGAGAATCCTGTAACAGGGTGTTTACGAGCAGCTTGTGCTTTAGCACCATTGTCAAATAATGGAAGATGAACAATGTTCAATGTGTGACCATCAACGTGTCTGTATGTAGTAAAGTAAGAACCAAAGGTTAAACTTCTACCAGAACCATCAACGAATACACCATCATTGAATTTACTGAATTCGTTTGCACTTAAATACGATTTAATAGCAGTATCAAACTCACGTTTACCACCAGTACCGGTATAGATTGTAAGAACACGATTTTGTCCATCAGTCATACCGTAGAATAAATCACCAATAAGGTTCTTTAATTTTTCTTCAGTAAAAATAGAGTAAGTGTCTTTTGTTTCAATCTGATTTAACAATCCAGGACCAATATAAATAGGTTGGTTGTTTTCATCATACATAGTAGGAGTACCATTAACATCATAGTTACGTTTACCGTACCAATACATCATTTCACACTCTTCCATGAAATTCAACATGTGAGTATATTCTTCCCAGTCCATCCACATGTTAGACTTACGACCACCTTTAAGAGTGAATTGAAAGTTAGCAACATAGGTAGAACCTGTACGAGAAATCTGATAAGATTTACGAACAGTTGTTAAGAAATGACGAACAGTTGCAGGAGCTTGAGTAACACTTCTATTACCTCTTGAGAAATCAAGACCTACAGGTGCAAACATTTGCCCCCATACAGCACCAGCTTTAAGATCGTTTATAGCAACAACAGCAGAAGCAGAACTATCAACAATCTGACATGAATACGCATATCCACCAGATTTAGCAACAGGTTCACTCATAATACGAACTTGTGTACCGCTTTCACTTACGATGATATAATCTTTAATAAACCAACGGTCAGGGAATACTAATTCGAATTGTGCGAATCCACCACCAACAGTTGAACCACCACCAGTAGTAGCAATTAATGGTCTAGTTTTACGGAAACGTACCATTACTTTATAATCATACGCTACTGTTTTAATAGACTTACCATTTTTCAAACCTTGTGAAAGGAAAGATAATGGGAAACGTTGATCTTCTCTACCAGCTAAATGGATAATAGCAGGAGTTAGTTTCTCAGGTTCTGCAAGCAATGCTTGAGACAAGTTAGTTGCTGTAGCAACCTGATCGTTAAATATTTGTTTAGTTATTTGCATAGTTTTGAGATTTAGGGGTTAAGATGTTTAAGATTATTTTGCGCTACTCAATTCTAAATCATCGAATGAAAAACTGTTAGGACCTTTTCTGTTAGAAGCAGAATGTGTTCTTGAACCAGGTTTTGATGATTTAAAATAATCTTTAATAGATTTAACTTTTTCAGTTTGAATCTGTTTAGTTAATACTTTAGAAAAATCAAATTTATTCTTTACTAAATAAGCAATAGCTAGAATTTGATCTTGTGTTAAGTTTTGAGCATCTGCAGCATATCCAGTTAAACCTTTATCATTTGCTTTGTACACATAATCAACTAGTGTATTAGCATCTGCTTTAGGAATAGAGATTCCTGCAAGAACTCCTTTGTTTGCTAAGTCTTTAGCATTAGTAATTTCTTTTTCATATTGGGCAAGTTGTTGCGCTTGCAACTGTTGATACTCTTCTTTTGATTTTTGAGAAGTCGTATTATAATGTTTCTTTACTTGCTCATGTGCTTGTTTAGCAAAATCATATAATTTACCAGACTCTTCTTGAGTCTTAATCATTTGATCAGCTACTTCTTTTTCAACATTCTTTAACTTTAAATATTCTCTAGCTACTTCACGTTGTTCATAAATTGAATCTTTATCAAGATTTAACTTACTAAAATCTACTTGCTTTGTTTTAGTTTGCATAAAGTCTTCAAACGTTTTACCTGTTTTAAGACTATAATATGCTTGTTCTAAATCTGGATATTCACTTAATAACTCTTGACGTTGTGAATTCAATTGTTTATTAACAATAAAATTTACAACTTCTTTAAGTGTATCAGGACTATCTTCTTTACCCTCAAATAATTTTAATTCCTCATCATCGAACTCTAAACCACTATTCTCTAATGTTTGTACATAAAAAGGTATTTCATCAGTAGTATCATCAGTAGTATCATCAGTTACTACATTATTAGTAATGTCATTATCATCACTAGTAGTAGAATCATCTAAATTATCCAATACATCTGTTACTATCTGATTTGCATCAGTAGTATCTGTATTGGGGGTAGTTGGTTCTACACCATCAATGTCTTCTAAATCAAATTCTATCGTTGTCGAATCTTGCATACTTCTCCTAAATTATTATATGTACAAGTAATATACAAGTCAATGTATATTACCATAACTATATAACATAATTGTGTGTGTTTTGTTTATGGTTTTGTTGGTTTTTTGTTAAGTGCTTTGGTGTCTATAGTTTCATTTGCTTTATTAGAACGTATTGTTTCTTGCAATTCTTTCTCTTTAAGTAATAATTCTTTCTCTTTATAAGTAGTTTGAGAATCATCCTTATCCATCATATCCATCTCTTTTAATTGTAGTTTCAACATACGTTCTTTTTCATTCTCGTTCTGTTGTAACTGTAATTGTTTATCGACAGTTTGTTGACGCATTTGTTCAATTTGTTTCTCATTCTCAGCAGCAGCTTGTTGTTGCTCTTGAATAGAACGTTCCATTTCTTTTAATCCATCCATTACTTGAGCAAATGATTCAGCTTTCATAATTGCTCCTATTGCAGATACAGATCCATTCTCTTTAATCATGGATTGAGCAAACTGTTTCATCATATTGATATTCTCTTGCTCAGTAGATGAATTAGTAACAAAAATTCCATACTCTGTTTCAAGATGTTGCATACCATCTATCTCAAAGAACTGTTGTAACTCACTATTAAGTACATAACTTCCTTTCATTCCGTCTAACCATAATGCTTTAGACCAGTCAAGAAATGATTGTAATTCTGTAACACTAAATGCATCAAACATTCTAAAATACTCTTCTGTATTGTTAGATGATTGTATAACCGCACGTTCTGTTACACCTTTACCAGAATAAGGATTAATAACACCTTGACGTTGAGCATTAACTCCACTTAGTCTTTCCCATGAATCTAATACAAAGTTTAATGCTTCAATAAATAAACTTATAAGTTTACTTTGAATATTAATTTCAAATTGATGTTGTGGAGAGAATTTCTTTCCTTCTTTATTATATTGAATAAATCCTACTCCAAACTTCTCAATCCAGTATAAAAATTGATTGATGTCCATATTATCAGGTAACATATCAATATCCATTAACATCATAGAATCTTTAGCTTTATTAATAGCTTGTTCTAATCTATACATGTAAATATCATATAGAATCTGAAAAGGTACACCTAATGATACAAGAGATACAGGAAATGCTAAATGTCTTGATGTTGCTCTACCATTAAGTGAGAGTTTAGCACCAACCTTTTTACTTAATAATTGTCTTTGTACAGATATAGGTTTAGCACCAAATACTTCTGTATCAGTCTTATTTAATCCAAATGCTGTCCATACTTCTTCTTCATATTCCCAAGTTAGATCTATATCACCTTTTTTACGTTTATAATTACTTGGTACTGTAGTTGTTTGTGGAGTATTATTTTCATCCATATAAGTAAGAATCCCTACTTTCTTATAGGTCTTCCAAAATACTTCAAACAATTCTATAAAATTCTGAGATGATTCTTGTTTATCTGAGTTAAAGAACGAGTGATGATACTCATACTTATTCTCTAAATCTTTTAAATATGCTGTTCCTTCTTCAAATCCTTTATCAGCTAATACATCATTACCTATTAATCTATATAATTCTGCAAAAGATACATCATGTCTAATAACTCCCCATTCAGCATCTTCTATCATAGTTACCTTTGGAGACATATCATAGTCTACATTCCAGGGGAATATAATTTCATAATCTAAGTTATCATTTAATATACGCTTTACTGATACGGTTCTACCGGTAATGAGAAAGAACTTAAATGCTTCATCCATTTTATCTTTGAATGAAACTTCTTCTTTTAAATAGTTAATTGCATGTTGACCTCTAATAGCACGAACATCACGATACGTTTTATCAAAAGTAGACATAAACTCTTTATATTCAGGAAGTTCTTCTACTTGTTCATCTACATTAACTCCTTGTGCTTGTAACTCTTGAAGAAACATTTGATATACATATTCAAACGATTGTTTCTTTTTAGCTTCTTCCTTTAAATCATTTGCATCTGAATTAAGAATAACTACTGAATCATTAAAAGGTCGTTTACTTTTCTCTCCTGCTAATGTATCAATGATAGGTCGTATAATATTATACTTGCTTAATCTACCAGCAACATTTCCTTTATATTGTACATCTAATGGTTTAAGAATATGTTTATAGTCATTCTCATCTATGATACCATCATAATAATCCTGTAACTTCTTACTATACTCATTAACTTCATTATTTGTACCAAAGTTAGATACACCAATAATTGCATTGACTGTATTTTTTATCCATGATTCATCACGTTGATCATCATCAAGGAGTTGGGAAGGAATGTTGAACTGTACCATCGTTATAAAAAGAATTAAGTTGTGCTAAGTGGGAAGATACGGGTTTTTTATCTTTCACAGGTTTATCTTCGTTCTCTTTCATATAAAACATTGCTATTTTAAGTGTAGAGACTCTATCAAAGTTACCTTTATCGTTATAATAAATCAATTCATCCAATAATCCTAAATCATAGATGAATTCTAAACGATACATAGGTCCATCCATTTCATTCTTTCCTACTACTTCTAATAACCAATCTCTAATATAAAGAAGTGATTGTTTATTTCTACCAGCTGTCATTGTAGTACCATAGGATTCTACAACATTAATACCAGTTGTATCTCTTCTACTGTCACTACTAAAATCTTTAGCTAACCAATGTAACTTCTTATTCTTTCTAGCATACTCAATAGTATTACCTCTATTATTCTCAAATGCTATTTGTTCATTTGTACATCCATAATATTCTGCTAGTAAGAACATATTATAATTATATTCTTCTTGTGTATCTGGTCTACCTATATACTTTGCTACTGGTAAATCAGGAAAAGTAGAAGATATTCTACTATTACGTTTCATCACATAAGCACCACCTAATGAAGTCTTATCTGCAGCACCATCAATAGCATAAGAATCATGTGCTATATAATATAAACCATCAGGTATTCCTGTAGCTAAACGTATAGGAGATTCATAAATAACAATACCACTTCTTAGATCACTATCTAATCGGTGTGGATAACGATCTACATCCATTAACTTATCATCAGGATGAAACTTCACCTTATTATCATGTCTAGTTAATGTACCTATAACCCCTAACTTATTTAACTTCTTAGCAATTACACGATTACGATGTTCACTAATTAACTTAGTAGGAAAGATATTTGTATTACTTTGTAGAGTTGCTTCTTGTGGATTGAATGGCATCTCAGAAGTATATTGTTTATATGCTTCTTGAGTACCTTTCTTCTTATCATTACGTTTCTTCTCTTCTGATTCTTTAGCTTTTTGGATAAAAGAGTTTCCTTCCTTATCCATAAATCCTTCTTTATTTTGATATACCGGTACAAAGTATCCACACTCTTGTCCAAACATATCTTCATCCCATTCATTAATAATAGGAAGAATATTATATGAAGCAGGATTATAAAACAATTCACTTAAACCTAATGCATCCTCATGTTCAGATCCACCTGTTCCAAAAGCAATCATTGTTCCACCAATATAACCCCCTTGTTCTACAGTCTGTTGTGTAATAATCCAACTCTTAATTAAATTAGGAAACTTACCAGCTTCTTCAAATAGAATATAATCTCCGTTCTTTCCCCTACCTTTTTCTGGATCATTATAAAACGTAATTCCTTCAATAGAATTTTGTCTTCCTGCATCTACTAGAATACCACTTTCATTTAACTTCTTATATCCACATTTCTTGTTTAAATCTACATTCTTTAATCTAGGTTGTTTCCAAGCAGCGAAAGAATCATTATGATTCATTGCTATCCAAATCTTATCAAGAGTAGCATCTCCAAACAAATACTTCTCTTCACTTGCAAAGATGTAATTAATAGACAACTTACCAAAGTAATAATTACGCAAGAGTAATGCACCATTCTTATACGAATACCCTTTACGTCTAGCTTTCAAGTTAATTAAATGTCTACCACCTGTATGAGCATATTCAGGAATAGTAATTAACATAAATGGTTTAATCTTTGCGTATAATTCAGGAGTTATTCCGTTTCTAGCAATTTCAATAGACCAAAACCAAGAGTAATCACCATCCCAGAAAGAAGGAAAATCTAATTCTTTCTTTTGTTTACGTTGTTTAGTAAGACCATACATAGCATCATCAGAGAACCTCATAATAGGAAAGAAGTTCAAATAAAAGTAATGTTCACCGGTAATAGGAATACCACCTACTTCATAACCATCTAAACAACGATCTCGTTGTATTCTCCAATAATCAAGATATTCTTTAGTTCCAGGTAAAGCATTTGTATAAACACCTTCTCTTCTAAATGTATTTGCAGCTTCACTAAATAAGACTGTATTTACAAACATGTTCTATTCACTAAATTCATTAGGTTGGAAACCACCACGAATGGTTTGTTCAGGTTGTTGTTCAGATATAACCATTTCTTTCAATCGTTTTAAATCTGTTGCTACTTTACCTAAGTTAGCTAATGAATCAATAACTGTTTTAGCTGAATGAATATATTTACCTTTATCATCTGTTTCTCCCATATCCAAATCAGTATAATAATCAGTCAACTTATAAATAGCTTGTTCTCCTGCTTCTAATAAATGAAACAATGGAGAACGATATTGCAATCTATAATAATCAACTGCTTCAAGAATAAGAGTATCGGGTTTCCACTTTACATCATCAAATACATCCTTTGCTATCTTAGTCCAACGAACATCATTATTATACTGCTTATAAGGAGAGTTAATATCACAATAAAACCATATTGCAGCTAACTCTTTAACAGCATTGCGTTTACCTTCATTATTTTCCGTATTTCTACTAGTATCTCTACGAATAATCTTTCTAAACACTTGTACTTGATCAGCATACTCAGTAGGAACTGCAGTTACAGAATCAGGATTAAACTTTAATAAATCCATTGGTATATTCGTTGATTAATAATTAAAATATACCCATTCTACACATATACTTTACATATTATATACAGAATGGGTATTACTTTCTACTTACTGTTAGACCGGTAAAGAGAAAGGTTAGTTGTGTTCAGAAGGAATAGTATAAGAAGCTAACACTTCATGCTCAAAATATAGCGCAAACATACCTTCAATAGCATCAATACTCATTTGTACTCTAGCACCAGGAGTAATTTGTACATACATTCCAGGATTAGTTACTTCACATTCTTTTCCACATTTGACTACCTTACAATCACTAGTCCATATATCATCTTTTGACAATACAACCTTACTATTATTTAGCTTAGTTGACTTTTCCATCTTAATAAGGAAACATCTAGGATGTAAAACCATCGTATTAATAGAAGGTTTAGGTGGTTGAAGAATCAATTCTTCCATATCAATCTTTAAATCTACCATTGTAGTTCTTTCTTATATTTATTAATCATTATTTCTTTTGCTTGTAGCAATAACTGTGGATACTTCTCCTCCACAATACTCTTCGCTTTACTATTTATAGTTTCATGTTTAGAAAATTGGTCCTTAATAATGTAGTTTAATATGTTATCAGGATTTACACGCAGTTTAGCAATTAACGGTATCTCTATATCCTCATTATCATTAATAGCAAGTAATGCACTTTTAAATAACTTTGTCATTACATCATCTACTTGATTAATAGGAATATCCATATCCTTCGCTACTTTACGCACATATCTAGAAGCATATACTAATCTAACTCTACTAAGATCTACCATTTCCAATTCAATTTAAACAATATAGATTCAGGTAATATATTCAAATCAAAGTATTTATGCATCTTTAATCTTGTACCTATTGAATCTTCCATTTCTATAATTACACCTTTCTTCTTTAAAATAGAGATATAATTATTAATATAAGTAGTAGATGTTCTACCTAATTGTTTAAGTATCATCTTCTTACTGTTTGTACTAAACTCATACTTATCTGGGTTATTCAACTTGAATCGTATGATTTCACTAATAACAGTAATCTCTGTTTCTGTAAGATTAAATAAAGAAGAAGATAAACGTACATATACATCTACTGTTACCTTCTTAATATTCATTACCATACTAGGAACTTCATTACTTTGTACTTCCATATTCTCCTTCAGCTTGGTTATACAGCTTGGAAGATACAACAATTCTATATAACTATACAAGAAACGTAGGGTATATTTTATAAAAATATTTTTTTTATAATTTTTTTTATTTCGTACGAGAGACTGACCATACCAATAAAACACCCCCCTAGTGTGGACTAATTTTTAATTAAAAGAAAGGAAATTATGAATTTAGTTATCGCCAAAATCTGGTACAAATCAGATGATGAACAAAGCTATGGAGTAGCAGCTGGTCCTAAAGGTGGTAAGTTTACCACCAAATCAGGGTTTGTAACCCTGATGACTATCCCCAAAAAAGGGGAAGGTCTTAAAGTTGGAGATGAGCTTCCACAAGAAGCTATCGAAGACGAAGACTAGTAAAGAGAGGACACTTCGTGTCCTTTCACACATCTATTAATCTGAACGCTATGAGTAATCTGAAC
>Ga0102814_10003440_pt1 | contig 10317 bp, 7 predicted proteins | sample ColrivemetaGS741_FD_79112 | JGI IMG/M metagenome (GOLD analysis project Ga0102814, IMG submission 79112) | Estuarine microbial communities from the Columbia River estuary - Flood tide ETM metaG S.741 | ecosystem: Environmental > Aquatic > Marine > Intertidal zone > Estuary | place: USA: Columbia... | reverse complement strand
TCAAAGTTTTCTATCAAACCAGATCCCAAATCTCTTTCAGCTCAGCCAGCAAGTAATCTTTGATGATGGCAGGCGCAACTTCTTCATAATTCTAAAGCACCTTTAATTCGGGCCGCGCCGCTTTATACGTTTTCAAATCTGCTTTTGCCGCATCTTTGTTATTCAAATGCACTTTAATCGCAGCCCTAAACCCACCATAGCGGGTATGCTGCGACATGTCATCAAGCGTGTATAACAATTTCAGCGCCTGCTCCAACTGGTTCATTGCCATATAGAGAAACCGAAAAAGCCTTCATAAGATTTGCGTTGAACAGGATCCAACTCGATGGCCCTTAGAAAAAACCTTTCCGCCTCGGCAAAGCGCCCCTCGTTACAAATCGCCGCCATATTGAGAGTTTGATCTTGGATGGCTGGGGTTGAGCTCCAAGGCTTCTTTGGCATATTTCATCCGCTGATCGTAACCTCTTTTCATATAGAAGGAATTTTTATGATTTGAAGCCGCATCTGGGCTTTAGGATCAAGCCGACAAGCAAGCTCAGACAGTTCATGAAAGCTTGCCTCCATCACGTTTCGGCGTGATTTATACTTGGCTTCTAAGCGCACAGAAAAAGGCATTTACGCATTTAAACATAGGCATCAAACAATTCTGGATCTTTTTCAATTGCTTCATCGCACAGCTCAATCACCTGCATATTGCGCTCATCCCAAACCTGTTGGGCTGGTTGAAACCCGGCCAGCACAGGATCCTCACCCGTATTGAATATCCGCCCTCCATGTTCTTGAAACAGATTGTCCATAATTTCACGTCAAGATCTAAACGTAGGCAGCGTTATAGCTTCGCTATGGGCCATCATTCTGGTGAAACCCACAATATCTTTCATGAAATAACTGCTATTTTTCAGACTATCTTCGCCTCGGACATATCAAACTCCTCTAACAGGCAAAGCGGCCGCAACCCCAGCCTATGAAATGTTTATATGAGATTTTATAAGCTTTTAACGCAAAAGAAAGACCACATTTGCGCGGCATGCGCAGAGGAAATCAAACACAAGCGCCTTGAAAAGTCCGATCTAATAAGTTGCGCGACCGCCGCTTAGGTCAAAGACAGATCCCGTGGTGAATGAATTTTCCGAAGTGCTCAGCCAAGTGATCATTTGGGCGGCTTCTTCAACCTGCAAAAAGCGCCCACGGGGAATCTTAGACAACATATAGTCGATATGTTTCTGGCTCATTTGATCGAAAATTCGGGTTTTCGCCGCTGCCGGGGTCACACAATTCACCGCAATATCCATATCAGCATGTTCTTTGCCCAAGGATTTGGTTAAGGCGATCACCCCAGCTTTAGAGGCAGAATAGGCCGCAGCATTCGGGTTTCCTTCTTTTCCCGCCACCGAGGCAACGGTTACAATGCGCCCATAGCCTTGCTCCATCATGGATGGCACCACCGCGCGGCAACAATTGAAGGTGCCGTTGAGATTAATGTCGATAATCGATTTCCATTCATCTGGGTCATAAGCCACAAGCTTTGCGTTTGACCCCGCAACACCAGCGCATGTGATCAAAATTGAAATAGACCCATAGTCAGCTTTGGTTTTTTCCGCTGCGTCTTTCACCGCATTCGCATCAGCCACATCCACAGGCATCGCGGCGGCACCCTGCCCCAATCGTGCGACTGCGGCCTGCCCCTGCGCATCATCTTGATCCCAAATCATCACTCCCGCGCCGCTGGCGATGAAGCGTTGCGCAACAGCAAATCCGATGCCCTGCGCGCCGCCAGTGATCACCGCCAAACGGCCATTTAAATCATAGTTATTCATCTCAAAAACCCTTTTAAAACGCCGCTTCCAGATACATCACATTAAAATGGCACGTCATCCGCCAATACCACAAAACGCGAGACCACTTTTTTAATCCCGGCCTTTTCAAAGGCGATTGTCAATTTATCGCCTTCAATCTCAGACACGCAACCATAGCCAAACTTTTGATGAAACACCCGCACACCGATTGTAAAACTTGAAACCGCAACCGCATCAATCGTCATATGCGCGCTTTCGCGCGGTTGGCTTATCGGGCGCTCAGCGCTTTGGGATTGCAAGCGCTTCCACCCGGGTGAGGCGTAGCCCCCGCCGATATTTTCCATATCAACAGCCAAATTTGACGCCTCACTCTGCATTCCATAGGCACCGCCATAAAGACCCGGGGGGGTCAGAACATCGACGTGATCAGCAGGCAGCTCATCAATGAACCGAGAAGGCATTGAAGATTGCCATTGTCCAAAAATGCGCCGGTTGCCCGCAAAACAAATCGTACACAGACGCTCTGCGCGCGTAATCCCCACATAGGCAAGACGGCGCTCTTCTTCCAAACCACGCTGACCAGTTTCATCCATACTGCGCTGCGAGGGGAATAAGCCATCTTCCCACCCTGGTAGGAAAACGGCTGGAAACTCGAGCCCTTTGGCGGCATGCAGCGTCATAATGCTGACTTTCTCACCAGCCTCATCGCGCTCATTATCCATCACCAGCGACACATGCTCTAAAAACCCTTGTAAATTCTCAAATTGATCGAGCGCTTTTACCAATTCTTTCAAGTTTTCCAACCGCCCCGCCGCTTCGGGTGTTTTGTCATTCTGCCACATCTCGGTATAGCCCGATTCATCCAATATCACCTCAGCCAATTCTTGATGGGATATTGATTGATCTTGCATCGCTTTGCGCCACCGCCCCAGCCCATCGACCAAACGGCCCAGCTCAAGCGCCCCTTTGCCCGACAGGCCTTTGGCCTCCAAAAGCAGCCTCGCCCCTTCCGTTAAGGCAATGCCTTCTTGGCGCGCCATAGATTGAATTTTCTGCTGGGCTTTATCTCCCAGCCCGCGTTTGGGCGTATTCACGATCCGTTCAAAGGCTAAATCATCACTGGGGCTACAAACCAGTCGAAAATAAGCCATCGCATCGCGAATTTCCATCCGCTCGTAAAACCGTGGCCCCCCAATCACGCGATAGGGTAAACCAATGGTCAAAAACCGATCTTCAAAGGCGCGCATTTGATGGCTGGCCCGGACCAAAATCGCCATTTGATCTGGACTAAACTTATCAAGACCACGGCTGCCTTGTTGAAGCGCTTCGATCTCATCGCCAATCCAGCGGGCCTCTTCTTCGGCATCCCAATGCCCGATCAAACGCAGCTTTTCACCTTCGTCAAGATCGGTCCAAAGCTCTTTGCCCAACCGCCCTGTATTGCCTGAAATAACGGCGCTTGCGGCGGCAAGAATATGCGGCGTTGATCTGTAATTTTGCTCCAACCTTACGGTTTTCGCTCCCGCAAAATCCTTTTCAAATTTCAAAATATTGCCCACTTCGGCGCCCCGCCAGCCATAGATTGACTGATCATCATCACCAACACAGCAGATATTTTTGTGACCACCAGCCAATAATCTAAGCCACAAATACTGCGCAACATTGGTATCTTGATATTCGTCCACCAGGATGTATTTGAACCACTGCTGATATTGCTGAAGAACATCCGGCTGCGTTTGAAAAATCTTAACGACATGCAGTAACAGATCGCCAAAATCCACCGCATTTAATGCCTTGAGGCGCTCTTGATAGGCCGCATAGAATTCGGTGGCGCGGTGATTGAAAGCACCCGCTTCAGCCGCGGGTACATTTTCAGGCCCCCAAGCTCGGTTTTTCCACTGATCGATAATGCCAGCCAATTGCCGCGCCGGCCACCGCTTATCATCCACGTCAGAGGCCACGAGCAATTGCTTTAATAGCCGTATCTGATCATCCGTATCCAAAATCGTGAAGCTACTTTTCAGCCCAACCAATTCTGCATGGCGCCGCAGAAGCTTGACGCAAATCGAATGAAACGTGCCCATCCAAGGCATCCCTTCAACAGATTGCCCTAGCAATTCTGCAACGCGGCTTTTCATCTCGCGGGCGGCTTTATTGGTAAATGTTACCGACAATATCTCATGAGGACGCGCCCGCCCCGTCGTTAACAAATGCGCAATCCGGCAGGTTAAGGCTTTGGTTTTTCCCGTCCCTGCCCCCGCCAACATCAAAACCGGCCCGTCAAGCGCTTCAACAGCAGCGCGCTGCGCCGGATTCAGTTGATCAAGATAAGGGCTTGGCCGCGCCGCGATCGCTTGTGCAGAAAGAGAAAGCTCTGCGGGTTTATGGGTGTTATCATAGCTGCTCATGGCGGCAAAGTAGCGCCAATAAAGCTGATTGAAAAGAGAATGTTCAGCAAATGTTCTATTATTTTCTTTCGATCAGATGTCTATGCAAAAAGATCAAAAAGCCAAAAAGAACGAAGTTTATTCATCCAATTGCCGTCGCGGCTCTAGACAAGAACATCTTGGTTTCGCCATATACGGATATGGATTTAGACACACGATATCCCGGCATCTTCGACCTGAAACTGGCCGCAAAGCGCAAATTACCGCATTTTGTCTGGGAGTATCTTGATAGCGCCACCGGAACAGAAAGCACTCTTGTCAATAATCGCATCGCCTTTGATCAGTTGCGCATGATGCCATCGGTTTTACATGGGCCGCTCGCGGTTGATCTTAATTGCAATTTTTTAGGAAAAACCTTCGATCTGCCTTTTGGCGTTGCACCAGTGGGACTGTCGGGACTGATCTGGCCCAATGCCGAAACGCTGCTGGCGCGCAATGCTAAGGACAACAATCTACCCTATACCCTGTCAACGGTTGCGTGCCAAACCCCGGAAACCATTGGTCCAGTGGCAAACGGAAATGGCTGGTTTCAGCTTTACCCGCCGCGCGACCCTGAGATCCGCACAGATATGCTGAGCCGCGTTAAAAATGCGGGCTTTGATACTTTAGTCTTAACGGTTGATCTGCCCGTAGCCAGCCGGCGCGAACGCCAAACACGAAGCGGCATCACTCAGCCTCCAAGGCTTACGCCGCGCCTTCTGGCCCAAATCGCTCAAAAACCACATTGGGCGCTCGCAACGGCCGCCTTTGGGCGGCCCGCCATGCCGTTTTTGAACAAATATGCAAAGGTTAAACCTGGCATGCCCCCCACCGCCCATATCGGCTATTTGCTGCGGGCCTCGCCCGATGAGGCCTATCTAAGCTGGCTTCGAGAAAATTGGCAGGGCTCGTTGATTGTCAAAGGTATTTTAAACCCCGATGATACCAAGCGGTTGGAACGCATTGGGGTCGACGCGTTATGGGTGTCAAACCATGCCGGCCGGCAATTTGACGGCGCGCCCGAAAGTATCAGCATGCTACCCAGCATTCGCCGTGCCACAACACTTCCGCTGATTTTTGACAGCGGTATTGAAAGCGGTTTGGATATCCTGCGCGCGCTTGCGCTGGGTGCAGATTTTGTGATGCTTGGGAAAGCATGGCATTATGCTTTGGGCGCGCTAGGGCCGCTGGGTCCGGCACATTTAACAGATATTTTACGCAAAGATCTTATCGCCAATATGGGCCAATTGGGGCTCGAAAATCTAAAAGACTGCGCCGGCAAAATAATCGCAAAACAGCCTGGTTAAGCTTTGGCGCGGCGCATGCTTTAAACGGCGGCGGAACACCGATACACACCACGCCTTACATAAATTTTGACAATGAAAGCCGACAGTAGTAATTCTGCAGCGCAGCATGACGTAGGATACCCCCATCGTTTCAGATTTTCACGCGTAGACTTCAACCAAGGACGATCAAATGACTGATTTCAAAAAAATTCTTATTGCAAACCGCGGCGAAATTGCCATCCGCATCATGCGCGCTGCGAATGAAATGGGAAAGAAAACAGTCGCCGTTTTTGCCGAGGAAGATAAACTGGGCCTGCACCGCTTTAAGGCCGATGAAGCTTACCGCATTGGGGAAGGCTTAGGTCCCGTTGCCGCCTATCTATCAATTGATGAAATTATCCGGGTTGCGCTGGCATCGGGCGCAGATGCCATCCATCCAGGATACGGGTTGCTGTCTGAAAACCCTGATTTCGTTGATGCTTGCGTGAAGAATGATATTGCTTTTATCGGCCCTCGCGCGGAAACCATGCGCGCGCTTGGCGATAAAGCATCGGCGCGCCGCGTGGCGGTTGAAGCTGGTGTCCCGGTTATTCCCGCAACCGAAGTGCTTGGGGATGATGTTGCCGATATCGCGCGGCAAGCTGAAGATGTTGGCTATCCATTGATGTTAAAAGCCTCTTGGGGCGGCGGCGGGCGTGGTATGCGCCCCATCACCCATCCGGGCGAGCTGGAAGAAAAAGTGCTAGAGGGGCGCCGCGAAGCAGAAGCCGCCTTTGGCAATGGTGAGGGCTATTTAGAGAAGATGATTCTACGCGCCCGGCATGTTGAGGTGCAAATTCTGGGCGATAAGCAGGGTGCGATCTATCACCTCTGGGAGCGTGATTGCTCTGTCCAGCGACGCAACCAAAAAGTCGTTGAGCGGGCACCGGCCCCCTATCTAAACGAGGCCCAGCGCGCAGAGCTCTGCGAATTGGGGCGGCGCATTTGCGCGCATGTGAATTATGAATGCGCAGGTACAGTTGAATTTTTGATGGATATGGACAGCGGTAAGTTTTACTTTATCGAGGTAAACCCCCGGGTACAGGTTGAGCATACTGTAACCGAAGAGGTCACCGGTATTGATATCGTTCAAGCACAAATTTTGATTGCCGAAGGCAAAACGCTGGCCGAGGCGACGGGAAAGCCATCGCAAACTGAGATTAGATTGAACGGTCACGCGCTTCAGACACGGATCACCACTGAAGACCCACAAAATAACTTTATTCCCGATTATGGGCGTTTAACCGCCTTTCGCAGCGCCACCGGCATGGGCATTCGCCTTGACGGCGGCACCGCCTATGCGGGCGGCGTCATCACGCGCTATTATGACTCGCTTTTGGTGAAAGTCACAGCCTGGGCACCCACGCCCCAAAAGGCGATTGCGCGTATGGATAGAGCGCTGCGCGAATTTAGAATTCGTGGTGTCAGCACAAATATTGCCTTTGTCGAAAACCTGCTCAAACACCCAATATTTTTGAGCAATGAATATACCACAAAATTTATCGATGACACGACAGACCTGTTCGATTTTAAAAGCCGTCGTGACAGAGGCACGCGCGTGCTCACTTACATCGCCGATATCAGCGTCAACGGGCATCCCGAAACAACCGACAGACCGCGCCCTGCAGCCGACATAAAGCCGCCAAAGCCTCCTAAAACTGAGGGTATTGCGCAGCCCGGTACCCGCAACCTGCTGGAAGAAAAAGGTCCAAAAGCCGTTGCGGATTGGATGTTGGATCAAAAAGCTTTGCTGCTAACTGACACAACGATGCGCGATGGGCATCAATCGCTTCTGGCGACCAGAATGCGTTCGATCGATATGATCAAAGCCGCCCCGGCCTATGCCAGCACGCTGCCTAATTTGTTGAGCGTCGAATGCTGGGGGGGCGCCACATTCGATGTCGCCTATCGGTTTTTACAAGAATGCCCTTGGCAAAGGTTGCGCGACCTCCGGGCCGCGATGCCAAACCTGATGACCCAAATGTTGCTGCGGGCCAGCAACGGTGTGGGCTATACGAATTATCCCGATAATGTGGTGCAAAGCTTCATCACGGAAGCTGCCAATGGCATTGATGTTTTTCGTATTTTTGACAGTCTGAACTGGGTTGAAAATATGCGCGTTGCGATGGATGGCGTGATAGACTCTGGAAAAATATGCGAAGCAAGCATTTGTTACACGGGTGATATTTTGAATCCGGACAGAGCAAAATATGACATAAAGTATTACGTTGCCATGGGCAAAGAGCTGCGCGATGCGGGCGCTCATATACTGGGCCTGAAAGATATGGCCGGATTGCTCAAACCGGCAGCTGCACGCAAGCTGATCACCGCTTTAAAAACCGAAGTTGGCTTGCCCATTCATTTCCACACGCATGATACATCAGGTTTGGCAGGCGCCACTTTATTAGCTGCGGCAGAGGCGGGTGTTGACGCGGTTGACGCGGCGATGGATGCGTTTTCTGGGGGCACATCACAACCCTGCCTTGGATCAATTGTCGAAGCACTGCGCCATACCGAACGGGACACTCATTTAGATATCGATGCGATCCGCTCGTTAAGTGATTATTGGGACCATGTGCGTGCCCAATATACAGCGTTTGAAAGCGGGCTGGCAGCGCCTGCATCCGAGGTATATCTGCATGAAATGCCCGGAGGGCAATTTACCAATTTGAAAGCGCAGGCACGCTCGCTCGGGCTTGAAGAAAAATGGCCCGCCGTGGCCAACACATATGCCGATGTGAACCAAATGTTCGGAGATATTGTTAAAGTCACCCCGTCATCTAAAGTCGTGGGCGATATGGCCTTGATGATGGTAAGCCAAGGCTTAACCCGTAGTAATGTGGAAGATCCCAATCTTGATCTGGCCTTTCCAGACAGCGTTGTCGACATGCTACGCGGCAATTTAGGCCAGCCTCCGGGTGGTTTTCCCGAAGCGCTTGTTAACAAAGTGTTAAAAGGCGAGGCCCCGATGACCACGCGCCCCGGGGCCGTTTTGCCCCCCGTGGATCTGGTCGCAGAACGCCTTGCACTGAGCGCGGCGCTGGACGGGCGCGAGGTTGATAACGAAGATTTAAATGGGTATTTGATGTACCCAAAAGTGTTCCTTGATTATATGGCGCGCCATAAAACCTACGGCCCCGTGCGCGCTTTGCCCACCAATACATTCTTCTATGGCATGCAACCTGGCGAAGAAATAACAGCGGAAATTGATCCCGGAAAAATTCTAGAAATTCGATTACAGGCCATCGGAGAAACCGATGAAAAAGGCGAAGTAAAGGTTTTCTTTGAACTGAATGGCCAGCCGCGTGTGATCCGCGTTCCCAATCGCTTGATCACATCACAAGCGATGTCTCGTCCAAAAGCAGAGCAAGGCAACGCAAACCATATTGGAGCCCCAATGCCGGGCGTCGTAGCTTCGCTCGCGGTCAGCACAGGGCAACACGTCAAAACCGGTGATCTGCTTTTGACTTTGGAAGCGATGAAAATGGAAACAGGCATACATGCCGAACGTGACGCCGTGATTAGCGCAGTACATGTGCAGGCTGGCGGGCAAATCGATGCCAAGGATTTACTGATAGAATTTCAACCGGATGAGGCGTCTTAGACCCGTGGCCCTGGCCGCACGCCAAAACATCCAGTTTACAAGTGGGCGGTCGGACATCTCGGCTTGCCCCGTATCTGGAAGAAAAAATCACGACAGAGTGCATTTTACCCCTTGCGGGCGGATCAAGTTGTTTATATCACGCGCCTACCCACAGGATGCGGGCGTAGCTCAGGGGTAGAGCGTTACCTTGCCAAGGTAAATGTCGTGAGTTCGAATCTCATCGCCCGCTCCAATCTTCTTTAAATCAATAAAATAAATGACTTAGAGTGTATTGGCGCACTGTTCTGTAACTCGGTTATTATGCATTCTTAACCAAAAAGGGCCCCCTAATTTCACAGAGGGCCGATCTCATTGTCCGCTCCAATTTAAATTTTACCCTTGCAAACAAACGCTTAAAAGAAGGTGGCCTTAAGGTTACCACCTCGATTTTATAGCTTGATTATTTTGCGCACCCTAAAATGAACGCGGCGCCATGATTTCGCGTAAGGTCGACGGATTTAGCAGTGCCCATCTGGTTGCTAATCCGAGCATCGCCCCGAGCGAGGCCCGTGATAATATTCGAATGATGATATACATGGCTGGATAAGCTAAAACATAAAAACCGCTTATGTTGGATCTGAAAAGCTCAACCCCGATCACCCTCTGATATCAACTGGCTCTCTGTTCCTACTGCGCAAAATATGCCGTGGCATGCAACACAATCCACCGGCGGCTAGATATTTGCGGTGAAACGCTTTAACGGGATTTGGCGATTGAAGACGATCTCTTCACAGTCAGCGGCAATACTCAAATCGCTATTTGGTTGGTAAGCGCGATAACAGACGCCAGCTTTAACATCAGCCTCCGAGCGGCTCTACCAGCATCAGACAATCGCCAACGCCGCGCAGTATCTTGATGCCTTAAGATAATTCCAACTGCCAACGCACTACCCAATTCGCCGACATGCGAGGTGCTCGGCAATCTATCGCTTGGCGGTGGACCTTTGGGATCTTATTCACAACATATGAAAATGAGAATGGTCTATAGGTGACCCTCAACCGGCTCGGACGCGCCCGCTACGAAAAAATTACGCCTCAAAGCGCGGAGCGATGCGATGAGTTATTTGCCTATCCTGTATATCTAAAAGCATACAAATTGATGGATACAAAACAAATTCGTCACCCCCT
>Ga0102814_10003439_pt1 | contig 10319 bp, 12 predicted proteins | sample ColrivemetaGS741_FD_79112 | JGI IMG/M metagenome (GOLD analysis project Ga0102814, IMG submission 79112) | Estuarine microbial communities from the Columbia River estuary - Flood tide ETM metaG S.741 | ecosystem: Environmental > Aquatic > Marine > Intertidal zone > Estuary | place: USA... | reverse complement strand
GACGTTTAAACCTTGTGAAAGGGTAGGAGCGCCAGTACCAGCCTCATCTGTTATTGTGTCAACCTTAAGGGTACTCATTACATAGCTCCTATAATAAATGCGAGAAGCTCAGGATAGCGAACACCAAGGCGGGTGCGTTCTGTTGCTCCCTCTGGTGCTTCTGCCTGTGTCTCATATGTGTCCGTGCGGGTGTAGGCGTCCTTGGCTTCTACAGCTTCAGTGACCACGTTACCGTCATCGTCAAGCACTTCAGCTACAGCCTCAACAGCAGGAACCTCAGTTTGTGTTTCCCACCAAGTGCTAGAGATAAACATGGCGTAGCGCCCAGCATCCAAGCCCTCAGCAGCAAAGGCGTCCTGCAAGTCCTGTGCAATGATACCAAAGTGGATACGGGCATCGTCACCCTTTTCAGCTACAGCATCCTGCCAGCGGAACTTGCGGAGTAGACCCTTGCAAGCCTGTGCTACACGAGTTTCAGCATCAGAGAGAACTTCGATGTCCTGCTTCTCGTTGCGGTCAGATGTTTGAATAGTGCCGTTGGTGGCGTAGATGTCTTCGAAGCGAACGCTTGAATGTCCTAAGTCAATAGCACCATCTCTAAATGCGTTTGTTGACACATTAAAAGGCATTACACCGTCACCAGAATCAGAAAACTTAAAGCCCGTATCTCCAGTGCCTATCGTCAAGTCATCTTGAAAAGTCCCAATACTCCCCACAGTGGTGCCGTTTTTGCGGAACACTGCAAGATCACCATCATCCGTCAAACGGTTTACGCTAAAAGGTGTGGCTGAGGAACGTGTCACTACTAAACTGTCGCCAGCAAAGTAGCGCATTCCTTCCTCTGTCTGCCAGTTTTGATTGGAAGTCCCCACCAGCAAGTTACCGCTGCTGTCGAGGGTCATATGCTGCGTTAAACTTGCAGTATTACCTGCTGTTCCTGATGCAGCACCATACCACCGATGTTCACCAAGCCTCTGTTGATAAAGGCTTGCAGCGGCTGAACCTATGTATTTAAAGGCATTGTTATCGTGGTAGAGGTTGCTACCAAGGATTGTGTTGTTATCCCCCAAACCCCCAAGCGCAGAGCCTTCTATTTGCAATGCTGTAAAAGTATCCCAAGAAGATACAGGAGTAACCCCAATCCCAACATTAGAGCCACTGACAGTAATGACAGAGTTAGGGTCACTGACAAACTCAGCATCAGCCTGAGCCTTAGTATAACTGGCTAAACTGACAACCGATTTACCTTTACCGATATATCCCGCCATTATGTTTGCTCCAGTACACTTGCGATTACATCTGCTGACGATGCTGTGTCAGATGTGACAACAATCGTGTCTGTGGTCTCTAAGATTACCTTACCATCGAGGACTGACAGAGATGACCCTGTAGGGATAGGAGCAGCCTTGATTAAGTAAACACCAGCCACTTGCACATCGACTACGATGGAGCTTGACGTTGTGTTTGCTACAGTGCAGCCGATCAGGACTGAGGTTGTAGCACCGGGGACTGTGTAAGTTGTGACGGGTGATGTGCCTACCGAGGCACTCGTGTAATTTTTAAATGTGTTTGCCATGTATCACCCCAGTGCTATCGCCATAGCCAAGCTGGTTCCGGCTTGGTCGACATCCAGATTTGTTCGAGCCGTTTCAACGTTCGCCAAATCGCTCAAATTGTTACTTGCTTCCACCTTGTCGGTGTTCAGATTAGAAAAGTTCGCGTCAACTTCACTATTAGTCAGGGGCGAACCCTTGCCAGATCGTGTTACAATAGTAGCCATGATGCACCCCTAACTTATTAACTAGCCGCCAAAGTAATGGTCCAAGTGACTGACAACGTATCGTCAGATGCCTTGTTCACTACACCGAACACCGTGCGACAAAGCATAGTTCCGCTCGTCGCTGCGTTGAAAATGCCTGCCTCCGTAACAGCGCCAGTCGCGTCCCCCGCCTCAAACGCGGCAACGTAGACGAGCTTTTCGTTGTTCGAGCCAGAGATCGTGGAGGAGTCCAGTGCCTCACGGCTACCCAGCAAAGTAACTAAGTCTGTTTGACTTGCTGCGGCAGCAGTAGTTCCTGACCCCAAAGCCATGTGAGACATCACGTTGGCGCTCGCGTCCTTCATGCGAGAGACAATGTACGCTAGACCCACGTTCACAATTAGGTTTTTCACCTCACGTGTTTCTTTTACGTTTCCGGCCTTGTCCTTTAGGACGATATTAAGCTGACCAGAGAGCTTTAAGTTTTCGTTAATCATAACGATCTCCTAAGTAAATGTTCGGGAAGCACCGACGAAATCTTCCGCAAAGTAGGTGAAGTCGGAGTAGTTATGACTTCGTAGTGACCCCGCGTCGGTAGCAGAGGTCGTTTCGGACGGAAGTTTCCCGACACCAAAGACTTGGTCGTCTGTGAACGCGGGGCTTTCCAGAAAGGCTCGAACAAAACCAGTGGACAAAAATATCAAGTCGCTAACGGAGGCGCTGTTCGTTTTGACCTTAACAAACTGTATTTCTTGGTCGTCTAACGGCGTCGCCGTCCCGTCTAAATCGTCTGTAACGGTGACTTGGTCCGATAGTAGTTTTGTCGAAGAAAAAGAATTTAACGCGTCAGCCGCTGTAGGCGTTTCATCAAAACCTTTACCTGATATGTAAGCTAAAACTTGGTCTGTAATAGCCAAAGAGTCGGCGACCGGTCGGGAAAGACCTAAAGAAGCTAAATCTTGAGAAGCAGCAGCGTCGGCAAGGGCGCGGTTGTAAGCAACGTTGCGCACAAAGACGTCAGTCGCATTCGCTATTTCAGTAGGAGATTTAGTTAGGGCAAACGCCGGTTCGTCCGCCGCGTAACCCGTTTCGTCTAGTGTTTTGGTAAAAGCGCGAGCCGCAATTTCTGCCACGGTGGTGTTGTCGGTAAAGGTCTTAAAGAACGCGAGAGCCGAGGCTTCGCTTACGCCCGCGTCGTCAAAGAACACAGAGTAGCGCAGGAAGTTTCCAGCCTCTACTTTAACCGATAACTTCTGATACTCCGCAGCAGACATAGTGGTCTTGAGCTGCGAAAACGCAACTTTTAACGCACTAATTAAGACTGCGGACTTGAGTATCATGCAAAGTCCTCGCGTATTCTAAACTTGATGACTTCAAAGATTGTTTCGCGAAGCCCCGTTGCCCGAACAACCTCAATCTCGCCTTCATAAGTACCGGCGTCTTGATCGAGGTCCGTTGTGTTCCACTGCAAGATCGCTACGCCACTGGAAGCGGAATCAGCGTCGATATAAAGCTGCCGGGAAAATAAAACGGTAGGCTCACCCGCTGCTCTGAAATGCAACGTTGCTGTCGCACCGGTTAAATTAGTAGGTGTGCCCGTGTCTTCATCAGTGAACGAGAGCCTAATCTGAGGGCCAGTGTCACCTTGAACGTAGTTAAACGATGTAGCCATTATGCCCTCCTACGGCGTCCTTCAAAGTTCTGACTTTGGACGCGCGTGCTTACGCGGCGGTAGTCTCTCCCCTTCGCGTCGTCTGCTTCCTTTGAAAATTTCTGACGGTAGTAGTTGGCCAACTCGGGATTGGTCCACTCTTTGCCCGGAACCGAGGAAAGCTGAGCTATAGCTCCGTAAGAAATACAGCGACCGTGAGACTCAAAAATCCAGTCCTCTACTCCTGTCGCAGTCAGCTTTGTCTTGAGTACGCCCCAGCCACGGAACGAATATTTTGCGTCTGGCGTAGGGTACAATCGAACCGATGTATCTTGGTAGATCGCGTACGAACTTGGAGACCCTTTGGTTTCAAACTTTGTTGAGTTAAGGTGACGGTCAGTCACTCGAGTTAACTGACGCCCCTCAAGAACCAGCTCGTAGATGTTCTCCAACACCGCTTCGCTAGATGGCAAAAATATTGGATAGTCCGCCACGTTCTTTACCGCAAAATCTTTCTCGATTCCAAAACGCCAGACTTCACTACGTTCTAAAAACGTAGCGCTCGACTCTTGGAGGTGTGACTCCATGACAATCTCAGGACAGCCCGGTAGGTAAGGCTGAATGTATGGATAAAACTTTTCCCAAGTCACTGTGGCCATCTAAGCTACCTAACCTCCCGGCGTCGGCGAAACAGCCGCGTCTACTTGAGTTTTTGTGCCAATCGCGGCGTTAAAGGTTTGAAACGCTGCGGCAGCGCGTTGTTCGTTCGCGCCGTACTCTGCGTCTTTCGAGTAAGCACGATACAGAACCCAGTCCGTAATCGGGCTAAGGTAAATATCGTCTAGCTGAATTACTTCCGCGTGATTGTTAGCAGGGTCTAACTGACTTTCAGTTAAGCTGTGAGAACCGGGGGCGTCGGTATAAATCATCTCGACTTCAGCGCTGTTTGTCGCCGGAGGGTACACGTAGAACTCCTTGGGGTGCCGAGGGTCGTAGGTGTAGTGTTGTATATCGTTTGATTCCGCTTCAGCGTGCCATCCGGGGCGCTGATCGTCTAAAACGCTACGAGCAACTACCCGAACAACTTTTTTGTTAGAGGTACTAAGAACGTTTCGTGTAATATCTAAAAGCCGTAGAGCCGTAGGAAACCCGCCACTCGACGCGGTCAACTGCTGCTTTGTTCCCGCTGCGCAAGTAAACGTAGCGCACTTAGCGTTAGCGTCAGGCCGCAGGAGAACAATGCTCAAATATGCTTCGTTCAACCACCGTTGCAATTCCACACGGGGCCAACGCACATTTGCGTCCTGCAATATAGCTTCGACGCGTGAAATGACGTCAATAACTTTTGTAGTAGCCATCAGCAGCCCCCTAGTGGTTGTGGGAAGGGGATCGCGCCCCTTCCCGTTAGCTCAGCGATTAGCTGGCCGCGCCGACGATTGCGGTGCAGAGAGCTTCTGGCTTAACAACCTTGCGCCCGTACACGGCTAGGCCGCGAACGATATCGCCAAAGTCAGTTTGGTTGCGCAGTGGCTCAGTTTTGCTGATCTGCGAAGCAAACGAACAAGCTGTGCTTGTACCGGCTACCATCATGCGGCGAGCTTTAGCGTTAGACACTGAAGCGCCTGATGCTGTGGCTGACAGACCTGCAACAAGTGCTTTGCCTGCTTGGCCTTTTGGCAGCAAGTTGGACACGTATACAGTGAAGCGGTCCAACATACCGATTTTGCCGGTACGGATGGTGCTTGACTGATCGCCGGTAAAGTACGCTTGCGCGATGTCTGTTTGCATCAGCAGCTGACGGTCGCGTGGAGAGATGATAAGCCAGCGGCCATCTTCTGGTACGTTTTGCTCGTCGAGTGACGAAGACATCTGCAAAATTGTGTTTAGGATATTTGCAGGAGTTGCTTGGTCGACTGGGGCTACATCAGTACCCAAGTTATAAGCACCTGAGATAGCACCAGCTGTCGCACCTTTATTTGACGCGTTTGCGCCTGTGGTTACGAACCAGTTGAAGAACGTATCGTTTTCAATATTGATCTTCAGCTGTTTAGCAGCGTCATCAGTGAACATGTTCATCAAGTCCATGTCCGCTTGGTGCGCGAGTACATCGTTTACTTGAACGCTGAAGTATTTACCTTGGTCGATCTGCATGTCTTGGTAGATCGGAGCAGGGACTTCAGAAGTCAGTGTAGTACCAGCGCCAGCATAATCGTTGATTGTGATTGATGGTGCAGTACGGATGCGGATTGTATCGCCTTGGTTTTTGATCTCGCCTTCCCAATCAGTGTTGGAAATCTCGGTCATCATTGTGTTCGCATAAAATTTAGCGTTCAGCTTTTGTGACCATAGTTGAGGAATAAAACCACCTGAGTAAGATGGGTTTGTGTCGAATGCGCCGGAACCGACGACGGGGAATACAGCAGCCATTTTGGCCTCCTATTAAGTTAGTTAAGACTTAATAACTGCTTACATGTTAACACGTTATGCCTAAGCTCTAACGCGGCCTTCCATATACGCAGCTGTCAAGTCAGCTTCAAGTTTTTCCGCCTCAGCGTACTGCCCTCGCGTATTCAGTGTGCGAACCTTATCCCAAGCTCTATCCGCATCTTTGGGCGAATAAATTTTAGAGTTCTGGGAAGCACTCTGCGTACGAACAGAATTAGCAGAACGGTTTGGAGCAACCTGCTTTTCGAGTTCGGCTTGGTTCGGCTTGGCGTCAGTTGGTGCTGCTAACGTTGATTTCCACATACTCACATAATGAGCTATGGCTTCTACGTCACCGGCATCAAACGCTTGCTGTGCTTGAACTCTGCGCGGTCCTCTAAGCATAGGATCATGCTCGTTTAACCACGCTACCCAACGTTCATCGTTGTCGATCTGTGAAAAATCAGGAACAGCTTGCGTAAGCCGCCGATTAAAGTCCACTTCCCCAACTTGGCTACCGGTCCTTGCAAGTTCGTCTTGCAGTTTCTGGATAACCGCGTCTTGCTGTTCAAGTCGGCCCTCGTAGTCTTGAGAGACTTCTTGCGCAACACGGCGCTGAACGTCCAGCAGTTCTTCGCCAAACTCGGCTCGATCTGCATCGGTCACTAAACTGACTTTCTCCTTCGGCTTTGTCGGCGCGTCTTTTTTTGCAGTCATCTCCTTGCGGATTGCTGTGAGTTCCTCAGTCATCTCTCGCACCTGCTGGTGCAACCGTGGAACCTCAGCGTCGTATTTACCCCGTAAGGTGCTGTACTTCTGCTTAAAGTCGTCCTCTACGTCCGTTGGTGACGTGTCAGCTGGCTTTGCTTTCTCAGGTTCGGGTTTTACTTCAATCGTAGCTACTACTTCCGCTTCCGTATCCAACTCCTCAATTTGAGGTTCGTGTTGGGCTTCTAACGATTTTTCGTACGCTTCAATTTCGGCAATCTGTGCCTGTACCTGCTTTGGCAACGCCATATGGTTTCTCCTCAAAGCACCAACTCTGTTTCACAGCGCCCGTAGGTAGGCTGCTCCCGTCTTTGGTGTGCTTCATCATGCTCTTACGAGCGGTTTATTACCTTCGCCGCTTCTTCAACCGACGTCAGTAGGTCTTCAAACGCCGCTGCGCGCCCCTGCAACCGGTGGACTGTCACCATATCGGTTGCTTTCACGAGCCGTGCTTTGGCTAACTCAGCTTCGGCCTCGAAAAGACCTAACAGAGCTGTTTCACCTGTTTCTTTAAGTCTCAACAGTGCTTTCACGTGCTGCTGGTCGCAAAGATTCAAGTCAATCATGGGTTAAAACTACTCTAATGCTGTTAACGTGTCAACACATGTACACACTACTGCCCATTAGGTCGAGGACTCATTGTGTTGTCCTGTCGCCCACCTTTCGGAGTGCCGTCCTCTTGTAACTGCGCTGCTTGCTGCTGTTCCATCTGCATTTGCATCTGTTGCTGCATCATGGCCTGTTGCTGCGCTAACTCTTGCTGCTTCTGAACATCTTCTCGGCTAGGGACAAGACGATCAACGTTGGTGTTAAGATTACCCGCGAGGTCTCGGAGTAGTTCAGCTGTACCCGGTAGGCCAACAATCTGCTGTGCAACCGGACTTTCCAGTATAAGACGGAGGAAGTCAGTCTTACGGACAGCCTCCGCTTCCTTAACGACAAGCGACATTGCACCCGTCGCAACGATTTGGACATCTCCGATAAGGTCTGGATCATCTGAATACCTTAGATTTCTCTGGTACTGGCGCTCCAGCATGGGGCGCATAACGTCATGGTCGATGTTGCTAATAACTTGTTTGATGCTCTTACCGGCGTTCGACATGAGCATAGACAGGCACGAGGACGTACGTCCTGCACCCGGAACGTGTTGCCCGGTCATGTAACGTGGAATGCCTGATACCTCGTCTGAGATCGCCATAAAACGATCAAACACGCCCATAAGCTCAGCCGCATTAGAGTTCGGCTGGAAGAAGCTCATCGGAGGTGTTGAGTCTTGGTAGTCAGACTGCTTAAACTGCCATATCTTCCACGGGTACATCTGTGTGATGTCTTCTCCCGTCGGGAGGCGGCTAATATTTACGCCGACCTGTGGACCGGATGATATGCCCATATTATTTGCTAACGCTCGAGCAGCCGCGTTGCACATATTCTGAGCGTCCATACAAAGATCGGCGACCCCGTTACCGTCGATACGGCCCGGAACCTTTTCAAAAGATGTAAGGTAGTAGGGTTTGCGACCAAGGGGATCGTAGTTAAGCACGGCGCGAACAACAATATTGTCAATCATCCACACTTCGCATGGGTACGACTTATGAGGGTCTCCGACCTCTTCCTCGCTTAGACCCCACTCGATCAAAACATCGCCGGGGATTGTATCCCACAACTGGAGCGCCGCGACCAAGTCTGTGTTCGCTTCGTCGAAGTCCTGCCCTGTAGCGTCTTCCATCATGTCGTCGTTGTGGTCTAGCCAGCTGAACCCGCCAGAGCCAAAGTCCGTCAGAATAGAACGCACTGCGTCTTCGTCGTAACCATCGACGCCCAGCATATTCTCAACGTCGTCTCGCGTCAGGTGATGCAGTTCTGCAACCGGCATCGAGTGAATATCATCGCCCCACGGCATCCAATAGAATTTGAACGGGTCAACCCGCTCCCACTCGTCGCGCAGAACCTCAACCACGCCCAAGCCGCCTTCGACGTATTTCATCGCCTTGCGTTTGCGGGGGATCGGACCTTTTAGGATCGCGTACGGAAACGTAGCTATGTCATTGGTAAACTCGAAAAGAGCTTTAACGAAACCACCCTCGAGCATCTGATCTTCCATTTTGGTTTCCATCCGCTCGACACGCTTCTCAGCTTCGAACTTCATGGACCGCATGGCCGTGTCTTTCATCCCCGACGCAAGCTGTTTAAGCTCCGCTTCGTCTGGCGGTTCCCCGCCAGCGTCGTAATACTGCATCAGGTTCTGCTGCATGATATTCTGCATCGCCTGAGTAATGTCCGGTGGAACCTCTGGGATCGGTGTCGCGTTCAAAGACCACGGTTTGTCTGTGCCGGTCCCTAAAAGCGTATCTCGCAGCCAAGCAGTAGCAGTCCTACACTTAGCGCTGACAATGCCCATAAAGATTTCTGAGCCACCTTGCTCCTGTATTTCAGCAAGTTTCGCAGGTTCATACTCCATATTCCGAGCGCGAACGCACTGCGCAAGACGCTCTTCTAAAGTGTCTTGGTGGTGATCTCGCATCACTTCCCACCGTTTGTGAACGTGGGAAGCCAGCCCTTGGATCATAGGGGTATTCTGTTTCTCATCAGAAGCACGTTGCGCCTGTGCCTCAAGGTCAGAAGCACGCGCAACAGGAATTAGGGCCGAGCCTAGCGCCATATCAAAATCTCACCTGTGACGTCATATGCACAGTAACACCTATGTGTTCACACGTCAACAGATTAGGTCCAACCGTTCGAGGAGACGCGTACGACCTCTTTGCGCTGCGTAGTCCACGAGCTTGCTCCAAAGGTCTCACCGCCGTCTGCGTGGAGGCACATGTACTGAAACGCGTCGGCCACATCCGACCACGGGTGAGACTTCTCAGGCTTCTCGTCCCGCGCACCTTTCGTGTTGATCTTGTACCGATACTTCCCGGCCAATGCCTGCACGAGCGACGACGCGCTCACGCCGTCGACGACGAACCCGTACTTCCCGTCTACCACACGGGTCAGGTATTTCTCCACCGCAGCTATCCTCGCCGCGATTGAGTTGGTCCTCGCGGGCTTCACGACGAACCCCTCGTTCTTATATATGTCCGCCACGGTTCGCTCGTCCGTCTGGACACGCTGGAACGCAGCCGGGTCGATGATAACTATCGCTCGACGCCCCGGAAATTTGTTGCTTAACAGGGGTTTGAGCCTCTCCCGCACGAAGCGTAGCGCGCCCATGCCATCAGAGATCAGGCTGTCGTAGACAACCAGTCGCCCGTCGTGCGTCACGCTGCCGATCACCGCAGCTGGGGTCAACCCCGCGTCGATCCCTATCAAGAGCGGGCTGTCGCTGAACATGGGAGTCAACTCTCCATCTGAGGAGTGCGCCGACCGGTCAAACGAACGGAACACGGGCTGCCCACTGAGCGACTTGCCAAACTCAGCGTGTATATACACGTCGACCCAGTCCTCAGTTTTCCCTTGGGCTAGGTTGTCATAATAGTCGTCAGGTAAGAACCTCGTCCAATCGGCCTCGGGGGAAAGCCCCGACGGCTGTATGGTTACATGCACGTTGCTAGGCGGCTCTGTAAGCAAATCTTCCCAAAAAGTATCCATATCAGGGGGGTTCGTCATGCCCCAAATGTGCATATTCGGCTTACCATCGTCGCTTACACACCCCACACCGTTCATCATTTTGTCGGGATACCGGCCCACACGACCCTGTGCGGCGTTATAAATATCGGG
>Ga0102814_10003437_pt1 | contig 10324 bp, 8 predicted proteins | sample ColrivemetaGS741_FD_79112 | JGI IMG/M metagenome (GOLD analysis project Ga0102814, IMG submission 79112) | Estuarine microbial communities from the Columbia River estuary - Flood tide ETM metaG S.741 | ecosystem: Environmental > Aquatic > Marine > Intertidal zone > Estuary | place: USA: Columbia... | reverse complement strand
TCTTTATTTTCAGCCCAAGTATAAGATAAATCGGAGGTGAATTTCAGACTTTCAATTACATCATAATTAAATGTAAATTCAAAGCCTGTTTGTGCTGCCTTATCTACATTCACAAATTGTTTTACATAAATAGGCGGCGTTGTTGGCATAAATTTCCTAGGAATTTCTTCATTTACTGCTGCTGAAATATAATCTTGTAAAAACGAGTAAAAAACAGCAATTCCAATTTCAATTCTATTGAATTTTTTCATAAAAGATAATTCAATTTGATTGTTCACTTCAGGATCTAAATATGGGTTTCCTACATATTCATAAGGGTCGTTATTCACATTGAAATGATTGATATAACGCTCAATCATAGAAGCTGTTCTAACACCTCTTCCCAATGCAAACTGTGCCTGAAAACCATTTTTTTGATACTTTAAAGATGCATTTGCACTGATATTAATTTCGTTTTGATCTTCAATTCCTCCGCCATACAAAGCTTCGAAATCTGAAGCAGGGTCATCAATACCAGTTGAAATAAAATCGGCTCTAACACCTGTAGTTAAAGTTGTGAAATCGGCTACTTTAAATTTACCTTCCACAAAAACACCAATATCGTTTAAACTGGCATCTTGCCAAATTTTATCAACAAAAGTTTTAGGAGTTGGAAGCTTCATTCCATTCATTATTTTTACAACACGCGTTCTGTCTCCTTTTCTATCGATTAAGTTGGCATCAAAACCTGTGTAAATTCTTGCGTTTTCTGAAGCCTTAATCACCACTTCAGCTTTACCACCTGAAGTCCATGATGCTACTGGCGAGCTCGATGCAGTCATCATATAATTTGGACGACCTTCATTGGTCATTAAATGGTCTACGTACGAATAAAATACTTTTATTGAAAAGCTTTCAATTTTAATTGAAATTTGCTGAATTTTATAATCGATTCCACCTAAAAGACTATTATCGTAAGGGGAATCCATTGGTAAACCTGCGTGTATAATATCTCTGGCGAACGATTGTCTCCAAGTAAATTTCAAACGTTGATTCTCCGTTGGATTGACACCAATATTTACAGAATAATCTGCCGATTTAAATGAAGAAGGAACAACCGTACCGCTTCCATCTTCATAATCACCAAAATCGCGATATGAACCATTCACATTTATATCTACTTTTTTTGTGACATAGGTAAACGAGATGCCATTTACTGAATTTCCACCATTGGATTCGTAGCCTGTTTCAATACTCCCATGAAAGCCTTCATGCAAATTGGTGTTAGATTTGGTTACAATATTGACAATACCTCCAAAATTTTCACCAAAACGCACAGTAAAAGGTCCTTTTACAATTTCAATTTTTTCAACTTCTTCTGGAATCATATGCGTTGTTATTGGATCCATTCTGCTTGGACAGGCATTTAAAATTTTCATACCTCCATCATATTGCACATTTAATTCTTCATATTTAAATGAACGAAAAACGGGCTCAGAAGCATATGCTCCTCTTTTTGAAATCCCAAAACCTTTGATATCTTTAAATAAATCGCCAACGCTCCTTGGCTGGCTTATCATTTTAATTTGGTCGACAATTATTTCGGATTGTGCAATATCCTCCAATGGATTTGCTGAAACGATGATTTCATTCAGTTCTATTTGAGCTGATTGCAATTTTATTGTTTGATTGTTCGTTATTTTTAAATTGATTGTTTTATAACTTACATGTGTGATTTCAATTTCATCCCCCTCATTGGCTTCAATTACAAATTCGCCAATAGTGTTTGAAACTGAAAACTTATTCGTTTTTAATACTTTAATATTTGCAAACTCAATTGGACTACCAAGCTTTTCATCCAGTAATTTTCCAAAAATTATTCCCGATTGTGCATAAGAAAAAGCCGCAAATAAACAGGCTAAAATGCTTAGCAAAGTTGTTTTTTTCATTATAAATAATAATTATTTCGATTAAATTTTTAATTACACCTCTTGTTTTAGCTTTTCCTAATAACCTCAATTGACTTAACTGACAACCAAGACAACTAACCACTTTTCAAAGGGAAGTTGGGACGAATAAGAAAAATAAAAATACAGGCATTTTACATATTACCTTAAAACAATATGCTTACAAATTATCAATTGCCAATGATATAAAAGCGCCCTAAAAGAGCAATTGAAAAACTAATTTGCAATAAAATTTAAGAAATAAATTGTGGTGGCTTTAATAATGAAGTATTAAAATCTTGAGTCGTATGCTTGATATCGAAATAATTGTGCGAAACCAATTCGCCAATTTCTTTTATAGGACAGGAAAAATAATCTAAAGGTGAAACTGGATATTTTTCAAAATCAATTTGTGGAATAGTAGATTTATGATCGTGATCGGTGTGGTTCACTTTAGCCAGCTGATCATCTAAATAACATTTACCATTACACTCTAAATAAGGTTTGTCACGATTTTCACAAAGTACATTTGCGATATAATCATAATTGGCATAATACTCAATTATAGGCATCACTGGACGTACCATTGCCAATAAATAAAGCAAGTAAAAAAATATACCGAAAAATTGATTTTTCATTAATAGCAAAAAATAAAAGACAAATATATCTTTTGTATTTTAATTTTATATAATAAATGTTACATTTCTAATTATAAAATTAAGCCAATTCCGAATAGTACTGAAAATAAAAATGTACTCAATGCTAATTTTTTTAATTCAGGATCCAATAATTTTGGTATTTTATTATTATAAACAACCACAAAATGCTGTATTATAGGAAGATAAGCTATTGTGAATAAAAATTGATGGTACGATTTATAATGGAGCACTGTGTACCCCAGTGCAAATAAAAATGAAGCAATAAGTAAATAATAATGGTAATATTTTCCATACTCTTCACCAATTTTAACAACCAACGTGTTTTTTCCTGATTGCATATCTGATACTCTATCACGCAAATTATTCAAATTTAAAACCCCAACACTCAAAAAACCAACTGAAAAGGCAGGTAAAAAGATGGTTAAGTTAAATTGTTTTGCATACAAATAATAACTACCACAAACACTCAAAATTCCGAAGAATAGAAATACAAAAATATCTCCAAAACCACTATAACCATAGGCTTTTTTACCAACAGTATATTTTATGGCAGCCACAATACTCAAAATACCAAGTATAAAAAACACCAGTAAATTTAAAAAATCATCTTTTCCGAATGAAATATAGATGAGTGTAATCGCAAATATTAGGGTTATGGCTATAGCCATATAAATAGCCTGAAGCATTTGTTTTGGCGAAATAACACCACTTTGAATGGCTCTTTTTGGGCCAACTCTTTCATTATTATCAGTCCCTTTAACCCCATCGCCATAATCGTTTGCGAAATTTGAAATAATTTGAAATCCCACAGTAGTTAATAAAGCCAATACGCAAATTTTCCAATTAAATAAATCTTGTGAAGCAGCTATAAAACTGCCAACAATAATTCCTGAAACTGAAAGTGGTAAGGTTCTTAATCGTGCAGCTTTAATATAATGTTTAATCATTGAATTCTAATGCCGTTTTAGATTACAAGTCATCAGCATTGGCAATTAACTCTGCAATGTCCAATACTTGAATTGAATCTTCTTTATTGGTTGCTTTTACACCATCGGTCATCATTGTATTACAAAAAGGACAACCAGTTGCAATGATATTTGGCTTCACTTCTATAGCATCTTCAGTTCGTTCAACATTTATATCTTTAGTCCCTTTCTCAGGTTCTTTAAACATTTGAGCACCGCCTGCACCACAACACAATCCGTTGGTTTTACAACGTTTCATTTCAACCAGTTCAACATCTAATTTTTCAATTAAAGCTCTTGGAGCTTCATAAACATCATTGGCTCTGCCCAAATAACAAGGATCATGAAAGGTGATTCGCTGCCCCTTGTATTTACCACCTTCAATGGTTATTTTACCTTCATCTAACAAAGATTTTAACAACTCTGTATGGTGCACAACCTCATAATCCCCTCCCAATTGTGGATATTCATTTTTAAGTGCATTGAAGCAATGCGGACAAGCAGTCACTATTTTTTTAACTTCATAAGCATTTAAAACCTCAATATTGGTCATCGCCTGCATTTGAAACAAAAATTCGTTTCCTGCCCTTTTTGCAGGGTCACCCGAGCAACTTTCTTCGGTACCTAAAACAGCAAAACTAACATTTGCTTTGTTTAAAATTTTGACAAATGCTTTGGTGATTTTTTTAGCTCTATCATCAAAACTACCAGCACAACCAACCCAGAAAAGTACATCGGGTTGTTTACCTTGTGCCGTTAATTCGGCCATTGTTGGTACATTCATTGTAAATATGTTTAAATTTTATTCGTGTTGTCCGTCATCAAAAACTTCAATTGTAACCTCTTTTTCAACTAAATCCGTGAATTTCCCACGGTATCTTGTGGCCCTAACTAAATGATTGTCAATCCAATGATAATTACCTCCACGCGGTTTCCCCATCAATAAACTATGATAATTAAATCCGTGACGTTTTAACCATTCTTCGGTTACTGCACGGTGCTCTTCAGTTCTTGAAGTAAAAAAACAAATGATATGACCTTCATCAAACCAATTATTTAAAGTTTTTAACGCATCTGGAAAAGGCTTGCAAGTTCCCATTCTTTCTGGCTCTTCATTTGGCACATCTTCAGTAATGGTACCATCAATATCAATTAGGTAATTTTTAATTCCTTCAGGCAAAATAGGACTGATATGCAATCCCGCTTCAACTTTTTCATGCAATAGCTTTTCTACATCTTCTTTTTTCATTGTTTTGTGCTTTGTTTAATTTTTAACGTTAGTAGTTATTCATCTTTCCAATTCAACCTATCCATCTGGTTGTATTGCCATGGCGCTCCGTTGTTTTCAATATTCGTCATCATTGCGTTTAATTCTTGAGAAGCTGCAGATTGTTCCATTACTAAAAAACGACGCATGTCTATGATGATAGATAGCGGATCTATATTTACAGGACATTCTTCTACGCAGGCATTACAAGTTGTACAAGCCCATAATTCTTCTGGCGAAATATAATCGTTTAATAGTTGTTTTTCGTCATCAACAAATTTCCCGTTTTTATCAATATTTGCACCAACTTCTTCAAGTCTATCACGTGTTTTCATCATGATAGCCCTTGGCGATAACTCTTTTCCTGTTTGGTTTGCAGGGCACGATGATGTACATCTTCCACATTCAGTACAAGTATATGCATTCATTAATTGCACCCAGTTTAAATCGGTCACATCACTGGCACCAAATTTTTCAGGAATTGAATTTTCCGCACCATCAGGAACAGCTGCAAAAGGATTAATGTTTGGATCCATCATCAATTTTACTTCATTTGTAACCGACTCAAGATTGTTAAGCTGGCCTTTAGGATTTAAGTTGGCAAAATAAGTGTTTGGGAATGCCAACAAAATATGAAGGTGTTTTGAATAATATAAATAGTTTTAGAAAATGAAAATTCCTATAATATGCAACCACCAAGCAGTACGTTCAATACTATTTACAGCTGTAAAACTTAAATTATGAAATATTGGGGCTATATATTGACTTATTGGATTTCCACCATTTAATTCTTGAAAATGATTATCACTCGCATTCATTATTAAAAATAACGACATCAATACCATTTCAAAATATAAAATATACAAGGCGTCGTTTTTTGGAAAACCTTTCATTTCTTTATTCCAGAAACGAGGAATTTTTAGTATCATTCTTCTAATCCAAAAAACAGAAACTGAAACTAAAACCAAAAATGCTAATATTTCGAAAGACCCAATGAGTATATTATAAAAACCACCTAGAAAAGAAAAAACTCTGTGTGTACCAAAAAGGCCGTCAATAATTATTTCAACAACTTCAATATTGATAATTATAAAGCCAACATAAACAATAATATGCAGTAAACCTGAAATTGGACGTTTTATCATTTTTGATTGCCCTAAAGCAATCATAAGCATGTTTTTTAAACGTGCATCTGGATTGTTAGTTCTATCTACGCTTTTACCAAGCTTGATATTTCTAATTATTTTTTTAATGTTTTTTATAAAAAAGCCGACTCCAGCTACTAATAGAATTGCAAATATCAAGTTATCAAGATAATTCATATTTTAAATCAATTATGATTTTAATAAAATTTGTTATTTCTCTTTAATAATTTCCGGATTCATTTCTTGTCCCTCTTCCGGCTTATATCCTTTATCTTTTTTTCCAAAAACTGAAATATGAACAAAACGTTTTGGATGCAATTTCATTTCACGAAGTAATTCTTCCAATTCTTTTGAAGCGTTTGTTAAGTTAAGGTACATTTCATCATCTGTCAATAATTTTCCCATAGTCCCTTGACCTGATTCTAAACCTGCTAAAATTGAATTTAAGCTCATCAATGTCGCATCTAAACTCTTAACAGTTTCACCTAAATTAGCATTTACCAAGGTATCAGATAATTTCGCCAAATTTTTGGTCATTAACTCGGCATTGGATAAGGTATTGCTCAATTTTTTTTCATTCATTTGAACAATGGTATCTAACGAACCTGAAAATTTTTGTAAATTTAACAAGGTTGCATTTAAACTTGCAATACTTTGCTTGATGTTTTCTCTACTTTTAATATCTAGAACATCGGTTAATCCCACCATTAATGAATCCGCACTAACAATTACGTTTTCAACTTTTGCCTGAAGTGGATTTAATTTATCAGCTACAGAAGAAAATATATCTGATTCTATTTCGCCTTTTAAAACATCGCCTGGTGCTGCAATATCTCCCTCATAAGATGGAATTACAGCTAAAGACTTGCCCCCCATTAAACTTGCGCTATAAATTTTAGCAACACTATTTTTAGAAAACTCAAAATCATTTTCAACACTAAACTCAACAATTAACTGTCCTTTTTTATCCGGATTCTTATTAAAATTAATTGAAATAACTTTCCCAACATCAACCCCATTTATGGTTACAACGCTGGCCGTATTTAACCCTTGAACATTTGGGTATTCTGTGTAATACGTTTTAAGAGGCCCATCAAATACATTAAGCCCTTTCAAAAAGTTATAGCCCCAAATAAATAACGCAATAACTAAAACAGCTACAACTCCAGTTTTTAATTCTCTTGTAATTTTCAAAATAGTAAATTTATTGAAGCAATATTACTAATTATTTTTGTGAGTAGTAAACAAACGGACTACGATTTTTTAAAAACCTGTTCCAATGGTACTTTATTTCCATTTTCAAAAGCAACAATAAATGCTGATTTATAACCTTTAGATTTTGCTACTTGTTGTAGTTTTTCAATTTCATCATAATTGGAGGTGTTTCCAATATAATATTTATATCCACTACCAACTTTAACACGTTCAACATTATTCAGCCCCTTAAAATTGTATGATTTTGTTTCAATTTTACTTCTACCCGAAGCAATTTGAACCTTAAATGCTACATTTTCATTGGTTTTATTTGAAGTAATTTCTGTAGCTTTTTCATTTGGTTTTACAGATGAATTGTTCGTGACTAAACGTTCGTTGGAAACTGTATTTAATTCTAATTGTTTATGATAATTTAAAATTCCATCATAAATAGAAATTGCAAATTTTTGTTGACCAGCAGCAGAATTTAAAAAAGCACCTTCATTTGTATTTGTAATAAAACCTGTTTCGATTAACACACTTGGCATATAAGTTTGGTGCAAAACTACAAACCCAGCTTGCTTTACACCTCTATTTGTACGATTTAAATTTTCCGCAAACCCATTTTGAATAATACTTGCCAAAAGAATACTTTGATCTAAATATTCTTCTTGCATTAAAGTAAGTCCAATCACAGATTCAGGTGAATTTGGATCAAAACCTTTATAATTTACTTTATAATTGTCTTCTAATAAAATTACCGCGTTTTCTGCTTTAGCCACTTCAAAATTTTGTTTGTTTGCATGGGTTCCCAATACCCATGTTTCTGCACCTTCAGCTTGTGTATTGTGTGCATTACAATGTACCGAAACAAATAAATTGGCATCTGCTTTATTTGCTATTCTTCCACGTTCTTTTAATTCAACAAACACATCTGTTTTTCTTGTATAAACAACTTTTATTCCTTTCGTTTTTTCTAATAAATCTCCTACTTCCAAAACAATTTTTAAGGCAATGTCCTTTTCAAACATGTTTTTACCTGCTATTTTACCAGGATCCTTTCCTCCATGCCCAGCATCTAAAACAACCACAAAGTCTTTGTTTTGACCCATAACCTGTCCATTGCTAAAAAGAAAAGCAAAAATAAATACGAAAATTAAATTATATTTCGAGGTAAGTATAATTTTAGAAAAGTGTAGTGAGTTCATCAATTATTTTAATTAATTTTGGCGTCTGAAATTTATTGATACAATTATTGAGCCATACATGTACAAGCAGCAATATTGTTGTTAATTTTTAGTAAGCTAAATTAAAAAAAATTGATGAAATCAACTCAGTTTTAAAGCTATTTTTATAAAAAAATCATTATTAAAACACATTATAAAAACATCGTCTCTTTTTTATTATTGATAATGGCTTTTAGCTTTATCAATACAAGGATGTATTCACAAGAAATTGAACAAATTTCATCAAAAAGAATTCCTATTGAATCAAAGGATTCCATTCAGAATTCTGTAAAAGACACCGTTCAAAATCCCATAAATGATTCTTTAACAGTTCAACCAAAAGACAGCATTGTAAAACCAAGGGAATTACTTGAAAGTATCATTGAGCATACAGCTGATAGCTTGATTCGGCAAGATATAAAAAACAATAAAATTATTTTGTACAACAATGCCCACGTTCATTATAAAAAAACAGATTTAAAAGCTGGTTATATTGTAATTAACAACAATACCAATATTGTGACAGCTAAAGGCATCAAAGATAGTGTTGGTGTTTATTCTCAACATCCTGTTTTCAAAGAAGGAGAAGAAACAACCACACAAGACTCTCTTAGTTTTAATTTTAAAACTGAAAAGGCCAAAATATGGGGTTTAAAAACGGAACAAGAAGGCATTATTATTAAAGGTGCAGTTACAAAAAAGGAAAATGATTCAACCATTTATGTACGAGACATTATTTTTACAACTTCTGAAAAAGACAAGCCCGATTATTATATAAAAACAAAAAACGCCAAAATTGTTCCTGATAAAAAAATAGTAGCGGGTTTTAGTAATTTAGTAATTCAAGATGTGCCAACGCCTTTATTTTTGCCTTTTGCTTATATTCCATTAACAAAAGGAAGTTCTTCGGGTTTTTTAATGCCGACTTGGGGTGAGAACAACCAACAAGGCTTTTTTTTACAAAATGGTGGCTATTATTTAGCCTTGAGTGATTATGCTGATTTGGCAATTTTAGCAGATTTATATACCAATGGTAGTTGGGGTATTAGAACAGAATCCAGTTATGCTCTTAGATATAAATTTAGCGGTAATTTTAGTTTCAGATATGAAAATTTAATTAGTGGTGAAAGGGGCTTTGATAATTATTCAAAATCGAGCAATTACAACATTCGATGGAGTCACAGTCAGGATGCAAAATCAAGTCCAAATGCACGTTTTTCAGCTTCTGTGAATATGGGAAGCAGCAAGTATTATAAAGAATCTCTGAATGAATTTAACAACAATTCATTTTTGAACAACACCTTAAGTTCATCCGTATCCTATTATAAAAAATTAGTGGGCACCCCTTTTAATTTTTCTGTTTCAGCCACACATTCACAAAACACCAACACAGAAGTAGTTAATATGTCTTTACCTTCATTGTTGTTAAATATGGATCGAATTTACCCATTTCAATCCAAATCCGGCGCTAAAAAAAATGCATTGCAAAGAACTGGATTTACCTATGCATTAAAATCAGATGTGCGGTTTACAACTAATGATGAGAATTTTTTTAAACCAAAAATGTTTGATGATGCAAAATCAGGAGTGCAACAAAATGCTTCTTTAAACACCAATTTAAAGGTATTTAAATTCTTTACAGTCTCTCCAAATATTAGTTTTAAAGAGGTTTGGAATTTTGACCGAATCGAAAAAACCTATGATGAAGTTGAAGATAAAGTTGTTATTGATACCATCAAAGGCTTTAATCCTTTTAGAGAATTTTCAACAGGCGCTTCATTATCAACAAAAGTTTACGGAATGCTAAATTTCAAAAAAGGAAATTTAAAAGCGATTAGACATGTTATGACGCCTTCTGTATCTTATAATTACCGTCCAGATTTTGGCGATTATTATGAGGAAGTACAACAAAGTGCAGATCCTGAAGATATCATTGAGTATTC
>Ga0102814_10003435_pt1 | contig 10327 bp, 3 predicted proteins | sample ColrivemetaGS741_FD_79112 | JGI IMG/M metagenome (GOLD analysis project Ga0102814, IMG submission 79112) | Estuarine microbial communities from the Columbia River estuary - Flood tide ETM metaG S.741 | ecosystem: Environmental > Aquatic > Marine > Intertidal zone > Estuary | place: USA: Columbia... | reverse complement strand
TGGGACGACAATGCTGAAACTTTTGCGGATAGCGGTTTAATTAATTACACCATTACAAATACGGACGCTGACGCGCAATTCAATTATATAGATAGTGACAGTGATGGTGATGTTTGTACCGATGTTATTGAAGCAGGTTTTTCTGATGGGAATAATGATGGCTTTTTAGGTGATTCAACTCCAATTGTATATGCTTCAGGTAAAGTTATCAACGCTTCTGATGGTTATACTTTACCAAATTCAGCATATATAACTACAGGTTTAATAAGCATTACACAACAGCCTTTAGATACTGAGATTTGTGAATTAACTTCAACAAAAATAACCATTGAAACCAATGCAATTGATAGTTATCAGTGGCAATTAAGTACAGATGGTATAAGTTGGAATAATATTATTGACAATCTTATTTATAGCAATGCTAATACCAACGAATTAACTATTTCAAATGTGTCGTTAAGTTTTCAGAACAACAAATACAGAGTCGTTTTAGAAAAAGCTGGAAATAGTTGTGGATTGATTTCAGATGAAATTACTTTAACCGTAAATGCATTACCTATTGCAAACCCTATTAATAATCTTGAAAGCTGTGATGACTTAATTGATGGCGATGACACCAACGGCATTGTTCAAAATTTCAATTTAGAAAGTCAAACCGCTATTATTTTAGGAACACAACTTCCAGCAGATTATACTGTAACTTATCATCTTTTAAAAACAGATGCATATTATGGATTTGGAGCTTTAACAAGTCCATATGAAAATACTTCAAACCCACAAACAATTTTTGTGCGAGTTGAAAATAATAGCACTGGTTGTTTTGTTTCCAATTTAAGTTTCGATTTAATTGTAAATCCGTTACCAATTGCAAATCCAGTTAGTGATTTAACAGAATGCGACAATTTAACCGATGGAGATGACACCAATGGTATAGTACAAAATTTTGATTTGGAAAGTCAAACACCAACCATTTTAGGCACCCAATTACCTGCTGATTTCACAGTAACTTATCATTTGGATACAACTGAAGCTATTTCTGGAAATAATCCTTTAACAAGTCCGCATGAAAATAGTGCAAATCCAAATCTAGAAACTGTATATGTAAGAGTTGTAAATAATACTACCGGTTGTGTAAACCCTCATTTAAGTTTTAATTTGATTGTGAATCCGCTTCCTATTGCAAATACAGTTCAAAATCTTGAATTGTGTGATAATTTAGATGATGGGGATGACACCAATGGCGTGGTACAAACTTTCGATTTAAAAAGTCAAACAAATATTATCTTAGGTGAGCAATCTTATTTAGATTATCTAGTTACTTACCATTTATCAAACGCTGATGCTGTTTCAGGAAACAATCCATTAACAAGTCCACATGCAAATAGTGTAAGTCCAAATACACAAAAAATCTATGTTCGTGTTTTAAATATTATTACAAATTGTATCAACACACATTTAACTTTTGATTTGATCGTTCACGCATTGCCAATTGTAACGAATTCAGTTACATTAAAACAATGCGACAACGATACTGATGGTTTTAGTTTTTTTAATTTAACCGAAGCTAACAATGAAATTTCAAGCAATGCTTCTAACGAAATATTTAGTTATTATTTAACGCAAGCAGAAGCTATTGCACAAACAAATCCAATTCTTAATCCAATAACTTTTGAAAATAGAACCGTAAATTCTGATATTGTTTGGGCAAATATCGCCTCAACATTTGGTTGTTCAAGATTTGCAGAAATCAAACTATTTGTTTCAACCACTGGAATACCTTCAACCTATCACAGAGACTTTTATCAGTGTGACGATTTTTTAGATGAAAACGGAGATAACAATACAAATAACAACAAACGGGATGGTATTGCAACCTTTAATTTTAGCAGCGTCGATGCAGAAATTAGAGCCATTTTTCCTGTAGGACAAAAAATATTTATTACCTACTACAGAAATGAAAGCGATGCCTTGGCAGAAATAAATACCATTGCAGATATTTCAAATTATAGAAATATTGGCTATCCAAATTCGCAGGATATTTATGTAAGAGTTGACAGTGAAATTGACAATGATTGTTTAGGATTTGGAGACCATATTACTTTAACTGTAGAAGAATTGCCAATTGCAAATCCTGTTACTATTGATAGAAAATGTGACGATGATGCCGATGGGAAATTTCCATTTGAAACTTCATTCATTGAATCAACTGTTGTTGGCTCACAAACAAATGTTGCAATTAGTTATTTTGATGAAATGGGGAATGCACTTCCAAGTCCGTTACCAAACCCCTTTTTAACCAATAGCCAAACCATAAGCATTAGAGTTGTAAATAGCGCAACGCAAGCACCAGACGGACCTTGTTATGATGAAACTTTTTTAACTTTTACGGTAGATGTTGCGCCTGTTGCTTATCCTGTTAGTATTGCCCCTGTTTGTGATGATGACTCTAATGATGGAATTTACGCCTTTGACTCCTCAACCATACAATCAACTATTTTAGGAAGTCAGACTGGTATGGAAGTTCATTATTTTGACAGCTCTGGAAATAAATTAGTTAGTCCGTTACCAAATCCATTTACAAGTTCAACTCAAACAATTTTAGTTCAAGTAGTCAATCCTTTAAACACAACTTGCATTGCAACTTCAACTATAGATTTTGTTGTAAATCAACTGCCAAATTTTAATATCATAACACCTCAAATTATTTGTGTTACTGACCCTACTTCTGTAATTACATTAAATGTGTATCAACAAAACCCTGCTGAAATTTTAGATTATGAATGGAAAGATGCAAATGGCAAATTGATTTCAACAAATAAAACAATTGATGTTTCAAAATCAGGAACTTATTTTATTTCATTAACAAAAACTGATGGCAGTTTATGTGTCAGAACAAAATCATTTGAAGTAAATCCTTCTATAATTGCAACCATTACGCAAGATGATATTATTGTGAATGATGATACCGACAACAACACCATCACTATTTCAACTAACAATTTAGGAATTGGTGATTATGAATTTGCTTTAGATAACAATTATGGCTTTCAGGACGAGCCTTTCTTTGATTATGTTGAAGCTGGCATTAGAACTGTATTTGTACGTGATAAAAACAATTGTGGTATTGCTGAAATTGATGTTTCTGTAATTGGATTTCCAAAATTTTTCACTCCAAATAACGACGGTTTTAACGATACTTGGAAAATTTTAGGTGTAAACGAAGTTTTATACCCAAATGCTAAAATTTATATTTTCGACAGATTTGGAAAATTAATAACCACCCTAAAACCTGATAGCGATGGCTGGAATGGGTTTTATAATAATGAGCAATTACCTTCAACCGACTATTGGTTTTCTGTAGAATTATTAGATTCAAAAGGAAATTCACGCATAAGAAAAGGTCATTTCAGTTTAATACGTAAATAAATTCATTCATGTTTTATAAGTTATTAATATCTTTGAAATTATATAAAATTATTAATTTCAATGAAAAAAATAACTGTTGTTGTTTTCCTTTTGTCCTCAATGATGCTTTTTGCACAAGGCGAAGCTAATCATTGGTTTTTTGGTCAAAATGCAGGAATTAATTTTAACAATGGTGCAGCAAGCCCTATATCAGGAAATTTAAACACCATTGAAGGTTGTGCCTCATTTTCAGATATTGGTGGTAATTTACTTTTTTATACAGACGGAATAACTGTTTGGGATAAAAATCATAATGCAATGACCAATGGTCAAAATCTTTTAGGTGATCCTTCCAGTACACAATCTGCCATTATTGTTCCACATCCAGGAAATTCTGATTTATTTTATATTTTCACAGTTGGCGCTAATGATTATGATAATGATGGCAATTTAATTAAAGCAACCGAAGGCTTAAACGCTTATACTGTTGATATGGCAGCAAGAAGCGGGCTTGGTGATGTTACTGGTTTAGTTATAAATTTATCAGGAGGACAAAGTGCCAATTGGACTGAAAAAGTAACCTCTGTTAAGGGTTCAGCATGTGACACTTTTTGGGTAATTTCATTGGTAGGCAATAAATTTGTTTCTTATAAAATTGACCCTACCGGATTAATTAGTACACCCATAAACTCATTTGTTTCTTTTCAGGCAAATGACCCAAGAGGTTATTTAAAGGTTTCCCCCGATGGGAAAAGGTTGGTCAGTGCAACTTATGGTGAAGGGGTTGTTCAACTGTATCGTTTTAATGATACTAGCGGAATTGTTTCAAACGATGGCATTTCTTTAATTACATTTCCTGAAACTGATGGTTATACTTATGGTGTTGAATTCTCTTCAAATTCAACAAAATTGTATTGTTCTACTTTTAATGGTGATAACAATAATCGAATAAATAAATTATTTCAGTTTGATTTAAATAATCCAAATATTGTTTCGTCAAAATTCTTGGTAAATACACAAACTGGTTTTAGAGGTGGATTGCAATTGGCGCCTAACGGGAAAATTTATGCAACTGTTCCTCCGGATTATGATAATGGTACAAATTATTTAAATGCGATCAACATACCTGATAATTTAGGAGCTGCCTGTAGTTTTGAACTGAATGCATTAAAATTAAATTCAGGTTATGCTATGCAAGGCTTACCTCCTTTTATAGCCTCGTTGCTGTTACCCGTTGAAATTACAGACGGAATTACAACTCAAAATATGAACAACACTACCGCCAAACGTTGCGTTGGTGAAAATTACCAACTTACAGCTCAAAATATTGAAGGAGATCCAATATATCGCTGGACATTTAATGGTGCCCTCGTTGGTGCAACCGATACCTTAAACCTCCCAAACCTAAGCACTGCAGATGAAGGTATTTATTATTTTGAAGCCGAAACTATTGACGATTGTAACTTTACCATCACCTATAAAGGTGAGGTGAAAATTGAAGTGTATGATCCACCAACCATTACAAAACCTTCAGCTATATTACAATGTGATAACGATATTGATGGATTTTATAGTTTTAATTTAAATATTTTAAAAGATGCTGAAGTTATGCAAAGTCAGGACCCAACAGTTTTTGAAGTTGTTTACTTTAAAACTTTTGAAGATGCCGATGCCAATAAAAATCCTATTACAATGCCTTTTACAAATGCATTGCCCTACAGCACAACAACTATTATTGCCCGAATTCAAAATATTCAAAATCCAATTTGTTATGAAACTGAAAGCTTTACAATTCAGGTTTTTGAAACACCAAATCCACCAACAACTATTCTAAATTTAGCGGCTTGTGATTCAAATTTGGTTGGTTATGACACTGATGGTTTCGAAATATTTGATTTGACCTCAAAAGAAATTGAAATCTTAAACGGTCAAAATCCTTTGAATTTTACTATTTCATATTTTGAAGATACCGCACTTACAAGTCCAATTTTAAATCCTACAATTTATAAGAATACAAAACCAAATCTTCAACCAATTTATGTTCAAATTGTAAATAATTTATATTCAAATTGTGTTGTCAATACTTCATTTAATATTGAAATATTTAAGCTGCCAACCATTCAAAACACTTTTACATTTATGCAATGTGATGAAGATGGCGTTTCAGATGGTTTTACCAGTTTTAATTTAAATGAAGCCAATGAATATTTAACCCTTGGTGATCATTCTTTAAACGTAAGCTATTATTTATCCTCAAATGAAGCAAGTACAGCTTTCAATAAAATAAATGCCTCCCCTTTTTCTAACAAAACAAAATCAACTGTTTATGCTCGAATTGAAAACGCCCATGGTTGTTTTAGAGTTTCACAGGTCGATTTATTGGTTTCAGCAACACATTTCCCTTCAGATTTCTTAATACAAGTATCTCATTGTGATGATGATGCAATCATTGATGGTTTAAACTTATTCAATTTATCAGCGCATGATGCTGATATTAAAAATGCATTACCCTCAGGTCAAAATTTAAGTGTAAGCTATTATAGAAACCTTGTTGACGCGCAATTAGAAGAAAATGAAATTCCGAAAAACCAACCCTATTTAAGTGAGGTTCCTTACAAACAAACCTTGTATGTTCGACTAGAAAGTGAAGACAATGGCGCATGTTTTGGATTGGGTCCACATTTAGCATTGGTTGTAAATGAAAGACCTCAATTTGAATTGGACGATTCTGATATTTATTGTCAAAATTTACCACCAAAAACCATTTCAATTAAAAATGCTGATGGTAAATACACGTACTCCTGGACTAATGACAGTGGTGTTGAAATTAGCGACCAACCTTTTGCGACAATTACAAAAGAAGGAAATTATACTGTGATTGCAACCTCCGTTTTTGGCTGTGAATCATTTCCGCAAATGATTAATATTGAACCTTCAATTATAGCTACTATTTCTGAAAATGACATTGAAATTATTGACGATACCATCAACAATTCAATCACCATTACTACAACAAATTTAGGAATTGGAGATTACGAATTCGCGATCGATAACAACAATTTCAATTTTCAGGATGCGCCCTATTTTGAAAATGTTGATGCAGGCATTCATACCATTTACATCCGAGATAAAAACCAATGTGGTGTTGCTCAAATAGCTGTTTCAGTGCTGGGATTTCCAAAATTTTTCACACCAAATAATGATGGACATAACGATACTTGGGCTATTTTGGGGGTAAACGAAACTTTTTATTCAAATTCGAAAATTTATATTTTCGATAGATATGGCAAATTCATCACCAGTATCAAACCAAATGAAGTTGGCTGGGATGGTTTATTTAATGGTCAGCAACTACCAGCCACTGATTATTGGTTTACCGCCGAATTGATTGATAGCACTGGAATTATAAGGATCCGAAAAGGTCACTTTAGCTTAATAAGGTCATAAATATTGCTTATTTTTGTTGCATGCAATTCGAATTAGAATCCACTTTTAAACCTACAGGAGATCAGCCGGAAGCCATTAAACAACTGGTAACCGGTGTAAATACTGGTGAAAAACACCAAACTTTGTTAGGTGTTACAGGCTCTGGTAAAACATTTACAGTTGCCAATTTAATTCAACAAATTCAAAAACCAACCTTGGTTTTGGCACACAATAAAACCTTGGCTGCACAATTGTATTCAGAATTTAAACAGTTTTTCCCTAATAATGCTGTGGAATATTTTGTTTCCTATTACGATTATTACCAACCAGAAGCTTTTCTTCCAGCTACAGGAACCTATATTGAAAAAGACTTATCTATAAATGAAGAAATTGAAAAATTGCGCATTAGCGCTTCTTCCGCCCTATTGTCAGGGCGAAGAGACGTCATTATAGTCGCCTCAGTATCTTGCATTTACGGGATTGGAAATCCGGTTGAATTCAAAAAAAATATCATTTCAATTGAAGTCGATCAGGCCATTCCCCGAACCAAATTTTTACAGCAATTGGTAACCAGTTTGTATTCCAGAACTGAAGCAGAAGTTAGCAGCGGAACTTTTAAGGTAAAAGGCGATACCATTACCGTTTACCCATCTTACGGCGCGCATGCCTATAGAATTCATTTTTTTGGAGATGAAATTGAAGAAATTGAAAGTTTTGATGTTACCAACAATCTGGTTGTTGAAAAATTTGAACAGCTCAATATCTATCCTGCAAATTTATTTGTGACTTCACCCGATGTTTTACAAAATGCCATTCACGCCATACAGGACGATTTGGTAAAACAATATGATTATTTCAATGAAATCGGCAGGCATTTAGAAGCCAAACGACTGAAAGAACGCACTGAATTTGATTTGGAAATGATTCGTGAATTGGGTTATTGCAGTGGAATTGAAAATTATTCGAGATATCTTGACGGAAGAGAACCCGGCACCAGGCCTTTCTGCTTGCTAGATTATTTTCCTGAAGATTATTTAATGGTCATTGACGAAAGTCATGTGACTATTCCTCAGGTTCATGCGATGTATGGAGGTGACAGATCCCGTAAAGAAAATTTGGTTGAATATGGATTTAGATTGCCTGCAGCAATGGACAACAGGCCCTTAAAATTTGAAGAATTTGAAATGATTCAAAATCAGGTCATTTTTGTAAGTGCCACACCTGCAGATTATGAATTGCAAAAGACAGAAGGTGTTTTTATTGAACAAGTCATTCGTCCAACTGGATTGTTGGATCCAGAAATTGAAGTACGTCCCAGTATCAATCAAATAGACGATTTAATTGAAGAAATTCAAGTACGGGTTGAAAAAGATGAACGGACTTTGGTTACTACTTTAACCAAAAGAATGGCCGAAGAACTGACCAAATACTTAAGCCGAATTCAAATTCGTTGTCGTTATATTCATTCCGATGTAGATACTTTGGAACGTGTTGAAATCATGGCCGATTTACGCAAAGGTTTGTTTGATGTACTCATTGGTGTCAACCTTTTGCGCGAAGGCTTAGATTTACCTGAAGTTTCTTTGGTTGCTATTTTAGATGCGGATAAAGAAGGCTTTTTACGTTCGCACAGATCGCTGACACAAACCATTGGAAGGGCTGCAAGAAATGTGGATGGAAAAGCCATTATGTATGCTGATAAAATTACCAGAAGCATGCAATTGACCATTGATGAAACAGATAGACGCAGAGAAAAACAAATTGCTTATAACACTGCTCACCATATAACACCAACACAAATTAAAAAAAGTATAGAAAATATTTTATCAACCAAAACAACTGGTTCATACAATTATGATGAAATTGCCAATATGGCTGCAGAAGAAGCATTGCATTATTTGTCCAAAGATGAAATAGAAAAAAGAATTCGTGAAAAAAGAAAACAAATGGAAGACGCAGCCAAAGCATTGGATTTTTTAGTTGCTGCAAAACTACGCGATCAAATAAAAGTGTTAAAAGAAAAATTATAAAAAAAGGAGCTGTAAAAATTACAGCTCCTTTTTTTATTCCTAAAATCGTACTACTAAAATTTAATTAAGTAGAATTTAATATTAGTTTCCTTTTTGATAATCGGCTAAGAACTGAGCCAAACCACTGTCGGTTAAAGGATGTTTTAACAATCCTTTGATAGCGCTTAATGGTCCTGTCATGACATCTGAGCCTAATTTTGCACAATCAATAATATGCATCGTATGACGAACTGAGGCTGCCAAAATCTCTGTATCAAATTCATAATTATCATAAATCAATCTGATTTCAGAAATTAAATGCAATCCATCCGTTGAAATATCATCCAAGCGTCCAATAAAAGGAGACACATACGTTGCACCTGCCTTTGCAGCCAACAAAGCTTGTCCAGCCGAAAAAACCAAGGTTACATTTGTTTTAATTCCTTTGTCTGAAAAATATTTACAGGCTTTTATTCCATCAGCAATCATTGGTAATTTAACAACAATTTGTGGGTGTAATTCTGCTAATTCTTCACCTTCTTTTACCATCCCTTCATAATCAGTTGCAATTACTTCAGCACTCACATCTCCTTCAACTAAATTACATATAGCAACATAGTGTTTTAAGATATTATCTTTGCCTGTAATTCCTTCTTTTGCCATTAATGATGGGTTTGTAGTAACACCATCTAAAACACCTAAAGCTTGTGCTTCTTTAATTTGATTTAAGTTTGCTGTATCAATAAAAAATTTCATGAGTTGTATATTTTATTAGTAAAATGCAAATATAGTTTAAATGTAGAATTGTTGAAACCTTTAATTGTATAAAAGACGTAGGTGGAAATGTGAAACATTCAAAATGTTTGTTAAAAGAAAAAATTAGCAATTTAATATCTTACTTGTTATCACAACTATTTCCTGTTTTCTCGTTTCTTTCACTTCCTTTATAACTTTAAGCTTAGAGCTTATAATGATTCATTAACAACTTTTCATAAGCGGTATCGGGCAATATTTTTTTCAACACAATAGAAAATTTCTGCATAAAACTCCCCACTTTATAATGAATTTTTGGATTTGGACTATTGATAATTTTATAAATAGCCTGAGCCATTTCAACTGGGTTTCCTCCGCTATCGACGTGCGCATCCATTAAATCTAAATTTTCCTGATACACTTTTTTGTAAGGTGAAGTTTCAAAAACCGGGGTGTGATATCTTCCCGAAGCAATATTCGTAGCGAAATCGCCGGGAGCCACATTTGTGACTTGTATTCCGAAATTTTTAACTTCCATTCTAATCGCTTCTGTAACAATTTCTAAAGCGCCTTTTGTTGCCGAATAAATCCCTCTAAAAGGCAATCCCATATAACCAGCAATTGAAGTCACATTGATAATCAATCCGCTTTTTTGCTTTCTCATTTGCGGCAAAACAGCTTTCATAACATCAATGGCACCAAAAAGATTGGTATCAAAAACCTTACGCATTTCA
>Ga0102814_10003429_pt1 | contig 10338 bp, 8 predicted proteins | sample ColrivemetaGS741_FD_79112 | JGI IMG/M metagenome (GOLD analysis project Ga0102814, IMG submission 79112) | Estuarine microbial communities from the Columbia River estuary - Flood tide ETM metaG S.741 | ecosystem: Environmental > Aquatic > Marine > Intertidal zone > Estuary | place: USA: Columbia... | reverse complement strand
GCGGTTGGCGCGGATGCGATAGGGAATCAAATATGGATGGTCGGGCATGGCCCATTCGCGAGTGCCGGGTACGCGGCCTTCGCGCCCTGAGGCGGGATGGTCGGCCAGGTGGTTAAGGGCGGTCAGTACAGCTTGCACAAAGTCCGTGGCAGCTTGGGGGTTGCGTTCGGCAAGGTAGGCGGCTTCTGCGTCGAGGTTGTTGAGCGCGGTGCGCAGCCACTCAATGCGCATTCGCACCCCACTTGTTGAGAGTGGCACTGACTTGTTCATCGCTGGCAAAGTCGCCGGCATCGGCTTCAGTGATGGCCTGCTGGATTTCGCTGACCTGCCAGGCTTCGCGGGCCAGGTATTCGCGCAAGGCATCAAGGGCGAGGTAGGACTTGCTGCGCCCAGTGGCCTGCGCCAAGGAAGCCAGGGTATCGGAAAGTTCGTCGGGCAGACGCAGGGACATGACGGACATGGGGTGCCTCGGTACTGTAGTGGCGATAACTGCTTAATACTACAATGCACTACAGCTCGAGGCTAGTCCCTTATAGGTCGATGGCTTTGCGCAGTAGTGAATCGCCCCTGGTTTCGTAGACACTTCCTACTGTCCGCTCAGCGGCCGCTGCGGAAGTATCTGGTCGTGCAGGTGCCGTCACTCAGCTTTCTCGACGAAAGCTGAGTGACGGCCAATTGTCAGCGCGATACTTGCTGGTAAGCACCCGCAGAATAGGTCAGCTCATAACTGTGGCTGTAGATCTCCAGGATGATGCCGAAGGGGTCTTCCATGTAGACCATGCGGAACGGCTTCTCGCCCGGGAAGTACTCACGCACGGGCATGCGTTGCTTGCCGCCGGCAGCGACAATTTTTGCGGCCAGGCCTTCTACGTCCGGGTCTTGTACGCAGAAGTGGAACACTCCGGTTTTCCAGTATTCAAAGTTGTTTTGCGGCTTCTCGGCATTGCGGAATTCGAAAATTTCCACCCCGATGCGGTCGCCTGTGGACAGGTGGGCGATACGGATCGAGCCCCAGCCAGCGCCGAATACGTCAGTGCACATCACGCCAATAGCGGTGTCATCTTCAGTGATGGTGGTGGCCGGCATGATCAGGTACCAGCCCATGACTTCGGTGTAAAACTTCACGGCGGCGTCGAGGTCGGTGACAGACAGACCGATATGGGAAAAGCTTCTCGGATAGACGGTAGACATTTTCGGAACCTTTTACTGGGTAAGGAGTGGTCACTGTAGGTGCGTATAGCCATAATAAAAACCATCAACAGGTTATAGCTTTGATAAGGATTTATTATGCTTAGTCCGCAATGGCTACGTACGTTTGCCACCCTCGCCGAGCAGGGCAATTTTACCCGCACCGCCGAGCGTCTGGATCTCACCCAGGCGGCTGTGAGCCAGCACGTGCAGCGGCTGGAAGAACGTCTGGGTTTGCTGTTGATTCGCCGCCCGCGACAGATCGAGTTGACCCCGGCTGGCCTGGCCTTGCTCGACTACTGCGCCGAGATTGGCGCCGCCGACCAGCGCCTGCAGCAGCGTCTTTCCGAGTCAGAAGCGGAGCATGGCGAAATCAGCCTGATCAGCCCCGGCAGTATCGGGTTGGCGCTTTATCCGCATTTGCTTGACCTGCAACAGAAGCACCCCGGTCTGAGCATTCGCCACCGTTTTGCGCCGGATAACGAGGTGCTGGCGGCGGTGCTGGAAAATCGTTTCGAACTGGGGCTGGTGACCCTCAGGCCCGATGACCGGCGTCTGGCCGTCAGTCGCTTTGCTGAAGAGCCGCTGGAACTGGTTGCACCGGCCGGTGAGAGTATTGAGCAATGGGCCGATCTCGAACGTCTCGGCTTTATCGATCATCCGGATGGTCAGGCCATGGCTGGTCGTTTGTTAAGCCGTCGCTTTCCGGGCGGCCCGGGTGTGCGCAATTTGCGCTGCAGCGGTTTCACCAACCAGATCGCGCTGATTCTGGAGTCGGTATCGCGCGGTCTGGGCTTCACCGTGATCCCACGTTATGCGCGGCTGGCGTTCTCCAGGCCCGAAGCGATTCAGGTCATCGAAGGGACGCCGGCTGTGGTGGATACCTTATGGCTGCTGCATCGTGCCGAGTGGCCACTGTCGGCACGCGCGCAACTGGTCTTGCAGCGGATAAGGCCTGTGTTGTGAGGGCAGACGCCAGCCCGGATTCGTTATGGTTTTGCAGGGTGGCTGGGGCTGTTGACGGCCTGTGATTGCAGCCGCCAATTGCCCCCGCTGCTTTACACCGGGCTGGAGCGGCCGGTCATCTCGCGGGCCATTTCGGTGGCATAGCTGTCGGTCATGCCGGCGATGAAATCGATCATGCGCATGAATGAACGGTGCAGTGGCCATTGTGGATCCGGCGCGCTATTGCCGAGCAGGTCGAGGACGCGCTGGTGCTTGAACGAGGGTGTGCGCCCGCCATGCTGTTCCAGGGCCGCGCCGCAGAAGGCGTTGAGCAGGATTTCCAGCGTGGTGTAGGCGCCGATCTCGTGCAGTGTCTTGCGCTTGTCCTGGAAGATTTTTTCCCGGGCCATGGCTTTGGCTTGCTGCACACAGCGTTGTGCCGGGCCGTGCATGTGTTCGACCAGATCGCCTTGCAGGTCGCCGCGCAACAGGCTGGCCTGTTGCTCGACAAAGGCTTCGGCGGCGGCATTGGTCAGGTGCTCGATGGCCTTGCCGCGCAGGATCGCCAGCTTGCGCCGGCGCGAATCCTCAGGACCGAGCAGGCGGTAGGTTTCCGGCAGGTCGTCACCAACCAGGTCGAGCAGCAGCGCCTCGACCTCAGGGTATTCCAGCAGCTCCATTTCCAGGCCGTCTTCCAGATCGATCAGCCCGTAACAGATGTCATCTGCGGCTTCCATCAGATACACCAGTGGATGCCGCGCCCAACGCTGCGGCTCCAGCTGTGGCAACTGCAGCTTGCCGGCGATCTGCTCAAGCAGCGGCAGTTCGCTCTGGTAGCAACCGAACTTGTGCTTCTTGTAACCCAACGCATCGGCATGTCGGGCGGTCCACGGGTATTTCAGATAAGTGCCAAGGGTGGCGTAGGTCAGCCGGGTGCCGCCATCGAACTGGTGGTATTCCAGTTGCGTGAGCACGCGAAAGCCCTGGGCATTACCTTCAAAGTTGAGAAAGTCATTGCGTTCGACCTCACTCATTTCATCCAGCCAGCCCTTGCTCGCCGCCTGCTTGAACCAGTGACGAATGGCGTCTTCGCCGGAATGGCCGAATGGCGGGTTGCCGATGTCGTGGGCCAGGCAGGCAGACTGTACGATGACGCCCAGATCGGTGGGGGCGCACCAGTCAGGCAACTCGCTGCGCAGATTCTCGCCCACACGCATGCCCAGCGAGCGACCGACACAGCCGACTTCCAGCGAGTGGGTCAGGCGTGTGTGAATGTGGTCATTGCTGGAGACCGGATGCACCTGGGTCTTGCGGCCGAGGCGGCGGAAGGCGCCGGAGAAAATGATGCGGTCGTGGTCCTTGTGGAACGGGCTGCGGCCCAGTTCCTCGGGGCTATGCACGGGTTTGCCGAGGCGTTCGCGGTTGAGCAGGGTTTGCCAGTCCAATGTTTCCTCTCTTGATCAGGGATGCAGCGCGCAGCGAGGTTTGTCTGGGCTATCAGTGATCCGCCGGTGGGGCGGCGCTGTTGTTTACCAACTGTTCGCGCAATTGCGTTTCGGTTTTGCTCCGCTGTGCCCTCAGATTCTCCCAGAAAAGCCAGAGCTGGTCAGGTTGGGCTGCATAGAATTTGTGGGTGACCGGTACATACCACTCGGTCTCGAACAGCGGTTGCTGGAGAGTTTTCAGCTGTGCCTGCAGGCCGTTCTGGTTGATCAGTGCCTGGGCGATGAGCTCTTCCAGCACATAACCATCCAGGCGCTGATGGAGGATCATGTTAAAAGCCGTTTCCGGCTTGATGTTGCTGCTTTGCAGTACGCCCAACTCTTTCAGGCGCTGAGTGGCCAGATGCCCCAGTGGTGCGCCCAGGCCATGTTGCAGGTTGCTGAATTTGTTGCCGTCCCACTCGAGCGTGCTGTCACGGGCGACGATGATCGAATATCTGACGGGCCAGATAGCATATGTCGGGTCAACCCGGCCGGTCTGATTGCGCACTGGGCCGGGAAAGCGTCCCCAGCTTTCGCGCTCTGTGGTCCAGGCCGCCGGCAAAATGGCATCGGTCAGATTGTTTTGCATATCGCTCACACAGCGATTCCACGGCCGCCGATACAGCTCCATGCTGAACCCGGCCTGGGTGGCGCTAGGTATCAATAGTTGTTCGATAATCAACCCCGGGTTGCTAGCCGGCACTGCATCGACACCGTTGAGATAGGGCTTGTACTCGGCGCTCTCGTAGCATATCCGCAGCGTCGTCATCTCGGCCTGCGCAGCAACAGGTAGCCAGGGAAGTAGGGCAGCAAACAGGCGTAACAGGTGCTTGGTCATGAGCGTACAGGTCTCGAACATTGCTACTGAGCTTTGCTGATCAAGGGGGTGCTGTCCAGTCTGGTGCGTTTTTTTCGGCCAATGGTGGGCCATAAATTTCGGCTAACTGGTACAGCGCTTGCAGTGTCATGGTGCGTTTCCAGTCATGGTTGCCCCGTTCAAGGGCGTTAATGAGCATGTGAGATGCCAGCTTTTTTGATTAACCTGTTGATCTAAAAGCTTTTTTTAAAATTCATGGTGTCTGTCTTTTCGCCTTGGGCAAAAGCGGCTCCGCTTCCGTTCTGCTTCTTGCCTAATTATGTGCCGAATAATGGTGCGTTTAGCTTTAGCAGTGATCCAACTTGGTGCGTTAAAGTCATTCGGAGTCCTGCATGGCAATAGAAAACCTCAGTAGCGCCGTGGAAACCCTTATCCACGGCTCCAATACCCTGTTTATCCTGCTCGGTGCCATCATGGTGCTGGCCATGCATGCCGGCTTTGCTTTTCTCGAAGTGGGTACGGTGCGCCACAAGAATCAAGTCAATGCGCTGTCGAAGATCCTTACCGACTTTGCCGTGTCCACGCTGGCCTACTTCTTCATCGGTTACTGGATCGCCTACGGCGTTACCTTCTTTGAGCCTGCCTCGGTATTGACCGCCGGTAATGGCTATTCGCTGGTCAAGTTCTTCTTTCTGCTGACCTTTGCTGCCGCAATCCCGGCGATCATCTCCGGCGGCATCGCAGAACGCGCCCGTTTTGGTCCGCAGGTGTTTGCCACGGTAATGATCGTGGCGTTTATCTACCCGTTCTTCGAAGGAATGATGTGGAACGGTAACTTCGGCATTCAGGACTGGCTGACCGCACAGTTCGGTTTCGCCTTCCACGATTTCGCAGGTTCAGTGGTAGTGCATGCCATGGGCGGCTGGCTGGCACTGGGTGCAGTGATTCTGCTGGGCAGACGTGATGGTCGTTACCGTGAAGGCCGTCTGGTGGCCTTTGCGCCATCGAACATTCCCTTTCTGGCACTGGGTTCGTGGATCCTCATCGTCGGCTGGTTCGGCTTCAACGTGATGAGTGCACAGACACTGGGCAGCATCAGCGGGCTGGTGGCGGTCAACTCGCTGATGGCGATGGTCGGCGGTACCGTCACTGCGTTGCTGATCGGTCGCAATGACCCGGGCTTTCTGCATAACGGCCCGCTGGCCGGGCTGGTGGCCGTGTGTGCCGGTTCCGACCTGATGCACCCGCTGGGTGCGCTGGCTACCGGCATCGTTGCTGGCGCTCTGTTTGTCTGGGCGTTTACCGCGACCCAGGTCAAGTGGAAGGTCGACGATGTGCTGGGTGTCTGGCCTTTGCATGGTCTGTGCGGCGCCTGGGGCGGCATCGCCTGCGGCATCTTCGGTTCGCAAGCGCTGGGCGGTATGGGTGGTGTAAGCATGATGAGCCAGCTGATCGGCACCGGTCTGGGTATTACGGTGGCGCTGGCAGGTGGCTTTGTGGTCTATGGCATCCTGAAGAAGAGCGTGGGTAACCGCCTCACTCAGGAAGAAGAGTATTACGGTGCTGACCTGTCGGTGCACAAGATTGGTGCAAACAGCGGCGAGTAATCAGCCTTTGCCAGAAAAAAGCCCGCGCAACTGTCGCGGGCTTTTCCGTTTGTGGGTGACTGCGTTACCCGGGAGCGGGTATCCGTAAAGCAATGACATAAAGCGGGTTCCCCCTCAGGTATGCTGTCCCTGTAGAATCCGGAGCAATGTTGCTGCGGACTCATTGACGGACTGGATCCGGTTGTCAGATGTGTTACGGGCATGGGTTGCCTGAAAGTTACCTCAACTGCGCTGAAAGGGATTGTGCATGCTGCTGTTGCTAATTGTGGCGCTGCGTTTTATCGGGCTGGGTCTGCCATTACTGGGAGAATGCGGCGGACGTCGTGTCTGCATGCTCGCGGCTGCAGCGGCGCCGCTGCTGGCGCTGATTCTGTTGTTGTCGCAGATGGGCACGGTGTTTTCCGGCACTTTGCTGCAGGCGGGTTTCGAGTGGTTGCCGGGCATTGGTCTGAATCCGGGGCTGCGCCTGGATGGTTTGGGCTTCATGTTTGCCTTGCTGATTCTCGGTATCGGTCTGCTGGTTATCCTCTATGCGCGCTATTACCTGGGCGAAGATGAGCCGGTAGGGCGTTTTTACGCGTTCCTGCTGCTATTTATGGGCGCCATGCTGGGGCTGGTGCTTTCTGACAACCTGTTGCAGTTGCTGGTTTTCTGGGAGCTGACCAGTCTGTCCTCTTTTCTGTTGATCGGTTTCTGGGGGCATCGTTCGGATGCTCGCCGCGGCGCGCGCATGGCCCTGGCGGTGACCGGTGGAGGCGGGCTGGCGCTGTTGGCGGGCATTCTGTTGATTGGCCATGTGGTCGGCAGTTTCGAGCTGGACGCTGTACTGGCAGCCGGAGACATTATTCGTGCCCATGCGTTGTATCCGCTGATCCTGATTCTGGTGTTGCTCGGCGCGTTCACCAAATCGGCGCAGTTCCCCTTTCACTTCTGGCTGCCACATGCCATGGCAGCACCGACACCTGTCTCGGCCTATCTGCACTCGGCGACCATGGTCAAGGCCGGGGTGTTTCTGCTGGCACGGCTTTATCCGGCACTTTCCGGTACCGACCTGTGGTTTTACCTGGTCAGCTTTACCGGTCTGGCCACCCTTTTGTTCGGTGCGTTCATGGCGCTGTTCCAGCATGACCTCAAGGGGTTACTGGCGTATTCGACCATCAGCCATCTGGGCCTGATCACCTTGTTGTTTGGTCTGGATACACGTCTGGCAGCGGTTGCGGCGATTTTCCATATCATCAATCACGCGACCTTCAAGGCATCCCTGTTCATGGCTGCCGGCATTATCGAACATGAAACCGGCAGCCGGGACATGCGCCGCATCAATGGCATGTGGCGCTATTTGCCGCACACCGCAATGCTGGCGATGGTGGCTGCTTCGGCCATGGCCGGCGTGCCGTTGCTCAATGGCTTCCTGAGCAAGGAAATGTTCTTTGGCGAGACACTTTCGCTCAACCATATGTCTGGTTTTGCCTGGCTGATCCCGGCTGGTGCGACCCTGGCAGGTGCTTTTGCCGTGGCCTATTCGCTGCGCTTCATACACGACGTATTTTTCAACGGTGAGCCGATCAACTTGCCGAAGTTTCCGCCCCATGAGCCGCCGCGCTACATGAAGATTCCGGTCGAGGTACTGGTATTCATCTGCCTGCTGGTGGGTATTGTTCCAGCCTATACGGTTGCGCCGCTGCTGGCGGCTGCGGCCAGTGCCAGCCTGAACGGGCCGCTGCCGGTCTATAGCCTGTCGATCTGGCATGGCTTCAACCTGCCGCTGCTCATGAGTGCTTTGGCACTGGTGGCGGGGAGCATCCTCTATTACCTGCGTAAACCGTTGTTTCGCTGGTATGCCGGGTTGCCAGAACTGGACGCCAAGGATGTATTCGAGGCGGCGGTGAGTGCATTGGTTGAGCGAGCACGCAAACTAACTGGCTTGCTGGAAAGTGGTTCACTTCAGCACTACCTGGGCTGCATGGTGGCCATCGCGTTAGTGCTGGTAGGTGTTGGCTTGTACCCGTTACCGCAACTGACTGGCAGCCTGGGGCAGAGCATGCCTGATGGCATCACTGCACTGGGCCTGATCCTGTTGCCGTTAGCGGCCCTGATGACGACCTTTCTGCATCATCTGCGGTTGGCCGCGCTGATGTTGCTGGGCCTGGTCGGCTTGCTGGTAGTGCTGCTGTTTGCGCGCTTTTCGGCACCGGATCTGGCGTTGACCCAGTTGCTGGTCGAGGTGGTGACGCTGATTCTGCTGATGCTGGCGATGTATTTTCTGCCCACCGAAGGACGCAAGGAGTCCACCAGCTTGCGCACCCTGGGTGATTATTGGCTGGCGACCGGCTTCGGTGCGCTGGTGGCGATCCTTGCCTATGCGGTGCTCACCCGGCCTTTTGCCAGCATCTCCGGTTTCTTCCTGGACAACAGTGTCAGCGGTGGCGGCGGCAAGAACGTGGTGAATGTGATTCTGGTGGACTTCCGCGGCTTCGATACCCTTGGCGAGATCAGTGTGTTGGCGATTGCCGCGGCCGGTATTTACGCCATGTTGAAGGGCCTGATCCTGTTCCAGCCGAATCTGGACGAGCAGGGCCAGCACTGGGCCCGCGATCGTCACCCGCTGATTCTGGCCACTTTGTCGCGCATCATGCTGCCCATGGCACTGTTGATCTCGGTGTACATCTTTCTGCGCGGCCACAATTTGCCCGGTGGTGGCTTCATCGCCGGACTGGTGACTGCAGTGGCCCTGACGCTGCAGTACATCGCCAATGGTGCCAACTGGATCCGCCAGCGCATGCCGCTGGATTACCACCGGGTGGCAGGTTCCGGGGTGCTGCTGGCAGGTCTGACCGGGCTGGGCAGTTGGTGGTTCGGTTATCCCTTCCTGACCTCGTCTTTCGGGCATTTCGCCCTGCCACTGGTGGGCGAGTTCGAACTGGCTACCGCCATGCTGTTTGACCTGGGCGTATACCTCACCGTGGTCGGCTCCACGCTGCTGATTCTGGCCAGCCTTGGCAAACTCAACCGCAACGTCCCTGGCGAGGAGGTGCTCTGATGGAAGCGCTGTATGCGATTGCGCTGGGGGTGCTCAGCGGTTGCGGGGTGTTCCTGCTATTGCGCGCCAGGACCTTTCCGGTGGTGCTCGGCCTGACACTGCTGTCCTATGCGGTGAACCTGTTCCTGTTTGCCATGGGTCGTTTGAAATCGGGTGCGCCGGCGGTGATTGGTGCGGCTGCCGATGCCGCCGACCCGTTGCCGCAGGCACTGGTGTTGACGGCCATCGTCATCGGTTTTGCCATGACCGCCTTCCTGATTGTGCTGGCCTTGCGCAGTCTCGGCGAACAGGGCACCGATCATGTCGACGGTAAGGAAGCGGACGAATGAATCACCTGCTGATCCTGCCGATTGTGTTACCGCTGCTTGCCGGCAGTCTGCTGCTGATGAGCGGCAGACTTGGGCTGCGCTGGCAGAGGCTGTTTTCCTGTCTGGCAACTTTTTTGCTGCTCCCGGTAGCTGTGTTGCTGGTGCAAAAGGCCGACAGCGGTGTGCTCACCAGTTACGCGCTGGGCAACTGGGTAGCGCCGTATGGCATTGCATTGTTGCTCGACCGGCTCAGCGCCTTGTTGCTGTTGCTGACTGCCATTCTGGCCGGGTTTGCGGTGCTCTATGCCTGCCGTGGGGATGACGAGCGCGGTGCCAGCTTCCATGCGTTGTTCCAGTTCCAGTTACTCGGTATCAACGGAGCCTTTCTTACCGCGGACATGTTCAACCTGTTCGTGTTTTTCGAAATTCTGCTGATCGCCTCCTATGCCTTGTTGCTGCATGGCAACGGTCGTGCCCGGGTAGCCGCGGGGCTGCATTACGTGGTGCTCAACCTGTTTGGTTCGGCGCTGTTCCTGATTGCCCTCGGGGTGCTATACGGCGTAGCAGGTACGCTGAATATGGCCGACCTGGCCCACAAGGTGGCACTGGCGAATGCGGATCAGCGTCCATTGCTGGCAGCCGCCGGACTGTTGCTGCTGGTGGTATTCGGACTCAAGGCGGCCTTGCTGCCGCTGTATTTCTGGCTGCCGCGGGCTTACTCGGCGGCGACTGCGCCGGTGGCTGCATTATTCGCCATAATGACCAAAGTGGGTTTTTATTCCCTCCTGCGAGTCTTCACGCTGGTGTTCGGCAGTGCCGCCGGACCGTTGGAGAATCTCGGCCACGACTGGCTCTGGCCGCTGGCGCTACTGACACTGCTGGCCGGGCTGGTCGGAGTACTGGCGGCGCAAAGCCTGCGCATGCTGGTGAGTTATCTGGTGGTGGTGTC
>Ga0102814_10003428_pt1 | contig 10339 bp, 6 predicted proteins | sample ColrivemetaGS741_FD_79112 | JGI IMG/M metagenome (GOLD analysis project Ga0102814, IMG submission 79112) | Estuarine microbial communities from the Columbia River estuary - Flood tide ETM metaG S.741 | ecosystem: Environmental > Aquatic > Marine > Intertidal zone > Estuary | place: USA: Columbia... | reverse complement strand
TTAGAACTATTTTTTTGGCTTCCATTATAGAGCCAACACCCATCGTAATTGCTTGTCTCGGTACATTTTCCTCGCCAAAAAAATCAGAAGCGGCATCAGCGCGAGTTAATTTATCTAGGGTAATCATTCTAGTTCTAGATCTTTTCCCTGATCCTGGCTCATTAAAACCGATATGCCCTGTTCTACCAATTCCTAAAACTTGAAGATCAATTCCACCATAATCGCGAATTTTTTGCTCATATTTGAAACAATGTTCTAAGACATTATCTCTGCTCAAAGTACCATTTGGAATATGAATATTCTCTGGATCAATATCTACATGATCAAATAAATACTCATGCATAAAGCGAACATAACTTTGCAATGCATCGGGTTGCATTGGAAAATATTCATCGAGGTTAAAAGTGATTACGTTTTTAAAACTCAATCCTTCCTCATTGTGCATTCGAACCAATTCAGTGTAAACACGAGTTGGTGTAGAACCCGTTGCTAAGCCAAGAATAGCATTTTTGCCTTCTTCTGCTTTTAGTTTAATTAACTTCGCAATTTCATCTGCAACCTGAACTGACGCTGATTCAGAATCTGCAAAAATTTCTGTTTGTATTTTTTCGAATTTTCGCTTTTCAGCTTCAAACAATTTCTCTGACATAGAGCCTTGAATTTATTGTTTTGATTGTTGTTGTTAGGAAACTAACCAAAAAAAGGACATTAATCTCCATCCTGAAACTATAGTTCTAGCTTCGAACTTAATTTAATAAATATAGTTCAGAATGTAAATATTATGACGTACATAATGTACATATTATTATGTACCTATTTCACAACAACAAAGCGCTTTCAGAGCAATTATGTCTATCAATATTCAATTATTAGCTTAGAATAAGACCTCATTATGCACATTGCTAAAAAATGTGATAATGAGGAATTTTCTACAAATTAGCTATAAGTCTTTAGAACAGAGTTACGACTGTTGTTACGTAATTTTCTTAGCGCTTTTTCTTTTATTTGACGAACACGTTCTCTTGTAAGGTCAAAATGATCCCCAATTTCTTCCAAGGTTAATGAGTGTTCACGTCCAATACCAAAATAAGAACGAACCACTTCTGCTTCTCTTTGAGTCAATTTAGAAAATGCACGTTCGATTTCAATTTTCAAAGATTCATCTATTAATTCTTTATCAGGATTAGGAGTATCCCCATTTGGCATTACATCTAATAGTGTGGAATCTTCGCCAGATGCAAAAGGACTATCGAAAGAGATGTCTGAAGAAGCAAATCGCATCAAATCAGAAATATAAGTTGTAGTAAATTCGGTCTCATCTGCTAATTCACCAATGGAAGGTTCTCTTTTGTGAATTTGATATAGCTTAAAGCGCGCTTTATTCATTTTCATGATATCAGCTGCTTTGTTTAAAGGCAAACGAACTGTTTTTGCTTTTTCATCTAATGCTTGACGAATAGATTGTTTAATCCACCAAACTGCATAAGAAATAAATTTAAAACCACGAGTTTCATCAAAACGGTGAGCCGCTTTAATCAAACCAACGTTTCCTTCATTAATTAAATCAATTAAGGCTAAACCTTGATTTTGATACTGTTTTGCTACTGAAACCACAAATCTTAAGTTGGCAGTTATTAATTTGTCTAATGCCTCTTTGCTTCCTGCTTTAATTTGCTGTGCTAAAATCACTTCCTGATCAGCAGTGATTAAAAACAGTTTGGAAATTTCTTTCAAATACAAATCGATTGCTTTTGATTCTGAAATGGAAATTCCACTTGGGGTTTGCAGGGATGCGTCTTTCTTTTTTCTGGCCATAATTACTTTGTAGGTCTTCGGGGTTGATTTAATCAATTTCCTTCATTCATATATGCTTACGATTTCTATCACTTTCCTTATAACTTGCTAAGTTAATTTGGAAGAGGTAAACAGTAAATCATTGCGAATAACAATAAGATCTTTGATAGGTTAGTAGAAATAAATAGGAATTTTATAAAAAAAGCCCTCCTATTTGTGGAAGGCTTTTTACTAAATATAGGTTAGTAATACTGAATTTCTTGAGTTATGTCTAAGCTTTCGTAATGCTTTTTCTTTTATCTGACGAACACGCTCTCTTGTTAAATCGAATCGTTCTCCAATTTCCTCTAAGGTTAAAGAATGTTCACGACCGATTCCAAAATACAAGCGAACCACTTCTGCTTCGCGTTGTGTTAACTTAGAAAAAGCTCTTTCAATTTCCATTTTCAATGACTCGTCCATGAGCTCTTTGTCTGGGTTTGGAGTATCACCATTAGGCATAACATCTAATAATGTGGAGTCTTCACCAGAAGCAAAAGGACTATCGAATGATACATCTGAAGATGCATATCGCATTAAATCGGAAATATAGGTAACAGTAAACGTTGTTTCTTCAGCTAGTTCACTTGCTGAAGGTTCACGTTTATGTATTTGATTAAGTTTGAAACGAGCCTTGCTCAATTTCATAATGTCTGCCGCTTTGTTTAATGGTAAACGTACGGTTTTAGCTTTTTCATCTAAAGCTTGACGAATTGCTTGTTTAATCCACCAAACAGCGTATGAAATAAACTTAAATCCACGGGTTTCATCAAATCGGTGAGCTGCTTTTATTAAGCCAACATTACCTTCATTAATTAAATCGATAAGGGATAAACCCTGATTTTGATATTGTTTGGCAACAGAAACCACAAAACGAAGGTTTGCTGTAATTAATTTGTCTAATGCAGCTTTACTACCAGTCTGAATTTGACGAGCGAGAGTTACTTCTTCATCAGCTGTAATCAAAGGCAGTTTTGAAATTTCTTTCAAATAAAGATCAATGGCTTTGGACTCAGCTATCGAAATTCCACTTGTTGCCAATGACGCGGCTTCTCTCTTTTTTCTTGCCATAAATTAAATAAAGTTAAAAATGATATTTTGTGTTTATGTTCAATTGATTACGATGCTAAAACGAATCTTTTAAGACTTATTATATCGTTTTAAGTGACGAATTTTCCTAATTGTTTTAGCAATTATCGAGCCTGTTTCATCTAAACCTAATTCAAAATGAGTAGCAGCTTCCTCTAAAACAGCATTATCATCGTTAAAAAAATACGTACTAATTTCTTTTTCCTGTTCTGTGAATGAGCTTAAATTAGCTTTTATAAAAGCAAGCATCTCTTTTGATTGTACAGGATGTGTCGCTTCAGATGGCAATTTAAAAGATTCCAACTCCACATTACTAACAATTGGATTAAGTGCGGATAATAATTTTGCATGTGGCATTGACAAGGAATGTGCCAAACTCGCCTCTGCTAATTCTTTAGGTGTTGGCTCTCTATTTAAGACTTCCTCTAAATAAACATATACATTATTAAGCTTTTCGATGTCTTTTGGAGAATCAGATTTTAGGCGCTTTAAACGACTATTTTCTGCTAAAGCTTGTAATAAAGCTTGGCGTATCCACCAAATTGCATAATATTTAAAAGGTTGACCAGAGTCATTTTTAAATTTCAATACTGCTTTTAATAGACCAACATTGCCCTCACTCACTAAATCTTTAAGAGACAAACCCTGGTTTTGATATTGTTTGGCAACCGTAACTACTAGTTTCGCATTTCCATCAACAAGTTTTTTTAGAGATTCAGTGTTATCTCCTTGAGCTTCAAGTGCTAAATCAATTTCTTCTTTTGGTGAAAATTGAGCGAATTGAAAAATGCGATTCAGATAGGAATCTAAAAATTGAGCGTCAGTCGTAAATATTTCTTCTGACTTTTCGTAATAAGAATCTTGCTGATTATTCAGATTCACTGGATCTAACACTAAATTTGTTTGAGAAATTATTGCACGAATATAAGTTATACGTAACAAGTTTCAATTAGTTTCAAAATAAAGTCTGAAATATACTTGTTTTTTTTAAGAAACTGAAGTGTTACCAAACAGACTCAATGAGCCATATTTAGACAAATGACTTCGCTTTATAGATATTTTCGACACCAAAATAAACACAAGCACTTGCCGCAACATCAGCAAAAGTACTTCTTATTCCCAATTCTTTTTTCAGGTTTTCACGCTCACTTATAACTAATAAAGGCACAAACTCCCTCGCATGATCGGTGTTTTTCCCCACAGGATCGTTTCCATGGTCCGCCGTAATTATCATTAAATCATCATTTTTTAACTTTGAAATAATTTTTGGCAGTGCCCTATCAAATTCTTCTAATGCGCCTGCAAAACCTTGAGGATCTAATCTATGACCGAAATTCTGATCAAAGTCTACTAAGTTTACAAATACAAAGCTTTTATCAACCGCAGACATTGCCGTTAATAACTGCGCAATCCCTTCAGCGTTATTTTGTGTTTTACGATATTGATTAAATCCAATTCCTGCAAATAAGTCTACAATTTTGCCAATTGAATAGGTTTTAATTCCCTTTGTTTTCAAATAATTTGGAAGAGCTGACTCAGGAGGAATGGCAGAATAGTCTTTTCTTTGTTCTGACACACGCTTAAATGAACCAGGCTTGCCTGTAAAAGGCCTTGCTATAACTCTACCGACAAGATGTTCACCAATCATAACAGAGTTCCTTGCGATATCGCACCATTCATATAATTTCTCAATTGGAACAACATCAATGTTAGCAGCTATTTGAAATACACTATCAGCGGAGGTATAAACAATAGGTTGTCCAGTTTTTAAATGATCTTCTCCATATTTGTCAATTACAACCGTTCCTGAATAGGGTTTATTTGCATAAACCTCATGTGTTCCAGTTGCTTGCATAAATGAATCTAATACTTCTTTAGGAAAACCATTGGGGTAAGTTGGAAATGGATTTTCTAAGGTAACCCCTGCTAATTCCCAATGTCCTGTTGTTGAGTCTTTTCCTTTTGATACTTCTCTCATTTTCCCAAAAGAAGCTATAGGATTAAAAACTGGAGGAATAGAATCTAAAGGAATAATGTTCCCTAAGCCTAATTTCTGCAAATTAGGCAATAATACATTCGTTACAGCAGAAACATGACCTAAAGTATTTGAACCAATATCACCATACTCATCGGCATCTTCTTGGTGTCCACAACCAACACCATCTAAGATTACTATATAAAAATTACCCATAATTAATCGCTCCTTTTAAATCTTACTTATCAATATTCAAATACCAAAACATCTGGATTTTTTAAGGCATGTGATAATGCTGTTTTAGCCTCACTAATTAATTGATCTTCACTAGTTGAATCATCTTTTATTAATGTATAACCATAATGTAGACGAATAGCTCTATTTGATCCATCTTTTAGTAAAACTGGTCTTTGTAATACTTTATTCACTGATTTTACCCATTTCCCAACGGCTTGTTCATCAGCACCTTGAATAATAAATGCATAGACATAATCAGAAAATTGACCTAATATTCCCGAAAGTCCAACATTTGCAGGGTTTGCTAATCGAACAATGTCATATTGCAACTGTTGCAAACTGTCTAATCTATGTTTTGCTCGAATCTCGTGCAATTGACCTATGGTGATAAAACCGAAATAGGTTTTTGTTTTGGGATATATTTTTGCTCGTCTAAGCTCAGTTATAAGTGTTGCTCTCCAAAAATCCGGATCTAAGAGACCGTGAACCACTGTAAATAAGTCTTTTTCAACAGTTGCGCCATAACGAGGTGATTCCAATTTCAAGGCAATCATATTAACCACGTTTATAAGCTTGTGCTTTGTGGATTCGTTAAAAACTAAAGGGCTTTCATCAGTACAAACAAATACACCTTGTCTTCTATCGTTTACTACTAAAGGAATTGCAAAAGATGCTCCACTTGCTGGAGATTCACTTGCACTAATTCTCCATGGATTGCCATTATAATGGATCGCAAATTGCGGTTTACCACTATGTAATGCTTCATTTGCAAGAGTTTGCTCTTCCATCTGCATGCCTATAGGTAAGGCGTTAAAAGCTTTTTCTGAACTTGCTACAACTGACCAAGTATCTAAATTACGTGTTAAGAAGTTGACTCCACCGTATTTAAGATAATTTTGAATTAATGCAAGTGTTTCATGGATTAAAAATATCGCCGACTTTTCGGAGAGAACATGATCTAATTGCATTTGATAATCAGACCATTGAGCTTGATTTTCAGATAAATCGGCAAGCTCCATGTAGGTATGTAACAAGTTTCCTAATGCATTGTTGAACGCATCAATAGCTTCTTCTTCATCTTCCCTAATTGTATTAAACTTACTTTCCAAAACCGTAAGTGCAACGGTTTCGCCATTATTAACAAATGGTAATATCGTTAAATATCGAGTTGGAACTGAATCAAAATAATGGGTTAATTGTTCAACAGAAATATGCTTTCCTACCTCAATCATTACAGGTTCTTTTAAGTCCAAAAAGGACTCAAGAAAATGCTGACCAAAAGGAACTCTATCCTGAAACACAGTATTTTTCACTCGGGTTGCAACCGTTTCTAAGACAAACTGGCCACGAATCTTGTTCACCCAATACAAATAAACAGTTTCCGTATCTGTTGATGTTCTAAGGAGTTGAACAACTTCAGTTAAAACTTGTTTAAATTGTTTTTGAACTTTCTCTTCACGTTTTTCACCGAGATCGTCCTTATTTGTTTTGAATTGAGGAACTGCTTTAATTGCCATAATTTATTTCTTTTGCTAATTCTTCTGCTTCTTTTATCATTGACTCAACTACTCGAATTCCTTGATTCCAAAACTCTGGTGATTGAATATCAAACCCAAACATTCCAACTAGTTCTTCTGGTTTTTTAGACCCACCAGCGCTAAGTAATTCAATATACGTATCTTCGAAACCTGATTTACCTTGTTGATACAATTCATATAAAGCCAAGACTAATAATTCACCAAACGCATAGGCATATACATATCCTGGAGAATGTAAGAAATGAGGAATATAGCACCACCATAAATTATATTCAGGACTTAAGGTTACAGAGTCCCCGTATAAATCTTCTTGGACTTTTCTCCATAATTCTGAAAAACGTTCCGTTGACAATTCTCCTTCTTCTCTTCTGGCTGTATGAATAGCGTCTTCAAAGCGGTTCATCGAAACTTGACGGTAAACGGTTGCAATCGTGTCATCAATTTTACCAAGCACTAAAGCTAATTTTTCTTTAGGATCAGTAATTTTTGCTTTCAATTGTTGAAAAACGAGCATTTCCCCAAAAACTGAAGCTGTTTCTGCTGTAGTAAGTGGTGTATCGGAAAGTAATGGACCTTGTTTTTGAGATAAGTACATGTGAACACCGTGCCCAAGTTCATGAGCGAGTGTTTGTACATCACGTAAGCGTCCATCATAATTCATAAAAACATATGGATGTACAGAATTAGCTGAACTTGAAGCATAAGCTCCACTTCTTTTTCCTGGTTTAATAGCGGCATCAATCCAGTTATTATCAAAAAACTTTGCAGTAATTTCCTTAATTCTTGGGTCAAACGAGCCAAATGAATCTAAGACCATATTTTTTGCATCATCCCAAGAAATTTTAGTCTGAGTTTTTAATAATGGAGCGTAACGATCATAATCCATTAATACATCTAGACCTAAAAGTTTTTTCTTTAGAGAATAATATCGCTGAACAAGTCCATAACTCGCTGTAACTGAATTTATTAATGTATTTACAGTTGAATCATCAATTTGATTGGACATGTGACGAGAGGCAACCCAATTTGGATAACTTCTTAAGCCATCATTTGCAGCTTTGTCTTGTAATACGGTATTAAAAATGAACGTTAATTGACGACTTAATCCTTTAAACGTTTTTGTAAGACTTTGAGCTGCTCTAATTCTAAGTTCACGATCACTTTCGTGTAATTTACTCAATACTTCTTGTTCAGAAAGCGTTTTACCATCTAACTCAAATTCTGCTGCACCTAATAGTTCATCAAAAAAGCGAAACCAAGCCTGTCTTGCAGTTGTTGACTTTGCAGCCATTACCTTTTCTGCGCTTTCATCCAAAATATAGGGTTTTGATTTTCTAGCTGTTTCTAAAAAATATTTTTCATGTGCTAAGATGGGAGAATTCATCAATTCATTTGCTTTACTATCTTCAACAGCAACCCACTCTACATCAAAAAAGACTAAATGCTGACTTAAGCCTGCATACAAATCACCAATTTCAGCTAATGCTTTTCCATGAGTAGTTTCAATTGTATTTGTTGACCAAACTAAATACACATACGAGCTCATTTTTGATAATAAATCTGACAAGCTGGAATATTCGTCGAGAAGTGCCTTTAAGCCATCAGGACTGATCGTATTGAGAGTTCCCTTCCACTTTTTTTCGAAGGCTTTTGCCAAATTAACAGCCTGTTTTTTATCGTTTATAAAAGCTTCACTTGAAAGAGAGGTGTATAAATCGTCTAAGTTCCAGTTTATTTGTTCTGCACCGTGTTTAGTTGACATGAAATCTAATTTTACTATAATAATTGCAATTAATTTGGCTTGAAATATAGAGAAAACACACCTATCAAATGGAAGCTTTTTGTTTGCTTCTTTTTTTAGTGAAAATTTAAAATCATGCTTATCACCTACTTCTAATGCAAATAAAAGAGAAGATTAATAGCAATAATTCGTAAGCTCAAAAACAAATCTACTTTCTGCTACTCTTTTAAATCATTTTATGAACATACTTCTAACTATGAGTTAAAATAAGCGCTTCACACACCTATACCTATTCGAATATACATTTGTGTAAAAACTGATATAAAAATCACTTTGGTTAATGTTAAAAAAAATAATCCTATAGAGCATTATTTAAAGGATATTTTTCTCTTATTTTTGTTTGTATTCACAAAAGCCACAAATCGGCTTTTTTAGAGCTTAAACGACGCTTTTTTTCTAAATCATGTCTTAATTTACGTTTTTTTTCTACTAATTAAGAATTGATTAGAATTCACAAAATCCAATTTTTAGCTCAAAAAAAAGCGTTTTTTTGCAGGCATTTTCTGTAATTTTGGGGCACAATAAACCTTTTCAACAAGACTGAACTCTTTGTTTTAACTGTTCAACATCTATCGAAAAAACGATAAACATTTAAATTGCAAGCATCTTGAAATCACTGGAAGATATTTTTGGCCCTAATACTGCTCTAGTAGAAGAACTGTATAATCAGTATCAAAACAACCCTGAATCTGTCCCAACATACTGGCGTTCCTATTTTGATGAATTAAACGAAGTTGACATCAAGAAAACAACTGTAGCTGAACCAACTCCAAAACCGGTTGTTCAAGCGCCTGTTTCACCAAGTCCTAGTACTCCTGTTGCTAAATCAGATAAAAAAGCTGATACCGCAATAATGAATGAAGAAAGATATGAGTACGAAAAATTAAAAGGGGTTGCAGCTAAAATTGTAACGAATATGGAAGAAAGCCTTGAGATTCCAACGGCTACTTCTCTACGCGTTATTCCGGTTAAGATGTTAATTGAAGACCGAACAATCATTAACAGACATTTAGAACAACGTGGTGACCCAAAAGCAACCTTTACTAATTTTATTGCATGGGCTGTAATAAAAGCACTTGAAGTTACTCCTTCTATATCTCATAGCCTTCAATATATTAATGGAGCTCCAACACGAGTAAAACCAAAGCAAATCAATTTAGGAATTGCAATTGACCTTCCAGGTAGAAATGGTGAAAGGAAGCTTGTTGTTCCTAATATAAAAGCGGTAAATACCATGAATTTTAAAGAATTCTTGGATGCTTATTATAAATTAATTTCTAAAGCTCGTGCCGGAAAATTAGATTTAGATGATTACGCGGATACGACTATTTCGATTACAAATCCTGGAACACTTGGAACGGTATCATCAGCGCCTCGCTTGATGAAAGGCCAAGGAACGATAGTTGCAACTGGCGCTATGGAATATCCTGCGGAGTTTCAAGCAATGTCACAAGAAGTTCTTAATCACTTGGGAATTTCTAAAGTGATGACCTTTACTTCTACTTATGATCACAGAATTATTCAAGGTGCTGAGTCCGGAGCATTTCTTGCTAAAATCCATCGTTTATTAAATGGAGAAGAAAGCTTTTACGATGACATCTTTAACGATTTAGACATTCCATACAGTCCAATTGGATACGGCTTGGATAATTACACTGGATTCTTAGATCATGGCGGTTCAAATGAAGTAAATAAAAAAGCCCTTGGAGTAATGCAGCTTATTAGCATGTATCGTACTCGTGGCCATTTATTAGCTGATTTAAATCCTCTAAAACATGGACCTGGGCATTATCCTGAACTAGAATTTGATTATTACGGTTTAACCATTTGGGATTTAGATCGTGAATTTTATTGTGCTGGTCTTGG
>Ga0102814_10003427_pt1 | contig 10341 bp, 10 predicted proteins | sample ColrivemetaGS741_FD_79112 | JGI IMG/M metagenome (GOLD analysis project Ga0102814, IMG submission 79112) | Estuarine microbial communities from the Columbia River estuary - Flood tide ETM metaG S.741 | ecosystem: Environmental > Aquatic > Marine > Intertidal zone > Estuary | place: USA... | reverse complement strand
GGATCGTTTGCCTTGTACTTTCCTGTGTTAATTCTGTGTAACGAGTTGTCCAGGCATTATCAATCCAGGCAGAAATTGATCCTTGCCTGTATGACTACCCTATTTGTAATCTGCTCTATACCGGTCAAGGATTACCTTTTGGAGAGAAGGCCCCTAAGCGGTAACTATGATTATGAAATGACGCACACTATTTACAAGGATCTTGAGAGGAGTTGTCGGCTGGATCCAGGCGTGGTATTGGCTGATTATAATGATGGACACTACATCTCATTTCATACGCCTTGTGCAGTTATCGCCAACAATTTTTTAATCACGCCTCTGGATTTCGATAGGGTTGCCTTTACAAAAGAACTGTTTAACGGAACTGTAGACGAGCTGCTGGACAATGGCTGGATCAACTATGTTTTTGTTAGAAGAGAGGACAATGTATTTCTGTATAAGTCCCAAGAGAATGTAAGGCAGGGAAATAGCCCATTGATTGCAGAGCTGCTTTTTTCCAACGAATTGCCCGATAGGTTTGTGCAGATATCCAGTGTTGAGTTTGAGTACCCCAATGGCGAATCCCAGCCATTGGCCAAAGTGTTCAAGATCGTTCGATCGCCATAGATTTCTCTCGTCGCGGGAATAGTCAGGCGGGGTTAATATTGGATTAGTGGTCGCTTGGCAAGCACGCTATACTTTCGCTAATGATCAAGTCTAATGAGCCACCGTCATACAGATGGATGCTACGTCGGCACGCGAAGCAGCTCGGAGCCGCAGCTGCGATATGCCTGATTGCCGTCGGAGGGGTGTCCTGCGCCACCGCGCCGATTGATTCCGTGTCGGAGGCGGCGCCAGAAGCGGAGTTTTGTCTGAGCCTGATCCGTATTGATGACTCAAAAATACTCGACTCCCGGCACATGCTGTTTACTACGACCGACAAGCGCATGTACCTGAACACACTGCCGAAGAAATGTGGCAACATGGGGCCTGGAGACACCTATACGTTCCGCACTTCTATCAACCAATTGTGCCAGGGTGATGTCATCACCATGCTTCATCCCGGAGGCCGGGATTTTATTCCCGGAGCATCCTGTGTGCTGGGTATGTTCGAGCCGGTGACCCAGGCGCAGGTCGATGCCCTTGAGCTCAGTACAACGGGCGAGTAGTTAGCCGTATCACCAACTGATCTCCACCTCGATACTGGACTCGTCACTCTCAATTTCTATTTCCAGTTCGACAGTTACCTCGTCGGGTACTTTGACGTTTATCTTGATACCATTTCGTACCACATCGACGGCATTCTGCCGCGCCAGTGAATCGGCCAGTTCGTGCAAAAATTTTGCGGCATCTTCGCGTCGCATTTTTCTCTTTTCTGAAATCTCCAACAGATCCATGCGGATCCTCCTGTTTGCTATGGGGAAGCTGATGTAGAAATGTACCTAAAAAGTGTGTGACTTAGTAGGGCGCTGTGATTAACGGTTGATGGCGCTGCTTCCACCGGGATGCCACACTGGCTACAAAAAGGAGAAAAAAATCACAGGTCTATGGCAAATCTGTCGTTTCGGATACGTAACTGTGGTATCAACTACCAACGCTTAATGTGAAAAACAGGCTTTCCGTTGGTCTCTGAAAATCAGCAGGCACCATCCACCTCACTGGTCCCGGATCCGGGTATGTACTATTCCGGCTTTCGGTCCGTGGATCGTCTGACTTCGGCACTGTCCGTCCGGCATGATCCGCTTGGCGAGTCCAGTGAGGAGCACCGCGACAGGCTGTTTCTGCAGGTGCTGGTGAGCCTGGCGGCCAATATTCTGGCATTAATAGCGGTGTTTTATTTTCTGCTGCCGCTGTCTGAGCCGGGCAGGGCGAGTGGTGGAATCCTGCTGTGGTCCGTATTGGGTATCACTGTGTGTATTACCGCTATTTTTCTCAAATTTGGTGGCCGGACAGTTTGTGTAAACCTGCTTCTGCTCGTACTCGGTGGCATCCTGTTTGGAGCCAGCTTTATCCTGGGTGGTGTGATGTCACCCACGATGATCTTCTTGCTGGCAGTTCCGGTATTGGCGGGCACGCTGATGCACTCCCGCTGGGCTTTTTTCTGGACCGCCATGACGGTAGCGGCATGGCTGCTGATTCTGGTGCTTGAACGCAACGGCGTAGAGATGAGCCGGATCACCCTCAATGCCAATGTCGGCATCGTCCAGGTTATTTCCTTGCTGGGAACAGTTCTTGTGATAATGGCAGTGCTGGGTTCCTACGTAGCCGCAACCGGCAGGCTGCGCGTTGTGATGAAGCAGAAAAACCAGCGCCTGGACTATCTTGCCAGCCATGATTCGCTAACAGCCATTCCCAATCGGCGTACATTTTTTGAGCAGGCGCAACGCTGTTTGCAGCGCTCCTTGCGATCAAAAAATTCCTTTGCCCTGTTAGTGATCGACCTCAATGACTTCAAGCAGATTAACGACAACCTTGGTCACAAAGTGGGCGATGCGGTACTGCTGGACTTTGCCCAGCGCTTGAACGGGGGTTTCCGTGAAACCGATTTTATTGGCCGCCTGGGTGGTGACGAATTCGGCGTGCTGCTGGAACCGGCTCAGAGCACAAGTGTTGTGGAAGAGATAATGCAACGTTTCCGCTCTAGCGCATCGAGTGTATCGGAAGTGGACGGCAAGTCAGTACAGTATGATTTTGCAGTGGGTATAGCCATCTATCCCGGCAATGGCTCATCGGTACTGGAATTGTATGAAGCGGCCGATGCGGCAATGTACCGTTCCAAGAAAGAGGTCCCTGCCGCTTTCGTGTGGAAGTGACACTGTGACCCAAAAACAGCCTAGCGCCGCTGTTTGTGCCAGTTGCTTACCAACTTTTCGACACTGACTCCCTTGCCTCCCGTGCTCCACATGGTCGCGTAATCGATATCTGTCGAGTTGGGCGGCGGGTTGGGCATGTCGACCTTGAACCTTACCGGCATGGGCACAGCCTCGCCGAGCGCAACCGCTTCACCCTTTGACAGGGAAGTGAGCGCGGCGAAGGTGCCGCGCGCTATGTCGGGGACCATGGATCGCACATATTCCTGATCGTCGGGGTTGGTTATGCGCAAGCAGATATAGGTACTGCACTGGGCCAATACTGTTTCGGATACTTCGTGCGGTCGCTGACTGACAACGCACAGCCCGATTCCGTACTTGCGGCCGCTTTTGGAAATTCTTTCTATCGCCCGCCGCGCTTCCCTGAACCGTGGAATGTCCTCACGGGGTATGTACTCGTGTGCTTCCTCGCAGATCAGGAAGATAGGGAACTCGTTGCAGCGGGGATTCCAGAAATTGAACTCGAAAGTCAGCCGGCCGATCTGGGCGGTCACCATAGGGACAACGTCAAACGGCACACCACTGAGGTCAAGGACGGTGACATTAGCTTTGGGCTCTCCCAGTCCGACCAGGTCTTGCATCAGGTCTGTGAGTGATTCAGTAGAGTTGCGTGATTTTGGCTTCATGAGGAAGTCGTAGCGCGTGTCATTGAGCAGGCTGCCAAGGCGCACCAGCACCTGGTCAAACTTGCCATACAAGGGTGATTTTATTTTGCCGAAATCCTTGGTTTCCTTGTTGGCGACAGTAATTGAATTGATTAACGCATCCATCGAGTAATAAACCGGAGAGTCCACCGTGAGGTGGCCCAGTTCGAGATGTTCATTGGTTTCCCGCTTGAGCCTGATGAGAATCGAGCGCAGGAACGAAATCTGGATCGAGGCGTACTCGTCAGCCGGATCAATCAGTAATTCGCACAGCTCAGAAAAAGTGAGCAGCCAGTGGGGGAATTCCAGCTCCTCTGCCTTGAAACACCGTGTTTTATCTGCCGGGAAAGGTGAGCTCGCGACGACATCGTCTACCTGCTTGTCACAATACTCCCCATGCATATCAAGAACGATAATGTGGGCTTGTGGCAGATTGCGCAGTGCCGATTGAATCAGGCTGGTAACAGTCCAGGATTTTCCGGCGCCGGACTGTCCCAGAATTGCAGCGTGACGCCCGAAAAAAGCGGAGGTGTCCAGGTGTACATCGATCTCCGTGAAAGGAGTAAGGTGGCCAATTTTGAAGCCGGCGCCACTATGGTTTGAGAAAATACGCTCCAGGTCTGACCGGGCGACCATATGAAGTTCCGCTCCGCTGGTCGGGAAGTGAGCGATGCCCCTGGCAAATTTGCCTTCCGGACCGATTTCCCCAAGGGGCGTCAGGTGAACCATATGCGCTGCTTTACCCTGGCTGTCTGCCGTCCGGTAACTGCGCTCCACCATGACCAGGGTTTGGGAACCGGCATGTCTTACCGCGAAGTAGGAGCCCACCTGACCAATCGTCGCCTTGTGCATGCCAGGCAGGTTGTCATTGCTGAGCGGGTCGTCCTGGGAAGTCAGCCTTGCGGTGAAGTACTCTCCCGTGACATCGACCAGGAATCCAACTTTAGTGTCGACCTTATTTGTCATTGTTCAGCTCCCGATAGTACCGAAGTATTTAAAATACTAGTGGTATCCGGGACAGACCCAAAGGCTAATCTGGAGTTTTCTGCACTTTTTTGGGTGCTGGCAAGGTAAATAGCCAGGTTTCCCAGGCTTCCGGCGGTTGCCACCGCAAGCCTGGCTTGAGCAAAAAGGCAGTTATCAGCTGTCTAGAGTTTGACGATCAATTTGCCCTTGTTGCCGCCGGTGAAGAACAGGTTCAAGCCACTTATGGCGGATTCCAATCCCTCCAGCACATGGGCGCGATGCTTGATTTTTCCAGCCATCACGTAGGGTGTCAGCCTGGCTACCAGCGCCGGCACATCGCCAAAGTGATCGGGCATTGCAAAACCCTGGATGGTCAGGCGCTTCTTGATGATGGGGATCCAGTTGGGTCCGGCGCTGGGCTCGGCTTTGCCGTAATCGGCGATCATGCCACACACCACGATACGACCGTGGGCATTCATGCGATCGAATACATGCTGCTGGATGGGACCGCCGGTATTTTCGAAGTAGATGTCGATACCCTTGGGTGCGAGAGCTTTAAGCTTTGCAGCGATGTCGTCAGTCTTGTAGTTGATCGCGCCGTCGAAGCCCAGCTCGTTCACCAGCCAATCACACTTTTCATCATCCCCGGCGACACCAATCACGTTAAGGCCCTCGGCCTTGGCCAACTGACCGACCAGGGAGCCTACCGATCCGGCGGCGCCGCTAACAACAATCGTCTCGCCTTTCTTGGGATCGCCAAAACCGAACAGACCCTGGGTGGCCGTCAGGCCCGGCAGGGCGAACACTGAAAGCACGGTTTCTGCATCCAGCCCGGGCTGCACTTTATTCAAGCCCTGCCCGGTGCTCAAGCAGTACTCTGTCCAGCCCATTATGCCCATCAGGCGATCGCCAACCGCGAAGTCAGGGTGATTACTTTCAACGACTTCGCCCAGGCCCGACGAGCGCATAACGGCGCCGAGCTCTACTGGAGGAATATAGCTCTCAGGGTCCGGGCTCATCCAGCCGAGCATGGCGGGGTCCAGGGACATATGGGTTTGTTTTATCAGTATTTGACCGGGACCGGCCTTGGGTATCTCCTGTTGGACAACCTCGAATATATCCGGGGTGACAGGGCCTGGCTTGGGGCGGGCAATAAGTTTGATCGCGGTGTAGCTGCTCATGTTGGACTGACCTCAGGTGATTGAAAAATAGCAGGGCTTGATAAGCTCAAGCATCTTCGAAACTTGGCAAGTCCGTATTATTCATAGTTGTAATACTTTGATATATAGCCAAAAAGAGGTTTAATTATTGTCATAAAGACAATTATATCGAGGTCAGAGACAACATCATGGATCAACTACGCGCCCTACGGTACTTCTCGGCGGTAGTCGAAACCGGCAGCTTCACCAAAGCGGCCCGCACTTTTTCGGTGCCGGCCTCTTCCTTGTCGCGTCGGGTCGCCGATCTTGAGCAGAGCCTTGGGGCTACCTTGTTGAAGCGCTCAACCCGCAGCGTGCAGCTGACCGAAATCGGCCAAAGCTATTTTCTCCAGGTGCAGGATATCCTCAATCAATTAGAGCAGAGTGATGAGGCGGTCCGAAACTATCACGCCAGACCCATGGGCGTATTGCGTATCAGCTCCATGGTAGGTTTTGGTGACCGTATCCTATTGCCACTGCTGGACGAATTTAGTGACCTTTATCCGGAAATTATTCTCGATGTCAGTTTAAGCGATGAATTGTCCAGCCTCGGTCGCGACGATGTAGACATCGCCATTCGCGGAGGCTATGCGCCAAACGAGCGCGTGCTGGCGATCAAGCTGATGAACAATAAATTTATTCCGGTTGCTTCGCCCGGCTACCTGGCTCGCATGGGCACTCCGGGGCATCCGCGGGAGTTGAGCCGGCACAAAGGCTTGTACTTCCGCACACCGGGCGGACCCACTCCCTGGGTATGTGAGCTTGACGGCCAGTGGCAGGAAGTGTCGGCGCCGGCGGTGGCAGTATCAAACAGGGGTAAATGGTTGGCTGACAAGGCCATTCAGGGCCAGGGCATACTCATGGCACCTCGCTGGTCCCTGTCGCCTTATCTGGCGAGCGGGCAATTGCAGGAACTGTTTTTTGATCCGGTGCTGCATATCACCCAAAACGCTGATATGGCAGTGTATCTGCTGTATCAAAAGCAGCGCTACCTGGTGCCCAAGGTGAAAGTCGCGGTGGATTTTATAGTGGCCAGGGTTCAGGGTAACGCGACGTACCAGCGGCCGTGAGCGCAAAGTAATACCTGCAGACCCGCCCGTTATCCCATTGCGCCGGCTCTAGCTCCCGGGGACAACCAACGTGGCTGCAATTGCGCTGCCCAGTTGCTGCAGCAGGGCCTCTTCAGCGGCTACCAATGCGCTGTAGCCATCGGCGGCAAGGGCTTTTTCCTCCGCAAACTGATAGACCGAAATCACGTCTTCGCCCTGGCGCAGCCACCAGTAGGCCACCAGTTTTGCCTTGCCGTCGCTGGTGCCATGCAGCTGATCGACGCGGATATCGATCACTGTTTTGGCGTTGCTAAGCGTGGCCGGGAGAATATCCTCACCCTTGGCTCGCCCTATACTCAGGGTGAGTTCGTTGTGGACACTTTCATAGACCGGCTCGGCCCACAAATGGTACCTGGCAGCGCGCACTTCCGAGTTGCTCGTTTCTATCAACAGGCCTGCCTGATCGATATAGGAGGCGATGACCACCGTGCCGATAGAGAAATCCTCGGACGGGTTGAGCTGGCGAGACACGATGTCCTGCTGGGAACGCATCAGGTAGAACTTGGGCTCAATGGGCTGGCTGGCACAGCCGGCCAGTAGCACGATCAATAACAGGCTGGCTACTTTCATTATTTGCTAACCTCCGGAATCGGGTCGGGTACCGGGTCACTGGGCAGGATCGCCGCGTTAGGTTGACCGGACAGGGTGCGCGTCAGGGATTCCATATTTCCCAGGGTTCGGTTGAGTCGCAGCAAGCTCGACTGAATGCTCTGATACACCTCGGAATCCGGTGAAAAACCCTTCAGGGTGCCCTGCAAGTCCTGCAAGGTCTTGTCCAGTTGTTCAGGCAGTTCCTGTGTACTCTCGCTTTCAAGCACCAGGTTCAGGCTGGCCAGGGTAGCGTTCAGGCTGGCGATCGCGGTGTTGGCTTCGCCCAACGTATCTTCCAGTGGCAGTTTGTTGATCTTGTCCAGGACGGCATTGAGTTTCTGCTCGATCTGGCCCAGGCCGGTTTCTATACTGGGGATGAAGGTGTAATCCAGCAGCTCGCCTACAGACGCAGGTTCGACGTCCTTAAAATAATTGATACTGATGAGCTTGGAGCCGGACAGCAGATTTCCTGTCTCCAGACTGGCACGCATGCCAAGCGTCACACCCTTTTCAATGGATTTTTTCAGGTACTCAACAGACTGGGGTTGATCGGGCAAGCCGATGCGGCCGGGTTCGAGGTAGATGAGTACCGGGATAGCTGTCCCCGAACCTTCGGTACCCGTTTTAATGCTGTTCTGCAGGCCTTCTTTCAACATTACTCGTTCGACGCGGCCAATGGGAAGGCCACGATATTCTACCGGTGCCCCGGATTGCAGCCCCTTGATCGACTGGCTAAAGGAGGTGGTGTAGTACAGGCCGTATCGATAGGGGTTTTTGAGGATGTCATCATAGGAATCATACAATTTGAACTCGGTATCGCTCGCTACAGGCTCACCTTTGCTGATGCCCGGTGGCAGGCCGAATGACACGCCGCCGAGCAGGATCGTGTCTACTGAGCCGGTGTCCAGTTTAATACCGTCAGCGCCGGCGCTCAGTGATATTCCGCTCGCATCCCAGAACCGCGACTGGCTGTCGACCAGGGTGTGGTAGGGAGCATCGATAAACAGCTCGTAGTGCGCAAGGCGGTCGTTGGGGTCGAACACCATGCTTTCAATGCGGCCCACCCTGAAGCCGTTATAGAGTACCGCGTCACCGACACCAACCGAGGAGGTGTTCTCGCTGGTCAGTTTCAGACGCAGGCCGGGAGCGCCTGCAGGGGTCTGGGGTGGTCGCTCAAGGGCCACGAAGTGGCGCTCACCGACATCCCTTTCGCCCGGCTCAATCTGGATATAGGCGCCAGACAGCAGGGTATCCAATCCTGAAATATTACCCAGGCCGACGCGGGCGGTGACCACCCAGAACTGGGTGTCCTTGACCAGCAGCGGTATGGCCTGGTGCTCCATTTTAATAGTAGCGATAACGCCGTCCAAATCATCGTTGAGGCGCACTGACTCAACCAGGCCCATCTCCACATTGCGGTACTTCACCTTGGTTTTTCCCTGCTCAAGGCCGGAGGCGTTCTTGAAGGCGATCTCGATTTCAGGACCTTCCGTCATCCAGGTGTGGACAACCATGTACGCACCCAATGCCAGGGCCAGGAGGGGGATAATCCAGATGCCTGAGATCGAGCGTCCCTGACTGATATTTGCTTGTTCAGCTGCCACGGTCTTGTTCTTCCATTTCGTCCCAGATAAGCCGCGGGTCGAAACTCTCCGCCGCGATCATTGTTACTATTACCACGCCTGCAAAAGAAAGGGCTGCTATACCCGGCCTGATGCCGAGTATTCCGCCAAGATGCACTAAAGCAACCAGTATGGCCACTACAAATACGTCAACCATCGACCATTTGCCCACAAATTCGGTGATCTGGTACATAACGGTGCGCTGCCGCGGGGTGACCCGCGAGTGGCGTTTTACTGTCCACACCAGGTAGAACATCGACAGTAGTTTGCCAATGGGTACCATCACACTGAACAGGAAAATGACCAGTGCCACCGGTACGGCCCCATGGTGAATCAACAGGATAACCCCACCCAGTATAGTACTGCCTTCGGACTGTCCTAGCTGGTCGGTAATCATGATGGGGTAAAGGTTGGCCGGGATATAGAGCAGGCAGGCCGTGACCAGCAGGGCCAGGGTGCGCTGTATGCTGTCGCGCTTGCGCAGATGCATGGCAGCCCCGCAGCGTGGGCAGTGATGTAACTCGCTGGAAGCCAGTTTACAGCACACATGACAGGCTGCGAGGTCCTTGGAGGCCGCTGTTACCTGGGTCATGCCCGGGCCGCCCCGAGTTGTTCTATTCTTTCCCAGCACTGGTAGCGATCGAGGCTGGCCACCGCCAGGGTGAAGCAGATGCTGAAGCCAGCGTAGGCCCAAAATGAGATACCCAGCACCACGGTAGCCATGGCAGCGATTTTCACCAGGGACACAATCACCCCTATGATGAACACTTCCACCATGGACCAGTTCTGGGTCAGGAATATGCCCTTGGCTACGGGTATCAGCCAGGGCCGATAGCGGCCGCGCTCCAGTGGTATGCAAAGGATGAGCAGCAGCACCAGGATCATCGCCGGAATAACGATAATAAAGGCCGCCACCATGATTGCGACCTCAGGCATACCATACTTCCATACTGCCATCGGCGTCTCCCGCAGGGTTATAACGCTTTCGAGTCCGCTGGCGCCAAATGACAGAAATGAAAAGCTGTTGGCAAGGACCAGCAGTATCAGGCTGGCAACCGAGTAGGCCAGTACTTTGCTGTAGGCATTGGGGCGTCGCCGGGTGAGGAAATGGCCACAGCGCGGGCATGAGGCGGACTCGCCTTCCTTGAGCTCGGCCACATTGACCAGCAAATCGCAGCCGTGGCAGGCAATATCACCGTTCATGCAGGTTTTTGGGCCGTGTGGTCAGGCTCATCAGCTTGATAGCTCATTATTGAATGGGTTGGAGATAACTTGAGTATATTGTCCCTCACCCGCAAATGCCAGATATCGCAGGCCATGCCTCGAGGCGGCATTATCGACCTGGCGAAAACGACCTGGAT
>Ga0102814_10003421_pt1 | contig 10354 bp, 16 predicted proteins | sample ColrivemetaGS741_FD_79112 | JGI IMG/M metagenome (GOLD analysis project Ga0102814, IMG submission 79112) | Estuarine microbial communities from the Columbia River estuary - Flood tide ETM metaG S.741 | ecosystem: Environmental > Aquatic > Marine > Intertidal zone > Estuary | place: USA... | reverse complement strand
AATTCACGGTTGTTTACCACTTCCATTATAAGAGGTGCAATAATATCCACGTAGTCTTTCGACGAGTAGAGGTTATTAAATCCTTTGGGGTATGGGAATTCCGTTTTACCGAAACTCGTACGTATGATAACGTGGTCTTCTAAGAATCGTACACTACATTCACCACCGAGTTTACTCCACGCATATAGATTGTAAGGATTTACAGGTCCATCTTCTTTGTGATCTCCCGTTCCGTCATATACGTAGTCTGATGAAATGTAGATTAGTCTTTTCCCCGTAGAGATACAGTAGTTTGTAAGGTTTGCCGTACCCACGATGTTGGTGTCGATGTAGTTTATCTCGTTACCTGAGATGTTTGTGTTGTCTATAAGTGCTGCGGTGTGTATGATGGTGTCGAAAAGGTCTAAGTATTTGAACGTTGAGGTGTTAGTTATGTCCACCGTTTCTCTCTTAAAGAGTTTTACTTCGGGGGTCACCTTCTTTAGTTCAGTCGCCAATAGTCCACCACCACCTAATATCGCTATATTATTAACTCCGTCACTCATAGTTACAAAAATATCGCCAGGATACATTCTCATTATACTCATGAGTTAATATACATTTAAAAAATGGTTTTATCCACCCTTTTTACGGGGTTTTTCGCTCGCCGGAACCTTTTGACCCCTTCGGGGAGTGTGTTGGAATTTAAAATTTTAATTGAATATTTATAAGGATAAGATTATGACCATGAATAAGACCCTTATAGAAAACCTTAAAAGAATACACACCCTAACCTATGGTAAGGAGAAAAGTAACCTTATAGTTGAAAACTATGTCTTTTATCCATTAGAGGAAGAAGATGAAGATAAGGCGGATGAGGTAACAGGAGAAGTTAATGATTTCTTTAAATCTTTAGAGGTTTCTAAAGAAGATGGTTTGTCTGTAGAAGAAGTAGGATCTATGGAATACAAGAAATCTGTAGAATCTTTACAGATAGGTCTTATATTATTAGGTTATGAACTCCCTCGATTTGGTGTTGATGGTCTATTTGGACCTGAAACAGAGAAAGCGGTAGATAAATTCATAAATGATAACGGAATTGAAGTAAAAGATGACTCTACATCAACCGCAACCCCCGAAATGTTGGTTATTTTGATAGAAAAACTCAAATCTGAAGGTATTAGTGAGGAAGATCTAAAAAAACACATCAATTCACCCCTAAATGCGGATGGTTCTATTGGTGAAAAGACAAATGGAGTGGAAATTGCTCGTTATTTGATCAAAAAAGGGTATTCTCCATCACAAGCATCAGGAATTGCGGGTAATATATACGTTGAATCGGGATATAAGACAGGTGCACTCGGAGATGGTGGTACATCTTACGGTCTTTGTCAATGGCATAACACTCGTTGGGAGAGATTAGTGAAGTTCTGTGAAGAAAAAGACTTAGATTCTGCAAGTGTTGAGGGTCAATTAATCTATTTAGATTGGGAATTGAAGACACGTGAGAAGAAAGCACGTAAAGAACTGATGAAAACCACCACACCATACGATTCTGCATATGCATTCGCTAAATACTTCGAAAGACCCTCCAAAATTAACCCTAAAAGGATGAGAAAGGCGGAAGAAGTGTTCCAAAAACTTAATTAAGACATGAAGGTCGTTTTAAGTGAAAATCAACTAAAAAAACTGATTTTAGAGACAAAAAAGGAGGAATTTAACCGAACATCCTTCTATTTGGACTATTATAAGAACTTAACACCTTCAAACTTCGATATTGCTAAAAAAGGAAATGAAATTATTATAACAATTCCTACTTGATTTTTTGGTCTTTTATACGTATAATAGATATTTAATGACAAATGACAATTATATGAACAATGAATCACAAAATGGTAACACACAACTTAATTCTGAAAGGAGTAACTTTAATCGTAAAGTTTCCGTACTACGGATGTTAGGAGCGACTAAAAAAGTACAGTGGGACGGTAGAAGAAGATACCGAACTATTTAATTTCACATTACAAAGATGAAAACCATTAAAAAATTATTAAATAGTTATTGGGACCTCCTGTTGGATGGTTATAGACCCCATAAACTTTAGAACAACTATTATTGTAGAATAACCTAATAATCCCATTCATTTTAACGGGGTTTTTTTTATGCTCTTTACTTTTTTTTCAAAATTAGGTATTATTGAAGTATTAAAAACAATATATTATGAAGAAAGGATTTTTGACAGGTTTACTGTCGTTTGTAATTGCAAAAGTGGCACATTTATTAATAACAGGAACTATTGGTTTCATTATTGGTATGAGTTATTCATCATCACCTGAGAATATGCCATGGGGATTAATTAGAACAATAGACAATCCGATTGTGGGGATTATCTTTTTAATATTTGCAACGAGGTTCGTTTACAAAAAACTTACGAAGACAAAAAATAATAAACAAATTTTAAACGATTAAAATAAATGAGTACAAAACAAAACGGAATACCCGCAGAAGGGTGGAAGGGTGGATTCTTAGATTCTAACCCTGATTTTAATTATCCAACACCAGATCTAAGTTCATTACCATTACCCGATAATTTACAAAACATTGACAAGATACAAAGACAAATGAAGGTTCTATGGCCTGAATTTAGTTGGGAAACAAAACCAGGTGAAGAAGACCCTGAAAGATGTTACACTATGTTTTCTCCCGACGTTTCAAGAATTGGGTACTCAGATAGTGGTAGAGTATATTCAATTATATGTCCACAACAAGGTATACATTCCCCATCGTTTGGGAGTATGAATGTGGAAGTTACGGTTACAGGAACAAGAGGATGGGTAAATGAAGACACTAAAGAGATGGCTGCCGATATGAGTGTTGTTGGTAAAATATGGTTTAGTCCAAGTTCCCATCAGGGTTTTGTGGTGAAACATTTATGGGATCACTTTGCACAGAGTAAACAACCATTCCCATCAACTAAGAAGGACGCAATAATTATCGAAACAAATAAAATTGGATTTCCTGACGAACCAATATTTCCATTGACTAAAGGACAGGATCAAAGGTTTCCTAATCCTGAATGGGCTAAGCACGAAGATGAGGCATGGACCGTTGCGACATTAGATGTTCAAATTGGGAAGGTAAAGAAAACAGGATCACATGAAGTTGACCATTTTAATCAAATGATTGTTGATATTTTCAATTTAACATCAGGTAATATGTTAAAAGAAAAGAATATACTATCGTGGAATGTTTGGTTTACACCACCTGAGTTAGTTGATCAGGATGAGTGGGCTAACCATGCGGAATATTGGAGAGAGTCAATTGATTCCGATCATGGTTCACCAACAGGACCTGGTACGGATTCAAAATACTTTGACGGTACACCATTTAAAGTTAGTAAAGGTAAAATGATAAAAGGAATGACTCATGAGTTATATGAATATGAGTTACAGAAAGAAGAACATGGTCACCTTTATAATTTTCTACATAAGATAGAGGGTGATGCAAAAGATAAAATCATGAGTATGTTACATAGAAATTAATAGGTTGAAACTCTAATTTAATTAAAGACTCCTACGGGGGTCTTTTTTTATATAGTCGATATTTATAGAGATAATCGAGAAATCATAATTTCTTGGTATTTATATAATAACACAAACTAACCATTATGAAAAAAATAATTTTAAACGAGTCTCAACTTAAGAAAATCCTTAATGAGGGTCCGTATGATAGTATTAAATCATACATTAAAAAATCACAAGATTTAAAACAAGGTCAAGGAACATTATCAGGAAGTGCATTATCCACAATGTCTGATGAATTATACGACGCAATTAAAGGTGCTGGTACTGATAACCAATCAATAAGAGCAACTTTTAGTAAATGTGTTAATTTCCATGATGTTGTAAATTTATTTAACAAATTTAGATCACGTAAGGGTGAAAACCTATTAGACTGGTTAGATGGTGATATTGATTATGATTCTGAATGGGATAGAGATGTGTTGAGACCTATTAGTACTGCGTACGACGCATCTATAAGTGCTGGTCATTTCGAAGAAGTTGCGGAACAAGATGAAACTGAAAAGGTTATGTTAGAAAAGTTCCCATGTATAAAAGATGAAGCGGGTTACTCATTTAAGAGATCAAAAAACAATGTATTATATTTCCAAACAACCGCTAACGAAGGTATCAAAGATTACGGTATTAAGATGGATGGTACAATGTATTACTACATGGATAGTAAGTGGAATGTGGCACCTGAGAAAGCAAAATGTAATCAAGCGGAATATCAAGATATTGCTGAACAACTGAACTATGGTTTCGAAGTACCTAAAACAGATACGGAAACGACGGGAAATACAGAAACTAAAACAGATACAGAAACTAAAACAGATACAGAAACTAAAAAGGTAGAAACACCTGAGAAACCAAAAGTTGTTACAAAATTAATGACAGGTAACGACGTTAAAGAAATCCAAACGATTTTACACAAACAAGGGTTTGGTGATATTGTAGGTTCTGTAGATGGTAAATTAGGTCCTAAGACTTTAGCGGGTATTAAAAAACTATTCTTAGGGGTAACAAGACCGAAAATTGAAGCAATTACTTTACAACCTAAAGGAGTTAAATCAGTTGCACCTGATGTTAAAACACCTGAACTTGCACTTGCTGAGGGTATACAAAAAAACTTCAAACGTTTCCTATAATGAACAAATTAAAAATCACAGAACAACAGTTCAATAAACTAACCAAGAGTGTTTTCAAAGATGAAGACAAACTTAAAAAAAAGGTAGAGACACACACCCGTTTAGGTGGTGACTATACCGAAGAAAAAGAACTATGTGGTTGTGGATGTGAAATTGGTAAATGTGAATGTGGAGAAGAGTGTTTACAATGTGACTGTGGAAAGGTAGTGAAAAAAGACGATGTCTTTCACGACGATTGGAATCCTGATCAGTCAGTTGGTATTAATTCAGGTGGATTAATGCAAGGTCAAATGGAACCACTATGGGAAGTGGAAACTAAAAATAAAATACAAGAAAACTTTAAAAGATTTATAAAATGAAAAAATTAGTTATTAGTGAAGACCAATTTGGTAGAATGTTTAAACACACAATCAGTGAACAATCAGAAGGTGGATGGGTTCAAATGGACGATGAAGAAAAAAGAGAATATTTACAACAGTTCACATCAGACGGAGATAAAATAGAAACGTTATTAAGATCACCTGAAGATCCTACTCGTGAGTTTGAAGGAATGAGTGATGATGGTGCGTCTGGTGATATGACAGTTGAGAGATCAACAGATGATATCATAGCAGACATGGAAGGTGACGTTGGAGAATTACAGAGATCACTTAAGATTATAAGATCAAGAATGTCATAAGGACAAAATAGAGAGTGAAACAACGAAAGGGACCAATTGGTCCCTTTTTTTATTGTTTTAATTCTTGTTGTACCTTTTTCCAATAATGTAGTGTTCTATCATTACGGTGTCCTTTCGGTCCACCATTCCAACTACGAGATATTTTTTCATAGTCAGAATCTTTATGATGGAACTCATACCATATCATAAACATCTCTATTGATTTTTCCCTACTAAACCTATCTTTTTGTTTAAACTTATAACCACTACGTTTTAACTTTAGTATACGATTTACCTCCCTTACCATTATTGGTCGTATTTGTAAAACACCCACAGATGGTTCACCCATATGAACATCTCCAATTGCAGAATCATTTCCTAATGACTCAACCATTATTAATGCATCGATTAAAGGTTCAATTCGTGGTGCCTCAGGAATTACTTCGGGTATTACCACATCAACACCCATAGGTTCGAGTATTATTGGTTCTACAACCACCCTTTTCTTTTCTTTAGGGAATGATACAAATGACACTGTAGCCATTAATGTGATTACTGATAACCCAACTTTTAAACTTAATCTATTCATAATTTTTACTATTGGTTCGGACAAATATAATATAATTTATTTGATATACAAGAAATGTTTTAGAATATAACGAAATACCTTGTTAGTATTAATTAAAATTTATATATTTGTTGAGTATTTATAATAAACGACTGTACAAATGAAAAAAGTAATATTAACAACCGAACAAATGAATAAAATTTCTGAATTCGTTATTAATGAAAGTGATGACACTGTGGAATTAAATGAACAATCATCTAACGATCGTTATGAAATGAAATGTAAGTTTGATTTCAACTACCCAAGTAATTTATTATATAAGGGTGGTGAGATTGATGATATTGGATACGGTGCTGAATATACGTTGTCATTTAGAATTGATCAAGAACACCGTAGTTGGGGAATTAAAAATATTTCCGTTTATGATGTACAAGGTCCTGAAGAGTTAGAAGTTGAGGTTGTTTATTATCCTCAAGGTAGTGATCAAGATTCCGATAGCGTAACTGAATACGCAATGGTAAAAGTAGATTGGGACTCAATCAATTATGATAGTGAGGAACCAAGAGGTATGGTTGGTATTGATGAGGATGTTGAAATAGAATTAGGAAATGATTCCGAAGGTAATTTTATCGTAAACGAAATAAGAGTAGTTACTTATTCAATCTAACCCCACGTAACAACAGAACCGTCAGTTTCCTTACGGATTCCTTTTAATTTTTTATCGTGTAGTTTGTACCTATTTGGGTTCGACATAATCTCCGCTTTGGAAAATAATCTTTTCTTACGTGTTCTTGCAAGTGTTCGACTACCCTCACCAACTTCGTTTTCATCTTCACCCATTTCATATTTGTCGTTTTCAGGTGATGCATCATCAACATGAGTATATTCTAAATCCTCACATAGTTTTCTAAGTTGTGTTTCTGTTATTGATACATTCATATTAATAAATACCTACCATTTTTGTTTACGACGTTTGTTCTTTCTAAATAAAGTAAATGTAAACCCGACGGTCAATCCACCATAAGTGGTTGCTAATAAATCTCTACCGTCAAATCGATTTCCCTTTTGATTGGCATCAACCAACTCTTTTAAAGTACCAACTAACACGGCGGAACCTAATGAGTATATAAGTGCTTTATTTTTGTTATCAGTCTTCCTATAGACATACTCGTATGTTATTGCCGATACAACCACACCAGCACCATAATGGTAATGTTTATCCTTCTCTTTCCACATTTGACCAAACATCATAAATGGTAACATACTCATGAGTATACATAATACAGTTCGACTAAACATACCTACTGATTTCGTTTAACCTTTACCGGTCCACGACTATTTCTTTGTGGGGATACTCGGGTAGGTGTTACACTATTATTTGATCTTGTATTTGTGTTAGGTCTGTTATTGTTTCTAATAACAGGTCTTGTGTTATTATTATTCCTGTTATTATTGTTAAGTTCTGGCCTACTATAACCTCTTGGTTTTGTGTTATTATTCGGTGGGTTGTTTATGATCCTAATGTTAGGGTTATTTCTCCTAAGTTTAATTATTTCCTTATTAATAACCACATCATTATTATTCTTAATGGTTCTCGGTTTGTTTGTATTAACTCTTTTATTAGAGTTAACTCTCCTATTACTAATCACTTCATTACTAATTGAACCTCTTCGACCATTGATGTATGATACATTGTTTCTACCTCGTCTTCCGTACCAATTATTTTGACCATAATAGTTATTCCATCCATTACCATAATAGTTATTCCAACCATTACCGTAGTATCCGTTGTATCCCCATCCATGGTTATTCCAACCATAATGTATATTATATCCCCATCTATCGTATCCGAATGGTGACCATCTATGTGGTGAACCCCACGAATTCCAACCATTATAACCCCATACCCAGTCATTCCACATTTGATCTCTATTCCAATAAGAAGTACCCCACATATTAAAACCATATGGATTGTAAAAGTTATTTCTATAACCTAACACCCTATTGTTCCAATCAAATGATTGGGGTTGACTCAACGCATACTGAGCATAGTTGTATCTAAATGTAAAGTCTGTTCTAAGTAATCTATCAAACTGACCTTGCGATTTAATTATTGTAACCTCTATCTCATTTCCGTTTGAATCGTAGATTGGATCGTGGTTTAATGTTGACACTTTGAATGTTGCACAACTTGTCGTTAGTAGTACAACCAATAATATTAGTAAGTTTCTCATATATTATAAATATAATGGAAAACCTTTACATTTTAAATGGATATAGTTACATTGACACATAAACAAATTTATTATGAAAACACTTTTAATTATTTTAGTTGTATTGGCGTTGATTGCGGCAGTATATGTTTACCTAATTAAAAAGGGTAAAATTAAAGACGACGATCAAGACTACATCCCTGATGTTGTAGAGGACAAGGTTTCTGACATTAAAGAAACAGTGGAAAAGACAACAAAAGAAGTAAAACGTAGATCAAAACGTATTAAAGATGAACTTGACGATGTTGCTGAAGCAGCAAAAAACTTGACCAACCAAACGGGAGACGTTATTGATGCCGTTAAGGGTTCAAGGAGAAAAGGTAGAAAACCTAAGAAAAAGTAAACCAAACAAATCTATCAAAATTATAAGGACCCGAATGGGTCCTTTTTTGTTATGCAAGATATTTATCATTATAACAGATATATCGTTATATAAATAATTATTTAAATCAAGATTTTGAGATGTCATGAGAAAAATTATACTTTTACTATGTTTCATTGGTAGTATAACCAATGCACAAGCACAATTCCTTAAGGATGTGTACAAAGACTTTATAAAATACGGTACCGTTTATGCCGCTGGAGATATATCCAACGCAGTGGAGGCGGCTGAACCGAGATTTGTTTTAAGGACTAACCAAGACGGTAGTATCTACTCGATACCCGAAATTGAGGATGTCACACCTAAATTCCCCTTTGATTATAGATACAGTATTGGAATAAGAAAATTAGCAAGATTCGACTACGAAAGAAAACCTAAGAATTTTTATGATGGTAATGAGAGTCAATTGGTGTATGCTGCACCTACATCCGCAATACAGGGATTAGAATACCAAATACATTTTGAAAATGAAAGATGGATGGGTAGAATGTTTAAGAACCATAGGTTCTTTGTTAAACACACCGGTAAATATCACATCGCTAAAGTTGAAAGTAGAGAAGTTGCCAAGATTAATCTTAATTACAAATCTGCGGAGGTAAGAGGTCGACTACCAATAGGTAAGAAGTTCTCATTATCTGCGGGTGTTGTTGGTAGAGGTCATGAAAGGGCTTACGGTTACAATCCTTTTGAAATTTGGTTAAACGAACAGGCATTAGATGATCAAGGTAATGAGTACTATGTTAATCCGTGGTATACGTTAGGTTATGACTATGGATATTCCGATCATTTCACCTCAACAACAACAGATGGTGACACCACTCAAGATTGGATATGGAGAGATGGTGACGGTAATCAAGTTGCGGATTCGGATTTAGAATTCAGGGAAGATATATTCCCATCACTTATTAATAGATATAATGGTACCATGTGGGATGCTCTTGATCCATTCATAGAAATTGCACCAATCGTTGGTTTTGACTTTTACCACTATAAGAACGACTTTTGGTTACACGCATTTGGTAATGTTATATTACCGTACCACAGATATATTAAAGGATCTGAAGAGTTTTCTTACTTAAATAGAAATAATTGGGGTAAAGGTGGATTAAGACAGGGTTCTGAATTAGAACAATGGTCCGACTATTCATTCGGTGCTTCATTAGGTTGGAAAGTTGGTAAGAATATTGGTGTATTTGCAGAGGGTGAATACTCTAAGATGTGGGATAGTAACTTATACCAAACAACATTTGGAATAAATTATACTTTTAAATAAAAAAACAAATTACCCAATAGATTAAAGATATGGCAAAGGAAATAGGGGAAGGCACTAAAATTACGTTAGATTTAAAAACCATTGGTGTGGTTGCGTTTGGTTTGGCAACTGTTATAGGAATGTGGTTTTCATTACAAGCAGATATTGAGGAGGCGAAAACATTACCCGAAGCGGAGATTCAAAGAATTGAATTTCAAATGAAAGATGAAGCGGTACGTGATGCCATAATGAATACAGAAAAAGATGTCGAAGAAATAAAGGCTCAGTTAAATAAAATTGACGAGAGACTTTACGAATTACAACAAAGATAATAATCTAATGAAGAAATTACTGATATTGATACTTACTCTATTGAGTTTTTCCGTTTATAGTCAGGAGATTATAAACGATGATAATTTTGAGAAGAAAATAAGTTCAAGGTCTGCATTTTCAGATGAAGGTGAATCTATTATAGTTGTCGAATTTTGGGCATCATTTAATAGTGATAATGAATTCAAAGAGTTTAAGAAACTT
>Ga0102814_10003419_pt1 | contig 10356 bp, 7 predicted proteins | sample ColrivemetaGS741_FD_79112 | JGI IMG/M metagenome (GOLD analysis project Ga0102814, IMG submission 79112) | Estuarine microbial communities from the Columbia River estuary - Flood tide ETM metaG S.741 | ecosystem: Environmental > Aquatic > Marine > Intertidal zone > Estuary | place: USA: Columbia... | reverse complement strand
ATTATTGCAACTCAGAATGAAATCGACATCCAGCAATAGTTCGCCTTTAGCGGTACTTTTTTTCACCGTATTTCTTGATTTAATGGGCTTTGGGCTCATTATTCCAATCCTGCCAACGTACTCAAAATCTTTAGGCGCACCTTATTGGGAAATTGGCGCCATTGCCGTGATGTTTCCATTAATGCAGTTTCTTTTCTCAAGTTTTTGGGGTGGATTGAGCGACCGCTTCGGCCGCAGGCCTATCATGTTAACCAGTGTTTTTATTACGGTTATCGCCTGGCTGTTTTTCTCGCAGGCAGATAAAATTTTCTTGCTCTTTGCTGCGCGGGCATTAAGCGGATTTGGCGCGGCAAACCTCTCTGTGGCGCAGGCCTACATCAGTGATGTAACCAAGCCAGAAAACCGCACAAAAGCCTTTGGAATTATTGGCGCGGCCTTTGGGCTGGGATTTGTTATTGGGCCTTTTATTGGCGGTTTTATCAAAGAAAATTCTTCGTTGGGCATAGAGATGGTTGGTTTTGTGGCGGCTGGTTTTTCGTTCATAAACTTAATTATGACTTATTTTATGCTGCCCGAGTCGCTAAAAGAAAAGAGTTATGGCCGCAAACTTTTTCCAAATCCCTTTGGTGATGTGATTAATGGATTTAAGCGAGAAATGACCGGCAGTTTACTTTTGATAAACTTTGTGTACATCGGTGCTTTTAGCATGATGCAGATTACCGCAGCCTTGCTCTGGGAAGAGCGGTATGGGCTAAGTGAGGGTGAGGTGGGTTACATGTTTAGCTACATTGGCGTGCTTGCCGTTATCATCCAAGGGGGCTTAATTGGCTGGATAAATCGGAAGTTGGGTGAACGAAAACTGCTCATCTTAGGAAATATTTTAATGTTTGGAGGCTTGCTGATGATGCCTTTTGTTCCAATCCATCTCTTTATTCCGTTAGAACTTTTGGCCATGGCAATCATCAGTTTTGGAAACTCTTTTCTCACCCCAACAATAAACACACTTCTTTCTAAAAATACTTCAGAAGCAGAACAAGGAAAGATTTTAGGCACAAACCAAAGTGTTGGTTCGCTGGCCAGGTTGGTTGGCCCATTGCTTGGAAGCTCACTCTACGGGCTAGCATTTTATCTGCCTTATGTTGCGGCCTCGTTAATCATGTTGTTGGTTACTTGGCTTAGTGTACGAATGATTAAAAAGCACATTCATAAGGTCTAAAAACTATGCGGTTCTACTAGAAATATTTTGTTTGTCTATTGCATTTTAGCCGCAATTATGCTACACCTTTGCGCAACTTTAAATGGGTGACTTCAAAGACAATGAAAGTGCATTTCTACTTAGTCAAGCACGCTTTTCTACTAAAAATAGATGCAACATTTGTCGTGTTATTTCAAAAGCAAAAGGGCAGTCAGCAAATAAAGTCACAATCAAAAAAAATCAATTCGTTCAATATTAATTTGTCTACGCATGATGTACGCATTAATGAGTGTGGTATTTATTTTGGGCTATGCAGCAATAGCCTTAGAGCATCCAATCAAAATTGATAAATCTGCTTCGGCATTGTTTACTGCCGTGGTTGTTTGGGTGCTATTTGTTATTGGTAGAGAAATTATTTTACCCCTTTCTGCTGAAGAAGGCATGCATTTTATTGAAAGTGAGTTGATGCATCATTTGGGAGAAATATCAAGTATTCTCTTCTTCTTACTTGGTGCAATGACTATTGTCGAATTGGTTGATGCCCACGGTGGATTCTCAATTATTACGAGTAAAATTACAACGACTAAGAAGAGTACCCTTTTAATTTCTTTAGGGGTAGTAACCTTTTTTATGAGTGCAGTTCTCGATAACTTAACAACAAGTATAGTGATGGCTGCCTTGCTCAAAAAGCTTGTTGGCGATAAAAAAGATCTGTGGCTTTTTGCAGGAATCATCATTATTGCCGCAAATGCGGGTGGCGATTTTAGCCCAATTGGTGATGTTACTACTATTATGCTCTGGATAGGGGGGCAGATTACAGCGAGTAATATTATTCTCAAACTATTTTTACCAAGTGTTGTGGCCTTGGCTGTGCCGCTTACCATAGCTGCTTTTCGATTAAAAGGACCCGTGGTTGCACCTAAAGTCTTAAAAGGAAATAGTGATGATGTCGTTGTGCCAGATTTCGAGAAAAAACTGGTGCTATCTTTAGGAATTGGCGCTCTTCTATTTGTGCCTATTTTTAAAACTTTAACCCATTTGCCACCGTTTTTAGGCGTGCTTTTTGGGTTGAGCGTTCTTTGGGCAATCACCGAATTTCTGCATCACAAAAAGGCCGATCATGTGCGCAAGGAGCTGTCTATTTCTAGAACTTTAGAACGAGTTGACACTCCAAGTGTACTTTTCTTTTTAGGAATTTTATTGGCTGTTTCAGCACTACAATCTGCAGGTCATCTTATTCAACTTGCGCATTTACTCGACAATACATTTGGCAACATTTGGGTTATTAATATGCTAATTGGCTTTTTATCTTCTATTGTAGATAACGTGCCTCTAGTTGCTGGTGCTATGGGTATGTATGATTTAAATACTTACGCTGCCGATCATAATTTTTGGGAATTATTAGCCTATTGTGCAGGTACCGGAGGCAGTGTTTTAATTATTGGTTCTGCTGCAGGTGTTGCTATAATGGGAATTTTAAAGATTGATTTTATTTGGTATTTAAAAAATATTTCCTTGTTAGCAGCTGCAGGCTATTTATCTGGGCTGGGTACATTTTGGTTGATGCAGCAGTTTGTTCATTAAAACAAATTAGCCGTATTTAACATTTACCGCACAATCCATCATACAAGCATCTCAGAACTAATCTGAGGTGCTTTTTTTGTTAATTAACATCTTGTTTCAAGTTCGTTAACAGGCTTTTAACGTGTTTGCGTGTAACCTATTCTGACATTTAGGTGTCAAATAAAATAACACACAAAAACAAAAAGTCATGAAAAACACAACAACAATTTTAAGCAGCTTGATGCTTGTAGCAGCAACTGCTTTTGCTCAACCGCAAACAGAAAATCTATTACCAGCGCAACAATTTATTTCAACAGAAAACCCCGGACCTTTGGCTTTGCTCGGTTCAAATGGAAACACAGGTAATGTGCTGATTTCTGAGTTCGAACAAAATGGAGATAAAGGTGCACACCAACAAATGCACGTAAGAACTGACCCAGCTAATCTTGAGCCAGCACTCGAAGTCTATCCAAACCCTTCCAATGGTTTATTTAAGTTAAAGTTGCCCGAAGGAGTTCAAATTCTTAGCATCGAAGTTTACGATATGTCTGGAAAATTGGTTTTTATAGACAAAGGAAACGTATTAGATGTGCCGCAAGACAAAACAATAGACATGAGTGCCGAAGATGGCGCGGTTTATACGGTTTTAGTTAGAACGCCTTTAAAAGTGTTTGTCAATCGAATTTCTGTAATTCGATAATCAATTCGCTTTTAAAAGTAAAAAGGCCAATTTCAGTAATGAAATTGGCCTTTTGTTTTGCTAGTCTGCAAGCTTAAAATAGGGTGCAGCGTTTTGTCGAAGTTTTTCGTTCATGCCACTCAAGTCAACTTCAAGTGCATTCCATTTTTCTAACTCAGCATTAATCAATGTCTCTAATTCTGCCTTAACGCCATACATCTGTGTAGTGGGTTTGTTAAAACCAACCGTTGCCAATGCGCCTAAATGCCCGTATTTGTTGTTTAATCTGATAGGGAAATTGAGCGGATCTTGCGGACTGCGATTTTTTGTTTGATACAAAGCCTCCTCAATATTTGTCATTTTATCAATCAAGCTTGTCATTTCTGTCTTTAAATCATTGTCTTCACTGTTTTTTTCAAGCGTTTGAAGCTGGCCGCGTACTTTACGAATACTAGTAATGGTTTTGTTGATTTCATTCATTTTATCTCGAATAGAAAGAACAAAATCGTACTGCGCTTGTAAATCTGCATCGCTGGCAGACAAGCGCGGGTCTTTCAAAATTTCTAAGGGCGCGGTAAAGGTTTCTTCGTCAATCTGCATTTCAACCGTATAATTGCCAGCCAAAGCTTTAGGGCCACTTTCTAGTACCCACCAATTAATCATTCCTTCAACGTCATCTACGCCTTCGGTTTCCAAATTCCAAACAAATCTGCTAGCGCCATCTTTTGGAATCCAAAGATTCTTTTTGTTTTTCGCTTTCGAGGAGAATGTGCGCACAACTTCGCCCTTGGCATTTTTAAAAGTTAACGTATAAGTTGTAGTTGATGTGTCTGTGCTTTCTAAATAATAGTTGATGATGGCGCCATCTGGATGGTTTTCGCCCATGGTTTTAGATTTTCCGCCATAGCCTGCGTTTAGAGCGTAGGTTGGCTTAGGCGCGAAGAGATGCGCGGTTTCGCTAAAGTTTTTATCCATTTCGTACAAGGGAGACAAGTCATCAACAATCCAAAAACTGCGGCCTTGGGTTGCGGCAATTAAATGGCGGTCTTTAACTGCTAAATCTGTAATGGGCACGATGGGCAAGTTGCTTTGGAATGTTTGCCAATTTTCGCCATTGTTTAAAGAAACATACAAGCCGTTTTCAGTGCCCGCAAATAGCAAACCTTGTTTATTTGGGTCTGTGCGCACAACGCGTGTAAAATGATCGCGATTTATGCCGTCATCAATACGTTTCCAGCTTTTTCCAAAATCTTTGGTGTAATATAAATATGGCTGGTAATCGCCCCACTTGTAGCGAGTGGCTGCAACATATAGACCGCCATCGTTAAATGGGTCGGCTTCAATGCTGTTTATTTGGGTGAATTCTGGCAAGCCACTTGGGGTCACATTTTTCCAGCTTTTTCCTTCATCCTGGCTTACATGAATTAGGCCATCATCGCTTCCCGTCCATAAAATAGCACCGTTTTTAACACCTTCCGCGGCTGCGAAAATGGTACAGTAATATTCTACTGCAGTATTGTCTTTTGTAATTGGGCCACCACTTGGGCCTTGCTTGCTTTTGTCGTCTGTAGTTAAATCTGGGCTCAAGGTCTCCCAGCTATTTCCAAAATCGGTACTAGCATGCACGTAGTTACTAAAAACGTATAATTTGTTTTTGTTGTGCTTACTAAAGAAAATAGGGTAGTTCCATTGAAAACGGTATTTCATGTCTTCAACGCCATGGCCAAGCGGGTTGTTTGGCCAAACATTAGTTGCTTGTGCTTCGCTGGTTTTATGGTTCAACTTCATCATAAACCCGCCATACTCACCACCAAAAACCAAATCTTGATTGTCCTCATAAATGGCATGAGAACCAGCCTCGCCACCAGCTGTTGATTCCCAGTCTTTTTCTGTAATAAAGTAGCCATCGCTACGGTGGTTTATGCGGATGGATGAATTGTCTTGCTGGCCGCCATAAATGCGAAATGGAAATGAATTATCTGTTGTTACGCGATAAAACTGGGCGGTAGGCTGAGACAAATAGCTCGTCCAATTTTCGCCACCGTCAAAGCTAATTTGTGCTCCGCCATCATCGCCAATAATCATTCTGTTTGGGTCTTCTGGGGCAATCCATAAATCGTGGTGGTCGCCATGGGGAGCGTTTCTAGATTTAAACGATTTGCCACCGTCTTGCGAAGTGTGGTAATTTACATTGAGCACATATAGTTTTTCTGTGTTTTGAGGATCGGCATAAATGCGTGTGTAATACCAGGCGCGCTGACGGAGGTCTCGGTCGTTATTTACTTTGTTCCATGAATTCCCGCCATTTTCACTTCTGTATAGTCCACCATCGGGTTCGTTTTCTACTTGTGCCCAAACGCGGTCTGGGTTTGCGGGAGAAACAGTAACGCCAATAATTCCTTTCAAACCTTTAGGAAAACCTGGTTTTGATGAAATTTCATTCCAAGTTTCACCATTGTCTGTGCTTTTAAAAAGCTTGCAGCCATCGCCACCGCTGCTCAAAGAGTAGGGGTTTCTTCGAACTGTCCAGGTGCTGGCGTATAAAATGCGAGGATTTGAAGGGTCAAAAATTAAATCAACCGCACCGCTGCCAGCATCTTCAAAAAGAACGCGCTTCCAACTCGCACCGCCATCGCTTGTTTTGTAAACACCACGCTCTTCGCTGTCTTTAAACAAATCGCCCATTACCGCAACAAAAACAACATCTGGGTTTTTTGGATGAATTCTAATTCGACCAATATGGCCGGAGTTTTTGAGGCCAGCAAATTCCCATGTGCGGCCTGCGTCAACACTTTTCCAAATGCCATTGCCATGCGAAGTGTTGCCACGAACAGTTTCTTCGCCTTGGCCGACAAAGATGATGTTGTTGTCGCTTTCGCTCACGGTAACTGCACCAATGCTTCCGCCAAAATAGCCGTCAGAAATGTTTTCCCATGTATTGCCGGCATCGGTTGTGCGCCAAACGCCACCACCCGTGCTACCAAAATAATAGAGGTTTGGCTTGTTGGCAACGCCTGTTACGGCACAGCTCCGGCCGCCTCTAAATGGGCCAATGTTACGCCAAGTAAGACTAGTAAGGTATTTGTTGTCGAGATTGTTTTGAGAAGGTTTCTTTTTTTGTGCGGTAGTTTCGACAGAAATCAGCATTAAAAAAGATAAAAAGGGCGTAAATAATTTCATGGACTAATTGTTTTGAGTTGTTGTATTATTTGCGTTTCGAAAATAACTCAAAAAAAAAGATGGCCTTGCCAATTATATTACTGCATAAAAAACTACAATATTGAAAGCTGCACCCTTATTATCCCTGTCCGATTGGACTGAAATGTGTTGACAGATAATTAATAATTGGTGTTCCGACTAGTATTCCTCGCTTTTCTAGATAGTCTAAATATGCCTCTCGGATTTGCTTCTCTGTTTCTGCTTTTTCTTCCAAAAGCTGAAATTGATAATTCTTTAATGCAAGTACTTGGCCCCAATCAACTTGGCTAGCGCCAGTAAGCGGTAGGGCTTCCGCAACTGTAATTCTGTCTAAAACAAGTTGATAGCGATTGAGTAATCGCTCCAAAACCATTGCGTTAAGTTTTTGATCTTGCTCAAGCTGCAATAATTTCGATTCAGTTTTTGCCTCCTCTTCAAGCAATTCTACGCGTTGGCGGTTTAAGCTTGGTTTGTCTGGATTTACAATAGGAATGCGAACGCCAATTTGAATTCCAATATGCTCGTTCCATGTTTTGCCCCGTTCTGTATCTATGTTGCTCTGGATATAGCCGATGTTGCTTCGTGCCTCGGCTTTGTCAATATTAAGTTCTAATCGATTTAGTTCAAGTTCGTTTTTTATCGACTCGGCCTCCAAACTCCTTAGCTCGCCATTTTCTGCAGAGAGCGATATGTAATTTTTTATTTGAGAAATACTGATCAACTCCTTTATTGGTTGACTTTCTAGAGAGAAGGTTCCGTAATCGAGTTGGATAAAATGTAGCGTTTGTGCAATGAGAGATTCTATTTCTTCTAGGCGCAGCAAATTTTTACTTTGGTCGGTTTGAACATCGACAAGGTCTTTAAGGCTAAGGTTTTGGTCTGAGCCACCGGCCATATTTTGAATAAACAAATTTTGAATTTTAATGCGCTCTTTTAGAATGAGCTGCCTGTTGGCGAGGTAAGCCAAATCTAAGATCAGTCCATATCTATTCATCAAGGCTTCGTTGAAAGCAACTTTTTGTTGCGCATCAAGCACGTTTAAATGTTGCTGGTAGTACTTTTTGTTGGCTTTAATTTCTGCTGGATTGGTAGGCGAAAGACGAATTCTGTACTGGTTTAACGAGGCGTTAGCGTCTTCACTCCCAACGCGCAATTCCAATCGATTCAACCAAGGTGCATTGTAGTTGTTCTCTCCTAAAAAATTGAGTTGAGACTGAGAGTTTTCTAGGGTTTGGTCTGTAAATGCCGATGCCAAATAGCGCTCCATCTCAAATGCTTCTTGCGCATTTACTGCGCAAAAAAAGGATGCTGCAAAAATGAATATTGATATAATTCTCATGTTATTTCAATTTTACAAATACCTTTTCGCCATGCAAAAAATCGCTTTCAATGGGTATTGAGATAAATATTTCACGTCCGTACATCATTATTTCTTGATTGGTTTTTAGGCGATTTGGGTATTCAACAATGCGCGTTCCAATTTCCATGATGGTGCCTTTTACTTCGTATTTTCTATTTGTCGATTCAACCATAACAGATTGGCCAATCTCTAAATCAAAGCGGTGATGCTCGTTAATAAGAGCGCGTATTACGCTTGGATTGTGGTCGTAAATAGAAATTAGCGTTGAGAATGGGCTTAGCAATTCATCTTCTTCGGCATATAAATTCCCAACAATTCCATCTTGCTTGGCGATTTGCAGAAGTTCATTTTCTTCCTGTTTCAGCAATGCCAATTCACTTTTAACCTGTTGTATTTTATTATCTAACTCATTGCATTTAAGGATGTAGAGTTGGTTTAACTTTGTTGTAAGTAATTCAATTTGCGTAGCATAATTGCTTTTTTCGGCAAGTAGCACTTGAATTCTCATGTCAATGTAGGATTGATCCATCGTTGTAACAGAGTCACCCCAAATGTGCAAATTGCTCATGCTTCTCGAAAGCTTGCTTTGATCGTTTTTTAGAAGTTCCAAGCGTTTTAAGTCAGCAGTAATTGTATTGATCTTCAGTTCCAAATTCATTTTTGAAACATCTTGCTGATAGCGATTTTCAATTTGCAGAACTTCTTTTTCTGCAAGCAAGTTTTCTAAAGAATTGCTTTTACTTTCTACTTCGAGTAACATGTCTTGGCGCTCAACCTTGAGAAGCGGGTCGCCTTTTTTAACCATCTGCCCAGGAATAACAAATATTTCTTTTACCCGAACCGCTTTGTGAAAGCTGATGGCATGTTTTTGAGGCTCAACTTGGGCAAGAATAGACGAAGTTGGATTGTATGCACCTGAAGATACATAGATGAGCAAGGCTAAAACTACAGCACAAATAATGTAAATCAAGTATTGTGGTTTTATGCTCATAGCTTGTTAAGGTTATCGCTGCGTTCTAGTCTTATGTTTTCAAATCCCTCATGCATCATTAGCTCAGCATAAAAAGCTTCTCTTGTGGTTTCTTGATTGAGCGTGATTGTGTATTCATGCCTATTGCCTAAGGTTTTGCTCGCAATAGAAATCATCCGGAAGTCTTGGCAACGCGCGCTTAGCAGTTCTTTCATTTTGCTTTCTGGAAAATCTTTGAGCAGTAAAAATTCGAGCGTAAATTCTTTGTCTAAAACCTTGGTGCCATAAGGCGAAACAAATAATATGAGCGAAACCAAGCAAAATACCAATGTACCTGCCACGGCAATGGCGTAGCCGTAAACGCCAGCGGCAATTCCGATAGATAATGATGCAAATATGAAGATGATGTTTCTTGGGTTTTCTACGCGCATTCTAAATCGAACTATGGCAATTGCGCCCATGATGCCAAATCCAGCGGCAACATTATTTCCAACAGCCATGATTACCATGCAGGTAACAATAGAGCTTAGAATCATGGCCTGCACAAAATTTCTGCTGAGAGAGCTTTTGCTGGTATAATGGTAAACAAAACTCAAGATGCTGCTGAGTACGAAAGAAAGGAAGATGGAAAACAGCGCCACCTCAAAAGAAGGAACTTCATAAAAATCGCCTTCTGTTATTACGTCAAACATAATTTGCGTTGGGTTAAAATGAATTTGTTATTAAAATTGAATGCCATTCGTTTAGACGACAGTTTGTTTAAAATCCTTCGATTGGCTTTGTTTTAAAATGAAAAACAAAAATGCCCCACATTGACTTTCGCCAAAGCGGGGCTTTAACCATTTCGCTAAACATTGTACAGCTTAAAGGTGTACGTGCAGCGAGCCGAGCAAAATCATTCCTAGAACGATTAGCACGCCTAAAAGTAGTCGCTTCTTCATACTTGTTTCTGTTTTTAGATATTGGTTATTCACTGTTTTTATCATCTCCTTTTTCTGTTTGAGACTTGTTTGGTAAGCGGCCGGCATCGCGCAGCGCTTGGTATATAATAAATTCTATTTGCCCGTTTGCACTCCTAAACTCGTTGGCTGCCCAAGTTTCTACGGCCGTCATCAAATCTTCGTCAATGCGCAAGGCAAAAGCTTTCTTTTTTGCCATTAAACAAGGATTTCTGCGTGTTGATTTTCAATTTCTATACGCATGGTTTCTGGCCTGGCTGTTGTAATTATGAATGGTTTTCCCATTTTGCGCGTGATGTAAAGCGCTTTGTCACTGCCCATGATAATCCCGTTTCCTTTTCTGCCAAATCGATAGCCCCAGCCACCAAAATCATTTAAAGGGTTTACGTTCTTTATTTCTAAGTTTTCAATATCTCGCCAAGAAATTAATTT
>Ga0102814_10003415_pt1 | contig 10360 bp, 6 predicted proteins | sample ColrivemetaGS741_FD_79112 | JGI IMG/M metagenome (GOLD analysis project Ga0102814, IMG submission 79112) | Estuarine microbial communities from the Columbia River estuary - Flood tide ETM metaG S.741 | ecosystem: Environmental > Aquatic > Marine > Intertidal zone > Estuary | place: USA: Columbia... | reverse complement strand
TTCAAATTCCCGATAATCACTATCAAAGAAAACTCGTAACTATCTGTAACTTGAATATTTGGTGAAACTACAAATGATTGATCCTCATTCATCATCTCTGCAACCACAGGGAAACCATTGTCAATTGTAGAAAACAATCCATTGATAAAAACGTTTGCTAGTTTTTCATCACTTACTTTTTTGCGTAGAATTGTTCCAAACATGGTTTCGCGGTTAATATTATATAATACAAATGTAGGCATAGCTTACAGTCATTTTAATACAGTCCATTTTTGGTTTTCAACAATCTTTTCCACAGTTATGCACAATAGCGTCTAAAAGTATTCATCATTGATTTCTGCTATTCAACGCTATTTTTTCTTCTTCCATCCTTTGAAGACGGTATTAATGAATAGTTCGTTTAACTTTGTAATGGATTAAATTTTGAAAAATGAAACGGAGTCAAATTGTGTTATTTAGTATATTCATTGTGCTTACAGGAATAATTTACCTCGCCCTTAGCAGAAATAAAAAGGAAGATGTTAAAACAGTGAAGGAAGTAAATTCAACGATATACGTTCCGATAACTAAAACAACTAACAAACTTCAAAGTATGTCCATAGTTTCTTATGGTCAAATAACACCGAATACGGAATTGGTTGTTTCCTTTGAAGTTCAAGGTAAATTAATTCAAGGTGGAACCAATTTGAAACCTGGATCTAAGTTCTCTAAAGGTCAGATTCTTTATCGTATCGACAATACAGAGGCATTCTACACATTGAGTGCAAGGAAAGCAAGCTTAACCAACTTAGTGTTAAGCGCAATGCCCGATATCGAAATGGACTATGCATCAGAAAAAAATAAATGGCTAAATTTTATCGAAGACCTGAATCCTGGAAAAATGTTGCCTGAACTACCTAAAATGAATTCTTCAAAAGAACGCATGTTCATTACAAGTAAAAATATACTTTCAGAATACTTTAACTTAAAAAGTTTAGAATCTAGAATGGAGAAATATTTTTATGCTGCTCCATTTTCTGGGACGGTTGTCGAAAACTTCGCTGAACCTGGTTCAATTATCAATCCCGGTTCACAAATAGCGAAAATTGCAAAAACAGGCGACTTTGAAGTCAAAGTCCCAATCAATGTTAGTGACCTTGAAGTTTTTAAACAAAAATCAACTGCTAGCTTCACCAATTCATCCGGAGAACAAATTGGATCTGGTAAAATCATTCGCATCTCAGATGTCATAAACCAGCAAACACAATCAATTGATGTTTACTACTCGATAAAACCTGTGAATAACAAGCAAATTTATCATGGGATCTTTGTAAATGTCACCATTAATCAAGAAGCAATAAAGGAAACAATGTCGCTTCCTAGAACTGCTGTGAAAAACAAAAAAGTAATTGTACTTGAAGGCAGTAAATTGGTTGCTCATGAAATTGAGATTGCAGGCTCAAGACCAGACACACTATTTGTTACAGGACTTAAAAATGGACAAAAAGTTGTTCTCGAGCAGTTGGAAGAAATAAATTCAAAATATAAATACAAAGGAATTGTTCGCTAAAGAAACCAACGTATGAAAAGAATTATTCAATTTTTTATTAATCGCCCAATTTGGGGAAATGCTGCAATTACGATAGTCTTAATGTTTGGATTGTTTTCAATCTTCACAATGAAACGATCGTTTTTTCCAGAACTAGATCCTAACCGAATTATTGCAACAGTTTTTTACCCTGGAGCATCTCCAACCGAAATGGAAGAAGGTGTTACAATAAAAATAGAACAAGCCGTCAAGGGACTCGATGGAATCGAAGAAATTAATTCTGTTTCTTCTGAAAATTTCGCTCAAATCGACATTAAAGCTTACGCCAAAACGAACATGGATGAATTACTAAGCGACGTCGAAAACGCTGTTAATTCTATAAATTCTTTTCCTCAAGGAGCTGAAAGACCTCTCATTAACCGACTAAAAAGTGGCGGAATGGGAAGTGTTGTTGCTTTTGTTGGGATATCGTCAAAAAATGAAGGTGTTGGCAAAACTGAGTTAACAGATCTCGCATCTCAAGTTGAAAGAGACTTGATGAACACCAAAACGATTACCCAAATCACTAAAAATGGTTTTCCTGAAAAAGAAATCAGCATTAATGTGAGAGAAAATGACCTTCTTCGATACAATATTTCGATGCAAGAAATTGCATTAGCTGTTGGCTCAAAAAACATTGATATTACTACAGGAGTTATTAGAGGTGGATTGGAAGAAATGAATATCCGATCTAATAACAGATCAACCTCTGAAGATGAAATTGGGAAAATTGCGTTGCGTACAACTTCGAATGGAGAATCAATTACTGTTTCAGATGTTGCAGAGGTTGTTGTTGGTTACTCTGAAGGATCCCAAGAAGCAAAATACAATGGAAAGCCAGCTGTATCTTTTCAAATTGAGAAAACAGTTGATCAAGACATCAAAAAAATCACGGACGCGCTATACGAATACAAGAAAACATTTGATCAAAAAAATCCTGATTTTGAATTCAATATTTTCTATGAATTCAATTCAATGTTAAACGAGCGAATTGACTTATTAACTTCAAATGGTTTAATGGGACTTATCCTAGTCTTAATCTTCTTAGGTTTGTTCTTAAATCTTAAGCTTTCGGCTTGGGTTGCATTTGGAATTCCATTCTCATTTCTTGGGATGTTTATTTTTGGAATGTTTTACGGAATGTCCATCAATATGATATCTCTTTTCGGAATGATACTCGTTGTTGGGATCTTGGTAGATGATGGAATTGTTATTGCTGAAAATATTTACACGCATTTTGAAAAAGGAAAACCAGCTCATAAAGCCGCATTAGACGGAACAATGGAAGTCTTACCTTCTGTTTTTTCTTCCGTTTTAACAACAATTGTCGCATTTTCAATATTACTTTTCGTTGAAGGATTAGAAATGATGCAAGAAATGGCTTTCGTTGTTATTTCATGTTTAGCCTTTTCATTGTTTGAAGCATTCATAGTGCTACCAGCCCATTTGGCTCACAAAAGTGTGCTTTCTGAAGAGAAAAAGGCATCTTTTAGCTATACCAAAGGATTCATTTATTTAGGAATCGGACTATTTACAATTTTTATTGGTACTCGTTTATTTCCTACAGAGTCAAGCTTTGGTTTAATTCTCTTTCCTTTCACACTGATCATTATTGGTGCATCACTTTTCTTTACTGGCTTTTCGAAATCTCCTATGGAAAAATACATTCGATCTGGAGCCGATAAGGGAATAAAATACATTCGCGACAATTGGTTTGACAAAGCTGTTTTATTAATTGTTGGGACTACCAGAAAATGGTATCGATTAGGCTTCGCTTTCCCCCTCTTTTTTACATTTGGAATTTTTGCATTACTTGGTTCTGGGGTTATTTCGTTTACATTTTTTCCAGATATTCAGCCCGACTTTTTTACAATTGAAGCGGCATATAAACCTGGTGACAACAAAACCAAAGCCACTCAATTTGTAGAGAAATCAACACAAATATTGTTTGAAGAAAATCAAAAAATTATTGAAGAAACAGGAGACAGTCTTCTCACCTATTTCTCTAGTAACATTGGTTATTCTCAAAGTCTAGGTCAAAGCGGAAATCACACTTCGATGTTGAGCGTATTTTTTAATGGGGAGGATACAAAATATCCTGTCGATACGCTTATGAATCGAATCATTAGACGAATTAACGAATCGCCAGAAGGATTACTTGCACAAGACACATATGTTGGTGGTTTTAATCGCTTCGGTAAAGAGATAGAGCTTGGTTTAACCTCACAAGATGATAAAAGCTTATTAGCGGCTTGTGAATTGCTAAAATCTGAATTAAGTCAAATGGATGGTGTTATCAACATTAAAGACAACATGCCACCTGGCCGAAACGAAGTATACCTAACAATGAAGCCACAAGCTGAAATTTATGGCATTTCTAAGAATGAAGTCTTAAATCAAGTTCGTCAAGGATTTTTTGGCCAAGAAGTTCAAAGGGTAATTATTGGAACGGACGAAGTCAAAATTTGGGTTCGTTATCCTTTAGAAGACCGAAATTCTTTGTCAGACTTAGAATCAATGAAAATAAAATCTTCCCAAGGAAAAGCAATTCCATTAATGGAAATATGTGATTTTGAAATGGGAAGAGCTCCGGAGAGTTTAAAAAGAAGAGATGGACAAAGAATCATAAAAATAGATGCGGAATGTGTTGATCCTGATCGTGTTGCAGAGATTAATGAAAAAATCACTAAATCAATCGTTCCTAAAATTCTACAAGCATACCCAGAAATTCAAACAAAGCGTTTAGGTCAATTTGAAAGAAGTCAGAAAACAGGAAATTCAATGCGCTATGTTGGGTTGATTGGAGTATCAATCATGTTTATAATTTTAATGCTTCACTTTAACAGTCTTAGTAGTGCTTTTCTTATCATGTTGGTAATTCCCGCTGGAATTGCTGGTGCTATTCTAGGTCATGGACTTATTGGAATCCCAGTGTCAATTCTTTCCGTATTTGGTATGATTGCCTTAACGGGAGTTCTTGTAAACGATGCAATTGTATTCCTTGATAGATACAATGATTTATTAAGTGAAGGAAACGATACAAAAACAGCAGTTGTTCAAGCCGCAAGCTCAAGGTTTAGACCAATTATTCTTACATCTTTAACAACTGTTGCAGGCCTACTGCCAATAATTTCAGAAACAAGTATGCAAGCACAGTTTTTGATACCTATGGCTGCTTCTATCGCATTTGGAGTACTATTCGGTACCATTTTCATTCTTTTCTTTTATCCTGCCGCAATTTTATTCTGGAATGGCGTCCGTAGAACGGGAAAAAGAATAAGAACGGGAGAAAAAAACATTGACCCTTTATCGGTTGAACCTATTATGAAATTTAAGAACAATCAACATGAATTTGAAAATCATTAATAGCATTGTATTGATTTTACTTGGTGGATTTACCTCTGCTCAAACAAATCTTTCCGCGAACGAAGCAGTTTTTAAAGCATTAGAGAATAATTATCAAGTTCAAGTTGTAGAATTACAACAAGAAATTGCTGAGAAAAACAACAAATGGTCTGAAGCAGGATTGTTTCCTACCGTAACTCTTGCTGTTGCCCAAAACAATACAATTCAAGACAATACAAACAATCCTTTCACATTTACACCGGGGATCATTCTGTCACAAAGCATAAACCCTTCACTGAGTGCAAATTGGAATTTATTTTCTGGTTTCGCTGTGAAAATTTCAAAACAACGGCTGGAGCAACTTGAACAACAAAGTGCAAATAACGCCCTATCTGTAATAGAAACCACAATACAAGATGTTTTAAAAGCATATTACACAGCCCAACTGCAACAAGATCGTTTAAATTTATTTAAAGCAATTCAGGAATCATCCTTTAGAAAAATGCAATACTTTGAGCTTAAGGAGAAATATAGCTCTAGCACTACCTTAGAATTATTACAATTCAAAAATCAATATTTAACAGATAGCATTAATTGCTTGATGCAAAAAATTTCGCTCGAAAATGCACAGCGTAATCTAAAAATGATGATGAATGACACCACTGAAGCAATCTATTCATTGTCTGATCCATTAACAATTGCAATCAAAGAATTTAATGTTGAAGATGCTGAAAGTCAAATGTTCGCCTCGAATAGCAATTTAAGAAATCAATATATTGGTCTTGAATTACAACAATCAGCAACTTCACTGCAACGTTCATTTTTATATCCTACACTTAGCTTTCAGGCTGGAGTAAACCCAGGATGGTCTAAAATTAGAGAGATAAAAGATGGTAATGTAAATATTTCAACAACGAATTTATCTTACTATGGCAACTTTAATTTGAGGTACACTTTATTCAATAACTGGAAAAATCAAAGGGCTGTTGAGGTATCAAAAATCCAAGAAACAATTGCCTCCACGAGAATAGACGAGATGAAGCAAACGTTACAAAACACACTAACAAATTTAATCGCTTTATATCACGCTAGAACTACTTTAGTTTCCCTTTCTCAAGAAAACATCTCTTATGCTAAAAAGGCTATGGAGTTGGCTGAGAAAAAATTCAACCAAGGAACTATTAACTCCATTGAATATGCAAGTTTTGTGAATTCATATCAAAACAGTATGATTTCCTACCAAGAAAACCTTTTTAATAAGCTTGATACGTATCTTGAAATTTATAAAATGACTGGAAAATTGGGCCTTGAATACACAAAGAATTAATTCTCTGAATAAATAATTGAGCGCAATTCATTTCTTTTTTCTTTAATACTGTTAACCGCGTCTATTTCATTTCTCATTGAAAAAATGAAATTAAGTTTGAGTGAAATGTGATGGTAATAATGATAGTAGTAATATGCAAATAAGCCTCCTAGCATCATTGAAATTAGATAGACCAATTCCCAATACCATTCCAAAGGAATATATACATTAACGATATAACCAAACATAAGATAGTTTAATGGATAAACAATTAGTCCAATCAAAACTGCAAGTGGAGCATAGTATTCAACATCACTCACAATTTTTGGTACCAAAACATCTGTTAACCTAAAGGGCAATATATTGTGAATATAACCGAATAGAAAAAGCGGTAAACCTATGATCATACCAATAATGGACTGTAACAATTGACGGAAAAACATACTAAATCTAAAATTTCGATCTAAAAACTTGGCATTTATCTCCAATTTTTCAGTTTGCCAATTTATAAGCCAAACCAATTTCTTAACTCTTTCAATCAATTGAATGTCTGTACTGTAAAGTTGATTTAATCGATTGTAAACTGTTTTCATTTCATCAATTTCATCTTCTACCTCATTACTAGAACCTCTTTTATAAGGAGATGCCAGTAATTCAATTACTTGGTCAGCCAAAGTTTCTTGCTCCTTCGAATCAGAATTTATTAATAATTGAGAAAGACCATTTTTAAATTCCTCTGTCAGTTTTCGGGCAGCTTTTAAACTGTCTGATTTAAACATTTCTAAATACGTCAAAGGCGAAATTGGTTCTCCTACATTTGCTACTACCGCACTTCTAAATTTTGAAGCTTCCAAATAAATTAAACCAACAGGAACAATTAATAATCCTAGCTTGCCATCGTTTCTTTTTTCAGTCTCTAGTGCAATTCTTGCTGTTCCAGATTTTAGTTTCCGAAGCATTCTCTCTTGAAAACTGTTTCCTTCAGGGAAAATCACAAGTGATTTCCCTTTTTCTAAAAGTTCGTAACATTTACTAAATGAATCTTCGTTTGAAACACCTGAGATTTTTGAATCCACAGCTCTATTTACAGGGATTAGGCCCAAACTATTTAAAATCAAGCGTTTTAAAGGTGAATTAAAAAATGTTCCTTTTGCCATATAAAAAATTGGTTCCTTACAAATTTGAGTAAGTAACCAGGCATCCATTAAGGTATTGGGATGATTTGCAATAATAATTTTAGGTCCCGATTTCTCTAAAACATGAGCATTGTTCACCTTTATTTTTCGGTAATACAATTTGATCCCTAGACCAATAATTAATTTTAATAATCGATATAACATAATTTGTGTCGAATATAATAATTCTTAATGTCATGTATTGTAATTAAATTTGCAGAGTGAACAATGCTTTTACATATTTTAATTCAAATGATGGAACCGGACTTTTTGGTTTTGGAACCATCGATTATTTAGAATTTAAGGTATCTGACGATTTAGAGCTTATCCAATCGTTTATTGATAAGTATAAATCAAATTACATTTTTAGCAATTTAAGTTTTGATCTAAAAAATAAGGTTGAAAACTTGACTTCTGACAACCCAGACAATCTAAGCTTCCCCTTAGCAACTTTCTGGATACCAAAAACAGTTGTTAAAATCGAAAACGGAAAACTCTCATTTGTTCAAGGAACTGACACGACTGAAAACAGGCATAGAATTCTCACTTTTTTAGCAAAAGAAAAAGAATCATTGCAAATAAATCATTCAACAGAACTTCGCCCAAGAACTTCAAAAAAAGATTACCTCGAGCACGTTAATCAATTAAAAAAAGAAATTCAATACGGGAACATCTACGAAGTCAATTATTGCCAAGAATTTTACGCAGAAAACTACAATCTAATTGATGGAGAAGCGCTTTATTTTAAATTAAATAAACTTACCCAGGCTCCATTTTCTTCATACATAAGACTAAATAATTTTGAATTATTTTGTGGAAGTCCGGAACGTTTTATAAAAAAGCGAAATTCAAAAATCATTTCTCAACCAATAAAAGGAACGAAAAAAAGAGGTAGTTCTCAAGAGGAAGATGAATTATTAAAAGCAAACTTACTTTCGGATCCGAAAGAACGCTCGGAAAATGTTATGATAGTAGATTTGGTAAGAAATGATCTTTCAAAAATAGCGCTAAAAAATTCTGTTAAAGTCGATGAGCTTTTTGGAATCTATTCTTTCAAAACAGTTCATCAAATGATTTCCACGATTTCATGTGAAATTCCAAAAGAGGTTAATTTTATTGCCATTCTTAAAGCATTATTCCCAATGGGCTCAATGACAGGTGCACCAAAAATAAGTGCGTTAAAACTTATTGAAAAACACGAGGAGTTTAAACGTGGAATCTATTCTGGTGCAATGGGCTATTTCTCTCCCAATGGAGATTTTGATTTTAATGTGGTGATTAGAACACTTGTATACAATAGCTCTAACAATTATTTATCCTGTTCTGTTGGTGGTGCAATTACGATTCAATCTAACCCCGAAGCAGAATATGATGAGTGTTTTACTAAAATTCAAACCATTTTAAACTGTATCAATGAATAAAATTGATGCAATTATTGATTCGGAATTTGGTGATTTAAAATCGCAAAAGATCTTTATTGCTTGCAGTGGTGGAATAGATTCGATTGCATTGGCTCATATACTTAAGAAACTCAAATTTGACATTTCAGTTCTTCACATGAATTATCATTTAAGGGAAGAAGAATCTAACAAAGATGAGGCATTCGTAGAAAAATTTTGTCAAAACAGAAATATCCCTTTTTTCAAACGTGAATCTCAAATAAAGGAACATCTAAAATCAGGAGGCAACCTCCAAGAGTTAGCACGAAATGATCGCTATAATTGGTTTAATGAGATCCTAGCAGAAAAAACATCAAATTACATTGCTCTTGGCCACCATGCTGACGACCAAATTGAAACATTCTATCTCAATCTAGCAAGAAATGCAGGCGTTATGGGAATGGCTTGCATGTTGGCTCGAAAAAACAGATTCATTCGCCCGCTTTTAAAGTACTCAAAAAAAGAATTGATAGCATATGCACAAAAAGAACAACTTGAATGGCGTGAAGATGCATCAAATAAAAACCTAAAATACGCTCGCAACAAACTAAGAAATAAATTTTTACCTGAGATTTCTAAAGAAATAACAACCCTAAACAGCAGCGTTCTCATTTTAGTTGAGGAATTTCAAAAACTTCAAACGGAAATTGAATTTAAGGTTAAAAGCATTGTTAAGAAAGTGGTTGAAAATTCCGTTATTGAAGTAATAGAATTTAAATTGCTGAACGAATTTGAAAAAATAGAATTTGTCAGACAATTAAACCTACCTGTTTCGACAAGTATTCTTTTAAATAAACTTAATACAACAGGAACTAAAATTGAATTGTCAAATCACCAATTATATTCATCAATAGAATTCGCGAACAACTGTTTTTACTTTATCGGAAGATCAACCCAAATTAATTTACCTAAATTAGAGTTCACTAGCGTAAAAGAACTGCCTAAAACTTATTCCAAAGATGTTTTGTACCTAGATAAAACTAAAATAAAGGGTGAAATCAACGTACGACAATGGGAGCCCTCAGATCGTATTAAACCGATTGGAATGAAAGGAACACAATTAGTCTCCGACATTATCTCAGATGCCAAATTAAACCCATTTGAGAAAAAGACCGTGCAAATTGTTTGCGACCAAAAAAATATTCTTTGGGTTGTTGGATTAAAAATTGGATCTACTGCCATTGCAACAAATCAAACAACTGATATCTTAAAAATCAAATTACTTTTTTAATAATTCCAATATAGGCTGACCTGTTGTTGCATTTGGTTTTTGAAGATACAACATATGCGTTAATGTCATTGTGATATCTGTAATGTTGATTGGTCTAAATATTTCTTGCTTTAATATTCCCCTTCCGTACCATAACAAAGGTACATGAGTGTCGTAACCATAAGCTGAACCATGAGATGTTCCTTTTCTTGCTGTTTCAGAATCAGCCGATTTAGGTAAAAATCCAGGTTCCAAAATAAAAATCACATCCCCACTTTCCGCCGGATGAAATCCCTTACGAACCATATCCGTCCATTC
>Ga0102814_10003413_pt1 | contig 10366 bp, 10 predicted proteins | sample ColrivemetaGS741_FD_79112 | JGI IMG/M metagenome (GOLD analysis project Ga0102814, IMG submission 79112) | Estuarine microbial communities from the Columbia River estuary - Flood tide ETM metaG S.741 | ecosystem: Environmental > Aquatic > Marine > Intertidal zone > Estuary | place: USA... | reverse complement strand
TACGAAAAACATAAATCAATGAAGAAATTTTTTATTTATACAATCCTCGCTGCAATTTTAATTTCATGTGATAACAAAAAAGCAGAAAAAGAAATACTGATTGATTTTAGACCAAATGAAAAAGTGATTTCTTTTAAGGTTGCTAAAATTTTAAATAATGAATACTCCAAAAAAAGACCTGATTCATTATTTTCAAAAAATTTCGACCCGAAAACAGACACAATAAAGTATACAGAAAAAGAAATTTACATTTCATATTTAGGACCTTTAACAGGGTGTGTCAAATATGGTGGAGATATTGAAATAAAGCACGACTCATTATTTCTAAAACTTGTTCCAATTAATAATGAAGTTTGTAGTGAATTATTAATTGGAAGGATTGTATACAAGATAAAAAATCCTAATAATAAAAACTTTAAAGTAAAGAAACACAATTAAATTAAGAAAAAAAGACTCTAAGGCTTACATAACTTTCACAAACCTACTTCTTCCTTGTATCAATAATATGAATAATTTGCCAAGTATCTTTTTCTTTAAACAAAGTAAAAGAGTTTACTCCACTATGGCTTAGCTTTCCGTTTACATAAAATTCATAAGGAGTCCAAACATGAGCAAGTGGACCGTCTATTTGAATTTTATAATCCAATAATTTTTCAAACAACACCACATTTTCTGGAATAGTAATTATTGATTGCATGAATTTTTTAAAATCATCAGAAATTAACATGTTGTTTTGCTCTTTATCTTTTCCAATAGTTTGCATACTTATACTAGGATGACAAACTTTCATAAATTGCAAAGTATCTCTTTTATGTAATCCTACAAAAAAATCATCAACTGCCTTCTTCACTTCTACTTCTTGCGAAAAAACAGAAGTAAAACTTATCATTAAAAATAAAATCAAAAACTTTTTCATAGTATATATTTTAATTTATAAGGTTTAATTTTTTAAACACATAGGTACATAGGTTTTATGAACTTAATTTAGACGTTTCACTTTACTAAAGTAAAACATAGCTTTATGAACCAAGAATTGGCCTAACCAATTCTTTTTCTATGTTTCTATGTGGTTAAAATTTTTGAATATTTATTTATTAATCCCAATAAGAATATTTTAATGTATAAGTAGTTCTATTCCTAAATAAGTTACAATTCCAGCAATATAACCTGCAATAGCTAATGGAGTAATCGTTTTTAAATACCACATAAAAGTCATTTTTTCTTTTTCCATTACAGCAATTCCAGATGCAGAACCAATTATTAACATACTTCCTCCTGTTCCAGCACATAAAGCAATCATTTCCCATAACTCATTATCTATAGGAAAATTTTGTAAACTAAACATTCCTTGTGTTGCAGCAACCAAGCTTCCATTATCCACTAAAGCAGAAAGAAAACCTATAGCAACAATCATAGTATTTCTATTGGGTAATGTTTCTTCTAAGAATGAAGCCAATTGATTTAAAATATGGACCTCTTGCAAAGCAAAAACCATTAGTAAAATTCCCATGAAATATAAAATTGAACTAACATCTACTTTTGACAAAGCTGTTGCTATAGAGAAACTGTCTTTTTCTTCTTGAGTTTTATTTCTGTGGTAAATTATAGATACTAAAGAAACCATACTTAAAGAAACCAAAACCCCAATAAATGGAGGTAACCCTGTAATTGACTTAATAATTGGAACCATTATTAGACCTATAACACCAGCTATAAATACACTTACACTTCCGCGCATTTTCTCTTCTTTCTTAGCATCCGCCATTGAAATTTGTGCACGTAAAACTGCAAAACCTTTCATTTTAAAACTTGCTAAAAGTAAAGGAACTAAAATACACATCACAGAAGGCAAGATTAACTTAGTTGAAATTCCTACAGCACTTACTTGCCCTCCTATCCAAAGTAATGTTGTAGTAACATCTCCAATTGGACTAAAAGCGCCTCCAGCATTAGAAGCAATAACCACTACTCCGGCTAAAATCATTCTAATTTTCCCTTTTGGTAAAATTTTACGCAATAAGGTAACCATTATTATGGCTGTAGCCAAATTATCTAAGAATGCCGATAAAATAAAAGTAATCCCTCCTATTATCCATAATAATTTTAAAACAGACTTAGTTCTGATTCTATGTGTAATCACTGAGAATCCTTTATGCAAATCAATTAATTCTACAATTGTCATTGCACCAAGTAAGAAAATTAAAAGTCCAGCTATTTCACCAAAATAATGTGTGAGTTTTTCTGAAATTTCATGAGATCCTTCAGTACTAAAAATAGCAATTACAATCCAGCATAAAGAACCCGTTAATATGGCAGAAATTGTTTTATTAATTCTAATTGGAGATTCTAAAACAACAATTAAATAGCCTAATATGGCAATGGTAAGTAGTATGGTAATCATTAGGTTAAAGTTTAATCAAATGTATACAATAAATCATTTCAAAATAAAAAATAGGAAAGAAAATATCATTTTATACCTTTGTAAATCAAATACTAGAAAAACATGTCTGTAGCAAAAAAAGATTACAAAAGAATTACTACTAAAACATTGGTAGAAATGAAGGAAAACGGAGAGAAAATCTCTATGTTAACAGCTTATGATTATACAATGGCTAAAATTGTAGATTCGGCTGGTATTGATGTAATTCTTGTTGGTGATTCTGCAAGTAATGTAATGGCTGGTCATGAAACTACACTACCTATAACACTAGATCAAATGATATATCATGCTTCTTCAGTTGTAAGAGCTGCTGAACGTGCTTTAATTGTAGTGGATTTACCTTTTGGTAGTTATCAATCTGACCCAAAAGAAGCTTTGCGTTCTTCTATTCGAATTATGAAAGAAAGTGGCGGACATGCAGTAAAACTAGAAGGTGGAAGTGAAATTAAAGATTCAATTAAACGAATATTAAATGCTGGAATTCCAGTTATGGGGCATTTAGGACTTACACCACAATCTATATATAAATTTGGAACCTATACTGTTAGAGCTAAAGAAGAAGAAGAAGCAAACAAATTAATCGAAGATGCTAAAATGCTAGAAAGAGTTGGTTGTTTTGCTTTAGTTTTAGAAAAAATACCTGCGCATTTAGCTAAAAAAGTTGCCGAAAGTATTTCTATTCCAGTAATTGGAATTGGTGCTGGAAACGGTGTAGACGGACAAGTTCTTGTTTTACATGATATGATAGGAATGACACATGAATTTAGTCCAAGGTTTTTAAGAAGATATATGAATTTATTTGACGATATGTCTGCTGCAATTGGTCAGTATGTTTCAGATGTTAAGTCGGTAGATTTTCCAAATGAGAACGAACAATATTAAAACAAATTTGAAAATGTAACAATTTGAAAATTTGAAAATGAAAATAATTTCTACAAAAGACAACTTACAAGTTCTTCACGAAGACAACCATATTATTGTGGTTAATAAACGCGTAGGTGATATTGTACAAGGCGATAAAACGGGTGACAAACCTTTATCAGAAGTTGTAAAAGAATATATTAAAGATAAATACAACAAACCTGGTGAAGTTTTTTTAGGTGTTATTCATCGTTTAGACCGACCAACAACTGGTATCGTAGTTTTTGCAAAAACAAGTAAAGCACTTACGCGTTTAAACGAATCTTTTAAAAACAGAGAAACAAAGAAAACATATTGGGCTATTGTAAAAAATATGCCTCCTAGCGATAAGGATGTTTTGGTTCATTTTTTAAAACGTAATCCAAAAAACAATACTTCTAAAGCACATACTAAAGAAGTTCCAGAAAGTAAAAAAGCTAGTTTAGATTATACAGTGTTTAAAAAACTCGATAATTATTACGCTTTAGAAATTAATTTACACACAGGTAGACATCATCAAATTAGAGCACAACTAAACGCTATTTGTTGCCCAATAAAAGGCGATTTAAAATATGGTTTTGACCGAAGTAATAAAGACGGTGGAATTCACTTACATGCAAGAAGTTTAGAATTTATTCACCCAGTTACAAAAGAAATTATTAAATTAACTGCATCAACTCCAAATGATCCTATTTGGAATAATTTATAATAAATATGAATTCAAATAAAGAGAATAACATTAACAAAGTTATTGAAGATAAAATCAATAACGGATATGAAATTGATTTAGGTAATATCATTGATAATAGTTTAGAAGTTTATAAAAAAATTGTTTGGAAAGCCGGACTTGGATATTTTATGATTTTTGGAATTATCATTTTAATAGCAATGACAGTTTCACTTTCAATAATAGATGGTAGCAACCTAGAAGAATTTAAAGAAATTTCTCAAGACCCAAATTATTTTTACAAAAACCCTACTGTTTTAGCTTGGTTTATAATTGGAGGTTTAGTTATCAATATTATTTTTATACCATTAAATGCTGGATTTTTAAATTTGTGTCGTCTTGCAAAAACAAATCAAGAATTCTCAACAGCAAACATATTTGACTATTATAAAAGTAAATATCTTAAAGATTTAATTATTGGTTCTTTATTAATTGCTATAATAACGACTTTATTTACAACAGGACTAGACATGTTAAATTTAAAAATGGTAAGCTTTGTTATCCAAATTTCATTTGCTCTTTTTACATTTTTATTTTTACCGTTAGTAATTTATGGCAATCAAAGTTTTGGAAGTGCTATTAAAAAAAGTATTCAGCTGGTTATGAAATCTCCTTTTACAATTTTAGGAGCTATAATTATTGGAATATTATTTGTGATAGTAGGAATATTAGGTTTATGTATAGGAATATTATTTACCATTCCCTTCTATTCATGTATAAGCTATACGTTATATGAAAGCATTATTGGTTTTGAAGAAAAAAATGATATCGTAAACGAAATTTAAAAAATTTGTTATGAAAAAAATAATTCTATCTACTTTATTATTAACTACTTTGTTTAGTTTTTCACAAGAACACTTTTCAGGAATTAATACATCTAAAAGAGTTGGAATATTAAACGCCAATGTAAATCCAGCAGAATTAAATAACCTAACAGGAACATATGAAGTTAATGTATTTAATTTTAGCACAAATGTTTCTAATAACAAAATAAGTTTTCAAGATTTATTGAATGGTGAAGATATTGAAAATAAATTTTTTACAGGTTCTGAACCAGCAAATTTTAGACTAGATGCAATAATACAAGGTCCAGCATTTGCAATGAAATACAAAAAATGGGCGTTTTTGATAAATTCAGCTGCAAATATTAAAGTAAATGCAATAGATGTCGATGTTAATTTTGGTAATGCTGTCACAAATTCTTTTCTTGGAACTGCACAAATTAATTCTAACTACAACCAAAGAATGAATGCTGCAACTTGGGGAGAAATTGGTTTAGGCGCATCAAGAACATTATTTGAAAACAATTTCCATAAATTTAATGCAGGTGCAACTTTTAAATTATTATTTCCTGGTTCTTACATGAATTTAGGAGTAGATAATTTAAATGGCGATATAACAAATATTGCTGGAAATGTTGAATTAAGTAATGCTAATGCTAATGTGAATTTTTCTTATTCAGGGAGCTTAGCAAATAATTACCAGGACAGTTCTAATTATAGCCAATTGTTTGCTGGTGGATTAAATGGATTAGGAATTGATTTTGGTTTCAATTATCAATTGAAAGAGAAAATTGATGAGGGTTTAGATGAAGCAACTAAAAGCAAATCAGGTTATAGATTAAATACTGGACTTTCAATTCGAAATATTGGATCAATGAAGTTTAATTCAGATAATAATGTTTCAAATAATTATACTTTAGAAATTCAAGGTTTTGACAGTTTAAACCTGAATCAATTTGACGGATCAGAAAGTATTACTGAAATTGAAGATGTTTTGATTAGCAGTGGGTTTTTAACAAAAACAAGTTCAAATAGTGATTTTAAAATAAAGTTACCTACTGTAATAAATGCTTATGCAGATTACCATATTCATAATAAATGGTATGTTTCTGGTTATATGCAGCAAAAAATTTCAGACGATTCTGAAAATGATTTTACAACTATTCAAAACATTTATACCTTAACACCTAGATTTTCAGGAAAACACTATGAAGTCTTTTTACCATTATCACAAAATGAAGTTTCAAACTTTACAACTGGTTTCGGGTTTAGATTAGGCGGATTTTTTATGGGATCAGGTTCAATTGTAACAGCATTAATTAACGATTCAACACAAGCAGATATTTACCTTGGGTTTAGATTTGCAATATAAAATATAAACTAAATTCATTTATTATGAAATGGCAGAGAAAAAAAAGTGATTCTTTTGAAGATAGAAGAGGAATGTCAACCAAAAGTAAAGCAATTGCTGGTGGTGGAATACTTGGTATTGTAATATTGTTACTAAATGCTTTTGGTGGCGAAAATGCTCAAATGATTACCCCAATATTGGAGCAAATGAACCAAGGACAACAAACTGAACAAGTTCAAGAAAGACAATTAACAGCCGAAGAAATTCAATTAGGTGAATTTGCAGAAGCAGTATTTGTTTACAATAATGAAACATGGCAAAAGATATATTCCGAAAATAACATTGGAAAATATGAAGAACCAGGAATGGTATTGTTCTCAGGTTCAGTGCAAACTGCTTGTGGAGGAGCTTCATCAGCTTCTGGTCCATTTTACTGTCCAGCAGATAAGAAGGTTTATATGGACTTAACTTTTTTTGAAGAACTAAGAACTCGTTTTGGAGCTAAAGGCGGTGATTTTGCTATTGCCTATGTAATTGCTCATGAGGTTGGACATCACGTACAAACTTTAATGGGAACTTCAGGAAAAGTTAGACAGTTACAACAACAGAAAAATAAAACAGAAGGAAATAAGTTGTCTGTCTGTTTAGAACTTCAAGCTGATTTTTATGCAGGTCTTTGGGCACATTACAACAAAAACTTATTAGAAGCTGGAGACATTGAAGAAGCACTGAGTGCTGCACATGCAGTAGGTGACGATGCTATTCAAAGTAAAATGCAAGGACACGTTGTTCCCGATTCATTTACACACGGAACTTCTGAACAAAGAATGAAATGGTTCATGAAAGGATATAATAGTGGAGACATTAGACAACACGATACTTTTTCTGAAGAATTGTAAGTAACAAATTATTAAAAATATAAACCCCTCAATTTCAACAAAATTGAGGGGTTTATGGTATTATATAATACCATAAAAGTGAACAAACCGTTATTACTATAACTATTCATCGAGTAAAATTGAAACTCAATAAAATAAATCATTTTTTTTTGTAAATTTATGATTGTAACATACAACTAAATAAGAAATGGCTAAATCATCAGGTCCAGACAATGCTTTATTGGTTAAAATTCAAGAATTAGAAAAAGAGATAGAAAATTATAAATCACGTAATGATTTTGCTTCTAATTTTGATTATTATTTTAATGAATCTGCAGATCTAATTTGTACAGCTAATACTGATGGATATTTTTTAGATGTAAACAAATCATTAATAAATACATTAGGCTATTCAAAGGTAGAACTTCTAAGTCAAAGCTTTATTAATTTTATACATCCGGAAGATATTGCAAAAACGAACTCAGAACTTAGCAATCTTAAAAAAGGAGAAAACACACTAAGTTTTAGTAATAGGTACATTACTAAAAACAATGAAATTATTCATTTACAATGGACATCTACTATAAATACCGATACTGGAAAAGTTTTTGCAATTGCTAGAAATATTTCAGCTTTAATAAGTACAGAAGAAAAATTACAAACAAGCGAAAAACTTTTAAATGAATCGCAAAAAATGGCTAAAATTGGAAGTTGGGAATTCAATTTAGTCACACAAGAATTATATTGGTCAAATCAACTTTATAAAATTTTTGAAATAGATAAAAAAAGTACACAAAATTTATATGAAGAATATTTATCTAAATTTAAAGAAGAAGATATAGCACTACTCCAACAAAAAATTGAATCATCCATAGCAAATAAAATAAGTTATGAAATTGAACACCCTATTTATTTAAATAAAAATGTAAAATGGATTTTAGGCTATGGAGAACCTATTTTAGATGCAGATAACAATGTTGTTAAAATAAGAGGTATTGCACAGGATATAACACTTAAAAAAGAAAGTGAAAATGCAATAAAAGAAAAAAAATATGCAGAATTAGCTAATAAATCAAAATCCGAATTTTTGGCTAATATGAGCCATGAAATACGTACTCCATTAAACGGAATTATCGGTTTTACGGACTTACTAGTAGATTCAGAATTAAATACTTTCCAAAAGGTATATATGAAAAATATCAATCAATCTGCAAATTTACTTTTGGAAATAGTAAATGATATTTTAGATTATTCAAAAATTGAAGCTGGAAAATTTAAATTGGCAAATGAAGTTGTTAATATAGAAGAATTATCAAATCAAGTAGTAGATCTTTTTAATCATTCTGCTGTTTCAAAAAACTTAAATCTTCTCTTAGATTTTGATACTTCTTTGCCAAAATTCATTGAAACGGATTCCTTACGCATTAAGCAAGTTCTTGCAAATTTATTAAGTAATGCAATAAAGTTTACTAAAAAAGGAAATGTTACACTTAGCATAAATGGAGAAAATCATACAGCAAATGATTTTCTAAAAATAACTTTTTCTGTAATCGATACTGGAAGAGGTATTAAAAATGAAAACCAAAACAAAATATTTGAATCCTTTGAGCAAGAAAATGTATATATAGACAAGAAATTTGGCGGAACAGGATTAGGATTAAGTATCTCAAATTCAATCTTAAAAGAGTTTAAAAGTGAGCTTAAATTAAAAAGCGAATATAAAAATGGTAGTACATTTAGTTTCGATATTATATGTAAAGTAATTAAAAAACCGGAAAACACTGTTTCAATTTTAAAAAAAGAAAGCATTGATTCTTTTTCAGAAAAGGAAGTTTCAATATTAATTGTTGAGGATAATCAAATAAACATGTTGCTTATTGAAAAAATGATTGGTAAAATTTTGGGAGAAACCAATATTATAAAAGCAGAAAATGGAATTATTGCGCTAAAAAAATTAAAAAAACATACATTTGATATTATATTATTAGACATCCAAATGCCTAAAATGAATGGTTTTGAAACTGCAAAACACATTCGTGAAAACTTAAATTTAACGGAAGTACCAATTATTGCAATTACTGCAGGAGTGATTGATAATGATTCTCAAAAATATGAAGAACATAAAATTAATGATTTCTTATTAAAACCATATAAATCAGAGCAATTACAAGCTATATTTAAAAAACACTTATAATACCTTTTTAAGTCACATTACAAATCATAAAATAGAAAAAAAATAATTATTAAACATCCGCAATTGATTGTACAACAAAAAGCTAAAATGAATAATTCCGACAATAAAATAGAAGCATTAGAAGAAGACTATTTATATATTAAAACATCTCAAATAGTAAATGCCGGAAATGGTTTATTTACCGCTATAAAAATTTACAAAGAAGAAGTAATTGCAATCTTTAAAGGTGAAATTATACCTGATGCAGAAGCAAAACTTCGTGCATCAAATGGAAATGATAAATATTTCATCAATATGCTAGATGGAAGCATAATGGATTCTATGCCAACAGATTGCTTTGCTAAATATGCTAATGATGCTGATGGGTATACTTCTTCAAACTATTATAACAATTCAAAAATAGCATTAGATGAAGAAAATAATGTTTGCCTAATAGCCACAAAAAACATTAAAGCAAAAGAAGAAATTTTTTGCAGCTATGGAAAAAAATACTGGAAAAAACATATTTAATTTTAAACTGCATTTCTTTTTAAATATTTTTTGTAAATTTGTTTAATGTTTATTTAAAATAATTAAACAAAAATACAAAGACTCCAAAATGAAAATAAAATTCCTGATAATATAGTGTATTCAAAAGAAAATGGATATAATGCAAACACATTGGCTTATCCTACAAATGTTGGTGCTCCAGCAATAAAAATTGATGATATAGTTGAATGGAAAAATAAAGGTGTTCGAAACGTTAATAAAGAATTTGAAAACAAGTTTAATGAACTTAAAGTTCAATATGAAAAATTAATGCAGGAATATGAATGGAATGAAATTGTTTACAATTCTAAATTCTCCTTTGAACCTACAATTGGTGAAATATATCATTTGTATATAAAAGATGATGGAACAAATTTTCTTTCTTTAATTCCTCCAAAAAATTGGAATAAAGAACATCTTGGAACATTTAAATTAAACAGTAGTAAAAAATGGGTTCATATTGATTCAAAACAAAATTTATATTAAAAATAAAAAAAGCCCATACTAAATAAACAGCATGGGCTTTTTTATATAACTTATTTAAAGTAACTATTTTTACTTTATCT
>Ga0102814_10003408_pt1 | contig 10370 bp, 9 predicted proteins | sample ColrivemetaGS741_FD_79112 | JGI IMG/M metagenome (GOLD analysis project Ga0102814, IMG submission 79112) | Estuarine microbial communities from the Columbia River estuary - Flood tide ETM metaG S.741 | ecosystem: Environmental > Aquatic > Marine > Intertidal zone > Estuary | place: USA: Columbia... | reverse complement strand
CAATTGCTTATGAGGCACAAGTTGCAGCTAAATAAAAGAATTGGCGGTAACCAAAGTTACGTAGACCCTTTTTCTTGCTAGTTCTAGCCCATTTACCAAGGAGAATCACCTTGTTTTAAGTCTAGGCCACCTTCGTCTTGCTTTTCTTCTACTTTCTCTATACCAAAGTATTTCATAAATGCCGTTTTTTCGTAACTATCTACATTCCAAGATTTGGCAATTTTACTGTCTTTAAATAGCAGAATTCTAGGATAGGTTTCGCCCTCTAACATTCGCTTAAAATCAGGATAATTTTGTATTAGTGAATGGTTGTCTTTACAACCGCCTGCTTGGCTAAAAAAGTATTTTTGCTCGTATTCTGTGCCGTAATTTACCAGGTACACTTGTGGCAATTTTCCGCTCGCTTTCATTCCACACATTTCCGCATAGGTTTCTTGGCAATGGCTGCACGTCATACTAAACAAACAAACCAATTTAGTGCCTTTCTCTAGGTTTTGCGATTTTATAGCTGGAGCGTATTGATAAAGCAGATCCATTGTTTTATTTTTAGTTGAAACAACAGCAGATGTAGGTTCTGCATTTTTGGGTTCCGTAGTTTGTTGAGCAGGTTTTGTTTCTGGAGTAGCAACAACTACTTCGTCTCCTTTTAACTTATCTATGGTTTGTTCTACCATTTTATCATCTTCGCTTGGCAATGCTACCGTGTCTATTGCAGCTTCTTCGTACAAGCTAATTTCTTCATTATTTGCAGGTGCCACTTCAAAGCTTTTTATACCAAACGATAGGGTAAACATTGTAACTAGCCCCACCATTAGCGGGCTTACCCAAGAACCCAGCCTATTATGGTCTTTATAACTCATCCATAAAAAAACACCCACCACAATGGCTACCAAATTTTTAAGAATAGATTCTAAATTATTCATTGGTAAAACATCGCCAAAGCAGCCACAGTTACCATCTATAAAACCATTTGGTTTGCTAAATCCTTCGTAAAAAAGGTGAATGGTAAACAGCACAAGCATAAGCAAGGTTGCTGGCAAAACCCATTTTTTAAAACCTTTGTTTTGCAAAAGAGCCACACCTAAAACTAATTCCGCCGCTACCAAAATTCTAACCAATAATTGCACCCAAAACATTGCATTGGGTTTGTCAAAATAATTTTCGCCCAAAAGCAATTCTGCCACCATGCCATCGAAAAAAGGAAGCGAAATGAGCTTGCTAATTGCCGAGAACAAAAACATAAAACTTAGGAAAATTCTGCCTGCTTTAATGAGTTGCTGTGATTTCATAATTTGAATACGTTGCGAAGATAGTTAGGATTATTTTAAGACTAAAAAACTTGCAATTTTTACGCCAAAAATTGTCAGATTTCTACTTACGGAAATGTCAATCAAAATCAACATTTTTTTACCAAGGAAGATTCCATTGTTTTACTTCATTTTGGTAAAAAGCTTCTAGCTTTTCAACTATCTCGCTGGAAATTGGATTGTTTATGCTTTCTACATTACTCGTTAATTGCCCAATATTTACATTACCTGGTATAACGGTAGAAACAGCATCATACGCCAAACAAAACGAAATTGCCTTTTGTGCCAAATTATCGCCTCCCTGCACAATTTCCTTTACACTTTCTACAAGGCGAGCTCTGATTTGAATATCCTCTCTAGACCAGCGGCCTCTAATGTCGCTAAACGTGCTTTCTGCGTTATACTTGCCCGACAACCAACCTGAATCGAGTGGAATTTTTACGATTATACCAACCTCTTTTTCTATTGCCAATGTAAATGCTCGTGATGCATCTTGATGCAGTATATTAAAGAATGCTTCAATCACTTTAGCATTTGTAGTATCCAATACCAACTTTATATCGTCGTAAGTATCTAATGATGCTCCGTAGGCTCTTATTTTACCCTCTTCCATCAATCGTTCCAGAATTTCGTAATGGTCGTTTTTAGTTCCATCTAGATACTCCATAGGCGGATTATGAATAATAAGCGAATCCACATAATCTACTTGCAATCTTTTAAGGCTTCCTTCTAACGATTCCCGAATATATTCCGAACTATAATTGGTAGTACCCGAATCTGTGTGCCCAAATTTTGTGTTGATTACAATCTTACTTCTATCTACACCCTTAAGTCCTTTACCAAGCCTTGTTTCACCCGATCCATGTCCGTAATTTGGTGCAGTATCAAAAAAATTAATTCCGAATTCTAATGCCTTTTCTACCATTTCTATGGCTTGCTTTTCTGACATACTTTGCCATCCAGAATTATTGCCCAATTGCCACGCACCAAGTCCAATTTCAGAAACGAGGGCTGAGTCTTTGATGTATCTATTATATTTCATTGTGTAATTGCAATTTACAAATTGTTTAAAATTTTATTTCTTAAGTTTTATCTTAAAGTAATTTCACTAAAAGTTAATCTTTATTTTTTCTGATAAACTCTAACCCAGTCTAAATGCATATACTGAGGAAAGGTGGAGGTTGAGTCTGGGCGACCAGCATAGGTGCCGCCAACAGCAATATTCAACAAGATAAAAAACTCTTTATGAAACTCAGAAAACTCTGCAGCCGTAATTGGCATAGATGCATATTGCTTGCCATCTACAAGCCACGCAATTTTAGTTGCATCCCACTCCAATTCAAATACATGAAAATCATCAGCAAACGAACCTTGGTCCAGTTTAAAAGAAGCGGCACCCATCATTCCATGTTTGCCATTTGCATCGGCATAATGTGCATTAGCCTCTACTACCCCATTATCTTTTGTGCCATATAATTCCAGAATATCAATTTCGCCACATTGCGGCCACGGAGTATCTCCTCCATTTTCGTCTATATCGGCACCCAGCATCCAAAATGCAGGCCACATGCCCTTACCTTGTGGTAGCTTAATGCGAGCCGCTATTTTTCCGTATTTCCAGCTTTGTTTATTTGCCGTGTGCAGCCTGGCCGAGGTATATTGGTCTTTACCGTGATCATCGCTTTCGTGTATAGCTCTTATTACTAGGCGTCCATCTTCTATATAAGCATTTTTGCTGCTATTGGTGTAGCGTTGCCACTCCTCATTAAAACGGCCAGCTTCCACTACCTGAAAATTCCAGTTATTTTTATCAATGGTTTTAGCCTCAAACTCATCAGCCCACGCAAGCTTCCAATCCAAACCCGGTTGGTAGGAATCTTCTTTTAAATTTACTTCTGAATCAATCTCTTTTTTTTGAGTGTGTGAGCCGATTTCTCGCCGTTTGTTTTTACAAGAATTTAATAAATTAGACATCACAACAATAATTAAGAATCTAGCTAATATTTTATTCATTTAGATTGGTTTTTGAATACGTAATTTTTAAAGTAAGAGACCAAAATTTAAATAAGGGAGATAAATACAATATTTTTTTACAATAAAACGTTCGACTCAATAGAATCGAGAACAAACTTCCGCATAGCCTACACATTTATCCGCTTCTCTAAACGAGTTACAATACGAAAACACCAAACATAGTTTTGGTAAATAAGCCAAAATTAACCTTTGTAATCTTATATGAAGACCACATAGGTTTTAATTCTTTAGTGGGTAATTATTATATCAGCATTTCCATCAGGATCGCCATTAACAGTTCCTCCTGAACTTGGAGAACCTAAAAGTAAAACCCCTGCCGCGTGTGGCGATGCCATACTTGTTCCACTCATTGTCGCATAACCTCCCCCTTTATAGCAAGAATATATATTTACTCCAGGTGCAGCGTAATCTATAGGAGGATTTCCAAAATTAGAGAAACCTGCAAATACGTCATTACTTGCATTCATTGCTGAAATTGTATAAACATAATCACCATTAACTCTAGCAGGGCTAGAATTATTCGCATCATTACTTTCGTTTCCTGCAGCAAGACAAAACTTAACGCCATTAGCTTTTGAAGCAAGTAATACCGCATCATCCAATGCACTAGATACCGAACCTCCAAGACTCATATTAGCAACATCTCCGCTTACACCATATTTAGCTACCCAATCAACTCCTGCAATTACCCCAGAATTGGAACCTGAACCTGTAGAGCTAAGTACTTTTACTGGAATAACAGTAGCTCCTGCAGCCACACCAACCACACCAATTAAATTATCAATTGCAGCAACTGTGCCTGCAACGTGCGTTCCATGGCCATGCCCATCATCTGTACCAGCATCTTTCCCTCTTGTAAATGCAGAAAACCCTTTGCTCGCATCTACATTTAAGTCTGGATGATCTGTATCGATACCTGTGTCTATAATCCAAGCAACATTTTCTCCGGAGTACGTAGTTCCATTAACACGTGTAATTCCCAAAGGCACTGCTTGCGTCGGCTGACTAGTACCTCCTCTTGGTTTACCCTTTCCAAGACTTACTATTTGGTCTTGTTCCACCGCCTTAACCAATGGATCTTGACTAAGTTTTATTGCCGTTTCAACTGACATGCTTCCTGAAAATCCAACAATACTATGTGTATATACGTAATCGATACTTCTATCAATTGTAAAATCCGGATACTTCGCATATAAGTCTTGAGCAATGTCGAATATCATCTGCGATAATTGTACTGGATTTCCTTTTTTTAGTCTTAAAGGATACCCAATGGCTTCCTCATTTAAAGTTATAATATACTGATTTTCAATTAGTTCGGAACTAAACTCGTCATTGGATAGATCCGTAGATACACTAATAACATTTTGCTCCTTTTGACAACTATTTAGTAAAACACTAAAAGAAAAAAGAACTAAAAGCATCGGGAATAATAAGGGACGTAAATTTTTCATAAATACGAAAGTACGTAAATCGAATGACAGTAGTCCTTCACAATAAAATAATATTAGATTTAAATTCTAAAAACCGTCGACAGTTTTCTGAAACACAAACTATTTAAAATTTATAAGGGTAAATATAAATAGGCTTTTTATTCTTTCTTTTCTCTAATTTCTATACGTATTTGTCCGAAGCATAGGCAACATAAATATATCCGGAATATTACAAATTTTATTACCCACATCTCCTCTATTGGCGGCATATACGCAACTAACAATCGTTAGCCTTAAAATACGCAAATCCTACATCCATCGCTATCTTATCGGAATAACTATCGACGGACAATTTACCTTTAGCGTATCCTTTTTCAAGGTCGTTTCGCTTTGTATTTCGTAGAACAGAATCACATCGCCAGGCTGCGTTGCTTTTATAACCTCTCGCATATCCAACTTTAGCACCGGAGCATCATTTTTGAAGGTATAAACGCTGTCCGCTGTTATAACCTTGGCTTTGTAGCCTGTTACTCTGTTCTGTAAATTGTAACCAAACCCAGGTCCATACGTAGAAATTAGCGTTGTTTGGGCTACAACAGCCGCTTTTGCCTGTGGTAAGCCATTGTTCGGCAATCCGCCCAATTGGGGGATAGGCGTAGGCAACGATCTAATTCTAAAGTATTCTGCTCCAATTAATCGTAGCTTGCCATCTTCCTTTGCAGATAATTTTAGGGTGCATTTTCGTTGGCCCTTAATCGGCCTAAGAATATACTTATGTGGACTTTGCGTAAAAATATTTGCCCCTTCTACCGTTATCGAAATTTGATCGTTTGAATAACCGGGGGTTATAATTTCTATGGGATTATCTATGTTTTCATATACAATATTCATCTCGGTAAGCCTAGCAGTTCCGTAGGGTCTGGCAGTGTGGTTTTTAAAACTAAACAGTACGAGCAGTAAAAATAAAAGCAGAATAGAAGTGGACCATCGCATCATTTTCCAAAAATAGGCACAAAAAAAGGGTTGCACTAAGTACAACCCTTCAATTTTATAATTAATAAAAATTATTTCTTTTTCTCGCAACAACCTGCTTTTTCACTTCCGCATGCTTTTTTAGCATCTTTCGGCTGGCAGCATTTGTTTAGTTTTTGTTGTGCAGCAGTGTTTGCTTCTGTTTTGTCTGTAGCATACCCAAGACCAGAAATAGTAGCATAAATTTGATTTTCGCTAATTTTCTTGTCATTGTATCTAATTGTAAGCATTTTAGATTCTACATTCCACTCTGCAAAAGATACCCCTGGAACATCTAGGGCTTTTTCAATTTTGTCTTTACACATATCGCATTCTCCTTTTACAAGAATTTGCTGTGTTACGTTCTTAGCATATACTCCTAGAGTAGCTGCCATCATTAGGATTAAAAGTATTTTTTTCATACTGTGTTTTTGTTTATTTAAATGGATTTGAATATTCTTTATTAGTTAAGTACGTGTCGTCAGTTAAGGTCATCAAAAATGATACCAAAGCTGCTTTGTGTTCAGGGCTCAAATATACTTCGTATTGCAATGCATGCATACTTGGGTCTAAATTTGGACTGGTTCCATGGCTTCCCGAAAGGTAAAAATCAATTACTTCTTCTAGTGTTTTAAACCTTCCATCGTGCATATACGGTGCTGTTTTTTCTATGTTTCTTAGGCTTGGCGTTTTAAACTTACCATTGTCGGAAGCATTGCCGGTAACGCCACCATACCCTAAATCGGTGTGTACAGAATCTAGGCCGTTGTTTAGCAATTCTCTTCGCATAAATAAGCTATTGCCATGGCAGTGAAAACAATCAGCTCCAAAATTTTGCGGATTTTTAGGATCTCGCTCTTCTAGCACGGTCTTGGCTTCGGCATTAAAAATCAATTGACCTACTTTTTCTTGGTCTGTAAAACTCTCTAAACCCATCGAAACTCTATCAAACTTAGAATTTCCGCTTATTATAATGTTCATAAACTGCTCCAAAGCTTTGCCTACTAATTCCTCATCTATTTGGTCTGCATTAAATGCTTTTTTGAAGTGTTCTTTATACATCTCATTGCTGTTCAACTTCACCAATAAGTTGCCAATAGTTTCGTCCATTTCTAACGGATCTTGTATAGGCATAATAGCCTGATGTCTTAAAATATCTGCACGTCCATCCCAAAAGAAACCATCTAAATGCCATTGCAAATTAAAAATAGGCATAGCATTTCGTTTGCCTTTTAGCCCTTTTATTCCGGTGCTAAACTGCTCGCCATTATCAGTAAATGCCAATGCTTGATTGTGGCACGATGAACAGCTTTGTGTGCTGTCGGCACTTAAAACTGGGTCGTAAAACAACATTCTACCTAAATAAACCCCTTCCACAGTAGGCATATTATCTGCAGGAAAATTGGCAGGCGGCAAGGTGTTTGGTATTTCTAAATTATACGGTGTGGTGCTAAAGGGAGTATTTGGCAACTCGTTTATCACGTCCTTACACGCTATTATTAAAACAGCGATACCTATTAATAATATGAACTTTTTGCTCAGTCTCATTCCACTGCTGTGGTAATTGCATCAAGGTTAAAAATATCAGCCATATTGCTCGTTAATTTTACTGTAACAGGATCTGTGGTAGTATGGGTACTTCTTCCATCGCTTGTTAAACTAAACATATCAGGATTCTTAAATGCTTCAGCCAAATTATACGTAAGGTTGGCATCTAATGCCGCCATCCCTTTGGTGAAAGTTACTGGAAACTCGAAATCAATTTTATTATTACTTCCTGCAAGATGAAAAATAAAATTATCAGTAGTTCCGACGACATCTCCTTCTATAGCTGTAAACACATATCCTCCTTGCCAGCTCCAATATAGCGAGTTATTAATTGGGCTTAATGGGTGTGTTGCAGGATATTGATTAGGATTGCCATGATTGATAATAGAATCTAAACCTATTGAAAAACCAAAGGCTTTGTATTCGCCCATTGGAATATTAAGTAATGTAAAGTTGCTTGGATCGCTTTTAGGGTTTAAAAGGGCATACTGATCAGCTAAATTAACGCGAGTATCATCGGCTTTTATCAAGTAGAAATCTGCTAGCAGATATGCCAAACGTTTAAAGAAAACCTTTTCGCCACTTGCAAGAGAATATTCTTTAGTTAAAAACGCAAGCGGCTCATTATCAAAAGCATGATCAATATTAACCGCCATTTCCTGTACTTCAACTGCTTCAGGAGTTACAGGTTCGGTGTCTTTACATCCTACAAAAGCAAGAGCAAGGAAAACTAAAATCATATATACCTTTTTCATTTTTGTCTATGTTGTAAAATAATACATTACCAATGCCATTATTAGCATTAATCCGTCTTCAATTATAGTTACATAACTCATAGGCAGATTAAAACCCGTACCGAGGCAGGCACATTTTATCTCCGTTTTGTTTAGTACTGAACGAATAACTCCTATAAGGCTAACAAACATAACTATCGCCGTTACAAGGTGTGTTATAGGATTGTCAGAATACATTATATACGCAATACCCAATGCCAACTCAATAAATGGATAAACATACCCATAACCTTTCCATTTGGCGGCAATTACATCATACATAGCGTATGCATTTGCAAATCCTTTTATGTCCAATAATTTAAAGAACGAAAACACTAAAAAGAAACCTGCCATAAAGTTAGGCATCCACGTATCCATAATAAACATACCGCTGCTAAACTCTACTAAAAGTGTTGTACCCAGTAAATAGGCTACAACTAAAAGTAACGGTTTGTAACTGCGATTACTTTTGGCAGACGCAGAAGTGGTTTTAAATGTTGCATCTACCACCGAATAATTTCCTGCACCTGCGACAAGGGTATTTACCATATCTTGGTGCGGCAAAACCTCACCAGAAATTTCTGTTTTACCCGTTTCTTTGTCAATACTTACCTGTTTTATGGCCGAACTGCCATAAAGTGCCTTTTCTATAGCACTTACACAACCCATACAGGTTATGCCATCTATTTTAAATTCTCTTGTTTCCATTTTTTATTCTTTTGTTGAACTAAATCTCCATCTAAATCCGCCGTAGGTCATTCTACCAAAAACGGGGCCCCAAACTAAACCGGCATCAAACTTACTATCAAAAGGGTTATTTGCTTCTTGTATTGGGTTTTCTTGTTTGTAATTTAACGCATTCTCTACTCCTACATACACCTCGAAACTCTTTTTAAGTGTTTTACTTACTTGCCCATTCCAAAGTATAAAATTGGGTGAATAAGAAGATTGATAAACAGGTTCCGTACTAGGTTCATTAAGCAGAGTTACACCTGCAATTCGCTGTGGGCCATACCACGTTGCAGTGCTGCTAAACTGCCAGTTATTTCTGGTTCGTTGGGTTACGTTTATAAACGCTCTATCTTTAGACACAAAAGGCTTAGCTAACGTTGCAAAATCGTATTTAGTTTGTACATCGAACCTTCTATACGCCAATCTAATCTCTGTTCTACGAGCCGGACTTAGGTCCAATTGTGCTTGAAAACTATTTGCTCTTGTTCCGTTTTGCATATTGTAAAACTTAGCGTAGCCTGCCGTTTCTCTGTCTACCACTACTTCTTGTAAAAAAGTGGTATTAAAATAATCTAAACCAATGGTAGCGGGCATGTAGGTTAATCTAAATTCATGCTCGAAACTAAGCCCAGAGTTAATAGCTACTTCTTGTTCTAAACCATAAGGCAGACTTAAATCGGTAGGTATAAAAACCAATTCTCTTCCACTTGGAAAAATCTGCTGGTTTTGTGCCAACGGATTACTTGTTCTTCGGCCAGTACCTGCCGAAACGCGAATAGCCGTTTTATCTTTATTAAATCTGTACTTGCCGTGTATTCTTGGTGTAACCGATAAGCCATAAATTAAATTATAGTCCGTGCGTATTCCTCCCACCAAACTAAAGGTTTCTTTTGGCTTGTAGGTATATTCGAAAAAAGCACCCGGTACCGTTTCTATTCGCTTAAAATAGGCCTCTTGAAAACGTTCTTCTACATTGTCACTTTGCATAGAAAGCCCAGTTTGAAACTGATGAAAGGTATTGCCAATAATAGACTGGTACAATAAATTGACATAAATAGCTGACGACTTTGTATCATATACTTTACTGTTTAACAAATTGCCATAGCTTCCTGTAAAAACTGTATTGTTATAAGAAATTTGTGACCCAAAACTTTTATACGGTTTATCAGCAAAAACTTTTCCTACTTTAGATATTACATCAAATTGGCGTGTGTTAAGATCTACTCCATAACCTTTGGTTTGACCTGTTTGGTAAAGCGTTTGACCTGCTTGTTTAAGATCTTTATTATAACTCACGGTAGCAATTCCTTCTATTCCATTATTGGTAGAAAACTGCCATCTGTTCATAGCCTGGAATTGTTGCCCAGTTGGGTTATCCAAAAAACCATCATTATTTCTATCGTTTTGCATAGTATTAAAAGCTGCTCTCGCGAAAACAGAAGTAGCTACGTATTTATTTACGTCTTTTCTATACATAAAATCCGTTTCAGCTCTTCCTCCCTCGGATACAAATTGATCGAGTAAAAAATTGTCTT
>Ga0102814_10003405_pt1 | contig 10376 bp, 9 predicted proteins | sample ColrivemetaGS741_FD_79112 | JGI IMG/M metagenome (GOLD analysis project Ga0102814, IMG submission 79112) | Estuarine microbial communities from the Columbia River estuary - Flood tide ETM metaG S.741 | ecosystem: Environmental > Aquatic > Marine > Intertidal zone > Estuary | place: USA: Columbia... | reverse complement strand
GCGAGATGTTCGGCGTCGATATTCATCCTGCCGCGAAAATCGGCAAAGGCATTATGATCGACCACGCGCATTCAATCGTGATTGGTGAAACGGCAGTTGTTGGCGACAATGTTTCAATGCTGCATTCGGTCACGCTGGGCGGTACCGGCAAAGAAGACGACGACCGTCACCCGAAGATCGGGGATGGCGTGTTGATTGGTGCTGGTGCGCATGTTCTGGGAAATATCAAAATCGGGCATTGCAGCCGGATCGCTGCTGGCTCGGTTGTGCTGCAAGAAGTGCCACCGATGAAAACCGTGGCCGGCGTGCCCGCCAAAATCGTAGGCGAGGCTGGATGTTCGCAGCCATCAATTTCGATGGATCAAATCCTGAACGCAGTCATGTAGAACGCAAAACGCCGGCTCCCTTTTATGGGAACCGGCGCTGCAAAGAAATGGCCGCCCGACGTTTTCGTCGCGCGGCCTTATTTTTTAGGCAAGCATTGTCATTGGATTCTCAAGGTTATCCTTGATCGCGTTCAGCAAGTTCGCGCCCAATGCCCCGTCAATCACACGGTGATCGACAGACAATGTGGTCGACATCACGATACCGACGGTCAATTCACCATCCGCACCTACGATTGGCTTTTTCACACCTGCACCAACGGCCAGAATGGCCGAATGTGGCGGGTTGATGATCGCATCAAAGTTATCAATGCCGAACATTCCAAGGTTGGAAATCGCAAAACTGCCACCTTGGTATTCATGCGGTGCCAGCTTGCGATCACGGGCGCGGGTCGCAAGGTCCTTCATTTCTGCAGACAGGGCTGACAGCGACTTCATTTCTGAATCGCGCAACACTGGCGTAAACAATCCACCTTCAATGGCGACAGCAACTGCAACATCTGATTTCTCGAACTTCAGCGTGCGATCACCGGCCCAAACAGCGTTGGCTTCCGGGACCTGCTGAAGTGCAAGCGCGCAAGCCTTGATGATAAAGTCGTTGACCGACAGCTTAACGCCGCGCGGCTCTAGCTGTTTGTTCAACTGGCTACGGAACTTCATCAAAGCATCCAACTGGATATCGCGACGCAGATAGAAATGCGGTACCGATTGCTTGGCTTCGGTCAGGCGGGCAGCAATTGTCTTGCGCATCCCGTCCAGCTTGACCTCTTCGAACGGACGGTCTGCATATGTCTTAAGAACAACATCTGTCGACGGTCCAGCTGCCATAGACGCAGCAGCAGCAGCAGGAGCGGCGGCTTGCGCAGCAGGTGCAGCCGCTTTTGGCGCTGCAGTTGCATTTTCGACATCAGCTTTGACGATCCGGCCATGCGGGCCAGAACCTGCAATCGCTGCAAGATCAAGGCCTTTGTCGGCCGCAATACGGCGGGCAAGGGGCGTTGCAAAGACGCGCGTGCCGTCCTTTACGGGGGCTGCAGGCGCAGAGGCAGCAGCGGGTGCTGCAGCCGGTGCTTCTGCCGCAGCAGCAGGTGCCGCCTTTGGCGAAGGTGCAGCCGAAGCCGCCCCGACATCATCAGCGCTTTCGCCGTCTTCAAGCAGAATGGCGATCGCGGTGTTCACTTTCACGCCTTCGGTGCCTTCTGCAATCAGGATCTTGCCGATAACACCTTCGTCGACGGCTTCGAATTCCATCGTGGCTTTGTCGGTCTCGATCTCTGCCATGATATCGCCAGAGGACACTGTGTCGCCCTCTTTGACGTGCCACTTGGCAAGCGTGCCTTCCTCCATGGTGGGGGACAGGGCGGGCATCAGGATTTCTGTTGGCATTGCTCTGTCTCCTTAACGGTAGGTTACTTTTTTGCAGGCATCGACGACTTCGTCGACGGTCAGCAAAGCATGTTTCTCGAGGTTCGCAGCATAAGGCATTGGCACATCTTTACCGGTCAATGTGATGACAGGGGCATCAAGATAATCAAACGCCTCTTGCATGATCACACCGCTGATGTAGCCGCCGACGCTGCCTTGCGGCCAACCTTCTTCGACAGTCACACAACGGTTTGTCTTGCGGACTGATGCAAGGATCGTTGCGGTATCCATCGGACGGATCGAGCGTAGGTTGATCACTTCGGCTTTGATGCCGTCTTCTGCCAGCTTTTCAGCGGCGGCCAACGCATAGGTCATACCGATACCGAAACTGGCAATGGTCACATCATCACCGCTGCGTTCAATCTTTGCCTTGCCAAACGGAATAGTGAAGTCATCCATGACAGGCACATCAAACGATTTGCCGTACATGATTTCATTCTCAAGGAAGACCACAGGGTTGGGATCACGGATCGCTGTTTTCAGCAGACCCTTTGCGTCAGCAGCCGAATACGGCATGACAACTTTCAAACCAGGCACCTGCATATACCAAGCTGCATAACATTGGGAATGCTGCGCGCCCACACGGGCTGCGGCACCGTTGGCACCGCGGAACACCATCGGCGCACCCATCTGACCACCCGACATATAAAGCGTCTTGGCAGCAGAGTTAATAATATGGTCAATAGCTTGCATGGCAAAGTTAAACGTCATGAATTCGACAATCGGACGCAAACCACCAAAGGCAGCACCCGTTGCGATCCCAGCAAAACCATGCTCGGTAATCGGTGTATCGATAACGCGCTTGGCACCGAATTCATCCAGTAAACCTTGGGAAATCTTATAAGCACCTTGGTACTCTGCGACTTCCTCGCCCATCAGGAATACGTTTTCGTCGTTGCGCATTTCCTCGGCCATCGCGTCACGCAGCGCTTCACGCACTGTGGTCGGCTTGGTCTCGACGTCAGCAGGCCAATCGGGCGTTGCATCAACTTCGGGTGCAGCAGGTGCGGTCGATACAGCAGGTGCAGCCAACGGGGCAGGTGCCTCGGCAGCGGGTGCTTCGGCGGCTGGTGCGCTGCTAGCTGCAGGCACATCTTCGCCTTCTTCAACCAAGATCGCGATGGCGGTGTTCACTTTCACGCCTTCGGTGCCTTCAGCGATCAAGATCTTGCCGATGATACCTTCATCAACGGCTTCGAACTCCATCGTGGCTTTGTCGGTTTCAATCTCGGCCATGATGTCACCGGACGAAACTTTGTCGCCCTCTTTGACAAGCCATTTGGCCAATGTGCCTTCTTCCATAGTGGGCGAGAGGGCGGGCATAAGAATTTCAGTTGCCATTCCTTAAGCCTCCTGCGGAATTTCAGTTGCGTAGATATCTGTCCAAAGCTCGTCGAGCGCAGGTTCCGGGCTTTCCTTCGAAAACTCTGCGGCTTCGTTCACAATGGATTTTATCTCTTTGTCGATGGCCTTGAGGTCATCATCAGATGCGTGCTTGCCAGTCAGCAACATATCGCGGATCTGTTCAATCGGGTCACGCTCGTCGCGCATTTTCTGCACTTCGTCGCGGGTCCGGTACTTGGCGGGGTCAGACATCGAATGGCCGCGGTAGCGATATGTCTTCACTTCAAGAATATAGGGACCTTTGCCAGAGCGGCAGTATGCAACCGCACGTTCGCCGGCTTCTTTGACGGCCAGAACCGACATGCCGTCGACTTCTTCGCCTTTGATGCCGTAGGCCGCACCGCGTTCCCAAAGCGAAGGTGACTTGGTCGAGCGGACAACAGATGTACCCATCGCGTAGCCATTGTTTTCAATCACGAAAATGACCGGCAAATCCCACAGCTGCGCCATGTTGTAAGTCTCGTAGACCTGACCTTGGTTTGCTGCGCCGTCGCCAAAGTAGGCGAAAGTCACGCGGTCGTTGCCCTTGTACTTGTCAGAGAATGCAAGACCCGCACCCAATGGTACCTGAGCGGCAACAATACCGTGTCCACCGTAGAAATGTTTCTCTTTCGAGAACATGTGCATAGAGCCGCCTTTACCCTTGGAAAAACCGCCTTCGCGGCCAGTCAGCTCTGCCATGATGCCCTTGGGGTCCATGCCGCAAGCCAACATATGACCGTGGTCGCGGTAGGATGTGACGCGCTTGTCGCCTTCGCCTGCGGCGGCTTCTAGGCCGACAACAACAGCTTCCTGTCCGATATAAAGGTGGCAGAAACCGCCAATAAGGCCCATGCCATATAGCTGGCCTGCCTTTTCTTCAAATCGCCGGATCAACAGCATTTCACGGTAATGTCCAAGCAGTTCTTCTGCAGAGACGTTCGATTTCGCGGCGGCCTTCTTTGGCGGCATGTGCAATCCTCCGGCGGTTTGGTCAGGTAGTTTAGTATTAAACTATCGATAAACCATGCCTCACGAAATTGCGAGTGTCAAAGTGACCTACCGTCAATCACTTCGGGAATAGCTGCATTGCATTCAGCGACTGTCAAAATCTTGGATTAGCGGATGACGATTTCATCGGCGCGGATCATGCCCAGCACGTCGCGTGCCTGCTGATCAAGCAAATCCAGATCAAGGTAATTGTCCGAAAGGCGTGTGGTCAAATTTTCCATACGCAGAACGTCCGCCTGTAGACTTGCAAGTTCTGCAGCAAGGGCTTGTCCTTCGGCTTTGACTTCGATCCGCTTGAACAGCCCATAGTCACCCTGCACGGCAGCAAAGGTGAAATACAGCCCCAGCATGATCATGCCGAGAAAGTAAAAAAGGGCACCCAGTTGTGGGCGATTGCGTCGGATCATGTCGTGGCCTCATGCGTCGCCTCTGCTGGGCAACTGAAGGATAGAATCGCATGAATGGACGAAAAAGGGAATCCCTTAAGTTCGTAAAAACAGGCAAAAACCTATGTTATTTGAATACTTCGTGCCCGAAATCGTGCGGATCACAGCAACTGGTCCGGAAAACAACATCGCCTGCGCCTAATTGAATAGGTGCAGGCGATGTCGTTGGGTCTGCGGTGACCTTGAATTCGTCGCAGCGTTTCTGTCAGGGGCGGTGCTATGCAGTTCCTGTTTGAACAGATTGTGCCGGGCGCGGTGTGCGTGGATTGACCTTTACAACCGGCTTGACGGGAAACACGATATTCACGTTGTGCAGCACATCACACAGCTCGCGATGCGCGGCCTCGATATCATCCAGGCTGCCGCGGATGAGGGTGATTGGCATGAGTTTGCCTCTGATCCGTGCGCACAGTGCCGCCTCTTTTGATGCCATGCCCGGGCGGCGAATAAAGATGCCCTGAACGTCGGTTTTGGAATAGTAGGTGACAACCCGTGCATGACCACGCGAGTTCAGTTTGCACACCCAGAACTGTTTTTTGGATTTGTCGAAACCCGCCTGCGGAATGAAGCCGCGGGTTGCGAACAGATAAAGTGTCATCGCAATGCCGACCATCGCTATCGACAGGCTTACGCCGGAATAGTTTCTGAGCAATGCAATTTCGGGAATGATGAACAGCATGAATGACCCAATGAACACAATAGCGACGATGACGCAGAGTGAGGTTTCAATGATCAGGCGTGCAGCTTCGTGTTTGCTGCGCTCTTCCAAGATGAATTTTCCTTCAACCTCAAGCATATCGAGTGTGTCACGACTTTGCTTTGCGGGGCGTTGAAATTTTGAGGTTGAAGTCATCGGCTCTCTCCAAAAATCTGCTGTGCTTTCTGACTAGGAACCGTTGGTGTCCTTGTTTTGGCGGCATTAGGTACAACCCAAGGTTAAATTATGGCCAAAATGACATAATTGGTCGTGAATATTTTTACGAAAAATTCATCATATAAACAAAGCATCAACGCGCCTTATGCGCAATTTGAACTAAGTCGTTAAAAAGGCAACAAAGATTACTTGGCTTCAAGAAAATGGTACGCGTCAACAACCGTAGCGTTCAATCCGTCGATGAATCCGGCTGCGCTTACGTCAACAAGTCCAATCGCCTGAGGCGCGTTTTCGTTGTCCGTGTCCGTAACAGGGTTCAAGACAACAAACGCTGTCGGCTTTTCTAACAGCTCTCGATAGCTCGCGCCTTTACCATGTTTGAGAACATTGATCGCAAGGTAGTACTGATGAAACCTGTCGGCCAGATCAGTCTGACCAGCCTCAAGAAGCAGGGTCCGCAATTTACGAGAGAAGGGCCCACGGCGAAAGTGATGCTGCATTCGCGCTTCAAAAAGCGAAAAAAGATCTACCGCCGCCAATTCCAATGCGACCGTAGCCGCGCGCAAGTCTTCAACCTGTGCGTCAGTCACATGGTTCGGGTCCAGACCTTGCTGAACTTCTGCTATGCGATCCTCAGATACTTTCGCAGTCGCCCGCGACGCCGCAACCAGTTCAAGCACGGTTTTTGCAGATGCCATGTTTCATTCTCCTTAAGCTACGACATCCCATAAGCTATCCGGCAAAGAATGAAAGCGTTGACGGTTGATATCGCATTCAGCCTGAGCACGGTTGCTCGACACCGATTTCCAAATCCACGCGAAGGCAAGCCGAAGACACACCTTATCGACACATCGCCCGATAGGGGGCGTAGCTATTAGGCGAGCCACACAATCTGATGGGCGGCAAGCGTGACACCCGCGCGGACGTGATGGCTGTCGCCAGTAATCAGATCGGTCAAGCGCGGCGCGGTTTGCAGGAACTGGTCCGACGCAACGACCTGTGCATCGTCGGCGAAATTGGCAAGAACATAGACATCTTGCCCATGACCGCTGCGCACATATCCCAAGACATGGGGATTTTCCGTCGCAAAGCGTGTGATTGCGTTTCCTGCCAGTGCGGGCGTTGCACGGCGGGTTTCGATCAATCGCGTTATACCCGCGAATATTTGACCAGCCGTTGTCGTCGGATCAGTCCGTTGATCATAAAGCGCGTCAGGGCGCATCGGTCGTCCGACCCAGCGTTGATCTTTCGCACGGCCTGCGTGGTCCTTGTAGGAATGATCGTTCAGTTGGCCGACCTCGTCGCCCAGTGAAATCAACGGGATTCCACCTGCGGAGAACGCGATGCCATAAAGCAAAAGCATTCGGTCAATACCGCCTTTGTCACCCGCTTCAACGCCCGTCAGGGATGCCGTTGTTCCACAGACCCTGCAATCGCCGGTTTTGGGATTGTATTGAAACGGAACACCACGGGCAAAGCTTCCGTCAAAGTTGTTTGTGTAAAAGGTGTTCAGAAACAGCCGATGATCAAAACCCAGAATATCAAGTTCTGCAGCGTCCTCGTCGGCAAAGGTCCAGCCAATATCATCATGGCTGCGCACGTAATTGACCCAGGCGCAGTTGGGGTCGATCGGTTGCCGCCGCGCGATCGCTTGGTCGATCAATGCAACCTTGCGCGTTGCCAACGCTTCCCAGCTAAGGGCCATCAGCAATGGATTGTAGGAAATCGGACATTCCTCCGGATCGATGTAGGAAACGACCTCGTCGGGGTGCACGATGGCTTCGGATTTGAAAAGCAATGAGGGCGCTGCCATGCGACACACAGCGTTGAACGCGCGCAGCAACAGATGCGCCTCGGGTTGGCTTTCGCAGGTTGTCCCAAGCCGTTTCCAGATAAAAGCGACGGCATCCATGCGGATCAGATCAACGCCCTGATTGGCCAGCGCCAGCATTTCGCCAGCCATAGCACAAAAGACTGCCGGATTGGCGTAATTGAGGTCCCATTGGAATGAATGGAACGTCGACCAAATCCAGCGGCCGTCGTCCATCTGGATGAAAGCACCGGGGTGGTCATCGGGGAACACCTCTCGGACGGTGCGCTCAAAGGCATCCGGCATGCGCCTGTCTTCGAATATCCAATAGTAGTCCGAAAACTCTGGATCACCTTCGGCGGCTTTCTTTGCCCATTCATGTTCATCGGATGTGTGATTGAATACGAAATCCACAACCAACGATATTCCGGATGCGCGAAGGTCCGTGGCCAGCGCCCGTAGATCCGCCATTGTGCCAAGGTCGGCGCGTACTTCGCGGTAGCTGGAAACTGCGTACCCCCCGTCAGAGTTTTCTTTGGGGCAGTCGAAGAGCGGCATCAGGTGCAAGTAGGTAATGCCAAGGTCTTTGAAATAGGGAACATGGTTCCTGAGGCCGGCTAGGTCGCCTGCATAACGATCAACATAGCAAAAAGCACCCAGCATCTGGTTGGACTGGAACCAGTCCGGTTGTGCTTCGCGTGCTGCATCCAAAGCCTTCAGGTCATCTGGTCGGTCCCGCCAAGACGAAAGCGCGACGACAATCAACTTTGCAAGATGATCCAAGCAACTTTCATGGTCTCCATAAAGCGTTGCGAACAGCTCGAATAGTCTTGGAAACTGCGCATCAAATCGCGGCTGAAAGGCGTGTCCTTCAGGATCGTTCAAAGGCAGGTCTGCCTCATGTAAGGCTGCAAGAACAAAGCCCTTGGCGGCCTTGAGTTGTTGTGTCGATGAGAGCATTTGGCGCACCTTTCGTTCCATGGTAATATGAAAGAAACCGGCTGCGAAAGAAACGGTGATCAACGGCAATGGTGAATAAATGTGTGGACGGACATAAGATGCGTAGACTTGCAATCGTGGTCAGCGCGAAACCAGCAACATCGGTGCGTTGCCAACAAGAGCGGCAGTGCAAGGCGCGAATAACCGCGTCTATCTTCCTTACCGCATTGGGGTTTCTTACCGTGGGATGTACGCAACCATTGGATGGCACCGCGGTCAGCGATCCTGAACTTCCGTTTGTGCGCGGTTACCGCTCTGACGCAGATGCATGCAAACTGACCGGAGAAAGCAGCTTTACCATCGATTTTCTCGACGACAGTGCTGATCTTGTAAGCTGTCCGTCGGGCAGCAGTGCTGTCACATCATTGATCGCAGAGGCGGGCGCAGTTTTCGTCGCAGAAAAGAACGGATTTACGCTGTTTTCGGTGCCGCGCCGCTAGGTTAAAAGGTACAGCGCCCGCCGTTGTGATCCAATTTATGCCTTGCCGCGATAGATATCGACGAGTTTTCCCAACATCGCCAGTGCATCATCCCGATCCCGCTGGAACGAATTGCGCCCAATGATCGACCCGTTGCCGCCGCCATCACGGATCGCACGCGCGTCGTCATAAACTGCGTCAGCCCCCTTGGCCGCACCGCCAGAGAACACTGTGATCCGTCGCCCACCCAGGGCGCTGTCCACACAGTGACGTACACGGGCCGCTTGGGTCGCGATGTCGATCTTTTTGTCCTGATAGACTTTCTTGGCTTCAGGCAGGCTCAGGTGGTCAGTGCTTAGTTTGATCTTGATGATATGGGCGCCCAACAATGCAGCGATTTGTGCGGCATAGGCTGCGATATCAATCGCCGTTTCGCCGTCTTTGTCCAAAGCCTCACCACGTGGGTAAGACCAGATCACTGTTGCGATGCCTTTGGCTGCTGCCTCTTTGCGCATCTCTGCGATGTCGCTGAACATGTTCAACGCAGCTGATGAACCGGGATAGATCGTAAAGCCGATCGCCGAACACCCAAGACGCAGCGCATCATCAACCGATGCTGTGATCGCTTGGGTCTTTGGTGCCGCGTCAGGGATCAATGAATTGGCCGAGTTCACCTTGAGGATCGTCGGGATCTGACCTGCAAAGGTGTCAGCACCTGCTTCGATCATACCCAAAGGGGCAGCAAAGGCATTCAGACCTGCATCAATGGCAAGCTGGAAGTGATAGTGCGGATCATAGGCCGCCGGATTTGGCGCGAACGACCGTGCGGGACCATGTTCGAACCCTTGGTCGACGGGCAGAATGATCATCTTTCCAGTGCCGCCCAGTTTTCCGTTCATCAGCATACGGGCCAGATTGCCTTTCACGCCGGGGGTCTCGCCTTCGTAATGGCTCAGGATTTTTTGAACGGTTCTGGTGGTTTTCATCGGATTGCCCTTTGTATGAAAGCACTGTTTTCAAACCGATAGGGTGCGCAACACCGCGTTGCAAATGTGTTAGCGCAACCGGACGCGATGTTATCGCAAACACCGACGTTCAAAGCTTCTTCTGTTCAAAAATACTTCGGGGGGCCGCCACAGGCGGTGGGGGCAGCGCCCCCGCAAACCTATCCTTCTAGTGCTGCCACACCTGGCAACGTCTTGCCTTCCATCCACTCTAAAAACGCGCCACCCGCGGTCGAGATATAGGTGAAATCATCTGCAGCACCGGCTTGGTTCAGAGCCGCAACGGTGTCACCGCCACCGGCGACGGAAATCAGTTTGCCAGCCTTTGACAATGCTGCCGCCTTGGCAGCGGCAGCATTGGTTGCTGCGTCAAAGGGTTCAATTTCGAACGCACCAAGTGGACCATTCCAGACAAGCGTTTTTGCTTTTTCCAGCACTTCGCTAATGTAGGCAACCGTCGCGGGACCTGCATCCAAGATCATCGCATCCGCGGGGCAGGCGTCGGGGGCCAGAACTTCGCTTGCGGCGCCCGCTTTGAATTCACGGGCCACAACGATGTCACGGGGCAAGATTATTTCGCAACCCGCATCCTTGGCTTTGCCCAGAATTTCTCGCGCGGTTC
>Ga0102814_10003401_pt1 | contig 10382 bp, 6 predicted proteins | sample ColrivemetaGS741_FD_79112 | JGI IMG/M metagenome (GOLD analysis project Ga0102814, IMG submission 79112) | Estuarine microbial communities from the Columbia River estuary - Flood tide ETM metaG S.741 | ecosystem: Environmental > Aquatic > Marine > Intertidal zone > Estuary | place: USA: Columbia... | reverse complement strand
GTTGATGGGGGTGGCGATGGTACGACGTTGGGTACATACCAATACCGTGAAAGGTCTGTACGTGATGGAAGTGAAGATTTGTTGAAATTTAGGATCAAACACCCTGAATATCAACACGTACCCGCACACTACCTGTCGTATAGGTCCAATCAACGTAAAATCACACTTTCTACAACCAAGGTCATTTTTTCGTTGAATAATAAGACTGCACTAATTACATCTATAGGAAACGGTAGATCATCCGATTACTTGCACGGGTTCACAACACAGTGTGAGAGAGACAATGCAATTTGGATGGCACACCACACACGTTCCGCCCATGATTTTAACCGACGCATAGAAACGTTCTGGAAACACATTGACAACAGAAAACAGCGTTTCACGGGATCCAAATCATTCCTTAAAAATTACAAAATGGACAGGGATAGAAATGAAGAATTCGACGACAGTGTTAATGGTATGTTCTTATATAAGTAGATTTTTTTTACATAACATACGTAACAATGTGGAAGATCAGACAGACACACATGCCGCCATCGGAGCAATGGGGATTCATCGACATGATTAAAGAGACTAAACCAATATCAAGCCAAGGTGCCAATTCGTTGATGGAATACGCATTCGACAGCAAAGGTAAAAAACTTCCCATTATTTGTAAAACGGTTCCTTTGTACGTCAACGTTGATAAACTAGTGACGTCCCAGAATTTGGCCTCGTCATTTGGTATAGCACCTCGTATCTACGAAGTTCATGAAAACAACACACACTATAGAATTATAATGGAGTTTGTAAACGCAAAGACGTTAAGTTCTATTGTCAATGAGTATGGATTTAAAATAATAACAAAAGAGATAAAGATGGAGCTATATGTAAAGATCACTACGTTGTATCACCTAAAGATAGAACACCATGATTTACATTCTGACAACATTCTACTCGAAAAGATACATGGGACGGATAAATATAAAGTAGTGATAATTGATTTTGACGATGTGGGATTTCCTGTGGTGGTAAACGAAAAAAATAAGGTAAAAGAAATTGAGATAAAACATAGGACCATGGGAATGAAGTTTATGGTAATAGACGATAGGACGTTGGAAACGTATCGTATGGAAATGAAAGAACGTTTCGAGAACATGCCAAGGACTGGGAACGCTATGATCGATAAAAGTTACGATAGAATGGCGTTAGCATCTAGTTATTTTTAAGTAACGACAAATCAACAAAAATTCCTTTTGTAGACCAAAAACCAAATGGCACCGACACATTCACTACTACATTGTAAAATCAACGATGCGTTCGTTTACATCGTGAACGTCACTGGCTTTATTAAACATGTCGTTGTACGGATAGGCGAACGTAGTTTCTGCATGAGCGTCAACGCCAGTGCAAATGTCGCTACCGTTGATTGTGTGACAGAACGCGAGGCACTGGTGTCGCTGCACAACATCCTTTTATTTAATGACGTTGACACTTTGTATTTCGTTAACAAGTCAAGTGACGAAGCAGTCTGTGAAATGAACGAATTGTACAAAACTCATGGTATGGCAACTTGGGTTTGGGGTCTCAGTCACCCCGGGTCCCTATTGTTTCAATGTAGAGGCATCGTCGTTGCCGACGACGACCTTGAATGGTTCTCAACGCAATGTCATCACTATGAACGACCAACTTGGTTACGATACGAACGTGACATCGAATTCACTATACACAATAGAGACATAATCTATGATGTAATGTCTCTAATAGAATTAGTACAATGTTACGTAACATTTACTCCATTAACATATAATGAAGATAGAAGTTTTTAGTAAATAATCAAATGAATATTTCAACAGTTTATATAATAATTTCTTCTATAGCGATAATTATATCCATCGTTAGGATCAACCAATTGGAAACGTTGGTTGGTGCTAGTGTGGATCGTAAAATACCCACCATCACGTCGCCGCTTTCTTATTATGCGACGTGCGTGTGGGTGAACGGTGATGAATCCATGATTCATGAATTCGTTGCTGCTCATTTGTCACGCGGGTTTCTAGACTACCGGTTCTATGTCGATGACCCAAACACTACATTTATTCATCACATCGAATCGAATTACACGAATTTAGGATTACCTATCAAGTTTATAAAAAAGAATGATAAGCAGGGTGACATCTGGGAGTGTATAACAGAAAATATATTTGAACCCACCACCAGCTCCGTGTTGGTAACGGAGGTAGACGCAATTCTTTTTCCGTTGTACGACAAGTACCAGCGATTATCTTCAATGAACGATCATATCTGTACTACTTTTGATGAATTTTCATTTGTAGACTCTGGTGACAACGACACACGTTACCCGTTGTCAAAAGTTTCTACACATAGGCGACGAGTAATGAGTAACCGTTCAGGTTCGGTGTTATTCAAGCTTGGCGACACGGTGGATGAGCGGATTACGTTTCTTAAATCATTTAAACGAAAAATAGAGTGCATCCAGTCTACAACGTATGGGTCTGCGAAATACACCAACGACAGCGTTACCGGTAAAAAACACTTTGTCAGAGACAATCGACCGTTTGACATGAAAGAATTATATCATGTCAATAATTTCAATTATTAAAATCGTCACAAATCTCAACCCCACGGAATACCCTAGCTACAGGCCATCGTAATAATTGCCATTGCGTTCTCCCATGGTCAATGATTATAAGATGTGAATTCGTTGGTTGATACCATACAATTTTGACACCGTACCAATCTGATCTAATCATTTCGTTGCTCCAAATACCCGTTGTGGAAAAGAATTTATCACATCGCTTAGTGACACGCCGATTCATGTTTGTTAAACCCTCCATCCATACTATATTGTCAATACCGTACATTACGTGGCCTATTGTGTTAATTTGATTTCCATTCTCTATTCTCGTCCGAATATAGTCGTGGTATGTTTGGAACGACGACATGTGGATTACATCATCCTCATGCCATGTGAATGTAACATCTCTATTAATATTTATTTTTTCAAAGTACTTTTTAAAAAGCCCCATCCTCATATAAGTTCCATGAGATGCCATGTGGTAGTCCCGTGGTACTTCTGGGTGAATCGTGTCTAATTTAGCTGCAAATGCCTTTTTCCTGACATACCAATCCCAGTCTTGTGACGGCCATTCTTCGCGCAGCACGTCAAACCACAATGATCTACTCAGCCACCAACCCAACCCTGGGAAAAACGTTGTTCTCAATATCATATTCTTGTCATTGGAATTCCATTCAAATCCAATGTCGTTCCACAGACTAGTAGTCAATAACGTTGGGTCGTTCTCAACGACAGGTGCCGTTAATTCGAAATACTCTAAAAAATCTGGAGATACCTCCAAGTCCTCCTCTATTATGACCATACCTTTGTGACATTGTGGAAAAGACCAGAATACCTTATCGAACGTCCATTTAAAGTGTGCTGGTAACCTAAGTTCAGCCTTGAGATTATCTTGCTTATCATTTCGTATTAGTTGTAGTTCCGGGAATTCTTCTCTGATCGTTTCCCCAACTTGTTCATTGTTTCCATTTTGTGATATGATAACAAATCCACGTTCATCGACACCCCTAGCACTAAGAATTGAATAAAGTGATTTGCGTAACAATTTGTCCCGATTGTTGCATATTACCACAATACACGTTTCAGTAGAACAAGTTTCAACGACAAACAATAACAATAAAAATAATAGTGTAAAAATCATTTATTCAATAGTTATACTAAACTAAAACAATGTTATATAGTTGAGTTAATCATTGATTTTCAAAATCTACATATTCACCGTTCCATAATTCGCAATAGTTATGATAATAGTAGTCATGCTCTTGATTAGGACAAATTTCGTCCATGTTGTAATCCTCGCCGTATATCGTTTTAAACAACGATTTCATCAAATCATGTACAAACCTCCCAACTTCATGTTCAATATCCTCTTTTCTGTCGTCTTGTACAACATTGTCGCCAATTTTCACGTGTTTAGGGTCTGGCGAAATACTCGTGTCGTCGTACAATAGTACTTTGCGCTTCGTTGGTGTAGTGTGGTCTGACATTTTCAATTTGTTGGCGTTTAGTGTTTGGTGAAATGTACCAATATAATATTTCGCGTTTTTTTTAAAAAAACACCGGGGAACGTACCGGGAACACGTGATGAAGAACGTTCCTCGGTTAGGTAATCGTTACTATAATATTTATCTCATGAAATAATGAAAATACAAATCCATAATGTCAACACACCAACTTGAAACACAAATTCTTTTCAATGAATTCTATAAACAATTACTAACCAATCCAGTATTGTTGTACGGAAAACGCTTGCGGATATCTAGTGGATGGGTGTTGGTTTTCGACGACCATAAATCTTCAGCGGGCCGATGTCATTTTTCCAAGATGACTATTTCAATTTCTACTCATTATGTTAACAGTAGTAAAACGACTATTGGTGACATAGCCGATACTTTGTTACATGAACTTGCACACGCGATCGCCGGTCCCGCGGCAGGGCACGGGCCAATTTGGCGGGATGTAGCCAAAGCAATAGGTTGTTCCACTAACGTTTACGCTAAACGATTTATTTTTCATAAAGATTACAAGTATGTAATTAAATGTCCTAAAGGGTGTGTTAGACATAGACATAGACTTTCACTAAAAAAACATCGCCTTTGTCCTATTCATAATGAACAACAAAAAATAATTAAACAAAAATAAACTTAATATTCTATTGAATACTCTATTGAATCTGGAACTATTGCATACAGTTGATAAAAATCCTCTTCTTCATTTGGTGACGTGAAACATACAAAAAAACATACACCACAACATACAATCAAGTATACAATAAGTAACATCAAAGTTACCGGTGTACACCATTCTTCGATAATGACGACGATGAAAATCTTTGTGTCTCCATCAGAAACGTCCGTTGGTGTCGCCGTTGGTGTCGCCGTGGGAGCGTCCGTTGCCGTTGGCGTGTCGGTGGTCGGTGACGACGTAGGTGTACGCGTATTATTAAACGTACCTTCAAGAGCACAATACTCTTCGAGTTTTCCAAACGTCGTCGCAAAAGAACTGACGCCCCATTCTTCAACGTATTCATAAAACGAACACTCTCGTGACATTTCGTTGTATGTAAAGTATTGACACGTGACGTCTTCATCACATTTCCCAGCACATAGCGTCAGGTCAGTGACATTTGTCATTAAAGAATCAATGACCACGGGGTCAGTAGCCTTTGACGGAAACTGTTCGTCTAACGTTTCGTAACTACATAACGTGTCATTAGAAATGTGTATCTGATGACAACGACCACTTTTCAGAAAAAGTGTTTGGTTGGTAGGATTGATAAAATCCAATTCAATCGGTCCTATTGCTGTATAGTAGGTACACTCACTGAGAGACCGTTCGTGCGTTACACCCACACAAAGAGTGCTAACATCGCATGTTCGTAAGCATTCCGTTGGTTCTTCTCGATGTGTCTCGTCTACATAATTCACCACCATACCATCGATCCTTGGTCTAAATGCTGGCAATGGAGCATAGTCACATGTGTTATCTGCGGCTTGTATCTGAGGCAGAGATGGTGGTGCCGTTGGTGCGTTGGTCGGTGTGTCGGTCGGCATGGCGGTCGGTGTGGCGGTCGGTACCGCGATAGTCGGTGCAGTGGTGACAATGACGACGCCACATTCCGTATCGTTCTTGTAATAGGTGGCGTCAGGTCCAGACGTTAAGGTGGTGTTGTACATTACACACCCCGATGTAGTGTTACTAAACGACAAACACTGTGGGTTCATTGAACAATATGCGAAACACCCTATCGCAGACATTGTGTCATCAGTCAATATAACTGTATTGTCATCGGGTGGGGAACCGATCTCGCTTTGTTCGAATTCACAGAACGTTGGGAAGAAGCAGCCATCGTTAACTTTTTCGAGCACAGTAGTATTGTATTGAACCGATCGTTTGGTGGATATTGAATTAAACGTCATACAAACACCCGCATCGTCCACATGATTCTCTGAGATGTATTTACAGTCCGGGTCATGGTCACACAAATCGATACAATCCGATATATTACCTTGTACCGTAACGTTCCTACCGTTCTCCAATATAAACCCACCATACTCTGTGTAATTGCAAAATTTACCAACTTCGTCGTACAGTTGTGTATAAACTGTTGGTGCCGGCGTTGGGGCAAATGGACACTCTTGTTGTTTAAAGTAAATATCAGTTGACGGTATATCACTAATACCAACTGAAATACTTTGTGACAATATGGCGCACATGTTGGTGAACAACTCATGTCGAACCCCTTTACATGTTACATCTTCATCACATAACGACAAGCAAAAAAACGCATCTCCTTCATACCACGCGTTGATAATTTCATATGAAACCATTTTAGGGTAGTGGTTGTAATTACACACCGGTTCAGTAACAGTAGGCGCTGCTGTCGGCGATGACGTTGGTGACAAAGTGGGTGACGCTGTCGGCGACAAAGTAGGAGCGGTCGTAGGAACCTTTATAGTCGGTGATGACGTTGGTGATGACGTTGGTCCCCCTGTCGGTGATGACGTTGGTGACGACGTAGGTGATAAAGTAGGGGTGGTTGTGGTGGGTGACGACGTTGGTCCCCCTGTCGGTGTGCCGGTGGTCGGTGACGACGTAGGCGATAAAGTGGGGGCAGTCGTAGGATCCTTTGTAGTGGGCGACGACGTAGGCGACAGTGTAGGTGTAGTGGTGGGTGTAGTAGTGGGATCCTTTGTAGTAGGTGACAACGTCGTTGGCGACGACGACGGCGACGACGTAGGTGATGCCGTTGGGATACACGGGACACTCTTAGTATATGTATTAGTATTCCTTCTATACCAAAGTTGTACTGTAAAATCAAACCCCATGTAAGTACATCTATGTTCAACCCAACCTAAACGTTCAACAATAACTGCTCCACATGCATCTGTATGTTTGCATATATCCAAGCAACTAGCGCCACCCGATTCGTATATAGTATGGGTATACAACCCATTGTTCATTGGAACGAAAATTATGTTATTGAATGAATATCGCACATTGTAATGTGGAATCATTTCACACGCATCCCCTGCAAATGGTCGGTTGGGCGTTGGGGCGGTGGTGGGGGCGGCTGTCGTTGGTGTGCCAGTGGTGGGGGCGGCTGTCGTCGGTGTGCGAGTGGTGGGGGCGACCGTCGGTGCTGGTGAAGGGTATGGGGTCAGTGGACATTGTGAAATCAACGAAGCTTCGTCAAAACACTCGGTGATTGTTTTGCAATTCGAAGTTAATTTGTCGGTACATCTTTTGTTCACGACATCGCAAAATGGCAACCGCCCATCTTTATACATCCCGGTATAACAATCCGCATGACATTTACATTCAACATCTCGCACGCACGTATTCCATTTGGTACATATACCAAAATCATCACCCGGACAATCTGATGAATGTGTACATGCAACGGTAGTATACGATTCGGAGTAATTACCCATTACCCGCATGTAGGTATCAAACTCCTTTTGTTTATTTTCTTGCCAGTCGCTACACTCGCTAAAACATGAAATCGTCGGCCCCCCTATCGTTCCCCCTGGATAATGTTTTCTAATAACCGGTCCGAAAATATATGGGGGTGGTTCCTCCTCGTCGGGCGCTACAAAGTATTTAAATAATTTATCTTCATCATAGTACCCCCACCTATATTCAAAAAAGGTATGGTTAACAGGATCACAGTACGTATCAAACAAATTTCTCGCAAGAAGGAACTCGTCCTTGATGTAGTATTTTGGTGGATTGATTCTTGATTCATATGGAAAGTAGATCTTTTCCCGCTTTGGAGGAATGGTGACTTCTGAAACAATTTCATCCACTTTATCCACACATATCTTGTGTCCCACATATTGAATTGGATAAACACATCTATTTAAAATACAATGAGCCACCACAGTGTGAGTTCTACAATCCGCATCGGACTCACAATTTACGTTGAGTCCTTTCACATCGTCACTAAAGTGGTAATCAAGATTATCAGTCTTGAATGACCGTTTGCACGATGGAATGTCCATACGTTTATCTACCAAACCATACGTACCCGTGTCGTCGTAGTATGACCAAGAAAGACGTTCAGCGCACTGGAGTTTACTCACTAAATTGTCGGTCGAACCTAATTCGAATATGTTAACAAGTGCGAATAGTTTGTTTGGATTGAACAGGATGGCGAATGGGTTGAGTGACAATGAATTGTCGAGGAACATCTCATCAAAAATATTGCACCCCAGTGGGTTCTTCAAAGCCCACGACATGTGTTGTAAAACCCCCATTATAACAACTAACCTCTGGTATATATCTGATATGTATAGGACGTGTGCGAAAACACCCACTACCTTACCAAGTAGTTGTAACTTCTCTATGGTCTTCGATAAAACCTTTTTCATAAATGAAATTTTACCACGTGAGGGAATCATAGTGGGTCCACGTTGTAGTTTCTTGATAATAAACGTTGACGGACCCCCAGTTTTACCGGTCTTTGACAACGCAGAAAACTGCGAAACCTTTGTCGTTTTTACTGATTCTATTAACGCCTCAATTTTCGTGATACGTTTATTTCTTGCTATTATAGCCGTATCGATCTCACCAAACAATTGTTGTTGTTTATTGATTGACAGTAAATACTCATTCATTTCTTGACGGTATTTCGCCTGGTCAATGTTGTATTTTTCTAAATCGGATGCGTACTTGTCCACTTCCAGTGTCTGTAGGTTAAATTTTTCGACATTGCTGTTGTAAATTTTAGCTTGTCGTTCGTATGCAGCCAATCTCAAAAATTCAGATGACGATATAGACCTCGTTACCTTGTTGAGAGCGTTCCGCATCTTGTTATTCCCTGACATCGCGGCAGCAGCGGCTTTGTTCTTTCGGATAACATTCTTTTTCGACATGTTGGATTTTTTCAAGATATCGTCTCTTATACGCTTCAACTCGAGTGGTAATTTATCAGCACTCATTGTATTCAATTTTCGTACAGCAGTAGCTATTTCATCATTTCGTCGTCGCATCACACGATTCCACTTCGCAGGATCTTTGACGTTACTATGCATATTAACCGATTGTTTGGACGTGGCACCACTACCACGCCACATGTGTTGTTGTTTGTAATGATCAGACACCATTTCTGGTGTAAATTTGAATTCACCGGGGGTCCATGGTGTTGTAGGTACCATTGGTCTTGGAACAAAGTTAAATTTCCCAGGTACAAAATCATCCAAACGTCCTGGGTCTACTGGGATTGGCGGTGCGGTTGGTTTAAGGGGCGGTGTCGGTATTGGGGGTACACGGCTGTTCACTACAGTTAACAGTTTTACTTGCAATTCAGACAGCAACTGACGTTCCTTTGTCAACCGGAGTAGTATTGTGCTATCGACTCTAGTTTCCGTTATCGATGTAATGGTGTTTAAACTCACATCCAAACGGGACGGTTTCGGTACATTAATGCGTATATACGTTTTATAAAATTCATAGTTTTCTGTTCCAATGAGTTCACCTAGGTCACCAGTAATGAGATATTCATCTAGTCTATCAAGAGACTCTGCAATGTTTTCGAGGTAATACGATAGTTTTCCATGATTTGTTACAATACTATCAGATAACACAGTAAAACGTTCCAGTTGTACAAGTGCCGATTCGTAGAGTAATCCATATGTATACTCCTTTATAGCATAATTAATTTTACCTGACGCCAATGCGCGTGCCATTATCGATACGAGTGAATCGTCGCGGCTGAACGACGTATATTGACCACTCTTCAGTAGACCTTGTATATAAACGTCATGTTCTTCAGTTGTACCGAATTCTTCAGCCCCCCACAATATAGTGAGATATTCTGCGCGTTGATGTCGTAAATCGAATGTATACGTCCGCATCATCAAATCTACTTCTAGTGCCAACATCGAATGGATACTTGTTTCAATACGTCCATCGGTCATGTCAATTAGTAAATCCCGGTATAAGAAATAATAATTGTAAAAATGTTCGTAAAATGACGAACGCATGACTTGTACACCGATGCCTCTATCCAATTTAACGATCAATTCTTGTTTCAATAAGTCAAGGTCTAGGTAAATTACCTTTTCCGGTTTAGACATAGTGTCGTACTTTACCCAATCAGCCCGATATCCATCCCATTGGGTTACATACATGTCGAATTCCACATAATACTCTAAAAAGGTATTGTAGATCCTTTCCGCGTCATAGTATGGAATGGATTCCATGTGAATCGTGTCGATGAAATCATAATACACATTGAATATCATAAACAGGTTATCTGTCTCAATGCCAACGATATCGTCAGTGTATTCATATACGCCTT
>Ga0102814_10003399_pt1 | contig 10384 bp, 9 predicted proteins | sample ColrivemetaGS741_FD_79112 | JGI IMG/M metagenome (GOLD analysis project Ga0102814, IMG submission 79112) | Estuarine microbial communities from the Columbia River estuary - Flood tide ETM metaG S.741 | ecosystem: Environmental > Aquatic > Marine > Intertidal zone > Estuary | place: USA: Columbia... | reverse complement strand
TCCTGGTATTGCTGCAGACCCTACAAAAAGAGCAACTTTCGCTCAGGCTTGTGTCGACTTAATTCAAACTTACGGTTTTGATGGTATTGATTTAGATTGGGAATATCCTGGTTTTGCTGATCATGGAGGAACTCCTCAAGATTTTCAAAATTTTGCATTGTTACTACAAGCGGTCCGAACTGCAATTGACAATTATGGTTCATCTATTGGAAAACCAATGTTATTAACTGCTGCTGTTGGTGCAGCAGCTGATAAAATGGACGATGTCGATTGGGCAAATGTTGAACTTTTGTTAGATATTATCAATTTGATGAGTTATGATTTTTTTGGTACATGGGATTCTGAAACAAACCACAACTCTCCTCTTTTTGCTCCTTCTTCTGGTGATCAATCTTTCAATGTTGCTGCTTCTGTTGAACGTTTGATAAATGTTTATGGAGTAAATCCAGATAAAATTACTGCAGGCATTGCTTTTTATGGTCGGTCAACCAAAACAGTGTCAACTCCTGGTTTACATGTGCCAATTACAGGTCTAGCGGATAACATTACTTTCGCTGCTGATGAAGGCACACCGTTGTATTACAATTTATTACAAAGTTTGAATTTGTTTACAGAGAATTGGGACTCATCTGCCGAAGTGCCATATTTAACAGGAAATAATGGATTAAATACGTTTGTTTCGTATGATAATGAAGCTTCAATTGCGCTTAAAGCTCAATATATTGTTGAGCAAAGCTTGAGGGGTGCAATTGTATGGGAAATTACGGGAGATTATATTGAAACCTTTCCAGGCTCAGGAGTAATAGCAGAAACGCCGTTGATTGATGAATTAAATGATGTTTTATGCAACTACACACCAAACGGGTCGAGTGCGGGCATAGAAGAAGAGCTGATAAGAGACTTGCTTATTTATCCTAATCCAACCTCTGGCATTGTAAAAATAAAAGCGGAGGATGGTGCACAAGGAAAAATAATCATCTCTAATTTAGTCGGTGAATGTATTAAGTCATTTGAAATGAATTCGTCAGAATTTTCAATCGATCTTAATAGTTTTCCAGCAGGGAGCTATGTTGTTACATTTAACACGATAAATGGGGAATCAACATCAAGGCTAGTTCAGAAGTATTAATTTATGATCAAAACATGTAGAGCTATAAATAAATGGCTCTACATGTATAAAATGAATCAAGAATCGGCTTATTTTCTTGCCATTGCAATTAATTCAAATAAATTTGATGTTAATTCGTTTAAAGCATAGAATATAAAAATGATGCGATTAATAATATTTTTTCTTTTCCTTTCTTTTGGATCAATTGGACAAATAGGCACCGGGCAATGGCGACTTCATATTCCTGCAAAAAACGCAATAGATGTTGTCGCTTTTTCAGACCGTGTTTATGGTGCTTATCAAAATGGGGTTACAGAATATAACTATAGCTCAAATGAATTGAGTATTTGGGACGCTGTCACGGGCTTAAATGATATAACGGTGTCGTGTTTAGGTCATTCTAGTGCAACAAATGCTGTTTTTATTGGTTATGAAAATGGAAATATTGATAAAATTAAAGACAATACAGTTACAAATATTCCAGCGATAAAACTAGCTCAAATACAAGGTTCCAAGGTGATTCATGAAATAGTTGAATACAATGGTTATATGTACTTTGCTACTGGATTTGCTATTGTAAAAATCGATCCAATTAAAAACGAGGTTAAAGACACTTATTATCCAACAAACGGCAATGAGTCGATTTTAGACTTGGCTTTCATGGGTGATAGTATTTTTGCTTTAACTTCGGATAGGTTATACAAAGGTAATTTGAATAACATCGCCTTGGCTGATCCAACTCAATGGGCAGTAGACGCTCGTGTCCCAATTCTTGCGGCAAATAGTTATTCTGAATTGGAGGAAATCAACAATGAATTATTCTTTGTTTTAAAAGTGGATGGGTATGGACTGGACACCTTATATAAATTGACTACAAATTCGTATGAATCAACAATTTCAGAAACTTTTGAAATGGAAATTGAAGCGTTGGAAAATGTCAATGATAAAATTTCAGTTTGTTTTTATGATGGTATTTTGTTTTATAACCAAGACTATTCTCGGTTTGGCGGGTTAACAGGATATTCTAGCGCACGTCCGTTGGCAGTTGATTTTGCAGACGATTTATATTGGGTGGCTGATGGTCAAAATGGATTGATGAAATTTACGAATTCAACGAATTATCAAAAAGTTGAAATTTCAGGACCACCTAAAAATTCTTATTATGCAATGGATTGGGCTAATGATAAGTTAGCAGTTGCTGGCGGTGGGTTATCTTCTGTTTTTACAACATTTAATTCTTCTGGGGTTTATTTGTTTGAAAATGAATCCTGGCAGTTGAAAGACATGGGTAACATGAGTCTATGGACTGAAAAACCAATCTGGGACATTATATCTGTAGCAATCAACCCAAACGATAAAGATCAGATTGCAGTTGGAAGTTATTCTGAAATTCCACTTTCTATTTTTGACGCTTCAGGGCAAGTGGTTGATACGCTAACACCTTATAATTCAAATTTAGAAAATACATCTTTAAGTAATGGTTGGTCAATTGTTTCTGGTTTGGAATATGATGAATCTGGAAATTTATGGGTAATTAACGGCTATACAAATCAGCCACTAAAAGTTTATACAAGTAACAAGCAGTGGGTAAATTATGACTTGGGGATTGCTTCTAAGAATAAATTTGTTCGAGAATTGGTGATAGATTATAATAAACATAAATGGTTTGCTGTTAAGGACAATGGACTTTTTGGCTTTAATGATAATGGAACGATAGAAAATACAAGCGACGATACGTACATAAATTTAAATACAGGTTCAGCAACTGGAGCATTGCCATCTAATGAGGTTACAGCCATTGCTGTTGATTTTGATAACGAAATTTGGATAGGAACAGATAATGGTTTTGCTGTCTTATATAATTCAGAATCTGCTGTGACAGGTGCATCTAATAATATTAACGCCCAAAGAATTAAACTTGAGTTTGAAGGGAATGTTGAGTATGTTTTGGGTGCTACAAATATTACGGATATTGTTGTGGACGGAGCAAATAGAAAGTGGTTTGGTACCGCTAATTCAGGTATAATATTGCTTTCTCCAGATGGGTTAGAAATTATAGAACACCATACCATCGACAACTCTCCACTTATATCTAATGCAATTTTGGATCTGGAACTTGACCAAAATACCGGCGAATTATTCATTATTACAGATCAAGGATTAATTTCATATAGAACTGATGCTACATACGAGGACTCGGAGTATGAAAATGTTCAAGTTTTTCCAAATCCAGCGAGACCTGAATTTGATGGGCCGATTACTATACAAGGAATTCGCTATAATTCGGATGTTAAAATAACGGATATTTCAGGGCGCCTAGTCTATAAAACGTCATCAAATGGAGGAACAGCAACGTGGAACGGGAGGTCTTTAAATGGAGATAAAGTAGCCACCGGTGTTTATCTTATTTGGACTGCTGCAAATGAAGGAAAGGGAAGAAAAGTAGGAAAGGTTCTTATCGTCAATGATTAGTCAATGAAGTTAGTCGATGAAGCAATTTTTTTATTTCGAACAAACTACTCTGAAACAAGTTTAATAGCAACCTATTATACAAAAGAACATGGCTTGCAGAAGTTTATGTTTAAAGGAGGGAAGAAAAAAAGTGCAGTATTATTCCCTTTATCAATAGCTGAAATCACTTTTTACGGAAGGCATGAAAGTAGTTTAAAAAATATCACCAATGCTGTTCCTGCACTACCTCTTTCTTTCCAATTTGATCCAGTTCGTTCGATGGTTGCCTTTTTTATTGCAGAAGTTGTTCGAAAGTGTATGATTGAAAGTGATAAGGATTTAAGTTTGTTCGAGTTTTTGAAAAATCAAATTTCAAAATTGGATGTAACAGAAAACCTAATAGTTTTCCCAATTGAATTCATGCTTTTTTTTGCAAACCAAATAGGTATCATGCCCTTTATTGAAACAGGAAATCAAACAGAATTTCAATTTTCGGAAGGAAAAATCACGCTTGGAAACACCATCAAAGAAGACGATAAAGGAATTGAATTACTTACCGAAATTATTCAAAACAAAACAATTAATATCGGAGATTATTCAAAACATGCACGCCAAAACGCACTAGAATTAATGATAAAACATTACGAATACCATGTTCCCAAGATTGGGGAATTTGAAACGTATGCGATTGTAAAAGAAGTATTGGCTTAATTATTTTCTAGCCTCTTTAATAAAAACCCTTGTCAAGTTAATACTCTCCATAGGATTTGCCTCAAAGTCTCTAACTCTTGCGTTTAGCATTACAATGTGGTCATTTGTTAAAATCGGCATTACGGCTGCTTCATCTATTACAATTTGATCACATTTAGCTAATAATAGAGCTCTTTTATCTGAATCAGACTCACTTAATGCCTGCTCATAAATTTGATCAAAAGTTGCATTATGAAAGTTAAATGAATTCATTGAGCTTGATTTATGCTTCACGCGTCCAGTGTGAAACAAAGCAAGGAAATTTTCAGCATCCGGATAATCCGCAATCCAACCTGATCTCCAAATTTTAGCTTTGCCAGATGCAATTGCGTTTTCTCTTTCTGCCAATGAACAAAGCTTGATGTTTAATGTTACGTTCAAATTAGCTTTTAACTGAGATGCAACAGCCTTACAAAACTTATGTACAGCAGATCCTTCTAAAGCATTAACATAAAAATCTAAAGCTGGAAAGTCAGCACCATTTGCATGTCCCGCTTCCTTCATTAAACTTTGCGCTTTTTGAACATTGTATGTATGCCCCTTAACTGACTCATTTGGATAATTATTCATTGTTGGAACAAAACCATTTGTGGCAGCCCAACCTTCACCTTCTAACCATTCATCAACAATTACATTTCTATCAATAGCAAGATTGAATGCTTTTCTAACACGAGCATCCTTAAATTCATCACTCTCACATGCCATACCAATGTACATAACACTTAGAGAAGATTCAGAGTCGACTTTGTGTTTAACATTTTTTCCATCCTGAGCATCTTGAAGAGACCCAAGTATGTGCTCAATTTCCTCAACAGGCAATTGAAGTACCATGTCGATTTGTTCTTTTCTAAAAGCTAATAATTCACTTTTTTTATCCTTAGAGTATGTAAGTGTAATTTTTCCTAAAAATGGCAATTGGTTACCGAACTCATCTTTTTGCCAATAATTTGGGTTACGAATTAATTCTATTTTGTCATTTTCAAATGTTGCTAACTGGAAAGGTCCAGAACCAACAGGGTGTTTTTCTATGTCATCACCATATTTATCGAATGCTTCTCTAGGAGAAACACCAAGACTTCCATGAGTAAGGATTGATTCAAACCCAGCAAATGAATTAACCAATGTTATTTCTATTGTGTAATCATCAATAATTTTTACACCAGAAACTCCTGATTTTGGTAAAGAAGTTGTTGATTTTTCAAAAAATTCTTTCGCACCCTTAATTTTATTTATCAGCAAATAAGAAATTTGATTCTTTTTTAAACCAGAACATGCGATGTCAAGTGTGAACTTCACATCTTCAGCATTTAATTCATGTCCTTCTTCAGAGAAACAATCGTCGTTGTGGAATTTAATTCCTTTTCGAATCTTAAGCGTATACACTTTCGCGTCATCACTAACTGTCCAGCTTTCAGCAACTCCCGGACTAACATCAAAAGTTTTTGGGTTGATTGTTAAAATTGGCTCAAAAATTTGAGAGATAATTCTATTTGAGTATAAATCAGTGTTATAAGTAGGGAAAAGTGTTTTAATTTTTTCAGATGACATGAATTTAAATTCACCGCCGTATTTTTTACCACCCTTAGCAACTAAATCTTCAACATTTTGTTCAGAACCTGAACATGAAGAGATTAGAAGAGCAGCTAAAGCAAATACTGAAATAAGAAGAACACGCATAGATTTGATTTTATAGTAAAGCAAAGATAAAAAAAACATCAATAAATAGCAGATTTAATATCCTACTTTGTTTCTAACCCGTTTAAGAACAGAATTTGCAATCGATTTTGCCTTGATAGCACCTATTTTTAGGGCATCTTCTATTTCTTGTGGGTGTTCCATTAAATGGTTGTATCGTTGGCGTTCCTTGGAATATTTTTCAACAATCAGTTCAAAAAGTGCTTGTTTAGCATGACCGTAACCATATCCTCCATTAATGTAGTTTGAACGCATTGTTTCAATTTGATCTTTCGTTGCTAACAAAGAATATAATGCAAAAGCATTACATGAGTCGGGATCTTTCGGCTCATCTAATTCTTTTGAATCTGTCTCTATCGACATGATTTGTTTTCGTAGGGCTTTGTCGTTAAGAAAAATATTGATAAAATTATTTCTCGATTTACTCATTTTATGGCCATCAGTTCCCGGAATTAATTGCGTTTCTTCTTGAATTTTATCTTGCGGCACAACAAACGTTTCTCCCATTTTATTATTGAATCGAGATGCGACATCTCGTGTCATCTCTAAATGTTGAAGTTGATCTTTTCCTACAGGAACGATTTCTGCATCATAAAGTAAAATGTCCGCAGCCATTAGCATTGGATAGGTAAACAACCCGGCATTTACATCTTCCAATCTGTCTTGTTTGTCCTTAAAACTATGTGCTAATTGTAATCTAGAAAAGGGATAAAAGCAACTTAAATACCAAGAAAGTTCTGCAACTTCTGGAATGTCACTTTGGCGGTAAAAAACAGTTTTTGAAGTGTCTAAACCAAAAGCAAGCCATGTTGCAGCTGTTGATAATGTATTTGTTCTTAGTTCATTACCATCTTTGATTTGTGTCAAAGAATGTAGATCGGCAATAAATAGAAAGGACTCGTTATTATCACTTTTCGACATTTCAATCGCGGGAATTATTGCCCCTAATAAATTTCCTAAATGTGGAGTGCCTGTACTTTGAACTCCCGTTAATATCCGCGCCATAAATTGTTTTTAATTCATTGCGAATTTAAGGATTTTTCCAATATTGATTGTTCTTTGTCATCGATGCATTTATTTCCTATTTTTGAATTCGATGAAACAGGTAGCAGGAATATTTGGCTTTCTATGGAAAGTATATGTTGGTGTCATATTTATGATATTGGCACTTTTCTTTTACCCCATCATTTTTCCATTTTTATATTCAGATAAAAATAGAAAAAGAGCATTTAATATTTTTGTAATTTGGAGTTGGGCCTTTAGAATTTTTGGAGGCTATTTTGTGAAAAGAGTTAAGACTTCTAAATTACCAAAGGGGCCATATCTTGTTGTGGCAAATCATGCCTCTTACCTAGACATTTTTTTAATGTTTTCGCTTTTACCAAGGTCTCCTTTTCTGTTTTTAGGTAAGAGCGAAATTTTGAAATACCCAATTATCAAGGCTTACTTTAGACGTATGAATATTCCTGTTTTCAGGGATAATAAGTTGAAAGCTGCGAAATCTATCGTTCAATCAATCAATTCAGCTAAAAATGGATGGTCCATTGTAATTTTTCCAGAAGGCGGTATTCCGGATGATAATAATCCAAAAATGATTCCATTTAAAAATGGTGCATTTCAAATTGCTAAGGCGGCAAAACTTCCAATTGTACCTATTTCTTTTACAAATAATTACAAATTATTTTCTGACCCCTCGTTTATTTTAGGTCCAGCAAGACCGGGTATCAGCAATGTTTATATTCATGATTATATTTCGAGTGAAGAAGTGGCGAAAAGTGATTTAGAAACGTTGAATAAAAAATGTTTTAAAATAATTAATGAGCCAATTTTAAAAACACATCCGCATTTAGCTCAATAGTATTACCTTTGTAATCGATTATGGAAATAACAAACGATTTAATTGATCATATAGCACACTTATCTCGACTTCAATTTGAAGGAGAAAAAAAGGATGCTATTCGAAATGATTTGGGAAGAATCATCAATTTTATGGAGAAACTTCAGGAGGTTGACACAGAAAATGTTGAACCACTTATTTTTATGACAGACGAGATTAATCGTTTGAGAGAAGACGTTCCAGTTGTTACAATAAATCAGAAGGAAGCATTAAAAAATGCGCCAAGAAAAGATTCAGACTACATTAGAATTCCTAAAGTTTTAAATAAGAAATAAGAATCAATATCGGTATTTCGATTTAGAATAGTCAGGAACAAATTTTTCTGATTCTAAAGCTGGAAATTTAGGATCCATATTTTTTAATTCTTCAACAAGTATTTTCGCCGCAGAATATAATTTAACCCAATTGTGGTTGCATGGTATAATGTGCCAAGGAATTGTATCACAAGTGTTTAATATTGATTCATAAACGCTCATAAATTCATCCCAATGGGCTCGTGTCTCCCAATCGCCATCACTGTGTTTCCAATGTTTTTCTGCTGTATTAATTCTTTCGAGTAATTTTTCTTCTTGTTTCTCTTTACCTACATTCAGATAACACTTTATTATTCTAGTTCCGTTTGCCTCTAGATGCTCTTCAAAAGCGTTGATTTGAGCGTATCTTTTCTTTATTTCTGAATCATCAATATAACCGTAAACGGAAGGAACTAATATGTCTTCATAATGTGAACGATTAAAAACGGTAATCATTCCTTTTGCAGGAGTGCATTTGTGAATTCGCCATAAAAAATCGTGAGCAAATTCCTCATCTGTTGGTTTTTTGAAAGAATGGACATTTACCCAAGAAGGACTTACCTTTTGAAATAATGAACGTGTTAGTCCATCTTTACCAGAAGCATCCATACCTTGTAGTACAATTAGAACACTTTGTTTTCCTTCCGCGTAAAGTCTTTTACTGTATTCATAAACATCATCTAAAAGTTTTTTAGTTTCTTTTTTAATGTCTTCTTTGTTCCATTCGCTGTTACCCTCAGGATTGTGTTGTTCAAGCTTTATCATTGCTATTTTAATATAATGTATACAGGTAAATGGTCTGAATATCCGCCATAATACCTTCTTCCTCCGTAGGTTGAATTTGGTTTTTTATTCCCATCGCGTTGTGTGAATAACAATTCTTCGTTATCCAGTATAAAACCATTTCTTTTCTCTATTCCTATCTTGTTAGATCCATCATAAATCGATTGTGAAACAATGATTTGGTCTAATACAGCCCAATCATTCATGTAAACACTTGTTCCCAAATCATTTTCATTATCGTCGTAAAACAGGTTGATTAAATCTCCATCGTTTGCATATCCAGATTCTTTTGCTTTTAATATTTTTTCTAAGCTTCTGTCATCTGGGTGATCATTGAAGTCTCCAAGAACAAGGATGTTAGCCTTTGGGTCAACAGCTGTTAATTCATCAATTTTAGCCCGTAAAATTGTTGCTGCTCTTTCTCTTTTGTGCGATGTTTCTGCTTTTCCTTCTCTTCTTGACGACCAATGGTTGACAAAAACATGTGTTATAACTCCACCCATCATTTCTCCTTTTACATAAAGAATGTCTCTGGTATTAAATGCAGGATTGTAATCCAAAGTAATGGGTATGTTTTCACTATCAATTACTTTAAATACTTTTTTATCGTAGAGTAAAGCGCAATCAATTCCTCTTCGGTCGGGAGATTCAAAATGAATAATGCCCATTGATTGATTTTTAAAAACGTCTTGTTTCACTAAATCATATAGAACATTGTAGTTTTCAATTTCAGCGAGTCCAACCAATACTGGTTTTTCTTGGATAAAAGAAAGTGCGTCAGAAATTCTTCCAAGCTTTTTTTGATAGCGTTCATCATCCCATTCATATTCACCAAAGGGAGTAAACTGTTCATCATCCTTACCGGGGTCGTGCTTTGTGTCGAACAGATTTTCTACATTATAAAAAACGACAGATCTTCCTGTAAACTCATTCATTTGAAAATTGTTGGAATTAATTTCATTATTTAAATCAGTACAGCTAATCGCAATGAAACATATGGATAGGATGAAGAGGTATTTTCTCATTTGATACCTAAAACGCCTAATAGACCTCTTGTGATTTTACCAATTAGCCCTCCGCCTCTTGATGTTGTCGCACCTTTGGTAATACCATCAGAAACATTTCTCCATAATCGTTCACGTTCACGTTCCTTTTTCTTATCGGCGGCAATTTGCTCCTTTTTCAACCTTGCAATTTCTCTTTCTTCGTCTCTAATTCTTTTAGCCTCTTCCTTTTTGAGGTTTGCAAGTTCAATATTTCTAGCCTTTTCTTCTTTTTCACGAATTAATTCTTCCGCTTTTTCTTGTTCTAAATTGGCTTTTTCATTTTGCTCTACAGTTTGTGCTTTATTGATTTTTCCAGTGAGAATTTCATAAGCACTATCTCGATCAATTTCTTCGTTATATT
>Ga0102814_10003397_pt1 | contig 10388 bp, 7 predicted proteins | sample ColrivemetaGS741_FD_79112 | JGI IMG/M metagenome (GOLD analysis project Ga0102814, IMG submission 79112) | Estuarine microbial communities from the Columbia River estuary - Flood tide ETM metaG S.741 | ecosystem: Environmental > Aquatic > Marine > Intertidal zone > Estuary | place: USA: Columbia... | reverse complement strand
TCAAATTTATTAGTTATCTTTTTGATATAAGGTTTCAAAGTCCACTTTCCTGGAATCACCTCAGTGAATTTGAAACTACCATCGGGATTTGGAATGGTTTTATATTCTCGATCTTTATCTTTCAAAATAAGAATAATTTTCGTATAAATTTGTTTTGGATCAATATTTTCTTCCATAAAAACATTATCATTTTTACTTAGAAGTATCCTTCCTTCGACTTTTGCTGCCCGAACCATCGCAAAATTTATATGTGTATTTTCTTTTTCTTTAACTTCGATTATCATAGGGAAAGCAACATTTGGAATTAATTTTTTATTAGAAGAAAAAGGATCTAATGACAATAAGTGCTTGCCGGGTTTAATGTTGCGAAAAGTAAATTGGCCCATTTCATCTGTAACTATTATATGTTCCTCTATATGTAAAATTAAGCCTCCTGTATTTTCTTCATTTTTAGAGCTAACCAGTCCGCTTACAGAGCCGGTAAAGGAGATTCTCTTAATGGGTATCCCTAATTGGTAAGTGTAGCTTATTGAAGCTGAAATGTCATTTTCATTTAATTTTTTCTGAAGTAAGGTGTAATTGCCAATTAAGGAAAAAGAATGGGCCAATTTATATTTCCATGAAATTTCACTGGAAATAAGACTCCGGTCCCTGTAATACTCCTGGAGTTCATAATCATTTTGGTAGCGGAAGCTGCAATAAATTTGTTTGTCAATCCGCGCCTGAATACTGGCTCCATAGATCCATGAACTTTCTCTTTCAGCGGAATACCTGTTGTTGCTATAATAACTCAAACTACTTGCGATCTTTATACTTTTATTCAATTGATAATACCAATTTGAAGCAAATCGGTAGGAGTTCATTATATTTTGTGGTGAAACAAACAGGTAGTTTCTGGTTTGACCGATTTCAGCGTGTAAAGAGTAGTTGAATAGCCCAAGTTGATGTGTGAAATTTGATCGAAAGACTCTTTCTCTATAATGAAATAATTTTTCAGGCATTCTGTCCTGTTGTTCTTTTTGATCAATAAAAAATTCCATCAAAATATTTTTTCCAAGCTTGTACCCAATCCCGGCATAATATCCATTGGCGGAGGGGGATGTTCCATATAAAGTGTCCTTTGCAGCATTTTTATAATCCTGCCTGACATTTACGGTAGCCGTGAGCTTATTTGTGATATGCATTAAAAACCGGGTGTAGTAGAAGAATGTGTTTGAATAATAACCCGGATACTTATCTCCTGCATATAGAATAAAAGCAGAAATGTTAATCTTCTTCCAATTGCTATTATAACTTGAATAAAACCCCCAGTCACTCAAATTTCCGCTGTTGCCACGGCTGATTTCCGCCTCTAATTTTGAATTTATAAAGGGGTATAATTGAATTTTTAAACTAAATATGTTGGCTTCAGGCAGATCCGATTTATATATTTTTTTTAAATAATAAATATCTATTTGATTCTTTTTGAAGAAAAAATATTTAGAATACACAGCGAATTCATTTCGGATAACTGGATAAAATCTTGGGGTATGATAAAAGGAACCAATTTGCCAGGATTTGATTTTCATTTCACCCTGAATTCCTCTGCCATACCTGGCGATCTCCGTTAATGGAGATAATTTGAAATTTTTATCTCCCAGATATAAATTGAAGTTTTTGTCAGTATACTCTACATAATATTCATCAGAAGCGCCTAATGCTGACAAATCAAATTGATTTGGCCCCTGGGCCTTAATTCTCAATTGCCTGGTCTGAGCTTCATTGAGAAAGCCATTACCTTCAACGTTGAACTGGAGTCCCGATCGAAATGAACCATGATTGTTTCTTAGTAAAGAGATAATGCTCAATTCCAGAGGAAAACGAAAAAACAGATCTGTATTACTTTGTTTTAAAGGTATTATGGTATAAAATTTATACAACTCTGTTATTTTCTCAAACTCATTGTCAACATAAACTTTAATTTTGAAATCACGATTGGTCGTTTTTATAAGTCCTTTTTGAGCCGGGCACACTAGATTAACAATTCTGCTTTCTCCAGCGTCCAGATAAAAATTTATTGAATCAACTATTTCACATTTTTGAGGTGCAAGTTTGATTTGTCGTTTTGAATTCCCCAGGTTTGAAACCTGAACCTTTCCTCTATATACTTCTCCACTCAAAATCTGATCTTTTCCGATAGTCAGGTCTATGGTAATTTTAGTGACTTCTTCTACTTCAAGATTAAAATTGAACTGATCAATGGGTTCATCTGTTTTTGAATTCAAGAGGATTTGAATAATATTAAAATTGCCAGCTCTTGTAAATCCCGGAACACGAAAACTTAACAAGGCACTTTGATTTTGCATGGGGGGGAGATCAATATCATTATTGGCGGTGACTTTTTGCCAATTTTCCGGTAAGATCAATTTGGTTTTAACGCTGAATTGTGCTACTGAGTTATTTTGAATAACATAAGGCACTGAGCATATTTGTCCGGGTTTTACTGAAATATTTTCACTTCCTAGTTTTAGAATACTAATTCCTTGCCCCAATAACTCAGTGAGGCTTATCAGCAAAATGATAATATAAATTAATGTTTTTCTAATAGGTCAATAGTTCCATTGAAAGATTGATCCCAAAAACGTCATCAAATCCAGTATCCGCTACTAAAAGTGCCTGATATTTTCCGGGCATTATTTCCATAAGATCTATTTTTTGTCTTATTGAAGTTCCTGGGTAAATTTTGCGTTTGGAAGATTTTAGAAAACCGGACTTTTCACCTTTGTCATTATAAATATCGAGTGAGAGAAAAGGATTCAAAAAAAGACTTCCACTATTAAGAATATCAATTTGAAGATATTTTTCTCCATTTTCCTCCAATAACTCAACATTAATAAACTCGAGATCCGGAGTGCCTGTATTTTCAATAGTAGTAATGATCTGGATCGCATATCGAATTGAAGAGGTGATATTGACTAAGCCTTCCTGTTGAGTTGTATCTGGTTCAGGGATGGCTTCAACCATAATAATACTCCAATAAGTTCCAATGAGTGAATCCGTAGGGATGGCAATATTATATCTGAATTTCAAGATTTCTCCTGCCGGGATGGTCACATAGTCAGAATTTAAAATAATCCAGTTCGAATTTGACCTTTTATTTGTCCCAGGAAGACCGTAATCCACTGTGCCCAGATAATCAAAAAAGTAATCTGTTTTGTAAATTCTTACAAATTGATCGTTTTGTCCATTGTTTTGAATATCGATATGTCCCTCCACAAAGTTGCCGGCTGAGGATTCGTATTCATGCGTTAAATTATTTATTATTGAGATTCCTCCCTTTATAGATGTAGGTAGTAATATTATAACACAAATAATTACAACAAGGGAAAACCAAGTCATCCATTTAAATATCATATATCATTCTTTATATCAAAAAATTACATTTCAACTTTATATTGATTCAGTTACTTTGGTATCCAAAAAAAGAGAAATGCATTCAATGTTTCTACATAATCTAATCTCAGTCAAATAAATTACATATAAGCATATGTAACAATATTAATAAAAAAATTATAATAGTTGTAAAAAAAAACTGCTTTAAATATGAACTTTAACTATAGAAAAAATTTCATACCAGAAATGTATCATTATTTAAAATAATGATTGGAATGAAATACAAATAGGAAATAAATATTTGTTTGTTTTAAATGGAATATTTATTGGTTGACAGGACAATGAGGGATAGATAAAATTTTGTTTAGGTCCGCTGTATATATCTCAAACTTAATTTTAAAAAAATGGATATATATTTACTTGTCTTAAGGAGTAGTGGTTGATTTTAGAGTAGTACCAGGTCCAATTTGAAAAAGTAAATAATTGAACGATATTAGATTTTTAAGTAATAGTGTCTCAATCAATGAAAAGTTGTTAATTCTAACTTTGGATTACTATGTGTTTTTATGGTTAACATGTAATAGATTAGGAAAGCATCTGCTCTGAGAGAAATTATCAAAACTACATTTTGAATGAACCAAAATAATAGTGGTAAATTTTCAGTATTTACCACTATTATTTTGAAAACTTTTTGAATTATTTTAATCGCTTATTAATCAGGAATAAATTATTTTCAATTTTATTACTGCATTTAATTCAAAGGATTATTCTGCTGAAGTTATTTTTATTAATTATTGGTGATTGTGTAAAGTATAGTAAGGGTATTATCATCTTCAAAATCAATATCACCATAACTGCCTGATGCAAGTGATAATTCATATGTAAGGTTATGCCCTTTTGACACTCCGTCTCCTGTGTAACTACTTCCGATTCCGGAAATAATTGTCTGACTTGTACCTGATAAAGTTATTAGACCTGCGGACGTTCCCATGGTTCCGGCTCCTGCTCCTGCATCAGCGCCAGCGGTCACCTTTAATTCCATTCCACCAGGAATTGTTCCATTTGAAATACTTACTGTAACATTTCTTGTTGCATCAACAGTTGTTCCCACAATTGACGAATAGTTTAGCCAAAGTGAAGTATTCGCATTTCCTGAAAAAACTAAAGGTGAACCTGCTTCTGTCGGTGCATCAGGCCCCATGTTGATCGAGGTACCCCCTTCAATGTCAAGTAATGCAACTTCCGGGACGGATATAACAATTGTATGGTTTGCTGTTGCGGCATCTTGTGAATAGATACCAGTACTAATAAATAATAGTAATAACGAACTTAATAAAATGGATTTTAAATTTTTCATTCTCTCAATTTTTTTAAATTTTAATAATTAGTAATGTAATAATTGGTTGTATCTCATATTTCAGAACTAATATGCCAAACCAGAAAAAAAAATGACTATTGTAAAGTACTTGTCAGAAATAAAATATCTTCTAAGTGCTTGATATTCTGAGAATTGATCTTTTGAAAAATTAATATGCCCTTTGATTTTGATGTATAAAGAGGAGAGTGGGGAAGCTGATTATTTTTAGTTAATAAATAATACAATGTTCCCCATTATTAGACTAAAAATGTAATAAATATCACGCATATAGCAATATATATATTATAAATATATTTAATCTGACATTGAATTGATTGAATGGAACGCTTCACTATATTTAATCTAATTCTTTATAACTTAACTGAGAGATCCTTTAATTATTTGAAGGAATTTAGGCGTTATATGTCTGTTTATCCGTTTTTGGCATGCGTTAGTCTATAATACTATCCCAAACACTATACTATGTATTGCATAGTATTGTTAAAAACTGTATATTTGTTTTATAAAAGCGTTAATAAACAATATAAAACATAAAATAAACAAAAATGAGAAATTCAATATTTAATGCGGGACCTTATTTCAACGGCCTGAGACCTAAGAGATTCCTGGTCGAATTAACAGATTATTATAATAGAAAGTCTATGACTTCAAATGGTGGAAAACATTTTAATCCTTCTTTTGGTAAATAATAATTTAATTAAAATGATTGTAGACCGCAAATTTATACAGTAAAGGGAGCATGTAGAAGTATCGCTCCCTTTTTTAATTTTGATATACAATCACTCATTCAGTACACACCGTCCAGCTTAATCCACCTGTTATTATAAATTATAATATCTTCTTTATTATTAAATCAGCACATCGTACAATAAATTCTACTCTTACCATATTAATATATAGTGTCAGGCAATTTTAAAATTCAGATCAATTAAATTAAAATCTATCATTGGATGTATTGCTATTTTTAACACATCTTAATCGGTAGTTAATTTTGATTTAGGTATTATAAACCTGGTTTTACAAAATTTAAATAGATTGGATTTCTAATCAAACCAAATTTTACAATTATTTATTTGTGTTATTTATATACCTTGCCGCCAAATTACAAAATGATTATTTAGACTAAACAATATTCTTTTACATCTCATGCAGAACATTCTTGATACAATAGGAAACACCCCCATGATCCATTTGCATAATTTTGGTTCAGAATATCCCGCAAAATTTTATGCAAAAATGGAATATTTTAATCCTACCTGTTCATTAAAAGATCGGATAGCTTTATATCTCATTGAAAAAGCGGAAGCCTCCGGAGTGATCAAGCCCGGGGATACGATCATTGAAAACTCATCAGGCAATACAGCTACAGGGCTGGCAATGGTTTCAAAACAAAAAGGGTATAAATTGATCCTGGTTGTCAGAGATACCCTAACACCAGACAAAAGGAGAGTATTGGAAACTTTTGGTGTTGATATCATAGCTGTTGATGCTACTTTAGATGCACAAAGCCCATATTCTTATAATAATTATGCCAGAACTTTTGCTAATGACAATCCAGGTGTATGGTTTGTAGATCAGCATGATAATCTGGATAATTTCGAGGCTCATTATTTGTTGACTGGTCAGGAGATCTGCCGCCAATCAGAAGGTAAACTAGATTATTTTGTTGGTTCGATGGGTACTGGAGGCACCTTATCCGGGATTGGGAAGGCATTGAAAGAACAAAACCCTAATATTAAGATTATTGGTGTTGATCCAAAAGGATCTGTATTCAGGGATTATTTTTATGGGAACCCACTTCCCAAACCAATGGGGCATCATCTTGAAGGCATAGGCAATGCACTTCCCACGGCAAACGTCATGCGAGAATTTATAGATGAGATTTTGGAAATACAGGATATTGAAGGGCTAAAAATAGTCAGGCGCCTTGTTAAGGACGAGGGTATCATTGCGGGACCTTCCGCAGGGGCCAACCTGTGGGCTGCACTCCAAATAGCAGAAAGGGAAGGTAGAGAAGTTGCCATTGGAACCATCATTGGTGATACCGGTTATAAATATACCAGTACCCTTTTTGATGATGAGTGGCTGAATTCGTTGTAGGAAATTAATAAATGATGAAAACTATTAATTCACGAATCAATAGTTTTCATCATTAGCTTTTTTACTTACCAGTTTCCTAAGCCTGCATGGTCAGGGCTCAAATATTGAATTCCGTTAATTCCTAGGCAAGGATCATTTTCCACTGTTTGGATTGTAGCAAATTCACCCCAAATGGCTGGGCCAATTTCGGTTCCATTCGCATTATACCAGAACCCATTCTCCTTATTTGCATCTGCAGGTGCAGCTATTATTTTAGTAAAAAATGTCCAATTACATACATTGCCATCCTCATCTTCATGGCTGCCACTTTGGTGGTTGGTTAGCCAGGCGCCTGATCCAATGTAAGAATCATAACCCCAATGTCTGTCCAATAAACCATCTCCATCGCAATCCTTTTTGGACATCCAGGCATCATTCCATTTCATGATGAGACTTACATCAGCATATTTCTTACACCATTCAGCATTTCTATAGGAATCACAATAACCTCCGTTGAAAATATGAGCCCGATAGTTATATCCCCAATCATCATATCCGGTTTCAATAACAACACCAGAGGAAGTAAGAAGTAGACCACTTTGAATAGTGGTACAGCCATCATTAGATTCCTGAATATCGGTATCGGCAATGTCGTTATGTAAAACAGCAGTATTCTCAGTTTCAGTCAAATTGTAAATTGATTCATTTTTTAGTTCAGTCTTTGAGCAAGAAAGAACAAAAATTACGAATAGTAAACCTAGTAAAAAATTAATACTAAAAATATATAAAGGAGATCAGTTGCTGGTCTCCTTTATATATAAACATAAGGGCAATATTTTAGCAATAAATAGTTACTGTATGAGTCCAATTAATCAAAATTGAAGTTAAAATATAAATTAATCCCCTGAAAATGTGATATGCAAATAAGGAATATCATCAGGATCATTGTAATTGATGGTCGTAGCATAAAGTGATTGTGCTTTGCCATCGCTGTCAGTAAAATCCCAGCTTTGACTGTATGAGTAGATATTATTTATAACATCGGGGCCTTCACTTCCAAAACGGGGACTATATGCATCATATGCATATTCCATGTTGTAAGGGACGTCTATTACAGAAATAAAATATTTGTACATATCTCCTTCCTCCGGATAGTTCGAGTTTGAACTTGCTGTTAAGGTTTCAATCATTTCTCCATCTTCAGTCAAAGTTCCGCTGATGGTGCCATATGAATGTACCCGTTCACCTGAATACAACTCATAATCGTAATCGAAACTTACAGTGAATGATACTCCATCCCAGATCAAAGGCCAGTTTTGAGTGGAGCCAAAGGGCTGGATATTATCAACGGAAAGTGATGAAAAGGAAATAATTTCATTGTTACATTCAATGTCTGCATTGAAGTCGATGCTGATGTATTGAAATTTGTGCAATCTGTCCAATGTAGATGTTGCGACCGGATCAAATATACAGGAAATAAAAAAGAAGCAAATCAGTAAAATTCCGCAGAAATAAAAATTGCTTTTAATAATTTTTAATATGAAGTAAACCATGATATTGGAGTTGAATAGTTATTCAATTTACAAAATCTAATTGAGTAAAACAATGCTTCATCCATTAGGAGAAATAAATATTTTACTTTCCTAATTAAGCTTAGGATAAATCATGAAACACAAATATTGAATGGAACAATCATTCTTCAAATACATTAAAAGACTAAATAAGCCCAATAGGATCAGTAGATAATAAAGTGACCCTGTCAGAATATGATTACAAAAATGGCAGCTCTTAATGCCTATTCATAAATAACAATTTCCTCATTATTGAACCATGTTCGATAATATGGCTGGTGTATCTTTTCAATTTTGTTCCTTTTAACTTTCAATGTAGGGGTGATCAGCCCATTATTCAGGTCCCAGTCTTCTTTCATGACGACAATTTTTTGGATTTTTTCGTGTTTTTCCAGACCAGGATTGATCTTATTCATCGTTTCGATAAGTTGTGCACTCAGATTTGCTTTGGATTTATTCCTACCGATATCCGACAGGGTAATTAAGGCAATAGGCTGGGGTATGCCAGTCCCAACTATACATATTTGTCCAATGTCTGTATTTTGAGACAGTTTGAGCTCTATGGGAGCAGGCGATATGTATTTGCCCTTATCCGTCTTGAATTGATCCTTTACTCTTCCTGTGATCGTCAGAAATCCCTCATGGTCATATTCTCCAATATCACCAGTACTCAAATAACCTTCACCATCAAAAACGGAGTCTGTCAATGCATCTTCTTTATAATAGCCCTTCATCAGACAATTGTTGTGTATCTTGATTTCCCCTTCCTGGCTGAATTTGATCTTAACGCCAGGAAGCGACTTTCCTACTGTTCCCAGCTTATTAGCTCCGGACACATTGCAATGAGAGATACATCCATCTTCTGTCATTCCATAGACCTGCAAAATTTCAATGCCAATTGATTTGTACCAGGCCAGCAAACTGGAATCGATCGGAGCTGCTCCTGTTAAGATAAATTCAGCTTGTCTCAATCCAAGTTTTTCCTGTAGTTTTTTTCTGATAATACTATTAATAAAAGGGATCGATAACAATAAGCTCAGTTTTTTCTGTGGAAGTTTTTCCAATATTTTTTCCTGGAATTTTGACCAAATCCTCGGTACAGCAAAGAAAATATTTGGTTGAGCCTTCTCCAAATCAGCAGCGAAAGTAATCAGGGACTCTGGAAAATAAACGCTTGTTCCAAAAATGAAACTTAAGTTTTCCAGGATCCTTTCGGCAACGTGTGCAATTGGTAAATAGGAGAAAACCCTGCAATTATCTTTTACATCAAAAATTGAATTCAATCCATAAACGGTCGCCATAAAATTCCCAACCGTATGCATCACGCCTTTAGGATTGCCTGTTGTGCCGGATGTATAAATGATCGTGTATAGATCTTCCGGATCCTGAACATAAATTTCCTCCAGTATTTTATCGCTTTTAATAATATCTTCCCATTTCGTACCTCCGGGTGTATCATATATCCCAACACAGATTTGCGGGACATCCGTAAAACCTTTACGCTGACCTTCATAATCATCTAACTTACCCGCTATGATCAATTTGGCCTCACTGTGAACTAATATTTGATGGATAGTATCCGCTGTCAGGGTTGGATACAATGGGATCGAAACATGACCTGACATCATAATGGCCAGATCGGACATATGCCAGTGCGCACAATTTTTAGATAATAGTGCAATATGGCTTCGAGGAGGAAAATTGTGCTCTTTTATCGCTTTAGCAATCTTTCTGGCTTCATTTCCTGCCTGGGCAAAGGTATAGGTGATATTCCTGTCGCCCATAGGTTGATTCAAAAAAATGGCGTCTGGTATTTTCTTTTCCCAGTAAAGAAATGCATCCAGTTGAGTCGTAAAGCCTTGCATAAGTTTTTGTTTAATTGGTAAAATAATATACGCATTCAATTAACTATAGTATGAATCATTGAAGTCAATACAATTTGAAATAATTGTAAATGCGTTGTTGGAACTCTTACTTTTGAAGTGATT
>Ga0102814_10003396_pt1 | contig 10388 bp, 10 predicted proteins | sample ColrivemetaGS741_FD_79112 | JGI IMG/M metagenome (GOLD analysis project Ga0102814, IMG submission 79112) | Estuarine microbial communities from the Columbia River estuary - Flood tide ETM metaG S.741 | ecosystem: Environmental > Aquatic > Marine > Intertidal zone > Estuary | place: USA... | reverse complement strand
TTGGATTTGATGTTGCCGGGTAAAGACGGCATTAGCATTTGCAAAACGGTGAGACAGACCAGTAATTTGCCGATCATTATGACCACCGCACGGATCGAAGAAGTCGATCGCCTGTTGGGGCTAGACCTAGGCGCGGACGATTATCTGTGTAAACCCTTTAGCCCGCGAGAACTGGTGTCTCGTGTTCGGGCGGTGCTGCGCCGCAGTGACCCGCAAATGGCAGCAGACCGGGGCGACACACTCATTATCAATCCTGAAACCTTTGGAGTGCGCTTTCAGGCACAACAGATCAGCCTGACCTCGGTGGAGTTTCGATTACTTGAGGAGTTAATGAAACGCCCTGGGGTGATATTTACCCGAGACCGCTTGATGACAGCCATCTATCCCGATCGGCGCATTGTCAGTGACCGAACCATCGATAGTCACATCAAAAAACTCAGAAAGAAATTAGAAGTCCTATCAGCCGACCGTGAATTTGTGTGGTCGGTGTATGGTGCTGGGTATAAATATGAATAGGGGTTGGTCACCAGACTCATCCGCGTCTTCATGCCCTGATTTCTGCCGCATTCTGCCCCTATCCGCCCCTATCTGCCATGGCCACATTCTTTCCTTAATTGCTCCCTAATTGTTGCACGGTTGTGACCGATACTCATGTCATACAACCACAGCAAGCGAGGAAAAGAACATGAAAAACCTAACATTGAATAAGAGCTTAAAAATAACTGCAGCGGCGACCGCTGTTATCGGAACCCTTTGGATGGGCATCGCATTTGCTGACTCTCATGGACCACAGGGCATGGACAGACCCCATTCTCCTTGGTCATCTATGTCAATGCTCTCTGAGCGCGGTGGACGCAATCCAGAGACACAAATGAATTATGTGTTTGACCAGATAGGGCTGACCGAAGAACAGCGCGCTGCCCTGCTGCCGATCATGACCGCTTTTGGCGAATCCACTGAGGCAGAACGTGAAGCGCACCGAGCCGAGATGCAAACAGAAATGGCGGATTTTAAAACCCGTATGCAAGACCGCGATGAAGCCTTGCGAACAGAACACCGAGACAGATTGGTCGCTGAATTATCCACGGTATTGTCAGCCGACCAATTGGCCGAACTGGAAAGCTATATGGATGCACACCCCATGCAACGCCCTGAAGCAGGCCAGGGTCGTGGACGTGATGGTGGCGGTCATCATCGGGATGGCGACCGCGGTCCCCGCTACGGCAAATAACCAGATGTCGTAGTCAATCGAGACGATCAAGCCCAGCATTGCTGGGCTTTTTTGTATCTGTACGGGTCTGGCTTTATGAGGGATGATCCGAATAATAAAAAGCGCACTGATGCAAAACCACCCGAGACTTGAGGCCATGCATGGTGGCGCTATGGCCTTTATCAATCACGGTTTACCGACCAGCACCCAAGCGGCAATCAGGGGCTTAACCCCGATATGCGACCCGATACCCTAGCAAAAAGCCGTATTGTAATTGGCGCGCAATGGGCGTTAGATCATGGTTTGAGGTGGCTCATTGCGGCAATCTAATGCCTAGCGTGATGACCACAACCGACCAACAAAGGAGCAACACATGTCGCTGATTTTGAGCGAAATTGTCGACGAATTTAGCCAGTACCCTGAAGTGAGTGCGATTGCCTTGGCTGGTTCAAAAGTGACGGATTATGAAGATGCATTTTCTGACCATAACCTGTACCTATATCTGACCGCACCGCTGGCATTGGCGGCGCGACAGCGGGTCGCTGATCGGCTATTGCGCTATGTCGAAATGAACAACCATTTTTGGGAAACCGAAGATGATGGACAATTAGAGGACGGGTCTGAAATTCGTTTGATCTATCGTCCGCTCGATGAATTTGAACACAACCTGTCCGCCATCGTTGAACGGCACCAAGCCAACATGGGGATGACCACCTGCCTGTGGTACAACTTGGTACACGCCAAGGTATTGTTTGACCGCACAGGCGCGTACGCTGCTCTGCATAAGCGATTTGATGTGCCCTATCCTGCTGGATTAAAGCAAGCCGTATTGCAGCGCAACCATGGCTTACTGCGCCGCCACATGCCGGCCTTTATTTTTCAAATGCGCAAGGCAGTATCCCGTCAAGACCGCGTGGCCTTGAATCAAGTCATGGCAAAGTATCTGGCCTGTTATTTTGACATTCTGTTTGCCATCAACGAACAGTTGCATCCGGGCGAAAAGAAGCTGGTGCCCTATGTGGAGGCGCGCTGCACCTGGATACCAGAGGACTTTGCCTCGACTATCGACAGGGTGCTGCGGTTGGCTGCTGAAGCCAGTGCCGATCTCGAAGCGGAAGTAAACCTGATGATCGATGCGTTGGATGTTACAATTCGTCTAGCAGGCAGACACTTTTCAAAAGACGGGCTGTAGCGCGACGGGCGCAGGTGTCGCTAAATGTGACGTGATGAGGCATGCGAGGCATTGTGAAACAACTCTCCAAAAAACTGATGTTGGCAGGTCTGTTTGTCCTCACACTGGGCCTCACCAACAGCCTTGGCAGCTGGATAGGCTATCAAAACCTAGAGCAGCTGATTCGTAACGAATTATTTCGGTATACCTCCCTTCTCGAAGATTTGATGGGCAGACATCAGGTCATGGCGCCGATTTTGGCCTCTGATCAACTGTTCTTGGAATTGGTCGATGCTCCCACAGAAACTAACGTGGAGAGGGCCAACGACAAATTAAAAACCTTTGCAGACCTGTTACAGATGTCTTCTGACATCTATGTCATGGACATCAATGGCCGCACCATGGCCGCCAGCAATTGGGACAAGGCGACTAGCTTTGTGGGCCGTAATTTCAGTTTTAGACCCTATTTTCAGCAGGCGCTCACGGGTTCAGAGGGCTTTTACTTTGCCTTGGGAACCACCAGTTTGGTGCGTGGCCTGTATTTTTCATCTCCCATCTTATCGGGCGATACAGTGAAGGGCGTGTTGACGCTCAAAATCAACGTAAACGAGTTAGAGCATATTTGGAAGGTCCCCGGTAGCCTGAATTTGTTTGATTTGGTCGTTGCCGACAAAGACTCGGTGGTGTTTTTGTCTACCCAACAAGACTGGCGTTATAAGAGTGTGCGGACACTTGATGACAAACGCCTGACGACCATTGGCGATGAGCGACGGTATCCTGGCATTACCGTAGAACCTCTGGGTTTATCCGCACAACCCTTGCCGGCAGGGCTGAATACCGACGTGTCACATTATCAATTGGGCGGCGACTCCCTGATAGCGGTCAGTCAACCCATGCCCGTTGCGGGTTGGACCGTGTCGGTCTACGGCAATACCCGCAATGTGCGCCATGACCAACTCAGTGCCATTTTACTGGGTGTTTTCGTCTTTGCTGCCCTACTGGGGGTGGTGCTCTACTTACGCGAACGCCAAGCCCGATTGGAGCATTTGGAATCCAGTCGAAAAGAGCTGGAATCGCGGGTCGCTCGACGTACCGAAGACCTGTTGGTAACCAATCGCCGATTGATGAACGAAATTGATGTACGCTCAAGGGCAGAAATTCAACTGAAGTCCACCCAAGATGAACTGATTCAGGCGGCCAAGTTAGCAACCCTGGGCCAGATGTCGGCGAGTATTAACCATGAACTCAACCAACCCCTAACGGCTATCAAGGCGTTTAGTGCCAATGCCCGAAAGTTTCTACAGCGTGGCAACCTTGAACAAACCGACAAAAATCTAGAAGAGATCATCCAGCTCTGTGAGCGCATGGGCAATATCATCCGCCAGTTTAAAATGTTTACCCGCAAATCCAGCAGCAAATTGGTGGCCATCGACCTGTGCCAAATTATTACCGATGCCCGCCACCTGATGCAGCCAGTGATCGAAACCAGTCCCGCAAAGGTGGTGATTCAGGGTGCCGACGGTCAGCCGGTGTGGGTTGCGGGTGACATGGTGCGTTTGGAGCAGGTATTGGTAAACTTGCTGTCAAACGCCATTCAGGCAACCCGTGATGCTGAGCAACCAGAAATCCGTATCAATCTGAATAAAGGCATGGGATCTGCCATCATCCAAGTCAGCGACAACGGGGTGGGCATTATCGATACACAGGAAATCTTTGAGCCGTTCTTTACCACCAAAGACATCTCTGAAGGCTTGGGACTGGGGCTCAGTATTTCTCGTCAAATTATTGAAACCATGGGCGGCACGCTGTCGGCTGCTAATGGTCAGTCAAAGGGCGCGGTATTTAGTATTAGATTGCCCCTCTTGGTGTCACACACCTCCGCCACAACGGCGGCTAACCCCGTGAAGGAAACGCCATGAAAGGCCCGGTATTTTTTTGTGACGATGACGCGTCGATTCGCACATCACTGCAACAGGCACTTGAACTTGAGGATGTGCCGGTGCGGTGTTTCGCGACGGGACAGGGGTTACTCGAGGCACTGGAGCCCGATTGGCCCGGTGTGGTGATTTCCGACATCAACATGCCGGTCATGGATGGACTGGCGTTAATGCACCGTGTCCATGAAACCGACCATGAGATTCCGGTGATTTTACTGACCGGCCATGGCGACATCAGTATGGCCGTATCGGCCATGCGCCAAGGTGCCTACGATTTTATTGAAAAACCCTATGAAGCCGATCTGATTACAGATGTGGTACGACGCGGTACCGAAAAGCGCGCGCTCACCCTTGAAAACCGCCAGTTAAAAAATCAATTGAAAATGAATGCCGCGCCCGGCCCCCGCCTACTAGGCAAGACCCCACCCATGTTGCAGCTATTCTCGATACTGGAGGCCATTGCAGATGCTCCAGCCGATGTGTTGTTGCACGGGGATACCGGTACGGGCAAAGACTTGGTTGCGCGTTGGTTACATGAAAATAGCCGCCGCGTTGACCATAATTTTGTGGCGATTAACTGCGGTGCGGTGCCCGAAAATCTGATTGAAAGTGAGTTGTTTGGTCATGAGGCGGGTGCCTTTACTGGCGCCAATAAGCAACGCATCGGCAAGTTTGAATATGCCAATGGTGGCACCGTGTTTCTGGATGAAATTGAAAGCATGCCCTTGCTATTGCAGGTCAAACTGTTGCGGGTGTTAGAAGAACGCAAAATTGAACGCCTGGGTAGCAACAAAAGTGTGCCCATCGACATTCGGGTCATTGCGGCAACCAAAACCGATTTGCAGCAGTTATCGACCTCGGGGCAGTTCCGGTCGGATCTGTATTACCGGCTCAATATTGTCAAAGTGGACATCCCCTCGTTACGCGAGCGAGAAAATGACATTCCCCTGTTGTTTCAGCATTTTTCTTTGATTGCTGCTGCGCGCTATCAGCGGGAAATTATCCCACCACCGAGCAGCCGAATGGCGCGATTGATGCAGCACCCTTGGCCGGGTAATGTCCGAGAGCTGCGTAATTTGGCCGAACGCTATGTGCTATTGGGCGAACATGCCTTCGAACAAATGGCCAACCCCTTTGAAGAAGAGGTTCAGGGGCGCCAAACCTTGATTGAATTGGTTGAAAACTATGAAAGCCAGCTCATCAACGCCGCCTTGGCGCAACACCAGGGCAGTATCAAAGATGCGCTGGTCAGTTTGGGGCTACCGAGAAAGACCCTGTATGACAAAATGAAAAAATACGGTTTGGACAAGGACGACTATAAAGACCGGCCTTGATGGCTTTACCAGGGCAGCACCTTGCCTTGGTAATCCCAAAACTGCCCAGTATCCGCAAGGGTGCTGTTGTGCATCATGCGGATCAACCCCTGCGCACTTTCGGATATGTCAATATCAGCGGCAAGACCGCCCATGTCAGTTTTCACCCAACCCGGGTGCAAACACAGCACGGCAATGTTCCATTGCCTGACATCCTCTGCCACCGTTCTTAGGGCGCGGTTCAGGGCAGCCTTAGAGGTTCGGTAGCCACTGGCACCGGCACCGCCCTTGCCTATCGACCCCATCACGGATGACAGGTTGAGAATCTTGGCGTGTTGGCTGCGCCTCAGCTGCGGCAGTAACGATTGAATGACCCGCAGAGGCCCTAGGGTATTGACCTCTAGCATGGCGGCATAGTGGTCGAAATCGAGCGCGGTGATGTCTGCCTCACGGTCCAATAACAGCCCTGCATTGTTCCATAATACATCAATAGGTTGCGCGCCTAAGGACTGCGAAAATGCTTGGCAATCGGCCAGATTCCGCACATCAAGAGGCACCAATTTGAGTCGGCTGCGAGCGGTTTCTTGCAGCCGTTGCAAAGCACCCGTATCAGCCTGTGGCCGGTGGGTAGCCCACATGTGGTGGCCTTCTGCGACCAACTGTTGCGTGAGTGCCAAGCCGATGCCGCGGTTGGCACCAGTAATAACGATATGCTGGGGTGATGACATCCTGTGCTTCCTCATGACATGACAGTCACCATGGTGACCTAAAGGCTAGACGCAGGCAACTGTGTGCCAGATCATTGCGTATTTGCAGGACAATAATGGCCTCTGTTACATTCATATTGAGGCTGACGTGCTCAGCGACTGAAACAAAGATGGGAGACCAGATGATGCCCCCAATGTTGGCTTTTGATATTTATGGCACGCTCATCGATACCCGAGCCGTGATCACCCAGTTAGCGCAGTGGTTGCCGAATGAGGCCGCGCAGTTTGTGACCCTATGGCGCGAGAAACAGTTGGAATATTCATTTCGACGCGGCCTGATGCGCAGCCCCTGTGACTTTGCTGTGCCGACACGTGACGCACTTGATTACTGTTGTGACCAACTGGGTTGTGACCTGACTGAAACACAGCGCGCGCAGCTGATGGCGCACTATGCCAGATTGCCTGCCTTTGCTGATGCTGCGACAGGATTGGCAGAGGCAAAGGCAAGGGGGTTTCGCCTTTGTGCTTTTTCCAATGGCAGCCAAAAAACCGTGACGCACCTGCTGCGACAAGCGGGGCTACTGCCCTATTTTGAACAGGTGGTGAGCGTGGAAGTCGTGGGGTCTTTTAAGCCACACCCCCAGGTCTACCAACACGTGCTCACGACCATGCAGGTGCAAGCACAAGATAGCTGGCTGATATCAGGCAATGCGTTTGATGTGATTGGTGCCGATCAGCAGGGGTTTCATACCGCGTGGATACAGCGGAACCCGCAGCAAGCGTTTGATGTCTGGCGAACGGACACGGGCCCTGTGCAGCCGAGTCTGGTGCGACCGGGTTTGGAAGCCTTGGCCGCGCATATCGGTCACTATCTAGACCAACAACAGCCGTAAAGCAGACATAAAAAAGGCCTTGTCAGCACAGGCGTGCACAAGGCCTTTTTCGGTTGGCTGTGTTCTGAGCAATTAAACCAGCTCAGACACCGACGCGATCATTTTGTTACAGATGCCATAGCTGATGGCTTCTTTAGCGGTCATCCAGTTATCACGTTCAATATCGACCCGAACCTGCTCGATTTTCTGACCGGTTTGTGTGGCGATAATACGCGCCAAACGCTCACGCATCTTGATGATTTCTTCCGCTTGAATGGCGATGTCACTGGCTTGTCCACCCACGCCACCCGAAGGCTGATGGATTAAAAAGCGGGTGTTTGGCAAACAGTAACGGTCTGCGGTGTCTGCCGCCAAGAAGATGTGTGTGCCTGCGCTGGCTACCCAACCAGTACCCACGACTTTCACGCGCGGCTTAATAAACCGGATGATGTCATGGATGCTATCGCCCGCTTCAACATGGCCACCCTGAGAGTTAATGAACAGGGTAATGTCGTCATCCGACTGAGCGGCTAAAGCCAACAATTCTAAACACACGCGACGGGCCATGCGCTGATTGATTTCTTCGCAAATCATGAGCGTACGACTTTTATACAGCGTGTCCGCAATCATTTCGGTGGTGCTGGTGCGATCACTCTCTTTTTCTTGTGACATGAAGAATTCCCGACAATAATAAATGTGATAGACCCAATATGGGGGCGCTGTAAGGTGCTTTCAAGGCTGAAAGCCAGACCGATGAGCAACGCAAGCAGCATAGCAAAAAAAAACCGTACTGACAGCCGAGAATATGCCAGAAACGATCGTTCAAGCGCAGCGCTAGTTGGGGTGATCGTCCTGTGCTACCTTGGCAGAATACGCGGCTTTACTGGCCACCACCTTTTCGGATGACATTCATGGAATTGCAGGAACAGAAACGGGTCTCATTGGCCTATTTACCCACCCCCATTACCGAGCTAACACGGTTGTCGCAATTTCTGGGTGGACCACGCCTATTTATTAAGCGAGACGATCTAACGGGTCTTGCATTGGGTGGCAATAAAACCAGAAAGCTCGAATATATCCTCGCTGAGGCATTGGCGCAGGGCGCAGACTGTCTGATAACCGCCGGTGCTATTCAGTCAAATCATTGTCGACAAACGGCAGCAGCAGCGGCGACCCTCGGCTTGGAATGTCATTTGGTGCTGGGGGGAGAAGCGCCCGAGCTAGCCAACGGCAACGTGATATTGGATACCCTGTTGGGCGCCCACCTGCATTGGTCAGGTGACAACCGAAAGGGCGAAGACATACCGGCACTGGTGGCAACCTTGCAGGCGCAGGGGAAACAGCCCTATGTGGTGCCCTATGGTGGCTCGAATGTGTTGGGGGCGACCGCCTATGTGGCCGCGATGGAAGAAGTCATGCGGCAAACCCATTCTGGGTTTACCCACATGGTCATTGCCTCAAGTTCAGGCGCCACGCAAGCGGGCATGATGGTGGGTCAACGACACTATGCGCCTCAGTGCGACATCATCGGGGTAGCGATAGACAAGGAAGGCATTGGGGATACCCGATTTGAAGACACCGTTTTGGCATTAGCCAATGACACAGCGCACTACCTCAAGCTGCCAATTCATTTTGACGCCAAAGATGTGTTGCTTGAAACGGGTTACACCGGAGCGGGCTATGCGGTCATTGGCGATGCCGAACGCGAGGCTATCGCGCTGACTGCGCAACTAAGTGGCATCTTGCTCGACCCAGTTTACACTGGCCGCGCCATGGCAGGGCTATTTGGCATGATACGCGCGGGCAAATTTCGCGCAACGGACCGGGTGTTGTTTTGGCATACGGGTGGCGCACCCGCGCTATTTGCTTATGCCGATGCCTTACAGCCAGCGCAAATGACCCAATCGGTCATGAACCAGTACCCAGACTGAGCCAAGCCTTATGGGAAACAAATGGGTGAATATCACCACTTAGGGGTTTTTAATGTACGAAATTTACCCAAATGGCGGCGGCGCGGTCATCGCCCATGGATGGCAATCGGCTTGTAGCCCGTCATTATTGGGTAAATGACCGATTGTTTCCAAAGTTGGCACTGGTGTTGCAATACAATTACTGAACCTTTACTTGCGGCAATGCTGCAGGTGACTCATAACAATAAATAATCTGTTCGGAGATTGATTACATGAAAAAAATTACCCTTGCACTGTCAGCGCTTGCGCTGTCTTTATCAGCTGCTACCGCATCTGCATCAGCTGGTTGTGACGCAGGCGAAGTCGTTGCAAAGTTGAGCCACGTAACGGGCGGCACAACACACCCTAAAGTGGTTGCAGCAAATAACTTGGCAGACCGTGTCAACAAAGAACTAGACGGCAAAATGTGCGTAGAAGTTTTTCCTAACTCGACTTTGTTCGGTGACAGCAAAGAGCTAGAAGCTTTGCTACTGGGCGACGTTCAAATTTTGGCACCTTCATTGTCTAAGTTTGGTTCTTACACCCGTAAGCTAGGTGTGTTCGACTTGCCATTCATTTTCAAAGACATGGATGCTGCGATTCGTTTCACTAACAGCAAGACTGGTAAAGACTTGCTGCATTCTATGGATGACGTAGGCTTCACAGGTCTGGGCTATTGGATGTCTGGCATGAAGTATTTCTCTGCTAACAAGCCACTGTTGGTTCCTTCTGACGCAAACGGTTTGAAATTCCGCGTACAGACTTCTGACGTTGCTAAGGCTATGATTTCTGCAATGGGTGCTTCTCCACAGCCACTTCCCTTTGCTGAAGTATATGGTGCTTTGCAAACGGGCGTTGTTGATGGACAGGAAAACACCTGGTCTAACATCTATACCAAGAAGTTCTTTGAAGTGCAGGACAGCACCACAGAAACCAGCCACCAGCTATTGGCTTATTTCTTCATGACTTCTACCGATTGGCTAGAAGGATTGGATGCTGATGTGCGTGAAAAGTTCTTGGCCATTGCTGATGATGTAACACAAGAAGCGAACCAAAGCGTCAAAGCAGCGGAAGCAGCTAACCGTGATAACGTCGTGAAATCTGGTGGCAAGATCAACGTATTGACTGCAGCACAGCGTGCTGAATGGGTCAATGCGATGAAGCCAGTATGGTCTCAGTTTGAGTCAGACATTGGCGCTGACATCATTAAAGCAGCAGCTGGTTCTTAA
>Ga0102814_10003393_pt1 | contig 10392 bp, 11 predicted proteins | sample ColrivemetaGS741_FD_79112 | JGI IMG/M metagenome (GOLD analysis project Ga0102814, IMG submission 79112) | Estuarine microbial communities from the Columbia River estuary - Flood tide ETM metaG S.741 | ecosystem: Environmental > Aquatic > Marine > Intertidal zone > Estuary | place: USA... | reverse complement strand
TGGCATGGGGGTTATGCTGGTCGAACTGCTGTTGAATATCAGTGGCGTTGAAACGATCAATATTGGTTTAGAAACTCCGATGGATCAGTTACAACATGCCTGTGCTTCACTCAACCCTGACGTACTGGCCCTGTCTTTTAGTGCCATCCAAAAGCGCCCCCAGACAATGGCATTATTAGAAGAACTCGATCAAAAAATACCTCCCACAATCCCCATCCTAGCCGGTGGGAGTGGTATTACTAAGCTACGAGCATTGCCCAAACGTTTTATGATCATCAAGAAAATGAATAGTTTAGATAGCACTATCAAGTTACTGTTACAGCAGTCGAAACATTAATACATACTATTAAACAGGTGGAGTGATGAAGCACGAAGAGATACCTGAGACCCATTCTGATCCCCTGATTAGTTTTTTACATCGGCTGATCCGAGTTGCTGTAAAAATGTTATCCGTACTTATGGTTCTGGTGATCTTTTGGAGTATCGCCGATGTAGTCTACGTCCTGTACCAAAGGCTCAGTACCCCACCGTTATATCTTTTGAATGTCGAAGATATTCTGCAAACATTTGGGGCTTTCATGGCGGTGTTGATAGCCATAGAGATCTTCATCAACATCAGACTTTACTTAGGTAGCAACATCTTCCCGGTACAACTGGTACTAGCGACCGCGTTGATGGCGGTTGCACGGAAAGTCATCGTGCTCGATTTAAAGTTAGTGAACGCTGAACAGATTGCTGCCATTGCACTGGTGACTCTCGCTTTAGGCATCTCCTATTGGCTGGTGCAAAGAAAAAACTCTGAACAACCTCCTATGTTGTAAAAGCCTAACTCGGCTCTTTCAAGGCAGCAAAAGCCGCTAAGGCCTGCTGCCTGCTATGCTTCAAATCGACAATCGGTGCAGGATAGTGCTCTCCCAACCTCACACCAGACTGCGCTAATACGGCCGCCGGTGCGGTCCATGGGCAGTGCACATATTTTGGCGGCAATTGCTTCAGCTCGGGACAAAAACGCTTTACATACTCACCATTCGGGTCGAATTTCTGCCCCTGTGTTACCGGGTTGAATATACGAAAATAGGGCGCGGCATCGGCGCCAGACCCTGCCACCCACTGCCAACTGGCACTGTTGCTAGCCAGATCCGCATCCACCAGCGTATCCCAGAACCAAGCTTGCCCAGACTGCCAAGAAAGTCGAAGGTTCTTAACCAAGAACGAGCCGACAATCATTCGTACCCGGTTATGCATATAACCGGTCTGCCAAAGCTCGCGCATTCCTGCATCGACAAGGGGAATGCCGGTCTTTCCCTGCTGCCAGGCGGCGAGGTCTGCAGGGTCCTGACGCCACACAAAGCGATCAAATTTCGATTGAAAATTATCCGTCGGCAACGACGGCCAGTGATAGAGCAGGTAGTTGGAAAATTCACGCCACCCTAGCTCACTTAAAAAACAGTCACGATCGGTTTCACTGCCCACGGAAATATGGGCGTGTTGTATGACATACCAGACCTGATTCGGAGATATCTCACCGAAATGCAAATGTGGCGATAGTCTTGAGGTAGCCTGGCTATCCGGACGGTCTCGCCCGCGCTGATAATGGCCAAGATGATCGGCGACAAACTCAGCAAGGCGATCACCTGCCCCGTTTTCACCCGGTTGCCAGTGCGTGGCAAGTTTGTGATGCCAGCCTCCATCTGGAAGTAACCCCAATTGATCCAGCGTCACTCCCAGGGGTTCAGTGGACAGGGTCCGCAAAGATTCAGGGGCCGGTAAAGGATAACGCGGTGGATCACGTGTCAAACAGCCATTACGGAAATACGGGGTAAACACCTTATAGGGGCTCTCATCTTTCTTGAGCACCTGCCAAGGCTCCCAGAGTAAAATTCCATTATAGGTATCCACCCGGATGCCCTGCTCTTGGAGGTTCGATTTGAGCTGCCGATCACGTTGGATCTGCCAAGGTTGGTAACAGCGATTCCAGGCAACAGACTGGATCCCTGTGCTTTTGAGCAGCGTGGGGATCAACTCCAGAGGATCGCCTCTAAAGTACCTTAACGCTCCGCCTAAGCGCTCATTAAGTGCTGCCAGGGATTGATGCAGCCACCAACAACTCACTGCACCTGACTGCCATTGGCCCGGATGGGTGTCATCGACGATATAGATAGGAAGAATCAACCCCTTGGACGCCGCTTTAAACAGCGCCGGATTATCCTGGATACGTAAATCCTGCCTCATCCAAACCAGCGTAATGCCATCCGTCACTCGTTAATCCTCGGCCGTATAGATAGTTGCAACACCCTAAGGTTCTCATTACCAGAGAGAGGCTAGATTGATCAATAATCGTTGCCCAAGCTCAAACTGTCTATAATGGCATATCCGCTGACGCCAATTGAGAGTTAGCCTTATGCAGCAGGCACGATGCCCGGACACTCACTGAAAGACACTAACAATCGGTGCGAGCGGTTGGGGTTAGCAATGAAAGCCTGACGAGCGGAAGAGTTTTGGTTCAGCAGCTGCGTAAAGCCCTCCACTCGCTGATAATCATCGAGTTGCAGATAACGAAACCCCATTTTCCAATCTGAGAAATTACGTTGACCAATACGGCCCTCGTGAATCACCAGGCTGTGACTGTGACGTGGATCCTTACAGATCTGCTGGTAGAGATTAACAACCTGGTCTTCCTCCCCCTCCAGTACCTGCAAAAAAGTCCCCTCAGCATAGAGCAACATACCCGATACCGCTCTCTCATGGTTGCTCTGCCGAGACTGGGCTAACAGCGCGTTAAGCTCTGAGAGCGACATCGGTCGAACCGCACTGCTGACATATACCAGCTCATAAAGATCTGAGGCCATAATCCACTCCGCTTTCGCTATTCAAGAGTCAAACGCTAACAACATATAAACCTAGGACAACGTAAACCCGGGGCCACAATACAGACTTATAGGTAGCGCTTAATCACACCGACAAGCTCTGCTGATTCAGGTTCAGTGCGTCCGCCCCAGCTACCAACAACATTGCCCTGGCGGTCAATCAGGTACTTGTGAAAATTCCAGCTGGGGTATTCACCGGCACGCTGGGCCAGACCTTCAATAAACGGGTGAGCCAACCCCTTAGCGGCATGAATTTTTTCGTACATTGGAAACTGAATACTGTATTGATCTCGGCAAAACGCTTGGATCTGCTGCTCAGCTCCGGGTTCCTGACGTCCAAAGTCATTAGAGGGGAACCCCACTACCACCAGCCCACCTTCAGCGAACCTCTGCTGGAGATGCTCTAAACCCTCATATTGATAGGTATACCCGCACTGGCTCGCCGTATTGACCACTAAAATCAGCTTATCCCGATGCGCGTCACACAGACGCTGTTGCTGCTCACCGGCAAGTAACCTGAAGCTATGATCAAGCGTTTCTGGGCATGAGGAGCCCTCGGCATGAACATAGCCTTGCACACCACTTACCATCAAACCGAGCAACAAGCTTACTGATAGGGGTTTCATAAATTGCTCCTCAGATATTAATGCCAGCCCGACGCCAGTGCTCTTCCATTACCAGATAAGCCGAATCTAGTAATTGAGAAGCCTGCTGCCAGCGCTGTTGCCCAGCGTGAACTTGGGCATCCGAAAACAGACCATCGGCCACTAAACTACCCTGTAACACGGATTCAGGATCTATGCCCATCTCCACTGAAGCCTGCTGCATCCAATCCGCAAAATAGCGCCAGTCTTGGAAGCGTCTGACTGATTCAACCCAAGCCTGCTCAGTGCCCATTTCAGGTTGCTCAATATACAGCTGATCTCCAGAGCGTAATCCCACCACCAATTGTTGCAAGTCGGAATAAGCCTGAGTCAATAACGTTTCAGCACGGCCAACATCATTGTCGTGCCATGCACTTAAGCCTTGCTGATACGTTTGGGTAACCGCTGCCAAGCTTTCTTGATGACTGTCTTTTTCTAAAGAAATCTCAGTTGCCACTGGCATAACAGCCTCAATGACGCGCTGCATCTGCTTGAGCCATTCCTGTTGCTTATCTCCCTTCAACGGGATCTGGCTAACAGGTTCCATGGGGTAGAGTAACCGCCCTGCTTGTTCTAGCTGATTCAACGCGGTCTTGTAATTGCCATCTTGGGCATGACTTTTAGCACGATCTATCAACGCCATTTTTTTATCGCGTTGGCTCGGCGTATAGAGAGGGGTTACAGATGAATTAGTTACTGCTTGCTGCATCACTAGAACTTGCTGGTCTAGCTTCTGAGCCAAGGGTTGATTGGTGTCAGCCTGGACAGTGGCTGCGCCAACTAAAGCTAGAGCCACTGCGGTAGATTGGAATAATGACGTGTTAGACATAACGAGCACCTCAACATTTTATGTTTCTTAAATAAGGTTTTTACTCAACTATGCCCCAATAATACCATAATATTTATATTTGTCTATGACAAAGGCGCTTAATTTGGCTTGTTTTACTACTTCGATACAGACACAGACCAACAACACCTAGGGCTCATCTGACATGCATAAAACAATCTTTATAAAATCATGGCTTTGGGGAACAATGATTGAATAGCCTGGACTACACCGTCAGACAATCCAAACCACACCGGAGCACAACAATGATTCAAAGGGCTGCAAACTGGACCCAATGGGCAGTCCAGAAAATCATTTCCGAAAACAACCGCTCTGCAGACACCCATCTCATCAAGCTAGAACTACCCTCTATTTCACACATAGACCTCTATTTAAAAGACGAATCGACCCATCCGACCGGCAGCTTAAAGCACAGGCTTGCGCGGTCTCTGTTTCTTTATGGTCTGTGTAATGGCTGGATTAAGGAGGGAACGACTATCGTAGAGTCCTCCTCGGGTAGCACTGCCATTTCAGAAGCCTATTTTGCACGCCTACTGGGCTTACCTTTTATCGCTGTCGTTCCAAAATCCACCTCAAGGGAAAAACTTGAGAAGATTGAGTATTACGGAGGTCGCTGTCATCTGGTTGCGGGCCAAGATATCTATAGCGAAGCAATAGCCTTGGCACGGGACACCCAGGGGCACTATATGGATCAATTTACCTATGCCGAGCGTGCTACCGACTGGCGCGGCAATAACAATATTGCCGAATCCATCTTTCGGCAGATGGCTGAAGAACCTCACCCTTTACCGGAGTGGGTCGTGACTGGGGCGGGCACTGGTGGCACCTCTGCGACCATTGGCCGTTTTATCCGTTACTCCCAGCACCCGGAAAGGATCACCAAGGTCTGTGTGGTCGATCCTGAAAATTCGGTATTTTTTGATTACTTCCATGGCGCTCAGGCATCCATCACCTCGAACCAATCCTCAGCTATCGAAGGGATCGGCAGACCGCGCGTTGAAGCCTCGTTTATCCCTCAGGTTGTCGACCGTATGATTCGGGTTCCTGATGCAGCGTCTATTGCCGCCATTCACTTCCTTAAACAAAAAACAGGACTTTACAGTGGCGCATCGACTGGCACAGGTCTTTGGGGGGCATTCCAGCTGATTGCCGAGATGCAACAAAACGATCAGTGCGGCAGTGTCGTGATGATTTTGTGTGATTCAGGCGAACGCTATAGTGATACCTACTATAACGATACTTGGCTTAGAGCTAAGGGTTTCGATCTGAGCCGCCACACCCAGACCCTCGATCGGTTTTATCGATCCGGTCAATGGGATATAGCGGATCCTGACAAAACGGGAGCAAACTAGCCTAGATATCGGTCCGACAAAACGAGGGCTCACCCGGCTTGATAAACAGTGGCGCGGTGAGAGGCGCGCTATTGACCTGACAAACGTTCACATCCAACCTAAAGCCGCTAGGGTGAACAACACCACCGGGCTGCATCCCCTTACAGGTATACCCTGTATCACAATCCGGCCAATTTCCGGCTCCGGGATTACGGTGTTCAATAGGCGAATTACAGCAACAGCCTGCGCCACTACAGTTTGGGATCGTTGCAGTCGTCGTGGTACTGGTGATGGGAATCGTATGAAAACACGCTGAAACGCTCAAACTCATGAGCCCGAGCAAACCGAAGCGAAACCCTCTAAAGCCTGTCAACCATGCGTTGAAAGAACAGTGTTTCATGATGAACCTCCTGCTGTCATAACAATGAAAGCTGTCCATCGAATACTGCAACATTCGTACTTCGGACCCCAATAACCTTCGGACCTATATAACTATAGTCAAGCGACTATGGATTAGTAACGACAGTTTAGTGATGGCAGTTTAGAGTTAGCACTTATGCGTGCAGACAGCAGTGACATAGTTACGAGACAGTCGAACGTAGATCTGGCAGCACACTAATAGCCAAGCGAACCCTATAAGACAGTAGAGATTTCATGGAAAACCCAACCGTTGAAGATTTAGCCGCCAAGAACGTCGCCCTGTTAGAGATGTTGATCGAAGGCGCCAATACCCTACTCCAGCATACTGCTGCGGCTAGGAGCGGCTATCAGGTCGTTCAACAGGATATCGACCAGATGCTACGCGTGGCTGAGCAATTGGCAAGAATCCCCAGCATGGCAGCAGACAACCTCAAGCAGATGCACGAGCTCAGCTAGGATGGCTAAGCGAAGATCCAACTGATTCATAACAACTACAGATAACAACTACACATAAGAACGGGGCTCAAAAGAGCCCCGTTGTATCTACCCCACCTTACCCCAGAGTGGGGACTATTTATCCAAGCCACCCATACATAGGTATTTGATCTCCATATAATCATCCAGACCATACTTGGAACCTTCGCGTCCTGATCCAGACTCCTTTACGCCACCAAAGGGGGCCATCTCGTTGGAGATAATCCCTTCGTTAATGCCGAGGATGCCGTATTCCAACTCTTCAGACAGCCGCCATACCCGGCCGATATCACGTGAATAAAAATAAGCGGCCAATCCTACATTGGTGTCGTTGGCCATCGCTATCACCTGCTCCTCGGTCTCGAAACGGATCAACGGAGCCACCGGGCCAAAAATTTCCTCACGGGCCACCGGCATGGCATTGGTCACATCACCAAGTATGGTCGGTGGGTAAAAGCAGGCTCCCAGCTCACTACGCTGGCCACCCAAAAGGATGCGGGCACCCTGGGCCACTGATGCCTGCACCAGTTGGTCAACATCATCGACCGCCTTGGCGTTGACCAGTGGGCCGTTGCTCACACCCTCTGCAGTACCCTCCCCTAATGTCAGTTGACTAACACGCGCCAGCAGCTTGGCAACAAAAGCATCATAAATACCGGCCTGCACAAATATCCGATTGGTGCAGACACAGGTCTGCCCGCTGTTACGGTATTTAGAAGCCATGAGCCCCTCAACCGCGGCATCTAAGTCGGCGTCATCAAACACCATAAACGGCGCATTGCCGCCCAGCTCCATCGAGGTTTTTTTCAAGGTAGCGGCACACTGCGCCACCAGCACTTTGCCCACGGGGGTGGATCCAGTGAAGGTCAGCTTGCGCACCACCGGGCTTTCGGTCAATACGCCACCGATATCACCTGAAGAGCCCACCACTACGTTGATCACTCCTGCGGGGATTCCAGCTCTTTCCGCCAGCTCGGCCAGCGCTAAGGCCGACAGTGGGGTTTCCGAGGCGGGCTTACACACCACGGTACAACCAGCCGCCAAGGCCGGAGCGATCTTGCGAGTCAACATCGCATTGGGAAAATTCCAGGGGGTGATAGCCGCTACCACGCCCACGGGATGCTTGGTACATACCAGTCGTTTGTCGCTCGAGGGTGCTGGAATCGTATCGCCATAAACCCGTTTAGCCTCCTCGGCAAACCATTCGATATACGCAGCGCCGTAAGCGATCTCACCTCTTGCCTCGGCTAATACCTTGCCCTGTTCGGCAGTAAGAATGCGGGCCAGATCTTCCTGATTGGCCATCACTAGTTCAAACCAACGACGCAGCAGGTTAGCGCGCGCCTTGGCAGGCTGCTTGCGCCAGCTTTTCATCGCCCGTTCAGCAGCATCGATAGCCGCTTCGGTTTCCACGGCCCCTACCTTAGCCACCGTCGCAACCAGACTACCGTTAGCCGGGTTTAGTATATCCAAGGTCGCCCCGCTGGAGGCCCCCACCCAAGCACCATCAATATAGGCCTGAGTCTTAATCAGACTAGGGTCATTCAGTTGCAGGGTCATGGCAATCTCCGTGAGTAAAGTGGTGAACTAGCTTAAAGGGTGCTGAATACTCCGTCCAGAGCATCGACTCAACGATCAAAAAGTTTCTAAGAGCACTCAGTTAAGCGCGTATTCGCGAGACCAAAGACAGTTGCGCATAAATGCCTAACTTACTACTCGAAACATATCGCGAGGAACTCCCTGCGAAACATGCGCCAGAACCTGCGACATATTCAGCTGTTCGGGTATGGATTCTATCTAAATCACGCGGTAGGCCGGTTTGCCGCAGTCATGTGGCAGACTCCAATCGAATAAGCGGCCATCAATCAGACCAGGCCACAGACGCAACAGAACTTTAGCCCCACCCTCATCACTACATAGCCCCTATTTTCAATAGATACTGGCTAACCAACTCATTCATCGAGGGCAAGGAAATCGCTCCTTCAGGGCTCGAGACACCAGTGCCAACCCACTTTGCTCCGACGCAATTTTATTGTCTTTTAACCAGACGACCACCTCGTGGCGGACCTGCACCAAACTCGTATTGGGCATGAAACAGGATTTCTGGCTGCTGAAATCGTCGCTAGTTCTTAGATCTATAGCTGCCAGAATAAAACCCTCACAACGATGAGCATCGTCTTGGGTGGCGGCAGAGCACCATTTAATCACATCCCAACGACTACTGGCCTGTACGCCCTGTCCCCACAGGAGGGTGCAAAAAAACGTCATCATCATGATTCGAGCTGGCTTCAATTGCATGGGGACTCGCGGCCTTTTGTTCCGTCTCAGTTACGTACTTATAACAATTCACTCTACCATCCTAATTCATATTCGAATGGATTGAACCCAGATACAGAACCTTGATGTGAATGTCGCAATGCGAAACTTCACTTTATTGAGCGATGGCTATTGACTTTAAATTGTTATCAACAAAACCGCCGCTATGGTGCACGAGCCTTGCACTCTAGAAAAAAAACCAATAACAGCCATATAAAACTCAATATCTTTTTGTTTTTATTGAACTTAGCTTTTTGGATCGTTTTTTACCCAATCAACCCAAAGCCCCAGTTCATGCGGTCTGAACCGTGTTACTAAAATAGTACCCACAGAACTATCCACAACATCTGTGGATAGTTTTCTACAGCCTCTGTAGATCAAGGGTTACCAGCATGTCGCATCGCGAAAGCCTTCTCACTTCAGCCACTCAGCAAGCTACCTGAGACTTCAACCGTCCTATTTTGCAGAAATCGCTATTTAACAGCCTCAGTGTCTTTGTCGGCAACAGCCGTTGCTCTACAATGGCGCCGCCATTCAAACCGAAGCTATTGAACCTTCTGGTAGGCATAGGAACTTAAAATGAAACGACTCTTCTCTCCGCTAATCGCGGCGGCTGCTCTATTGCTAGCGCCAATCAGCCAAGCACAAACCTTCACCTTTACCGCCATACCCGATCAGGATGAGACCCAACTGCAGACCCGATTTGGGAAAATAGCCCAGTATCTGTCCACCGAGCTTGGAGTGGAGGTAAACTATATTCCGGTTAAGTCTTACGCTGCAGCAGTGACCGCGTTCCGTAACGATCAGGTTCAATTAGCCTGGTTTGGTGGATTATCAGGCGTTCAGGCGCGGTTACGGGTTCCTGGAAGCGAAGCGATCGCCCAAGGTTACGAAGATCAGTTTTTCCAAACCTATTTTATCGCCCACCACAGCAGCGGACTCAAAGCCACCGAGCAGCTTGAAGACTCCCTCAAAGGGCACAGCTTTACCTTTGGATCTAAAGGTTCTACCTCAGGAAGGTTGATGCCGGAATTTCATCTCAGACAACAATTTAATCAATCACCTGAAGAGATATTCTCAAGAGTTGGATTCAGTGGAGATCACAGTCGTACCATCGCTCTGGTTCAATCTGGAGCCTACGAAATAGGTGCGGTTAACTTCAAAGTCTGGGAGCGTGAACTGGCCAGTGGCAACATTGATCCCAATCAGGTCAGCGTGATCTGGGCCACGCCAACCTACCCTGACTACCAGTGGACTATCCGGGGCGATGTCGATCAACGCTGGGGCGCAGGATTTCAACAGCGCGTTCAGCAAGCCCTGCTGTCGCTACAGGACCCTGAACTACTCAATGCTTTCCCACGCAGTCGCTTTGTTAAGGCGAGCAACGCTGATTTTGAACCGGTGGCTGTGGTTGCCCGCTCTATCGGCCTAATCGATTAACAGCGAGCCGCATTGATGGCGACCGAGCCCCTGTTTCAGCTTAGCAACCAGTC
>Ga0102814_10003392_pt1 | contig 10392 bp, 4 predicted proteins | sample ColrivemetaGS741_FD_79112 | JGI IMG/M metagenome (GOLD analysis project Ga0102814, IMG submission 79112) | Estuarine microbial communities from the Columbia River estuary - Flood tide ETM metaG S.741 | ecosystem: Environmental > Aquatic > Marine > Intertidal zone > Estuary | place: USA: Columbia... | reverse complement strand
GTACACGATCCTAGCAACCCAACTGTATTGAGTGGTGTGCTAGATATGATTGTATCTTACAATATAGTCTCTGGAACGTTAATATACCATGTGATAAGCTCAACTCACCCATCGGGTACTGGGACTGTGTTGAATTTCAGTGAGGAGTACAGGGTGAATGCGATGGATATAATTGAGCACTACTTTATTATAAACAACAAAAACAAACCACCGAGAATATTTAATACAAAAAGAGTTTACAATGAACCTTCAGCTGAGGATATAAACCTGATAGTAAAACCACCAAGTTCAGCTCCAACTGTTACGCCAATTAAACAGACTGGAGAAGAGACCTATATGGACACTAGGTTCATATCTTTTGCATACAGATATAAATATGTTGATGGACAATATTCTGCGTTGTCTCAATTCTCTCCAATAGCGTTTTCTCCGAACACATTCGAGTTGGATTACAGCACAATGGAGAATAAGGGTATGAGTAATGCATTTAATTCTGCAATCATAGATCTTGACACTTCTTCTAGCAACGTCGTAGGCATTGACTTGGTATTTAAGTTTTCAAACTCAAGCATACTAAACATTGTAGAAAAATATGACAAAGCTGATTTAGGCTGGTCAGACAATTCAACGGTATCTGTAACATTTACAAACAAGAAGGTGTACACAACACTTCCTGAAGAAGAACTGTACAGACTATTCGATAACGTGCCTCACAAAGCTCAAGCTCAAACTATAATGGGTAATAGGTTAGTTATGGGTAACTATACTGATGGATATGATGTGGTTGATGAGAATGGCGACTCTACTCGTTTGATTTATACTGCTGAGCTACAAGAAAATGATATAGAAAAAACAGATTTACTTGTAAACAGGAATATAGGAACTTATACCATAGCTGGATCTGAAGATATAAACAATGCGAAAGTTATAATCGACTTAGACGAGGTAGCTTCTGATCTGATAGAAGGCGCAGTGCTTGATTTGTCATTTACTTTAAGACATAACAAGTATGTGTCGACTACAACGACTACTCCATCAGAAACACCTCCTCCGTTAAGTATAAGTAAAACTATAACACTACAGAGTACATATGGATCTGTAGCAGCTTTTGCTGCTAGTGCGGAATTTATTGAAGCAGTGAGTTCTTTCACCCCAATAAGTGATTGCGGAACTGTTGATGCAGGTAACTCTTTGACTGATCAAATAAATTGTGGATCATTTACACCTCTACTTCCGTCTCCGGGGTGGACAAAGGAATCCAGTGGTATAACATCTCCGGGACAAGGGATATCGATAAGCGTTTCTTCAAATCAGATAACATTGCAATTCGTAGCAATGAGATTTGGAGAAAACGGCTCTCCGGGGCAGTATGTTTATGAATATTTTGATGTGGTCTATTCCTCGGCTAAATTTTACAAATATACAATTGGAGAAAGCTTGCATAGTAAAAGAGATTACGAGGTAGCGATTATTTATATGGACGAATACAACAGGTCAACAACAGCTTTAGTGAGTCCAAACAACACCGTGTATGTACCGACTATAAATTCAGACAAAAAAAATAGTATAAGGGTAACAATACCTGACAGTCAAAACCCTCCTGAATGGGCAACTAAATATAAATTTGCATTGAAACCATCTGAACTAGATTATGAGATTATATACTCTAATATATATTTCAATGACATTTCAGATGGATCCACTTACTTTTTATTGGAAGGTGATAACCAGAATAAATGTTCAGAAGGTGACAAGCTTAGAATCAAAAAAGATCTATCAGGTGCACTTGACAATGACGTAGAAGTTACTGTCATAGATATATCTGCTAAACAAAGGGATTTTTTAGACACTATACTTATTGATGAAGAACCATCTGGGTTGTATATGAAAATTAAGTCTTCAGATATAAACACATCGTATTCAAAAGACTATATACTTGACAGTGGTCTAGAGAAGCAATCGGCTACGGTTACAGGTAATCCATTCATAATATATCCTATATACAGCGATAACCCTAACTATAACGCTACAGATCCTATAAGTTCAAGCAATCCGCCATACTTACCTTGGGAAATACCTGCTGGTAGTATAGTAGAAATATATATAAAATTCGAAGGAACTAATCTAGATGGGGACGTAAGGACGTATACTCTAGAGAGACAAGTGACGGCCACTAAAGATTACAGTAGTTTGTACGATATGGTTGAAGCCGAGAATATCGATCTAACAAATGGTATATCAACTACTGATGGAGAAGGAATAGAAACAGTATATTTTAATGAATTATACGAAAACATAACTGGAACAGGCACAGACTACATCAGGAATCCGATAGTAGATACCGAATTTAGGATACAATTTGGATGGTGGAACCCTGATGATTCAGCTGGAGACGCACAAACAGGTCAAATGTATCTTGGACTTAGAAACAATGATGATGGTACAGGGATTTTCCAGAAGACAGAGTGCAGAGTCAAGATAATTACAGGAGGAAATCTATTCGTCTTTGAAACAATACCTCAAGAGGCAGACAACGATATCTATTACGAAGGAAGCCAAACATTTAACATCACAGCAGGAAGACACGAAGGGAACGTGCAAAACCAAACGACATCACTTCCAGCTATAATAGACCTGAACTTCTTCGATTGCTATTCCTTTGGTAATGGTGTCGAGAGTTACAAGATAGGTGATCGATTAGCTACGCCTTCATTTAGATTAGGCGAAAGATTTTACGCTGTATCTCAGGAGGATTATAAAGAGGCAGACAGATATTCTGACCTTACTTATAGTGGTATATACAATGAAGAAACTAACGTAAACAGGCTAAATGAGTTCAACCTATCGTTAGCAAACTTCAAACAACTAGAAAGATCTTTCGGTCCGATTAGGGTTATATCTGGGAGAGCAAACGATATATTAGTTCTACAGGAAGATAAAGTATCCTACGTGTTGTCAAGCAAGAACTTGATCAGTTCATCACAAGGAGGAGGAACTGTAGTTGATATTCCAGAAGTGCTTGGTACACAGATAGCTAGGATAGAAAACTTCGGTATTGGAAATAACCCAGAGAGTTATACTGAATATGGATATGACAAATATTTTGTAGACCCTAAAAGAGGTGCTGTTATAAAGCTTACTGGAAGTGGACAAGCTGAACAGCTCTCAGTCATTTCTGAATTTGGTATGAAGTCATGGTTTAGAGATTACTTCAGGTTAACTCCAAATACTCAAAAGCTAGGAGGTTATGATCCTTACACGGGAGAATACGTTATAGCAGGAAATCTAAACACAGTTCCTTCGGATCCATTCGTTTCCACTTGTGGAGAGGAAGTTACAGTAACTACTGATGAAACGTTCAGAACTTGGGAGGTAATACTGGCTCCGGGGTCAGGAGAGATCACAGTAGACTATACGGTTGGTATACTCCCGATGGGAGAGGATGTCACGTTTGAGATCATTCATGACGGCTCTACGTATTCTTCTGGAGCTGTTACGTCAGGTGGGTCGTTTACATTCACAAAGTCGGTTGGCGTAGACATAGCTACAGTTGAAGTTACACTATCAAGTTCATTCACCACATCATACGCTGTTGAAGTAGGATGCGCCACTGAAAACGGACCTAGAATGACTCAGGTTGTACTAGCTCCAGATGACGAGACAGCTCAGTATATACATAACGACTTTTACTGGACTCAAGGGACATACGTCAGTCCAACTCAGAGCAACTTAGCTACCCTTCAGAATACAAGTAACACATACAACGTATCTCTGTTTCAATCGTTTGAAGGGAACGCAGGGGCTGGAATGATCCCACCTGAATCTGGAGGTCAAGTAACAATAAGAATCCAGTCTACTAAGAAAGGCTTCGATAACTTTGACTTCGGGTCAAGTTCATTGAAGTACCTACTTTCTACAACAGACTACTCGGATAGTGATGTAGACATAGCAAACATGTTGTCTGCTGCAACTACATTGACACCTATACAAAACCCATCGACAGGGGTTTACTACTACGATATAACTTATACGCAGACTCCACAATTCAGTCCGTATATTTACTTAATTTACGACTATAGATAATGGCAAAACCAACAATAACAGAATCGACAGCACCAACTAGACAGGCGTATACATTAACATACTCCCCGTCTTCTAACGGGTTCCCTTCGTTTTACTCTTACTACCCAGAGGAAATAATTGGGATGAACCAAAACTTGTTTACATTCGATGAAGGGAACTTATATATCCACAATTCAGATAATGTAGATAGGTGTACTTTTTACGGCACCTACACACCAATGAATGTAAGGACGGTATTTAATGATGCTTCATCTGACGTAAAGGTATTTAAGACCATAGCATTAGATGGTACTCATGCATGGGGGTACGATTCATTAACTGACTTGGAAAGCGGAGATATCGACTCTGATTACTTTGAACAAAAGGAGGGTGATTGGTTTGCATACATACGAGGGATAGATTCTGTCCCAGTTCAAGAAACAGAGTTGCCACTTAGATCTTCTCAGGGTATAGGGTCTAGCACATCTGTAGATATAACAGACCCAGCTAATATTATAGTTGCTTATCCGTATGGAGCGATAGACAGTATAATAAGTGTTGGTGATTTGGTATACTTCCTGAATGGAGGTACATTTACCTTATGTGGGGTGGTAACCTCTATCACGAAAAGAAAGACTGTTGGACTTACGGTTACAAGCGAGATAACAATAGATTCGACAACTCCAGCTGGGGGATCAACAGCGATATTATCTGGGGATTATACGTTCTACATAAAGAATGCTATATCGGAATCTCACGGACTTCGTGGGTACTACCTAGAATTATTGATCGAGAACTACGAACGAACTCAATCAGAATTATTCTTGGTTGAGGCAGACATATTTAAAAGCTTCCCTTGATGAACGTAAGACCATTAGAGCCAGACGACTATGAAAACATTTTATGTAAGTGGTGGAAGGATTGGAGAAAGCCTGCACCACCTAGAGATGTTCTGCCAGACGATGGAACTGGGGGGTTTATAGTGTATGACGAGGACATACCTGTATGTGCTGGTTTTATGTATAACACAAACTCAAGTATGGTATGGATAGAGTTCATTGTGAGCAATATAAATTACACCGATCGAGCAAAAAGAAGAGAAGCACTAGCTATGCTTGATACAACTATTACATTATTAGCAAGGAAATTAAACAAAAAATACGTATATTCGCTTTTGAAAGAAGATAACAGATCTCTGATTGACGTAAGTTTAAATCAGGGATACATACATAACTCAATTAGGTTTAACGAAATGATCAAGAAGATATGGGAGCAGCAGTAATAGCAGCAGCACCAGCGATAATAGGCGGTATAGGAGCAGCAACCCAAGTGGTTGGAGCAGGTATGTCATTTGCTGAAGCTAAAAAACAGAAGGAATTAAAAGCTAAAGCTGATGCAGCAGCGGCAAAAGCTGTGGTTGACGCAAAGAACAAACTTGTCACAAACTTTAGTGAGCAACAGATAATAAGAAAAGAGCCTTTTGAATTAGCAGCTCAAGCAAATGCAGCTGTCCAATCTCAGAATATAGACGCAATGAGAAACGCTGGTCAAAGAGCTTTAATAGGTGGAGTAGGTAGAACTGTAGCAGCAGGAGATAGAGCTAACCAGCAAATGAGAGATGTATACATAGGTAAGTTAGAGGAGTACGAAAAAAGAGTTGCAGACGAAAGTAGAGATATTTCAGATACCTTAGCTAATATAGATCTTATGACTGCTAGTGGAGCACAAAAAGCTGCTGCTCAAGCTGAAGAAATGAGGCAAAGAAATTTGATGCAAGGTATAAGTGCTCTAGGTGGTGTTGCTGCAACTGGCTTAGATGCAATGGGGTTATATACAGGAGGAGGATTAGGAACCACTGAAGATGAAGAAACATCTGGAAGCACTGAAGGTGGAGAAACATCTGACGGTAATTAATAAGATATGGCACAAGAATTTTTCGACTACCAAGAAAGAGATATAGACAAGTTACCAGATTGGTCTAAAGTCACTGGAGATATCAGTGATAAGTTGGTGTCAATACAGAAGGAGCGTCAAGCTAAGAGAGACGAGCAAGATAGAAAGACTCAAGAATCGTTAACGGCACTCGAAGACATTGAAATGGGCGAAAGCCAAACAATGAACGAGTTGAAGCTGAAGGCTGTTGAAGATTCTAAAAGATATTTATTGGAGCAGGAGAAGCTGATGAAGCAGAACAAACTCAATCCAAACCAAAGGTTAATCGCACTTCAAACTCAGATGGATGACTGGAAAGCTTTTAGTAATGTGACGAACGAGTGGGATAAAAACTACAGTGAATATCTAACTAGAATGGAAGAGGATGCTTCAGCAGGAATGGAGCAAGCTATGGCTGAGTGGAATGAGGAGTTTGGAAATATAGCTAACAAAGCTGTTAAGACCAATATTGAAAATGGAAGATTATACCTTACAACTACTGATGGTTCTGGAGAACCTTTAAGTATAAACGCTTTAAACAACAGACTAAAAGATAGAGTCAATAAGTACGATATCAACGGTGAAGTTCAGAACCAAGTTCAGAAGCTAGGTCAAGTCGTAAAGGTAATCAACAAGGATGGTATATTATCTATGGATGACGTTAGAAATAATCCTGTATATGAAGAAGCAAAAGAGAAGATGATAGAAGCGTTGCTTGGAAGTGACAGAGATACTAGTAGTATTCTTTCTGATTACGTTGGAGGCTATAGCTTTACTAGAGATAAAAGCATGCAGGGTAAGGAAGACGAGAACAAAAACGAAATGATCTTGCTTACTGCTGATAAGAACGGGACGTACCAACCTGAATTTACTCCGGATCAAAAAGAGAAAGCTGAAAAGTATGTGGAATTGCAACTTGAAATGCAGTTAGGATTCAAGGAAACTCCGAAACCACCAAAGGTTAGTAGTGGTAGAACTACACCTGAGTGGAAAGTTAGGCGTGGAGATGAAATGAAAGAGATAGCTAATATATTCCAGACGGCAGTTGACTTAGCAAGTGGAGATAAAGCAGCTAGAACTGATGCAATCAACAGAATTAAGGATTACTCAGAGGTAACCAACATAGTTAAGGATGGTGATCAATGGATCATAGAGATGGGAGATAAAAAACCTAGGTACATACAATCTACTGGAGATCCTGAACTGGATGCTAAGTCTTTGTTTAGATATACAGTTGGAGAATCATTAACAAGCAAATATGCAGCTACATCTTCTGAGACAGCCTACGATATTTGGAAGGAAGGTGGGAATGTGGCTGGAGAATTAGCATCTGACTTTGGAGAGTACGAGAGAATAGGTAGAAAGACAGCCTATGACATCAAAACCTCTGAAGGGTCTAATGTTGGAGATTCAATAATAAAAATATTTGAAGGAGACAACCCTGATAATATAAAGTTAGCTAGGCTTGAGGAGGTAATAAGTACGATGGATCTACCTAAAGAAATTGAACCTACACAAGTTATTGAAAAGTTGAAACAGTTAAAGACATTGAGAGGAGTTAATCCAATAGATCTTATCAACTTGTTTAACACAGAGGTAAATAATTTAATCGAAAACTATAACAAAAGTCTAGACCAACGAGGTGGAGGGGGTCAACAGAATAACAGTGAAAACAGAACTGGAGGAACCTCTAGGTAAAAATTATATAAATGGACGAACAATTATTAAAGGATTTTCTAGCTACAGTTGAAAAGTATAAATACGATTACGATGTAGTTATGCCTAAATTTCCTGAGCTTCAAGGTTACGATCTTCAGTTGCTTAAAGACTATGCAGCTACAGCTGAAAAGTATAATTACGACTACAGTGTAATTAACCCTAAGTTTCCTGAGTTTAAATTAGACGGAGTCCCAGCTCTAAAAAAAAAAGACGAAACTTTGGCACCTACTGGAAGCGACTTGGAAGCTTCTGGGCAACCTGCTACAGGTACGCCTGCATCGGAATCAGAGTTGACATCACAGCCTTCAGAGCCATTCATATCAAGGTTGCCATCGGTTGGCTCCATGTCAAGTTTGCCATCGGAGTTAAAAGATAAAGTAAAAGAGACATTGCCAGAAGGAGATTTTAGAACTCCTGAAGAAAAGACAAATCAGTACCAAAGACCAGAAATCAGTAGAGAGGAAATGATGTCTTCGTTTACCGAAGGTGTTGAAGGTGTTGGTGAAAAGAAGCCAATAGTAACGCTTGAAGGGAGAGAAACATCTACAATAAAACAACCATTCAATCGAATGGTTGATGACAGGTTTAAGACACCTGAATACAAGCCAGAGGAAGACAAGACGGCTTATCAAGAAATGATGTCTTCGTTTTACGAAGGTGTTGAGGATGATGTTGAAAATCTTCCGGGTACAAGTGTTGAGGAGAGGGAAAAGATTCTTAGAGATAGAGAAAAATTCTTAAAGGAAAGATCTGAATTTAGAGAAAACTATATTAAGGAAGCTTACATAGATGAGATCGTAAAGACAGGTGTAAGCAGAGAGGATGCTGAAAAAAATCTAACTAAAATAGCTTTTAAGAACTACCTGTTTGACCCAGAAGGCGAGGGTATAACTAAAGATCCTGTAGCAAGTTTAAAGGATGTAGACAAGGATGAAGTAATGGCTTACAGAGACAAGCTCGTTGAACAGTATGAGGTTGACATGGGTAAAACATTAAAGGATCTAACAGTTGCTAAATATATTGAAAATAATGATGGCGATGTAGAAGTGGCTCAAGAAAAGTTCTTTGAAGGAATGAACGCTATTAGCGAATCGTTCCTTAGTGATTCGGAGAAGCAAATAAAAGGTCTAAAGGAGAGTGTGTACAGGCTTGAAAGTTTTGAGAATCTTCCTGAAGAAAAAAGAGTACTACTAGAAAAAGGTAAGGCTGAGTTACAAAGATTTATTGATGAAGGATTAATAGGGTCTGGTGATTTGTATGATTATAAGACTGGACAGTTTGTGTCAGGTAATACAAAAGACGAGCGAATTATAGCTTTCAATAATGAATTAAAGAAGAAGAAGTCTATGTACCAAAATACTGATTTAGGTCAGTTGATAAGAGATAGGGACGACTCTTACTTTAAATTTGAAGCTTTCTTAAATCAAGCACTAGAAGAAAATTTAGATTTACCGGGACTAAGTGGAGGAGAAAAAATATACTGGTCTAAAAGATTTGGACTAATAGGTCAGGATGACGGCATAGCTGAGGCTAAGTTTGTGAAATTCAATAAGGCTCAAGCAATGCAGATAATAAAATCTCAAGCTGACAGCCCATTTAATTTTAGTGGTTTTGATGCAGCTGATTCAAGTATATCTGACTCCATGAAAATAATCAATAGTGAAGTATTGGATCCTGCGATAACCAAAAAAGCAGAAAAGTTCCTAGCTACCTTTATGGCTACAAACTCACAGATAGCTTTAAATGAAGATAGATCATCTAGAGAGAAGTATATGGATTTCCAAAAGTATACTGATGAACTTAGGAAGTTTGGTGGGGATGCGCTAGAGGGACCAGCAGCAGTTCTTGATATGATGTCAGGCACAGGAGTTCCTGAAGGAATTATAAAAGGGTTTAAAGAAAATATGGGTGCTACTTCCATGAGCGAATTAGATCAGTCTAGAAGAGCTATTGAGAGATTATCTTCTATGGGTTATGACTTGACCGATGATCAAAAAGAGGTTATGGAAGTTACTACAGCTGAAAAGTTTTCGGAGGCTGCTGGTGGTATGATTCCAGTAATGGTTGAAGTAGGAGCTTATTCAATGGTTACTGGAGGTTTGAGCAATGCCTTGAAAATTCCTAAACTTATAAAAACATTGTCTGGAGGAAGCAAGGCTTTCGAGAAAGGATTGAAGTTTACTTACAACATGGGAATGCAAGGATTAAACTATGAGCTTGCAGGGCAGAGCTTTAGTTCAGGTGTAGGTGAATTCTTAGGTGAATCAGCAGGAGAGGGATTACTTAAAGCTCTAGGTAGTAAGAACCCACTACTTAACGTTCTATCGAAGGCTATAATTGGTGCTGGTGGTGAAACCATGGCTGAATACTCAGGAGAATTTGTTGAAAGATTAGTGGAAGATGACGACACATTCTCTCAAGCGTTAGACAAAACTATAGGAACAGCGGAAACAGCAGGTGAGAAACTTGCAACAACCTACTTCTTATCATTAATGATGTCATCAACAATGGGTATGACAGGTGTTAATGCTGAATGGAGAAAGGATATCGAAGACACTAGAAGAGACCTTGAGAGTCAGGCTGAAGATTCTGAGTTAATAAGAAACGTGTTAGATAAAACCAAAGGGTTAGAGTCTAACTTGAGAGTAATGGCTGAGGCTGAGAAAAGAATAAGAGAGC
>Ga0102814_10003387_pt1 | contig 10401 bp, 12 predicted proteins | sample ColrivemetaGS741_FD_79112 | JGI IMG/M metagenome (GOLD analysis project Ga0102814, IMG submission 79112) | Estuarine microbial communities from the Columbia River estuary - Flood tide ETM metaG S.741 | ecosystem: Environmental > Aquatic > Marine > Intertidal zone > Estuary | place: USA... | reverse complement strand
AGTAACGAAACCCAATTGTTTTCATTGGTTATTCAAATTTAGCAAACTTACCATCACCATCAATTTTCATCGCCTCCTCAGTATCCTTCCAACTACATCCCTTCGTGCGTCCTTTTTCCGCAAGCATTTCTGCTACATTACCGCTCATATTATAGAGACCGTACTTGTTTGGCCAGTATGATTTCGAGGGAGCTGTGACATCTGCGTTATTATTACGTTTGGCTGCATCCTCCGTGAAGTCCTTTTTTAATCTCATAAAGTTGCAACGATACAATCCTTTATTCGTTTTTAAGCTTTTACCTTTCCAAGGATAATCAGCTACTGGATTACCTCCTCTTGCAGCTTCTATCCATTCAGATTCAGATGGCAGACGAAATTCTACCTTTTCGAATTTTCTTTTATCATTGGAATTATATTGCTCTGTTAGCCACTCACAGAAAAGAGTAGCACCATCGTAGTCGACGTTAACTACTGGATAATTTTCATAAGCTAAATGTGTATGATAATGTTGTATATAAGGTTCGTTATAAGCCAACTCACTCCCCCACATTGCTGTATCAATTTGAGCAAGTAGGTATTTATCACCCTTCTTATTTTCCTTCAAAAAATCCAAAAAGGCTATGTACTCTTTATTTGTAACTTCATATTTTGAAGCGTAAAGGCTCTCATTTATTTTCATTAATGTCTTTTGCAACATTTTGGTATCAAAGGAACTCACCTGTGCGAAAGTAAAATTTGCAACACAAAAAAGAATTGTAACTAGTGCTAGTTTTTTCATTTGTTTATCTTTTATGTCACTATAACATATTAGTTCGCTATAGTTACAGCTCATATGATAATCGATTGTTTAATAAAAATTTTTAGTTTAAATTAAAGCACTGGAATACTCTTACCTATTAATAACTACCAGACGGGAAAATGTTCCTCTCATTTACCCAAAATTTAGTTTTCTGAAGTTAATAAGCTTTCCACTCAAAACTTAACCTTTTCAAAAACAATCTGTTAAGGTGAAAATTCAAGCTCAATTAAACCTTTCAATTTATTATCTGTCCAATACTTGAAATTTTAAATAATGAATATGAAAATTAACGGAATATTTTTAGCTGCAATTATTTTACTCCTTATTGGATGTAAAAAGGAAGACGATCCCGAAATAACAACTACCTGTACTTCGTCAGGAACAGCTCTTGAAACACCAGATTTGGAAAATCTACCATTTGGAGGACAAGCACCAACAAATATTTTGATTCAAAATGAGGGAGACTCTCAACCAGAATTAATGTCACTTTGGCTATGTGGATTACCCGCCAATGGCGCCGGAAATAACGATGCAACAGACTGGACAAATTTAGATGGAACTTGGAATTATGAATTGAAACCTCAAGTTGATGGAAATGTTAATTGGCCGAGTGAGTTTCAAATTTCTCTTGATGGTAATGGAAATAGAATTGTTACCGGAAATGGATTACCCGATCACCCCACAGGTATCTTCCCAATAACACCAGGTAGCATTGCCTATCAGTATGATGGAAACCCAAATGTGATTTCTCATCAAAATGTCTATTACAGTTTCCCAGTAACTCCAATTGAGGCTACTCAGCCTAGTTGTGTTCCTTTTGGTCCATCGGGAATCTCCTTATCAGGTAGCGCAATTTATCATGGATCTTCAACCCTCGGAAATGATGCCGCTGCTCATGAAATGTTAGATCGATTTGGCGGGCATACAGATGGCACAGAAAGATATCATTATCATTATCCTTCGAATGACTTAATGAATCATATCCAACTTCATGAACAAGGCCATTCACCAATTACAGGCTATATGTTGGATGGATTTGGGATTTATGGACCTTATGGAGAGAATGGTGAATTACTTAGTTCAGCTGATTTGGATGAGTGTCATGGCCATAAACATCCTGTGCTGTGGGATGGACAAATGATAGACATATATCACTATCATTGGACGTTTGATTTTCCTTACAATATTGGATGTTTTAAAGGTACACCTTAAATTACTTAGCTTAAATTTTAACCGTAAAATCAATCTTATGAAATTGAATATAATTCTCTTTTTTCTTTTATCCATCATTTCTCAATTGAACAATGCTCAAACAGTTGGATTGATTGAATCTAGCATTGGGGTTACCGATGGCTATGTTCTTTTCTCCCCAATGACTTCAACCAATACCTATCTAATTGATAAATGCGGAGAGAAAGTTCATGAATGGACATCAAGTTCAAACAGACCAGCGTTGTCTTCCTTTTTAACTGAAGATGGCTCCCTTCTAAGAACTGGAAAATTAAACAATGTCAGATTCAATGAGGGAGGAAGTGGTGGTATTATAGAACGATTCGATTGGGATGGTAATCTAATTTGGAACTATACAATTTCTGATACGGTCTCATGCCTACATCATGATATTAAAATGATGCCAAATGGAAATATTCTATGCATTGTATGGGATAGCAGAACAAGTCAGGAAGCATTTATGAATGGAAAAAACACTTCATATGCACAACAATATTTATGGAGTGAGCGTATAGTTGAACTCAAGCCTATTGGCACGGATAGCGCAGAAATTGTATGGGAATGGAAACTCTTTGATCATTTAATTCAGGATTTTGACAACACAAAATTGAATTATGGTGTAGTTGCAGACCATCCCGAATTGGTGGATATCAATTATTTTCCAGGAGCGCAAGACACTCCAGATTGGATTCATCTTAATTCAATTGATTACAATGAAGAACTCGATCAAATTTTATTGAGCTCACATCGCATGTGTGAAGTTTGGATCATCGATCATAGCACAACTACTGCAGAAGCTTCTTCACATAACGGTGGAAATATTGGAAAAGGTGGAGACCTGTTATACCGTTGGGGAAACCCACAAGCGTATCAAAACGGGACGACTGCGAATAAAATATTTTATGGGCAACATCATGCATCCTGGATCCCTAGTGGAAACTCACAAAAGAATAAAATATTAGTCTTCAACAATGGTCTAGGCAGAATAGGAGATTATTCTTCAATTGACATTTTTATACCGCCACTTACAAGTACTAATAATTATACTATGTCAAATAACACAGTATTTTTACCAAACGGTTTGGATTGGAGTTACTCCGCAAATATTCCTTCCTCTTTTTACAGCAGCAACATTTCGGGTGTTTATCCACTTGATAATGGATCTTATCTAATTACAGAAGGAGCTTCAGGTAGATTTTTTGAAATAAATGAATTTCAACAGAAAAAATGGGAATATGTGAACCCAGTATACAATGGAGGGATAGGATCTCAAGGGGACGCTGTAAGTGGAAACCCCGTTTTTCGATGTAACCAATACCCTCCAGATTACGATGGTTTTATTGGAAAAATATTATCTGCACAAGGGCCGATTGAATTAAACCCGACTCAACCATCAATTTGTGAAAGTCTTGACATTGCTGAAAATGAACTATTATCTATAACGATATATCCAAATCCATTTAGTAATGAAATAAAATTTGACTTAAAAATGGGTCAGGAAATGGAATTCAAATTGTATAATTCGTTTGGTCAAGTAATTAACTTCCAATCAATTCAAGGTGACACAAAAATTAATTCAGAAGGAATTTTACCTGGAATCTACTTCTACGAATTATCGATAGGCACAAAAATCTTTCAAAATGGAAAATTAGTGAAGCAATGATCTTTTTATTCATATAGAACAAATGTAAAAGCTCTGAAGTTTAATCTCTTCAGAGCTTTTAGTATTAGATGGTGACAATAATTTTATGAAATTTTAGTTATTGAAACTCTGTCTTATTTACTTAAGAATAAAATTCTTCTTGTGCGATTATAAAACTTCACCTTAAACACTTGAAATAATCATAAGGCTCCAGACAATCATTGCATTGATAGTGAGCTTTACAAGCAGTACTTCCAAATTGACTAATTAAACGGGTGTTTTTAGATTTACACTGCGGACATGGAACAATAATAGGTTTAGCAAAAAGGGTGCTTTTATCTATATCATCTTGTGGTGGTGCAATCCCGTATTCTAGTAATTTTTGCCTGCCGTTCTCAGTCATCCAGTCGGTTGTCCATGCTGGTGACAAGACCAAATCAACTTCTATTGACTTAATCCCTTTCTCAGACAACACTTCTACAATGTCATCTTCAATTCGCTTCATTGCGGGGCAACCTGAGTAGGTTGGTGTAATTGTAACAAACACTTTTTCATCAGAAATTTTCACATCTCTAACAACCCCCAAATCTACAATTGTAAGAACTGGAACTTCAGGATCAAAAACCTCCTCTAAAAACTTCCATATTTCTTTTTCACTTACCATTGCATGTTTGGATAGGCGCGTTGCATAAATTGTAATTCTGTTAGAATAAATCCTAAATGCTCAGAATGCTTACCTATTCTACCTCCTTGAAATTTCCAATTGTTAGATGGTTTTTCGATTTTGGCTAAGGTTAATACCTCATCTACTATTTTAAGCCAGTCTTCTTTTAACGAAGTTAAATCCGGAATTATTCCTTGTATGGTTAATTCAGCATCTACCTCATCACTATAAAACAATTCATCTGTATAGCGCCATAAATCATTTAAAGCATCCTGAACTCTTCGGTTAGATTCTTCGGTTCCATCTCCTAATCGTATCACCCATTCAGACGAATGACGTAAATGGTATTTCGTTTCTTTTAAGGATTTTTCTGCAATCCCAGCAATGGTATCATCTTTAGAATTAACTAGTTTTTCAAACAGTAACTTTCGGTAAGCATCAAATAAAAATTGTCTAACAATTGTTACTCCAAAATCGCCATTTGGTTGTTCTACCAATAAAAGATTTTTATAGTCCTTATCAAATCTTAAAAAAGCAAAATCGTCAGCTGTTCTATTTTGACCTTCTAATACCGCGGCATAATCCAAAAAATTTGTTGCTTGACCAACAAAATCTAATGCGATATTTGTCAGAGCGATATCCTCTTCTAAAATTGGTCCATGCCCACACCATTCCGATAAACGATGACCTAATATAAGGCTATCATCTCCTAACCTAAGTGTGTATTCTAATAATGGTTTCATCTTGAATCTTTTAATTACATGTGTTCAATTCCGTCAGGAACATCATAAAAAGTTGGGTGTCGGTATATTTTAGAATCAGCAGGTTCGAAAAACTCATCTGCATCCGATGAATCAGAGGCAAAAACACTGTTTGATTCTACGACCCAAATACTAATCCCTTCGGATCTTCTTGTATAAACATCACGCGCATTTTCAATTGCCATAACTTCGTCTGAAGCTCTTAAACTACCGACGTGTTTGTGATTCAATCCTTGTTTGCTTCTAATAAACACCTCCCAAAGAGGCCATTCGTTATTTGACATTTTATTTGTTTTTAGCTTTTTGTTTTTCTGCATATGCATTTGCAGCTTCTCTAACCCATGCTCCGTTTTCTTTAGCAGATTTACGAGCATTGATTCTTTCTTTATTACATGGTCCGTTACCGTTCACAACTTCCCAAAATTCAGCCCAATCAATTGCGCCAATATCGTAATGTTTCGTTTCTTCGTTCCATTTCAAATCTGGATCTGGAATGGTTAAACCAATCATTTCTGCTTGAGGAACTGTTACATCAATAAACAATTGTCTTAATTCATCATTCGAAGACCGCTTGATTTTCCATTTCATTGATTGAGCAGAGTTTGGCGACTCATCATCATTTGGACCGAACATCATAAGTGCTGGCCACCAAAAGCGATTTAATGCATCTTGCGCCATTTCTTTTTGCTCAGGTGTTCCTTGAGCCAGCTGCATCATAATTTCAAAGCCTTGTCTTTGGTGAAAAGATTCTTCTTTACAAACTCTAACCATGGCACGCGCATATGGTCCGTATGAACATCTGCATAAAGGAACTTGATTCATAATTGCAGCACCATCAACCAACCATCCAATAGCCCCCATGTCAGCCCATGTTAAAGTGGGATAGTTGAATATGGAAGAATATTTAGCCTTTCCTGAATGCAAATCATCAATTGTTTTTTCTCTGTCAGCACCTAAAGTTTCTGTAGCACTGTATAGATACAATCCATGACCAGCTTCATCTTGAACCTTTGCAAGCAGAACTGCTTTACGTCTAAGATTAGGTGCACGTGTAATCCAGTTACCTTCAGGTAACATTCCTACGATTTCAGAATGAGCATGCTGTGAAATTTGACGGATTAATGTTTTTCTATAACTGTCCGGCATCCAATCGTTTGGCTCTATTTTCACGTCATTATCAATTCTTTCTTGAAATTTTCGTTCTAATTCTGATAGTTGATCTTCTGTCATAGTTCTATTTTCGCTCTAACAAAGATAGCTAATTTGATCGAATTTTATACTATATATACTTCTTCTATATTAAGGGTAAATCGAATTATTTCAGAAATACTTACCCTTAAAATCTTAATAAAATAAGTATCTTTGCACACTAAATTGCACAATTTATGACTCCAAAATTTCATACATTAACAATAGCAGATATACGTAAAGAAACAGAAGACACTGTTTCTATCGCGTTTACAATACCAGAAGCTTTAAAATCAGAATACAAGTATCTTTCAGGTCAGTACCTTACATTAAAGGCAATGATTAACGGTGAAGATGTTAGAAGATCTTATTCATTGTGTTCTGCCCCATTCGAAAATGAATGGCGAATTGCTGTGAAACAAATAGAAAATGGAAAATTCTCTACGTTTGCAAATAACGATTTAAACATTGGTGATCAATTAGAAGTAATGACACCAACAGGGAATTTTAAGATCGAAACAAATCCAACTAGAAAGAAAACGTATGCATTGTTTGCTGCCGGTAGTGGAATTACACCAGTAATATCTATGGCAAAAAGCATCTTAAAAGATGAAACAGAAAGCGATGTATCTATCGTATATGGAAACAAAGGATTCAATAGTATTATTTTTAGAGAAGAATTAGAAGCTTTAAAAAATCAATACATGAATCGTTTAAGATTAGTTCATATCTTATCTAGAGAAAGTTTAGGAAATGATATTCAAAAAGGTAGAATTGATGAGCAAAAAACTTTGGATATTTACGATGCTTTTTTCAAGAACACTTTAATAGACGGAGCATATATTTGTGGACCAGAATCAATGATTCATGGTGTAAAGGATGGCCTTTCGGCAAAAGGTGTTGAAATGAAAAATATTCATTTTGAATTGTTTACATCTCCTTCTGCAAAGAAAGAAAGTACAGCTTTGCCTACAAATTCACCTAAAATAGAATCTAATGTTTCCATTATATTAGATGGAGATCAATTAGACATTCATTTAGACTCGAATGGGCAAAACATATTAGATGCAGCACAAGAAGCAGGGGCAGATTTACCCTTTGCTTGTAAAGGAGGTGTTTGCTGTACTTGTAAAGCAAAAATACTTGAAGGGACGGCAAGTATGGATGTAAATTATGCATTAGAGCCAGATGAAGTTGAAGCGGGTTATATTCTTACTTGTCAAGCTCACCCAACAAGCGATAAATTAGTAATTTCATTTGACGATTAACTATGGCATTTTTTAAAAAATTATTCAAAAAAGAAGATGGTGGCAAATTGCCAAAAGGTTACAATAATTTAACCATCAAACAACTTTCAAAGGAAGGTACAGATACTGTTGTGGTTACTTTGGACATTCCAGAAAATTTAAAATCAGAATATAACTTCACTGAAGGACAATATCTGACTTTTGAATTGGAAATTAACGCTAAAAAAATAAGACGTTCTTACTCTATTTGTAGTGGTAAAAATGAAGATTTATCAGTTGCGGTAAAACAAGTAGAAAAAGGATTAGGATCAACTTGGTTCAACCAAACTGCTCAAATTGGAGACGTATTATCTGTTTCTAAGCCTGAAGGTAATTTCATTATCCCTAATGATGCTTCAAATATTGTTGCAATTGCAGCGGGAAGTGGAATTACTCCGATATTGTCAATGACAAAAAAAGCATCCCAATTCAACTCATTCCGTTTACTTTATGGGTCAAGATACGCAAACAATGTTCTTTTTAAAGAAGCTTTGGACACCAACAAAAACATCTCATCTACTTATTTCTTAAGTGGCGAAACTGTTGAAGGATTTGAAAATGGAAGAATTTCAAAAGAAACCCTTTCTGAACTTGTTAAGTCTGATTTATCTATCCTAAAAGCTGATGCGTTTATGCTTTGTGGACCTGAACAGTTGATTGTTGACGCAAAAACTATACTTACAACATTTGGCGTTGCTGAAGACAAAATTCATTTTGAGTTGTTTACTACGCCTGTTTTAATGGAATCAACTAAAACAGAGGAAAGTGTTTCATTTACCGGAAAAAGTAAAGTAACAGTTATTTTAGATAGTGAAGAAACATTTTTTGAATTGGATAGTTCTAAAAATTTGTTGGACAAAATTAGCGATGAAGGTGTTGATGCACCCTACTCTTGTAGAGGTGGAGTTTGTAGTAGTTGCAAAGCAAAGGTGATTAAAGGAAAAGCAACAATGAAAATGAATTATTCTTTAACCGACAAAGAAGTTGAAGAAGGTTATATATTAACCTGTCAAGCGGTTCCTGCGAGTGAAGAATTAACAATTAGTTACGATGCCTAAAAACTTTGTTGTAATTGGCGCTAGTAGAGGAATTGGTGAAGCAATTGTAAAGCTTCTCGCACAAAACAAAACCAATTCAGTATTCGCTTTCTCAAGAAACGAAGAGAAGATGCTAACGGCATTCAATGGTCTAAAAAATGTACATGTTCATTCCTTGGATTTAAATGACCCTAATTGTTTCGGTCATTTAAGTAATGTAGTTCGTACAATTGGCAACGTTGATTTTATGATTAACAATGCAGGCACTCTAATAAATAAAGCTTTTCACGAATTAACACATAAAGACCTTACAGAAAGTTATCAAGTAAATGTAATTGGTGTTATACAATCTGTTCAAGCTGTATTACCTTTCATGAATAAATCTCACATTGTGAACATAAGTTCAATGGGAGGATTTCAAGGTACTATGAAGTTTCCAGGTTTAGCAGCCTACTCCACTTCAAAAGCTGCACTTTGTAGTTTTACAGAATTATTTGCAGAAGAATACAAAGAAACAGAAGTAAAAATGAATTGTTTATGTCTTGGAGCTGTTCAAACAGAAATGTTAGAAGAGGCTTTTCCAGGATACAAAGCATTGCTTCAACCTGAAGAAATGGCCGAATACATTGTTGATTTCACCATAAATGGCGGTCGATTTATGAACGGAAAAATAATTCCTGTTTCATTAACTACTCCTTAGTTTGTTACTTTTTGAAAAGTAGACATTCTATTAACAAAGAATGAACATTTGAAATTCAAAAGAAACATAAAAAATCTATCTGAATCCGAGATTATTGAGCTCGCAAAAAAGGAGTCTTATTATTTTGGAATTCTTTATGATGTTTATTTTGAACAGATCTTTCGATTTGTGTTCTCTAGATTAGGTGGAAATGAATCCATTGCTGGCGACGTAACACAAGAAACTTTTTTGAAAGCAATGGCCAACATTCAAAAATACGAAGATCGAGGTTTTCCTTTTTCTAGTTGGCTTTATCGAATCGCTCAAAATGAAGTTTCAATGTATTTCAGGAAATCGAAAAAAGATAATTTTGTTCCAGTTGAAATTGAAAAATTAAACGGTTTAAAGGATGAAATTACTGGAGACGCAGGCATAAGTGAAGTTGAAATAGATCATTTAATTTCAATGATTAATGAATTAGAAGCATCACACCTAGACATCATAGAGCTTCGTTTTTTTCAGCAAATGAGTTTCAAAGAAATTTCAGAAATCTATAACATTAGTGAAGCCAATGCAAAGATGAGAACTTATCGTATATTAGAAAAACTAAAGAGTAACTGGGGAACAAAGTAATGAGAAAATTTACCAGAAATATCGACAATAAAAGCCTTCAACCTACTGAAGAACAAATCAAGCGTCAAAAAGATTTTTCTCGCATTCATCACGATTACGAAAAATTGACAATAAGAGGAAAAAAACCTCTCTACAGAGATCCAAAAGCACTTATTTTCATCGTTCTAGTTGCAGTAATTATTCTGCTCTTATTTCTTGAATCATAATTGCTATTTGTTTACACAAATCCTTTTTTGTACTTTCAATCAGACAAAATAGACCATTGAAGTACCTGTTATTCATATTCATACTGCTGATTATATCAAACACATGTTTTTCGCAAGACATACATTGGTCTCAATTTAATGCGAACCCACTTTTTCAGAACCCTGGTAATGCTGGACATTTTTATGGAGATTATCGATTTGTTGGTAATTACAGAGACCAATGGAGATCAGTTACTGTCCCGTTTCAAACTCTTTCGATATCAAGCGATCTTCATT
>Ga0102814_10003380_pt1 | contig 10411 bp, 13 predicted proteins | sample ColrivemetaGS741_FD_79112 | JGI IMG/M metagenome (GOLD analysis project Ga0102814, IMG submission 79112) | Estuarine microbial communities from the Columbia River estuary - Flood tide ETM metaG S.741 | ecosystem: Environmental > Aquatic > Marine > Intertidal zone > Estuary | place: USA... | reverse complement strand
CTTATAAAACTGAATGTAAATAATACTAATAGTAACTTTTTCATGCTTTTATGATGTTATACATATATTATCAAATATAAAAATTAAAATACTATAGATAATTTTCAAAAACTTTGCCAAAATATCTTTTACTGTAAACGTTAATTAAGAAAATTAGAATTTTACTGGTCTGCTTAAATTGTTGTTTAGTATTTTTTACAACTTAAGTATTAATCGATGCTTATCTTTTTGTATATTCATACAAACATATAACAATTAATAAGATGAAAAAAAATGTTGGAAATGCAGATAAAAGTGTTCGTGTATTGTTAGCAATAGTTGTAGCTCTTTTATATTATTTTAATGTAATTGAAGGTACTTTAGCGTATATATTAATGGCAGTTGCTATTATTTTACTGGTTACTAGTTTGATTAATTTTTGTCCCCTTTATAAAATATTAGGAATAAATACTTGTAAGATTAAATAATGAAGACTAAACTTATTATACAAAATTTAAAATGTGGTGGTTGTTCAAATACAGTTACAACAAGACTATCACAAGTGGATAACATTTCTGAAATTCAAGTTAATAATGACGATAACTCAGTGGCATTTTCTTATAAAGAGGATTCAAACTTAGAAGAGGCAATTCATCTTTTATCTAAATTAGGCTATCCTGTAGATGGAGAGGACAATACCCTTTCTAAGAAGGCAAAATCTTTTGTAAGCTGTGCTATTGGGAGAATGAATAAATAATATACTAATATGCATATAAAAAAAACTCTGATAAAAAATCAGAGTTTTTTTTATACTATTTCAGCACTTAATCCTGCTTTTAACAGCATTGAACACCGTGGTTTTAAGTCGTCGTAAGGTCCTGTTTTAACCGTACATTTTCCTTTATAATGTACAATTATCGAACACTGTTCTGCTTGTTCTGGTGAGTGATCGCAAGCGTAAATTAGTGTGTCTATTACATGATCGAAAGTATTGACATCGTCGTTATACAAAACAATTTCGTTTTGCTTAACAACCTCTTCATCAAGTAATAAACTCTCTTGTATTTTTTCTTTTCCACTCATTTTCACTCCACTAATTTAAAAATTTTAAAGAAACCCAATTATTTCTTTCAATTTTTTTAGCAAGAATTAACAAATTTTTATTGCACTCCTCCTCTATTATTGGAATATCTTCATTATAAAAACCACTTAAATATAAAGTTCCGTTCTTATTAAGACATGCCGCATATTTAGAGATATCTTGTTGTAATATATTTCTATTAATATTAGCAATTATAATATCGTATTGCTTTCCAATAAGTAATGCTGCATCTCCTTCGTAAACTGTAATATGTTTACAATTATTTCTTTCTACATTCTCAATACTATTCAAATAACACCAATTATCAATATCAATTGCATCTATTGGTTTTGCGCCTTTCATTTCTGCCAAAATTGCTAAAACTCCAGTACCACAACCCATATCTAAAACTGATTTATTAGAAAATTCATTTTGCAAAATGTGTTGAATCATCATATGTGTCGTTTCATGATGTCCAGTTCCAAAACTCATTTTAGGTTCGATTACAATATCATAAGCTGTATCAAACTTTTTATGAAATGGTGCTCTAACAGCGCATAAATGGTCGACTACAATAGGGTTAAAGTTTTTTTCCCATTCTTCATTCCAATTTGTTTGTTCTACATCTTCAAAGGTAAATTCAATTTTAAACTCAGAAGAATTCAATATTTGAATATCGTCTAAAATTGTTTCAAACCAATCCGCTTTTTGAATATATGCAGTAACTCCTGTTTCTGTTTCAACAAAGCTCTCAAAACCAGCAAATCCTAATTCTGCAATTAGGATTTCGGTTGCTGGCTCTATTGGTTTTACAATAAAATAATACGCTATGTATGTTGTATTTGTCAAAATCAATCTTTTTTTAATATCCAAGTATCTTGTGATAATCCCCAATCATGAACTTTGCCAGGAATATGTTTCAATACTTTAAAATATTTTTCAAAAATCAATCTAACAGCTTTAGGTGGATGAAATGCTGAAAAGGTTCTATGTCCTTCTTTTGTATTACCTTGAATTACTATTTCATTAGATTGAAATTTTTCTAAATCTACTCCGTATAATTTTCTCTTATATACTTCTCCTTGGGTTGTAATAATTAAAATTGCATTTTTATCTGTAATTCTGAAAAGCTCCTTTACCCAACTAAAATGATTTTCTAATGATAAATGAGTAAAAACAGACAATCCATATATTGCATTAAAAAATTCATCTTGAATCATCGTTGGAGGGTTTAAACCATTTACAATAAACGAAGGCCCTTTAATATTTTCTTTATTCCAAGCTATGGTATCCTCATTATAGTCTGAACCATAAAAGAATGTGTTTTCTAAAAGACTTGGAAAATGCCTCAATATTCTAGATGGACCACAACCCCAATCCAGCACATTTTTACCTTCCAAATCAATATATACTTCAAATTGATCTTTTAGTTTTTTTGCGTTTTTAAAACCATTAGAAATATATGATGCATAATTTATTTGATGTGCTTCATATAAGATATAATCAGGTGGTAATGGAGTTTCCGGGAATTCCTTTTTATACTTTTCATTAGCACTCAAGTTTTTAAATCTTAGTATTTGAAAACGAATATTATCAAATATCCTAATTACACCTAAACTTCTTAATATATTTTTAAAAAATGCCTTTTTCAAATTTAGAATGCATTTACAATTCCAAAAAAATCGTCTGCATTTAATGCTGCTCCTCCTATTAAACCACCATCTACATCTTCTTTTGAAAATATTTCTTTTGCGTTACTTGGTTTACAACTTCCACCATATAGAATTGAAACATTTTGAGCTACATCATTACCATACTTATCAGAAATTGTTTTTCTAATAAATGCATGCATTTCCTGAGCCTGATCTGCTGTTGCAGTTTCTCCAGTTCCAATTGCCCAAACAGGTTCGTAAGCTAATACGATATTTTTCCATGCACTTTCTGGTAAATGAAATAATGCATTTTTAATTTGACTTTCTACAATATTAAAGTGATTGTTAGATTTTCTATCTTCTAACTCTTCTCCAAAACAGAAAACAACTCTTATACCATTTTCTAATGCAGTATCTACTTTCTTAGCTAGAGATTCATCAGTTTCATTAAAATATGCACGACGTTCACTATGTCCTAATATTACTGTTTTTATACCAACGCTTTTTAACATGTCTGCGCTAATTTCTCCTGTATAGGCGCCATTATCAGCAAAATGCATGTTTTGTGCAATAACTTCAATATTTGAATTACGTAATAATTCAAAAGAATGATAAAGATTTACAAAAGTTGGTGCAATCATTATCTCTGCCTCAGAAGTTTGATTTTGTTTTTTTAATTCTGATATTAATACTTGGGTTTCACCTAAGTTATTATTCATTTTCCAGTTTCCTGCTACAATTTTTTTTCTCATTATAGGTTTTCTATTAATTTGTTGTTAGCTTTTACAGCTTTAAAAAGTTTTATATTTCCTTGTTTGTCTACAATTAGATATCGTGGTATCCAATTGAGTTTTAAAAATTCATTAAAAGGCCCATCCCAACCTGAAGTAATAAAATAATGTTCACCACTAATTTGATGCTTTTTAATTCCATTTTTCCATTGTTTTTCTGTTTTATCTAAAGACAAAAACAAGTAAACAACATCTTTGTTTTCTGATTGTATTTTTTTAATACTTGGTAAGCCTTCAAGGCAATCTTTACACCAAGAAGCCCAAACATCTATAAGTATGGTTTGTCCTTTGTGCTTTTCTAAAATTGCTTTAAAAGGAATTTGTTGCCCATTTTGATTTAAAAAAACATCGTTAAGTGCTTCTTCGGTAAATTGAGTTGGGTCTACACTATTACAGCTTAACAATGTTAAGATAAGAAATACACCTGTAAGTAGCTTTTTCATGTTATTGCAATTTCACCTTTGGATCTAACCAAGCATAAAAAACGTCCACAAAAATATTGATTATAATGAACATAATAGCAATAATTAAGACAGAACCCATAATAACAGGCAAATCTAATGTATTTAATGCGTTAACTATCTCTTTTCCAAGACCATTCCATCCAAAAACATACTCAACAAACACAGCTCCTGCAAGCATTGATGCAAACCAACCGGAAATTGCAGTAATTACAGGGTTTAGCGCATTTTTAACAGCATGGTTTTTAATCACTTGAAATTCTGATAATCCCTTTGCTCTTGCTGTTCTTATATAATCTTGATTAAAAACTTCTAAAAGCGAATTACGCATTAATTGTATAACAACTGCTAATGGACGAATTCCTAATACCAAAGCTGGTAATATTAGATTCTTCCATCTTATCGTTATGGTTTCTCCAAAATCATCAACTTCATACAAGCTACCTGTCATTTCTAAGTTGGTGTATTTGTGTAATATAAAACCGAATATCCAGGCAAATAAAATTGCACTAAAAAAGGAAGGTACACTCATCCCTAAAGTGCTAAATATTTGAATAGTTTTATCTATCCATGTATCTTTTTTTAATGCTGAAACAATTCCTAATACTATACCAAGTAACATTGCAATAATAATAGCTGAAACTGCTAAAACAAAAGTATTTGGCAATGTTTCTTTTAAAACCTGGCTTACTTTTTTTCCTTGTTTTGTGAAAGATTCTCTTAAATATGGAAATTTTAAAGCTACAGAGGTGTTACCTATAGAAAACATAGATGTAGCAGAATATTTATGCGTATCTAAATACGTGTAATTTGAATTATCATTTGAATGAAACGATACAGGTGATAAGTCGTTTAGATAATACAAATACTGTGTACTAATCGGCTTATCAAAACCATACTTCTTTTTAACTATTGCAAGTTGCTCACTATCTTCATTCTGACCTAACATCATTTGAGCAGGATCTCCTGGAAGCACATTAAATAAAAAGAAAATTACTGTTACTACCCCAAATAATGTGAGTAATGCGTAAAAAGTTTTATTTAGAAAGTAATTCAGCAATTACTTAAATATTAAATTATCTACATCTTTCCAATGTACTTTTTGCATTACAGTACCTTTATCAAGAACCAAAACTCCTGGATTAGATCTTACAACAGCTTTTAGAGCTTTTTCATCACATAAATAAAACGGAATAGAAATATTATAATCTTTTTCTAGTCTTTCTATAGCTACTCTACCCGAAGCAGAAATACCAATTACAGTATAACCTTTTTGTAATGCTTTATCTGATGCAGATTTAATAGCTCTTGCACCTTCTGGAGTCATTTTTTCAAGACTATAAGACACTATCATCACTACGTTTTGTTTCGATAAAAATTCTTCTGTAAAATTGCCTTCTTCAGATTCTATAGCAAAATCATAAATAGCAGGTTCATAACCTTCTTCTATAGTTTCTGTTTCTACATTTAAAAACTCACCTTTAACTTCTGGATAACTTCCTCTAGTAGTAATTACTTGTTCTTCGCCATCTACATTAAATGTCCAATGGTAATCAATTACAGGTTTAGGTGCATCCTCAGGAGTACTCATCCCTTCTGTAATATTTGCTCCAATACGATATGCTCTAAAATCTTTTGCAGGTAAATGATTTAATACATAGTAACCAAACCAAGCACAAATAAGCACACTTAAAATTGCCAAAGACCATTGCACTTTATTGTTAAATAAGGGTTTTATATGTTTCATTCCAAAATAAAGAGGCATTAAAAATGCTAAGAAAATAAGGTCTTTAGTAAAACTTCCCCAAGGTGAAAGTTTTATTGCATCTCCAAAACATCCACAGTCTTTTACTTTATCAAAATACGCAGAATAAAATGTAAGAAATGTGAAGAAAATAATCATTGCTATAAGACTCCAAACAGTAAATTTTGGTTTAAACCCTAATAAAAGAAATACACCTAAAACAACTTCAAAAGTTACTACAAACAATGAAATCGCTAATGCATAAGGTACTAAAAAAGGTATATTTAAAACTTCTACACTAAAATATTCTTCTAATTTATAAGAAAAACCTAAAGGATCATTTAGCTTAATTAAGCCTGAAAGTATGAATGCCACACCAACAAGAAATCTTGAAATTGAAACAATATATTTCATCTGTATATATTTATTGTTTTTATTATGTAAGATGTAACATCTACTTTATCATTTTCGCTGAGGGACAAAAATTTATGATTGGATGTTTTATCATTAAAGTTTTAATTATTTAAATGAATTAATGCAAAAACAGCATAGTTTACCATGTCTTGATAATTGGCATCTATACCTTCACTTACAATAGTTTTTCCAGCATTATCTTCAATCTGTTTTACTCTTAATAGTTTTTGCAATATTAAATCTGTCAAAGAGCTTACTCTCATTTCTCTCCAAGCTTCTCCATAATCATGATTTTTATCTTGCATAAGTTGTTTAGTAATTGCAACATTTTTATCATACAATTCAGTTGCTTCTTCTACACTTAAATCAGGTTGTTCTACAACTCCTTTTTCTAGTTGTACCAAAGCCATTATACAATAATTAATTATTCCAATAAACTCACTTACTTCACCTTCATCTACTTTTCTAACAGCATTTTGTTGTAAACTTCTAATACGTTGTGCCTTAATAAATATTTGGTCTGTTAAAGATGGTAATCTTAGAATTCTCCATGCACTACCATAGTCTTGCATTTTATTTATAAATAAGTTTCTACATATAGAGATTACCTCATCGTATTGTTTTGAAGTATTTTGCATAAATTATATCGAATTTTGCGTAAATTTCGCTTAAAATTTTCAACTATTCAAAGTTTAGGGTTTAAAGTTTTAAACTATAAGTAAACATCTAGAAATAAGGTATAAATGACAATAAACTGTAAAGGCACTCTGATAGATTTAACTACACCTAAAATAATGGGAATCTTAAACATAACTCCAGATTCCTTTTATGATGGTGGAAAATACCAAAATGAGAAGTCTATCTTAATTCAAGTTGAAAAAATGCTGAATGAAGGTACTACTTTTATTGATGTTGGCGCATATAGTTCTCGCCCTGGAGCTAAGCATGTAAGTGAAGAAGACGAGTTAAAAAGAATAGTACCAATTGTTGAATTAATTCTAAAAAACTTTTCTGAAATTTATTTATCAATCGATACTTTTAGAAGTAAAATTGCTGAAGAATGCATCAATTCTGGAGCTGCAATTATTAATGATATATCTGCTGGAAAATTAGATAAAAATATGATTCCAACAATAGGTAAGTTGAGTGTTCCTTATATTATGATGCATATGAAAGGGAATCCTCAAACCATGCAATCTCAAACACATTATGAGAATTTAATTAAGGAAATCACTTATTATTTTTCAGAACAGATTACTAAGGCAAAACAACATCAAATTAAAGATCTAATTATAGATCCAGGTTTTGGGTTTTCTAAAACATTAGATCAGAATTTTGAGTTATTGAATAATCTTGAGATTCTTAATCTTTTAGAATTTCCAATTTTAGTTGGCGTTTCAAGAAAATCGATGATTTATAAACTATTAAAAAACTCACCTGAAGATGCTTTAAACGGAACTACCTGCTTAAATACAATTGCACTTTTAAAAGGAGCAAAAATTTTACGAGTACACGATGTTAAAGAAGCTAAAGAATGTATAGCATTAACAAATCAATTAAATAAATGAATCGCTTTTATCTCTTAATATTAGTTATAATCTCATTTTCTTGTGCTGAAAAATCTGTTCAGTTACCAGAAACCAATAACAAAGACATTCTTGAAGTTATAGATGTTTCTCCAGTTTACATGTTTTTGAATGAAGAAAAGGATAGCTTAGAATTTAACAGAAGAAATATGATAGGCACAACTAATTGGCTTGTTAATATTGATAAGCGTCTAACGCTTAAAAAAGTTTTACCTCATTTAAAGTTTTTACAAGAAAAACGTAAAGGTGATGGTATGCATAAAAACAATGCGGCCAAAAACTATTTTTCTTGCTCAAATCCTGAACTTAAAAACTTAGCATTTATTAATTTTACAGATGTTATTTATCATGATGAGCCAATAATAGAATTTATGCAAGACTTTTTCGCAAAATCTACTACAGAAATCAATCCAATGTTTATAAATTTTCTTAATAAAGATTCATTGGTTATCGGAAGCCAATTTGCTCTTAAAGGAATCCCTAAAAACAAGTTTTTAAAAACTGTAGATAGTATTTCTAAGTCAAATGAAGTTAATGACAAATTATTTTTAACCTTTAAAGAAGATTTAACTTTTCAAGATTATATTAATTACAAATCACTAATTCTAGAATTAAATTCTGAAAATGTAACTGTTGCAAATGATGAATTTATCTATAAATAGTTATATTTATTAAAACTTAAAACCTTAGCCATTGGATATTTTCGAAGACGTATTAAATTTTACAATAATTGATATAATTGATGTAGTTCTTGTAGCACTCCTACTCTATTATGCTTATAGACTTATTAAGGGAACTGTTGCTATCAACATATTTTTCGGAATTGTAATTATTTACCTTTTATTTCTATTAGTAGATGCTTTACAAATGCAGATGCTTACTAAGATTCTAGGTGGATTTATGAGTGTTGGTATTATTGCACTTATAGTTGTTTTTCAACCTGAAATACGTAAATTTTTATTAATGGTTGGTTCTACCAACATTGGTAAAAATGGAGGTATATTTAAAAAAATGAATTTCTTAAAAACTCAAGATGTTAATGCAACAGAAGCAGTACTGGTTGTTTCAGCTTGTACTAAAATGGGGAGTTCAAAAACTGGAGCTCTAATAGTATTAGAAAGAAATAACAACCTAGATTTTTTAGTAAATACTGGTGACGAAATGAATATTACAGTAACGCAACCTATTCTAGAAAGTATATTTTTTAAAAATAGTCCTTTACACGATGGTGCAATAATTATTGCAAATAATATTATTAAAGCTACAAGAGTAATTCTACCTGTAAACAACGAGAAAAATATTCCGGAACATTTTGGTTTAAGACATAGAGCTGCAATTGGTATTACAGAAAAAACAGATGCTCTTGCTATTGTTGTAAGTGAAGAAACTGGACAAGTTTCATATATTAAAAACGGAGAATTTGTAATGTATAAAAACACAGAAAATCTCACACAAATAATAAAAGAAGATCTTGAATAAATGCACTATACAATTTTTATAAAACTCTAAATACAATTGATGATTTTTACTTTAGCTGTATTGCAAAAGTTAATCTATTTCTAATAATTTGAATTATAATTTATATAGAGTTTTGAATACTAGTTTTTCTAATACTAATGTTTACGGGAGTGATTAATCCACAAGGCTTTGTTCCTCCTCCTTCATAAACTGTACTTCGTATAGATTTCTATAATATCCATTTTTCTTTTTAAGTAAAGAAGAATGAGTGCCTTGTTCTACTATCATCCCTTTATCCATTACAATAATTCTATCAGCTTTTTTAACTGTAGCCAAGCGATGTGCAATTACTATAGATGTTCTCCCTTTAGTAATTTTATCTGTTGCATTTTGAATAAGTTGTTCAGAATGTGAATCTACAGAAGATGTTGCTTCATCTAATATTAAAATACTTGGATTAATAACATACGCTCTTAAAAATGAAATTAACTGACGCTGTCCAGAAGATAACATAACACCTCGTTCTTTAACATTGTAATGATAACCATTTGGTAAACTTTCAATAAATTCATCTATACCAATTTGCTTTGCTGCTTCTTGAACTTGTGCTTCTAAAATATCTGGATTCCTTAAAGTGATGTTATTTAGGATTGTATCGGCAAACAAGAAAACATCTTGTAGAACAACTGCAATTTGTTGTCTTAAAGTCTGTAATTCGAAATCTTTGATATTCGTATTATCAACTAAAATTTCACCTTGTTGAATATCATAAAATCTATTCAATAAATTTATAATAGTAGATTTGCCAGCTCCAGTAGAACCCACTATAGCAATAGTTTGTCCTGCTTCAACCTTAAAAGAAATTCCTTTTAAAACTTCTTCTTCTTTAACATAAGAAAAGTGAACATTTTTAAATTCTATACTACCATTAAAATGAGATGCTTTCTGAATTCCTGTATCTTCAATACTTGATTCTGTGTCTAATACTTTAAAGACTCTATCTGCAGCAACCATTCCCATTTGTAGTGTGTTGAATTTGTTTGCTATTTGATTGAGAGGTCTAAAAATCATAGGAATCATCATAATAAACGCAGTTAAATCTCCTAATGATGCGGTTTGATCTAATACTGTATTTAAACCACCAATCCAAATTACAACACCTAGAGTAATTGAAGACAAAACTTCTGCAACTGGAAAAAATATTGAATTATACCAAACTGTTTTTAACCATCCTTTTTTATGGCG
>Ga0102814_10003379_pt1 | contig 10413 bp, 11 predicted proteins | sample ColrivemetaGS741_FD_79112 | JGI IMG/M metagenome (GOLD analysis project Ga0102814, IMG submission 79112) | Estuarine microbial communities from the Columbia River estuary - Flood tide ETM metaG S.741 | ecosystem: Environmental > Aquatic > Marine > Intertidal zone > Estuary | place: USA... | reverse complement strand
TTGTTTTCCTTCTTCTAAAACTTTAAAACTATCATCGGCTTCATTCATAGAAACAAAGAAGTTTGAAAGGTCTAGCTTTTCCATCTTTTTTTTACTCATTTTGGAACTATTACTTTTAAGCTTTGTGGCACAAGTCTAATCTCTTTTTTGTTTTTAAGCAAAATTGGTTCACCATCTATGTGCCAAATTTTACCGCTTTGCTTTATATCAATTTCGCTGGCTTTGTAGTATGTAAACAACGAATTGTCCTTTTGGACTTTAGTTTTTAGATACGCTAGTAAACTGGGAATTTGATGCCATTTAGGTTTTTTCATTACTGCTACATCAAGCAAACCGTCCTGAATATCAGCTTTGCTGGCAATTTCAAAATTATTACCCCATTGAGATCCATTGGCAATACTCAAGCTAAAATATTCTATTGAATGACGGATTCCATCCACTTTCATTTTAACAATTCTTTCCGGATGATTCTTGAACATTTTAGCTGTTGTTTTGATATAGCCAATTAGTCCTCTAACACCTACTTTTCCGAATTGGTGAGCTACTTCTGCTTCAAAACCAGAGCCTGCCACATTAATAAAAAAATTATTAGATAAATATGCTGTATCTATTAATATGATATTTTGTTCTAAAATTACGTTTACTGCAGCTTCCAATGTCCTTGGTATTGCCAAAAATCTGGCTAATCCATCACCAGAACCTTTCGGAATAATGGCTAAAATATTATTGTGTTTGGCAGCTAAATCTGCCACAGTGTTTACCGTGCCATCTCCACCAATAGCCACAAGTACATCAAACTGTTCTTTATTTTTAAGCTCCCCTAGATGTTGAATTTCTACAAAATGACAATCTGTTTCCTTAGGGAGAAAACTTTCTATTTGAGCAACAATAGATGGCTGAAACTTTTTGCCTGCTTTTTTATTGTAAACAAAAAGATATTTCATTTTATAAGCTTAAACTTTCCATATAAAACGCTTCCATTCCTGGCTTTTTAATAGTTTGTAAAAAACGTTGGATTACTAATTGTAAATCATCAAGCTTGGATGCCACCTTTATTAATGATACGGTATTATTTGATGTTTTATCCTTAATAAAGTTGAATAAAATACCATAAATGCCGCCAATCGCAGTATATAATTTGTGGTCACCCCGACGGTGTACAATAATCTTATCTATTTCTAAATCAGTAAATTGAGGAGCCTTATTTATTTGCAATTTATAAAAATCGGTATTACGTTCTTCTCCTATTATAATTAGTAAGGCAAAGGTGTTATCAAGTAAGTTATTGAACTCCAATCCTGAGGGAATAACATTTTCTTCACTACCAATAAACTCACTGATAGTGATTAGTGCACGTTCAATATTTGCAGGATTAACCGTACTCAAAACGTTTATACTACCTTCTGGCAATAGCACGTTTTGCTGCTGCAACTACATCTACAATGCCTAAGCCGTACTTGTCAAGCAATTCTTCTGGTGTTCCGCTTTCGCCAAAGCTGTCATTTACGGCAACCATTTCTACTGGCATTGGGCTTTTTCTTGCCAATAATTGACAAATACTATCGCCCAAACCGCCATTCATTTGATGTTCTTCAGCAGTTACAGCACATTTTGTTTTAGCCATAGCATCCAAAATTGCTTCGTCATCCAATGGTTTTATGGTGTGTATATTAATCACCTCTGCAGAAATACCTTCCTCTGCCAACAATCGAGCGGCTTCTATAGAATACCAAACCATATGGCCTGTAGCAAAAATAGTTACATCTTTACCTTCACGCATATGAAGTGCTTTACCAATTTCAAATTTATAATCGTTAGTAAAAATCGGCCATTTTGGTCTACCAAATCTTAGATAAACTGGGCCATACATTTCGGCAATAGCCATAGTTGCAGCCTTTGTTTGGGTGTAATCACACGGATTTATCACCGTCATTCCCGGTAACATTTTCATTAAACCAATGTCTTCTAATATTTGGTGAGTTGCTCCATCTTCGCCAAGTGTTAAACCCGCATGTGAAGCACATATTTTTACATTTTTACCACTATACGCTACAGATTGTCTAATTTGGTCGTAAACCCGGCCTGTGCTAAAATTAGCAAATGTACCTGTAAAAGGAATTTTACCAGTAGTTGCCAATCCTGCTGCCATACCTATCATGTTGGCTTCGGCAATTCCTACCTGAAAGAAACGCTCAGGAAAAGCATTCTCAAATTTATTCATTTTTAACGATCCTGTTAAGTCGGCACACAAGCCAACCACAGCATCATTTTGTTTCGCTATTTCGTATAAACCGTCACCAAATCCAGAACGGGTATCTTTTTTTTCTAATTCAGAAGTATTGCTCATTTCGTTGCTTTCTTTTTCTAATATGTAATTAATAATCTCCCAATGTTTCTGGGTTTTGTTCTAGTGCTGCAGCTAATTGAGCATCATTTGGAGCAATTCCGTGCCATTCGTGGCTACCCATCATAAAATCTACTCCATTACCCATTTCTGTACGCATTAAAATGCAAATAGGCTTTCCGTTACCTGCTAGTACACCTGCTTTAGACAAAGTGTCTTGTACATCTTCTAAATTATTGCCATCCATTGTTAAAACAGTCCAACCAAATGCTTCAAATTTTGAGCGTAAATCGCCAAAACCCATAATATCTTTGGTATCTCCATCAATTTGTCTGCCGTTTACATCAATAGTAGCAATTACGTTGTCGAGTTTATGACCGATATACATTACTGCTTCCCAAACTTGCCCCTCTTGTAATTCTCCGTCGCCCATTAAAACATAAACAAGCTTATCTTCTTTATCTAATTTTTTACCCTGAGCTATACCGGCTGCAACAGATAGTCCTTGGCCTAAAGAACCACTCGCTATTCTAATACCTGGCAAACCTTCATGTGTAGTAGGATGACCTTGTAATCTTGTGTTTAATTTTCTAAAACTAGCTAATTCCGATACTGGAAAATAACCTTTATGGGCTAAAGTGCTATAATAAACTGGCGAAATATGGCCGTTTGATAGGATAAATACATCTTCATTTTTACCTTCCATAGAAAAGTTTGATGCATTTTGACGTAGCACATTTTGATATAAAACAGTGAAAAACTCTACACATCCTAACGAGCCACCTGGATGACCAGATTGCACAGCATGTACCATTCTTACTATATCTCTTCGGGTTTGACTAACGTAATTTGAAAGTTCTTGGGTGGATTTAGACATTATATTGGTGCAAAGATGGATTATATGTGGGTTTTAATGAATATTTGTGGAAACTTCTTGGAAAAGTATTGTGGCTAGAGAGATTGAGGAAATAAGCATTTCACCTGTTGATTATGAAAAAATCAAAGGAGATTTTAAGAAATATTATTGTGATTTAAAGAAACTTAAAGAGAACAATATTAATGAGGTAGTGATTCTGAAAAAATCTTTAGATGCCAGAAAATCGCAAATAAAATATAACCTAAGGGTTGAAATATTTAGTGGTTCTGATTGGCAAGAAGCTCTTAAATTACCTACATTCAATGAATTAGAACCAAATAGCCCGCAAGTGCATATTATTGGATTTGGGCCTGCTGGCATTTTTGCAGCTTTAAAATGTTTAGAATTAGGGCTTAAACCTATTGTAATAGAACGTGGTAAAGCGGTTAAAGAACGAAGACGAGATGTTGCATTACTGAATAGGGATGGAGAAATGAACACAGAGTCAAACTACTGTTTTGGTGAAGGAGGTGCAGGTACGTTTTCTGATGGTAAACTTTATACTCGCTCTCAAAAACGAGGTAAAATTCAAGAAATTTTAGAATTATTTGTGCTACACGGAGCTAACAACAATATTTTATACGAAGCACATCCGCATATTGGGACAAATAAACTTCCCGGAATAATTGAAAAGTTGAGGCTAACCATAATTAAAAATGGCGGTGAAGTTCGTTTTAAAAGTAAATTGACAGATATATTCTTAAATAATGGCAAAATAGCATCTGTTGAAATAAATGGGAAGGAAGAAGTTTGTGAAAATGTAATTCTAGCCACAGGACATTCGGCTAGGGATATTTATGAGCTACTTCATTCAAAAAACATAGCTATTGAGGCAAAACCTTTTGCCATGGGTTTTAGAATGGAGCATCCTCAGGAACTCGTAAATCAAATTCAATATCATACCAAAGAAAATGCAGATTTACTTCCACCTGCAAGCTATAGTTTGGTAACGCAAGTAAAAGGTAAAGGTGCTTTCTCATTTTGTATGTGTCCGGGTGGCATAATTGCTCCGGCAGCCACAGCAAATAACGAAGTGGTTGTAAACGGTTGGAGCCCAAGTAAACGAAATGGCGAATACGCCAATAGCGGCTGGGTGACTGAAATAGGCCCTGACGAATGGAAAGACTTTGAAAAATTTGGAAGCTTAGCTGGATTAGAATTTCAAAAGAGCATAGAAGAAAAAGCTTTTAAAATGGGAGAGGGTAGTTTTAAAGTCCCTGCTCAAAATTTATTAGATTACCTTGATAATAAACCAAGTAAGGTATTGAATAATAGTAGCTATAACCCTGGCATGACTGCGTGCAATTTAAACGATCTATTTCCAACAGAAATAAACTATAGACTGCGTGAAGGCTTACGAGATGTATGTAAAAAACTTAGAGGTTTTGATCACGAAAAAGCTATTTTAACTGCACCAGAAAGCCGTACAAGTGCTCCAGTAAGAATACCTAGAACAATGGATTTACATCATACAGAAATTAACAATCTATATCCTTGCGGTGAAGGTGCGGGCTATGCAGGCGGAATAATTAGTGCTGCGATAGACGGCGTTCGTATTGTTAAATCTATCGCGACACAATTTGAAGAAAAAATTGACTAGGAAGCCATTTTAAACTCTTTTGGTGGCTTACCTAATTCATTTAAAAAAGTATAATGACTTTTTACTGCTTTAAAATAGGTTTCGCTATGGTAATAAGGTACACCATATTTTTTTGCCGTTTGCTTTACAATTTTTGAAATTTCGGGATAGTGCACGTGACAAATGGTAGGAAATAAATGATGTTCAATTTGATAATTTAAACCACCTATTAACCAAGTAAATACTTTGTCCTTATTTGCAAAATTTGTAGTAGTAAGTAGTTGATGTATAGCCCAGTTATTCTCTACACTTCCATCTTGATTAGCTGTAAAAAACGTAGTATCTTCTGAAACGTGAGCAGGTTGAAATATAAGAGCTAGAATTAGTCCACTTATAAAATGCATCATTAAAAAACCACCTAATATGCTCCACCAAGGAAGATCGATTACCATTATTGGTATAACTATAGTTGCTATTATATAAAATATTTTAATTAGGGCGATTTCCGTTAATGATTTCTTGAACGTCTTTTTCTGTCCCTTCAATAAACCTCTTTTACTATATTCTGCTAATTGTATCATATCCTTAGCTAAAAGCCAAAAAATTGTCATAAGACCATATATAAATGTAGCGTAATATGCCTGATAACGGTATTTAGATTTGTACTCTTGATCTGGAGAAAGTCTTAATATAGGCTTTGATATATCTTCATCGTGCCCATGTATATTAGTAAATGAATGATGAAGGACATTGTGCTGAATAATCCAATTGGTATCGTAAGCTCCAACAAAATTTATTGTAGAACCTAACCACTTATTTATTCTTTTATTGGTCGAATAGGCTCCATGATTTGCATCGTGCATTATAGACAATCCAATACCCGACATTCCTAAAGACATAAGTAACCACATTAGATACATAACGCTCGTAGTTTGTACTAAACCAGACAAAAGAAAGCCTAGCGGAACAAGGTACAGACTAAGCATAAATATGGTTTTCAGAACCATATTATAATTTGCGTGCTTAGATATGTTGTTATCTACAAAATATTGGTTAACGTTTTTTCTTAACTCAGAAATAAATTCTGGATTGTTTTGATTACTGAATCGAACAGGCTTTTTATTCATATATATAATGAGAAGAACTTGTCATCGTTCCTTTAGAGGGTTCAAATTTAATGTTTTAGTTACTATAAGTAGGTCTTGTTTTAATATAAATTAAAAAAGGAAGCCCTATTAGCTTCCTTTTTTAGGCTATTTTAATGTTGATGCCCACCTGGCCCATGAACGTGCCCGTGGCTAATTTCCTCTTCTGTCGCAGCTCTTATACTTGCAATATGACCTGTAAAATGTAAGTCTTTGCCAGCTAACTGATGATTAAAATCCATAACAACGTTATCGTCATTTACTTCTTGAACAACACCCATCATTGGATGACCTTCTTCATTGGTCATACGTAATTGTGCACCTGGAAACACATCAGGACTCATACTTCCATCCATAAGGAATATAGATTTATCTAGATCTACAACCGCTTCTGCGTTATATTCTCCATAACCCTCTGCAGCATTTACCATAAAATCATATTTGTCACCTTCTTTCAAGCCTTCCAGTTTTTTTTCAAAACCTGGAATCATCATTCCACGACCATGCATATAAACTAGAGGATCTTCTTTTGAAGCATCCAATTTTTCACCGTCCACTTCTAGCTGGTAATGAACTCCAACTACTTTGTCTTTATCAATTATCATTGCCGCAAAGGTACTTTTATTGCATTTAAAATTAAAGGAAAACAGGTTTTATTACTTTTGCCCTCTAAATTAGATTGGTTTTGAAATACGAACGACTACCTCTGGAGGAACTAAATAAACTGGAAGAAGAATTTGTAAAATTTTTAGTAGTAAATGGCATTACTTCAGATGATTGGCTTAGTATTAAAGAAAATGAGCCTTTAAATGCCGATAAAATCGTTGACCAGTTTAGTGATGTAGTGTGGGAGGGAGTGCTTAGAAAAGTGAGTTACCTTGATAAAATAGAACAAGATGTATCCTATTTTTTTAAATGCAATAAAGAAGAAATAGAATTGGTTCGCATATTAAGTAACGAAGCTAAACCAGTGAAGCAGAATGCAAATAAGAGATATACAAAACAACGTGAAGTAGAACTTTTTGAAATGATTTCTAGTGGCTGCGTAATAAGCCAAGGTGAAAATTTCGAAAAATTAATTTAGTACTACTTATCAAGTTTTAAATTGATTGTGGTTTCTGCCTCTGTTGGATAAACCCCTTTTTCTATTTTTATTGCCGTATAAACTACTTTATGTGTTGAATAATCTTGTACAAATTTTAAAAATAAAGCACCGTCATTTTCACTCATAAAATACGCCCATAAATCATCATTTACTTTGGAGTACTTAAATTTATCTACTCTAATTGCCTCATTATAAGAATAAAACAATGTTAAATACGTTCGTTTTTTATCAGATGGTTCAATTTCTTGTACACCAATAGCTTGTGTTTTGCATGTCATATCTAACACCGAAACTGGAGTAGATTCAGGTATTCTAACATCACTAATTTTTACCATATTTTGGGTACTTGCACTGTGCGTATAAATTGAGTCATTCGATTTATATTTCTGAAGTATGGTATTCTCATTAAGGTTTATATACTCGGCTTCATATCCAGAATTTACGCTTCCATCGTATACTCGCTGAATATCCCCGTTTTCAAAAACAGTCAGGGTCATTTTGGTGCCTAATAAATCTCGTTTCGATTTTACTGCTTCTGTTGTGAGGTTGCTCGTTTTTACTTCAACATTATAAACAATGGTGCCTGTAAAAAAATCTGATGGTTTAGGTTGTCTTTTAAAAATATTGCAAGAAAATAATGTTGCTGTTACAAAAACTATTAAAAGCAGCCTTAAATAGGTGGCATTAGTAAAACGTTTATTGATCATTTGTTTGTATATATAATTAGCAAATCTATTGCCACAGTTTTTGTTTTTCACTTATCAGTACTTATTGGCTCTGCTTCAGCTATTTTTTGGGGATATTTCTCATTTACAACTTTCTGTTGCTCTTTGCTTAACTGAGAGTACGGGATTTTATAAATGTTTTGTGAATACTCATCTCTAATAAAATTATATGCCCCAACAATTTCGTTATAAACATTTACATACGCTGTATATGAAGTGCCTCTTTCGTTTTTTAGCGAAACAATAGCTTGCTCGCTACTCAATGCTAACATAGGATTTTTTCCTTCATTAGTAATATGTTTCATAACACTATTTCTAACGTCGACTAAAGTAGATTTCATTTCAGATTTCCCCTCGGCTATAAAAATTTCATCTTCGTTAGTAATTCTAATAAATAGTACATTTTGTTGAATTCCACTTAGATCATAAACCGGAATTTCGGGCAATGCAACAGGCAGTCCTGTTTCAGGTTCGAAATAGGCAACTACCGCCCAATTTATAATTAAGTTGCGATAAAACGGAACAAAAAATAACTCATCAGACAATCGCGAAAAAGCTGTAAATGTATTTGCTACACCAACAATAGGAATTGATGCATTAAAGCTATCTATAGAAGTCTTTAGCTTATAAAAATGCGATTTAATTGCAAATGCCGAATCTTCATTCCACATTTCAGTCCAAATGGTATTAAACAGTTGGTAATAGATTATATGATTATTGAATACTTCTTGAGACAACGAAAGCTTCTCGAACACAAATCCATCTGCTTGAAGTGTATTGGTAAACATTTGATATGATTCTCCCGAAATACTAGATAAATCACCACTCTCTATCAACTTACTTTCTGTTTCTTTAAATAACTCGGCAGCCAGGAGGCTTTTTTCAGCACATTTTCTATCTAACCTAAAGCTCAATTCATTTTCAAAAAAGAAATCTTGAGCAAATGAAAGTGCACTTATTCCAATGAATGAACAAAAGAAAAGTGCACGAATTTTTTTCATATTTTAATTGAAATTTATTAATTAGTTCGAAGGAGTATTAGCTAAAATTTCTAGCAGGAATTTCCAGAATTTTTCGGTTGATTTTATGCCACATCTTTCATCAGGACTATGAGCCCCTTTAATGGTAGGCCCAAAACTAATCATATCCAAACCAGGATATCTTTCTCCTAATAACCCGCATTCTAATCCCGCATGAATGGCCATTACTTTTGGTTTTTCTCCAAAAAGTTCTTCATACTTCGCATTCATTATATCTAATATTTCAGATTTTGGATTTGGTGCCCAACCCGGATAAGAACCGCCTTGTTCTACCTTACAGCCCATTAATCTAAAAGGGGCAGCAACTGTATTGGCAACATCCCATTTTCCGCTTTCTAATGAACTACGTTGTAAGCTTTGCGTTATAAACTCACCGTCTTTTACAATTACTCGAGCAAGAGAAGAAGAAGTTTCTACTAAGCCCTCAATAGCTCTGCTCATTCTAAATACTCCGTGGTGGCAGGCGTAAATTGTTGTAGTAATTTTGGCAGTGTCAGCCAATGTTATTGCTTCTGAAACTGAATTTGTTTCCTCTATGGTAATATTAAGTTTATTATCTTGTATTAAATATTCCGTCTTAATTAGTGCTGCTCGAGAATTAAACTCTTTTAAATAGTCTGCATTTGCTGTAATTGTAGCAAAACTCTCTCTCGGTATCGCGTTTCTAAGACTTCCTCCGTTTATTTCTACAATTTGCAAATTGTATTGCTCGCAATTGTACATTAAGCGGTTCATTATTTTGTTGGCATTTCCTAGCTCTTCGTTTATTTGAACGCCAGAATGACCACCATTTAAGCCATTTACCACTACTTTGTACGTTTTAGAACCTGCAATTACATCCGTTTTTTGATAGCTGTACTTAGTGTTTGTATCCATACCACCAGCACAACCAATCGAAAACTCATCATCATCTTCTGTATCCAGATTTAATAATATTTTACCCTGCAATAGTCCTTGTTCAAGCTCCATTGCACCGGTCATACCTGTTTCTTCGTCAATAGTAAAAAGAGCTTCCAAAGCAGGATGTGAAATATCGGTAGAACTTAGCAATGACATAATTGCTGCAACCCCCACACCATTATCTGCTCCTAAGGTGGTACCCTTAGCTCTAACCCAATCACCATCAATCCACATTTCAATACCTTGCTTGTCAAAGTCAAAATTGGTATCTGCATTTTTTTGGTGTACCATATCTAAATGGCTTTGAAGAATTACGGTTTTTCTATTCTCCATTCCAGCAGTGGCAGGTTTCTTAATAATTACATTGCCTACCGCATCGGTATAAGTGTCTAAATTAAGATTTTTCCCGAATTCTTGCATAAAAGCAATTACACGTTCCTCTTTTTTACTTGGTCTTGGTACTGCATTTAAATCAGCGAAATGATTCCAAACAATTTTTGGTTCTAGGTCTCTTACATTCATTGTTTGCAAAGGTACTACTACCATTATCCATTAAAAAAGGAATGCTACTTTTTATATCCAGAATAAATTGGTTTATGTCCAAAGCTGTCTACGATGCACTTAGTTAATTGGTTAATAACCTGACGTTCGAGTATTAT
>Ga0102814_10003378_pt1 | contig 10413 bp, 9 predicted proteins | sample ColrivemetaGS741_FD_79112 | JGI IMG/M metagenome (GOLD analysis project Ga0102814, IMG submission 79112) | Estuarine microbial communities from the Columbia River estuary - Flood tide ETM metaG S.741 | ecosystem: Environmental > Aquatic > Marine > Intertidal zone > Estuary | place: USA: Columbia... | reverse complement strand
TCGGATCATTGTCGAGGGCACCGGCGGCTATACAGTGGTGGACGGTGAGAAGCTGCCGATGGAAGACGGCGATCTGGTGATGACGCCGGGTGGCGATTGGCACGACCACGGACACGAGGGCAGCGACCCGGTCGTTTGGCTGGATGTTCTGGACCTGCCGGTGTTCTATTATCTCGAAGGCTCATACGCGACCGAAGGCCCGTTGCAGGCGCAGCGCAATCGCCCGGATGCCGCAATGGTCGAGTATAAATCAGCAGGGCTTGTTCCCAGCCGTAGCCGCCATCAAGCGCGTCGCTACCCGCTGGCGCGTTTCCCTTGGGCACGCACCGAAGACGCGTTGCGCGAAATGAAGAAATACGCCAGCAATGGCATCGCCGAGGTTGACTATGTGAACCCGGAAACCGGTGAAGATGTCTTGCCGACGATGGGCTTCACGGCCATGATGATCGACGCAGGAGAGGCCGAGAAGCCGCCGCTTCGGTCGTGCTCGTCGGCGTTCCATGTCGTTAAGGGACGTGGACGTACCACAGTAAACGGCAAGGTGATTGAATGGGGGCCGAAAGACACCTTCACCGCCCCGCCCTTTGCAAAAATTGACCACGAAGCGGATGAGGAAAGCTTCCTTGTTCGCGCCCATGACCGCCCGCTACAAGATAAGCTGGGATACTACGAGGAACGCGCCCGATGACTAACACTCTGTTTGATACACCCGATTTTCGCACCATCCCGGTCGCGGGCGAAACCGCGGAATACCCGGTGGTTCGTATTTTCTGCGTGGGCCGCAACTACGAGGCTCATGCCGTCGAGATGGGTGGCACTGTGGACCGCGAAGCGCCGTGGTATTTCACCAAATCAGCCATCACGGCCGCCTGCCCAACCGGGGCAACCGTCCCCTATCCGCCCGGCACCGAGAACTTCCATTTCGAGATGGAATTGGTCGTGGCGGTTGGTGCTGAAGTGTTCAAAGCCGATCTGGCGACGGCGGAAAAGGCGATCTATGGCTATGGCTGCGGTCTGGACATGACCCGCCGCGATCGCCAGCAAGATGGCAAAGACAAGCGCCGCCCTTGGGACTTGGGCAAGGATGTCGAAGGCTCGGCAGTGCTCAGCCCCCTGACCAAAGCCGCACAGGCGGGGACCATGGCGGGTAAGCGTATTCACCTAGAGGTCAACGATGACGTCAAACAAGACGCGACGCTGGCCGATATGGTTTGGTCACCTGCCGAAGTGATCAGCCATCTGTCGCACTATTACCACCTGCGCCCCGGCGATATCATCATGACCGGCACGCCGGCTGGTGTTGGCGCGGTGGTGGCTGGCGATGTGATCACCGGCGGAATTGATGGGTTTGCGCCGATCAGCCTGACGATTGGTGCCGCTGAAGCGTAATCTAAGGGCTCCGGCCCCGCGTTTCGTGTTCTGGGGAGGACCACGCATGATCCGATTTCACGGCTATTTTCGCAGTTCATCCAGCTATCGGTGCCGCATCGCCTTCAACCTGAAGGCGGTGCCGTATGACTTCGTTTCGGTCCATTTGACCAAAGACGGCGGGCAGCACAAATCGGCAGGCTATCGCGCGCTGAACCCGCAAGGGTTGGTGCCGACGCTGGAGGTTGGTGATCTGGTGCTGACGCAATCGCCCGCGATCTTGGAGTGGATGGACGAGACCTATCCAGAGCCACGCCTGTTGCCAACCGATCCCGCAGAGCGCGCGGCGGTGCGGGCGTTTTGTGCGGTCATCGCCTGCGAGATTCATCCGCTGCAAAACCTGCGCGTGCTGCAATACTTGGGGGCGGAATACGATCAGGATCAATCCGGCAAAGACGCGTGGTGCCAACGGTGGATCGGCGATGGCTTGGCCACGTGCGAGGCTTTGCTGGCCAAACGCCCCGCGACTCGGTTTGCCTTTGGCGATCAACCCGGCATGGCCGAGGTGTATCTGGTGCCGCAAATGTTCTCAGCCCTGCGGTTCAAGGTCGATACCTCGGCCATGCCGCGCCTGAACGCGATTTTCGCGGCCTGCGAGGCGCTGCCAGAATTTGCCGCAGCGCATCCGTCGAAACAACCGGACGCCGAGTGATCAGGGGAAACGCTGGTTCAACGCGCTGAATGGCACGGTGGAAGCCCTGCGGCTGCGACAATGCGAGCCTTGCCATAGTCTGCCGGGCGCGGAATACCTGACCGAGCGGTCGCAAAATAAGTGTTGGCAATATAGTGCGGCCTGTGCAAGTCTTTGCAACATAATGCCAGCTTGAGTCTTTGGGAGGAGATAAAGATGACGAGAAAGACAACCGTATTTGGACTAATGGGTGCTGCTGCAGCGCTCGCGTTGACCGCCGGAACCGCAACCGCGCAAGACGTCACCCTGCGTCTGCACCAGTTCTTGCCAGCTCAGGCCAATGTGCCCCGGCTGGTACTGGATGTCTGGGCCGATAATGTCGAGCGCGACTCGGGTGGTCGGATCGAGATTGAGCGTTACGCATCCATGGCGCTGGGCGGCACGCCGCCAGAGCTGATGGACCAGATGCTCGACGGGATCGCGGACATCATTTGGACGGTGAACGGCTATACGCCGGGCCGTTACCCGCGCACCGAAGTGTTTGAGCTGCCATTCATGGTGGGCAACGCCCGCGCGGCCTCGGCGGCGCTGTGGCAGATGTACGAAGAGCACATGCAAGAGGATTTCGCTGGCGTGCATATGCTGGGCGCGTGGGTTCACGGCCCCGGCATGTTCCACACCAGCCAGCCGGTATCGTCGCCTTCTGACCTGCAGGGTATGAAAATCCGTGGCGGTTCGCGCATGGTCAATGACCTGTTGACGCTTGTTGGCGCAGAGCCTGTGGGCCTGCCAGTTTCGGGCATCCCAGAGGCGCTGTCGCGTGGCGTCATCGACGGCACCACGATCCCTTGGGAAGTCACGGGTGCGTTGCGGGTTCAGGAATTGGTTACGAACCACACCGAAATCGAAGGACCGGGCCTCTATACGCTGACCTTCTCATTCGCGATGAACCAAGATGTGTATGATGGCCTGCCAGCCGATTTGCAGGCGGTGATCGACGCGAACTCTGGCCTTGATTTCTCGGTCTTTGCTGGCGGCACGCAAGCGGATGCGGATGGTCCGGCGCGTGCTGTTGCTGTCGAGCGTGGCAACAACATCATCACCGTTTCGGAAGAAGATGCGTCAGACTGGGCTGAGGTTGTTCAGCCGCTGTATGCCGCTTGGGTTGCCGACATGGAGAGCCAAGGCATCGACGGTCAGGCGCTTATTGACGAAGCGCGCGCATTAATGGCTGAATACGAATCTGCGAACTAAGGCGTTCGTAGCAAAAAAACAGAGTGCCTATGGGGTGCGGTCTGTGATCGCACCCTCGTCCATGCCAATAAGTGTTAAGATATGAGGGAGGAAAACATGTCTAACCGTAAAAGTTTCTTGGGTTTGGCGGCTGCTGCTGCTCTTACCGCCGCGACAACATCTGCTGTTTTCGCACAGGAAGTCACGCTGCGTTTGCACCAGTTCTTGCCACCACAAGCCAACGTTCCGGCCTTGGTGCTGGATGTCTGGGCTGACCGCGTCGAAGAAGAGTCCGGTGGACGGATTGAGATCCAGCGCTTTCCCGCGATGGCCCTTGGTGGCACCCCGCCAGAGTTGATGGATCAGGTTCTTGACGGTATCGCAGATATCGCCTGGACAGTGAACGGGTTCACCCCCGGTCGTTTCCCGCGTTCCGAAGTGTTCGAGCTGCCGTTCTTCCTGAACGACGCCCGCGCGGCCTCGTATGCCTACTGGCGCATGTATGAAAGCGAGATGGCGGAAACCGACTATGCCGGTGTTCACCTTCTGGCGACGTGGGTTCACGGCCCCGGCATGTTCCACACCAACACGCCTGTGCGTGTACCAAGCGACCTGACGGGCCTGAAAATCCGCGGTGGTTCGCGTATGGTCAACGACCTGCTGACCCGTCTGGGCGCTGAGCCTGTCGGCATGCCGGTCACCATGATCCCGGAATCGCTGACCCGTGGCGTGATCGACGGCACCACGATCCCGTGGGAAGTCACCACCTCGCTGCGTGTGCCTGAGCTTGTTCAGAACCACACCGAAATCGAAGGGCCGAGCCTCTATGTGCTGACCTTCACGCTGGCGATGAACCAAGACGTGTATGACGGCCTGCCAGACGATCTGCGTGAGATCATCGACCGCAACTCGGGTCTGGATCTGTCAGTCTTTGCTGGTGGCACTCAGAACGACGCCGATGGCCCTGCACGTCAGATCGCTGTCGATCGCGGCAACAACATCATCACTGTGTCGGCGGATGAAACGCAGCAGTGGATCGATGCCGTGCAGCCGATCTATGCCTCGTGGGTTGCAGACCTTGCGGGTCGCGGCATCGACGGTCAGGCTTTGATCGACGAAGCCCGCGCCCTGATGGCCGAGTACGAAGCGTCGCACTAAGCCGATGCGTTGAAAACCTGCCTTGCGGTGCTTCGGTGTCGCAAGGCAGTTCCATAAAGAACCGGGCCCAAGGCCGGAGACCAGACTATGTTCAAAACGATACACAGGTTCTTTCACGGACTTGCCTGGATCATGGCGCTAATCGGTGGGGCTGTTTTGCTGGGCCTCGTGTTGATGATTTGCGTATCCATCATCGGTCGAACCACGACCTCGATCCTGCACTCGGACTGGATGCAAACCAACATGCATGGCTTTGCAGAATGGGCGATTAGCACGGGTGTCGGACCGGTGTTTGGCGACTATGAATTTCTGGTCGCGGGATTGGCGTTTTGTGTCTTCGCCTACTTGGGATGGTGCTCGGTCACCGGCGGCCATGCCACCGTGGACGTGTTCACATCCGGCTTGAGCGACCGCAAACTGCGGATTTTGCAAATGGTGATCGAGATCGCCTTTGCCATGGCTTTGGTGCTGATTGCTGTCCAACTTTATGAAGGCATGAGCACCTATATGCGCCGCCGTTCGACGACCTTCTTGCTGCAATATCCGGTCTGGTGGAACTATGCCGTGGCGCTGGTTCCTGCCGTGATAACTGCCGTGATCGGCGTCTATATGGCGTGTGTCCGCACAGCTGAGGCGCTGACCAACCAATCACTCGTGACCTCGACCGGAGCAGAGCATTGACCAATCTTGAAATCGGGATCGTTTCGTTTCCGGCCCTGCTGCTGCTCATCTTCATGCGCGTGCCAATTGGCCTAGCGATGTTCATCGTGGGCTATTTCGGCTATTGGATCGTCACCGGCGACACACGGATGCCGATGGCGCGCCTGAAAAGTGCGGCCTATTCCACCTTCGCCAGCGAATCGCTGGCCGTGGTGCCGATGTTCCTGCTGATGGGCTATTTCGCGACCATCGGCGGTATGAGCAAGGCGCTGTTCAAGGCCGCTGAATCCTTCGTCGGGCACCGCAAAGGCGGCGTCGGTATCGCGGCGATTGCATCTTGTGCGGGCTTTGGCGCGATCTGCGGATCGTCACTGGCCACCGCCGCGACGATGGGCCGTGTGGCCTTGCCTGAGATGAAACGCTTTGGCTATCACGGCGGCATTTCAACAGCGGCGCTGGCGGCAGGCGGTACTTTGGGGATCTTGATCCCGCCCTCTGTGGTGCTGGTGATCTACGCCATTCTGGCCGAGCAAAACATCGCCAAACTGTTCCTCGCGGCCTTCGCGCCGGGCATTCTGGCGGCGATTGGCTATATGATCGTGCTGTCGATTTACGTGCGGCTTTACCCGGATCGCGCGGGTGTTGGTGACCGCGTGCCATGGGGCGAGCGGATGCGTCTGTTGGTCGGCATCTGGCCCGTTCTGACGGTGTTTCTGGCCGTTGTTGGCGGCATTTATGGCGGCATTTTCACCCCGACTGAGGGTGCAGCCGTCGGAGCGCTGGGCACGGGTCTGATCGCGCTGGCGAATGGCGGGTTGAACTTTAAAACGCTGCTGGAGTCCTTCACCTCGACGGGGCGTTCGACGGCAATGATCTTTTTCATCGTCTTCGGTGCTGCGTTCTACAACAGCTTCTTGGCGCTGACCCGCGTGCCGCAATCGCTGTCGGATTGGGTTGTCGGTTTGGGCTTGGCCCCGGTTGCCGTGCTGCTGCTGATCTTGGTGATCTACCTGCTGCTGGGCTGCGTCATGGACAGCCTGTCGATGATCCTGCTGACCATCCCGATCTTTTTCCCGATGATGATGGCGCTCGATTTTGGAATGTCCGCCGAGCACGTTGCGATCTGGTTCGGGATCTTGGTTTTGATCGTGGTTGAGACGGGGTTGATAACACCGCCGGTGGGGATGAACCTGTTCATCATCAACGCGATGGATCGCAGCACGCCAATGATCGAGACCTATAAAGCGGTGATGTTCTTCGTCGCCTCTGACTTGGTCCGCGTCGGTATTTTGGTCGCGTTCCCAGTGATCACGCTGTTCTTGATACCTTAGCGATTGCTAATAATCCGAACACAGAATTGGGGGGCTCTGGCCCCCCTTTTTATGTTCAAAACAGTTGACAGAATAATAGTTATGAATAGTAATTAATACCAAGCACAACCTTGGGAGGGGTCCATGCAAATTGATGGTCAGATCGCACTCGTAACCGGCGGCGGCAGCGGACTTGGCGAAGCCACCGCGCGGCTGTTGGCCAGCCGTGGCGCGCGGGTCGCCGTGTTGGATTTTGATGCCGACAAAGCCAATGCCGTAGCCGCTGATATTGGCGGTTTCGGGGTTCAGGCGGATGTGGGCAATGCCGATGCCGTTGAGGCCGCCTTTGCCAGTATCGCCGCCGAGATGGGCGGCATGCCCCGCGTGGCGGTAAACTGCGCCGGGATCGGCGTGGCCGCGCGCATCGTCGGGCGCGAAGGCAAGATGTCGATTGACCTGTTCGAGCGCGTGATCCGCGTGAACCTGATCGGCAGCTATATTGTCATGTCGCACGCCGTCAAGGGGATGCAGGCGCAAGACCCGATGGACGATGGTGAGCGCGGCGTGGTGGTCAATACGGCCTCGGCGGCGTTCCAAGACGGGCAGGTAGGGCAGGCGGCCTATTCGGCGTCGAAGGGCGGCATTGCCTCGATGTGTTTGCCTGCCGCGCGGGAATTGGCGCAGACGGGTATTCGGGTCATGGCCATCGCGCCGGGCCTCTTCAACACCCCGATGATGGAGAGCCTGCCGCCAGAAGTGACCGCCAAAATCACCGCGAACATCCCGTTTCCGGCGCGGTTGGGGCATCCGGCTGAATTTGGGTTGATGGTCGCACAGATCGTGGAGAACCCGTATCTGAACGGCACGACGATCCGGTTAGATGGCTCCACTCGTTTGCCGCCGCGCTAAGCGATGCCCGAGCCTGACGCCACCCTGCGCCGCTTTTTGGGCTACGACATGAAGCGCGCTTTCGCCGTCATCCAGACTGACGTGAACGCGGTGCTTGCACCCTTTGGGCTGCGCATGGTGACGTTTTCGGTGCTGGTGGTGATCCGCGACAATCCTCGGCTTAAGCAAACGCAGCTGGCCGACATCCTGTCGATTGAGCGGCCCAATCTGGTGTTGATGCTGGATGAACTGGAAAAGGCCAAAGCCGTGGTGCGTGTCCGTGCACCCGATGATCGCCGGGCCCATGAAATCAGCGTCACGCTGCAAGGTCGGCAGTTGTGTGACCGTGCACTTCAGGCGGTGGCAGAGCATGACGCGCGTATGGGCGCGGGGCTGAGCGATGACGACCGCGATGCCCTGCACAAAGCCATGCGCATAATCCAAAGAAACGGGGGGACCGTCGATGTCCGAGGGAAAATATCGCGCTCATAACGCGCGGCGTGAGGATCGGGCGGATGGGTCCGTGCTGCTGACTAGCGAATGGCCGTTGGGTGAAGTGGCGCGTTGTGCGACGGATTGGCTCGAGGCGTGGGCTGGGGCCGCCCCCGACCGGGTGTTCATCGCCGAACGCTCGGGCGCTGGATGGCGCGAGGTGACCTATGCGCAGGCACTGGGGGTGGTGCGGGCCATTGCCTCGAATCTGGCGGATCGCGGCATGTCGGCCAAGACGCCGATCCTGATCATCAGCGGCAACAGCGTGGACCACGCCTTGCTGACCTTGGCCGCGCACTACATCGGCGTGCCGACAGTCCCGGTGGCTGAGCAATACGCGCTGATCCCCGCCGCGCACCCGGTCCTAGAGCGTGTCGCGGCCATGATCAAACCCGGCATGGTCTATGCTGATGACGCGGCGCGCTATGGCCCAGCGCTGGATTTGTCGGTGTTCGACGGCGTTGAAAAACTTGTCAGCGCCCATTTGCCAGACGAGGCAACCGCATTTGAGAGTATGACGCAGAGCAAAGGCGACGTGTCATCGCTGAACGCGGCGGTTGGCCCGGACACGATCGCCAAATATCTGCTCACCTCTGGGTCCACGTCGCACCCGAAGGGCGTGCTGACCACGCAAGCGATGATGTGCACCAATCAGGCGCAGCTTAAAGCGATTCTGCCGTTCCTTGCTGACCACCCGCCGATCTTGCTGGATTGGCTACCGTGGAACCATGTGTTTGGCGGGTCACATAATTTCAATCTCGTGCTGTCGAACGGTGGGTCGCTGTATATCGACAACGGCAAGCCCGTGCCGGCGCTCGCGCAGCATACGATGGACAATCTTCGTATGGTTTCGCCGACGATTGCGTTCAACGTGCCTGTCGGGTTTGCCATGCTGCGCGATGCGATGCGGGAGGATACCGCGCTGCGCCAGCAGTATTTCCAGAACCTCGATATGCTGTTCTATGCGGGCGCCTCGCTGCCGCAGGATGTCTGGGCGGATCTTGAGGATATGGCGCGTGAGGTGCGCGGCGAGATGCCGTTGTTCAACTCTAGCTGGGGTTTGACGGAAACCGCCCCGGCCGCGCTGATCCAGCACGAATTCACCCATCAATCGGGCATCATTGGTGTGCCGTTGCCCGAGGTCACGGTCAAGCTGGTGCCTTTGGACGAAGCCAACCGGTTTGACGTGCGCGTCAAGGGGGCCACCATCACGCCGGGCTATTTGGATGACCCTGAAAAAACCGCCGAGGCGTTTGACGATGAGGGGTATTTCATCACCGGTGATGCGATGCGGCTGGTCGATCCGGGTGACGTGAACAAAGGCATGAAATTCGATGGCCGCATTGCCGAAGAATTCAAGCTGAGCACCGGGACTTGGGTGCGCGCTGCCGGGCTGCGCATGGAGGTTTTGGGCAAGCTCAAGGGGTTGGCGGTTGATGTGGTTATCACGGGGGCGGATCGGCGCGAGGTTGGTGTTTTGATCATCCCCGCCGCAAGCGTATCCGAGGGTGCCTTGAACGCTGACGGTGCCCTGATCAGCGACAAGGCCGCTGAGATTGCCGCGCGGCTGAAGCCCGATGCCTCAGAGGGGTCCGCCCATGCCATTCGCCGGGCGATGGTTCTGGCCGAGCCCCCATCAATGGCGGATGGCGAGGTCACCGCCAAGGGCAACCTGAACTTCCGCAAGCTGTTGTTACAGCGCAAGGCTTTGGTGGACCGGCTCTATGCCGAGGCGGATCCGGCGGTGATCAGAACCTGAGTGTGCACCAGCAGTTGACCGCTCTGTGCCTTCCAATCGGCGCTTTGAGGCGCTAAGTCATCGGTCATGCCCCACAACACAGGCTTGCCCATGACCGTTGATACATTCCGCCCCGATGCTTTGGCTCAGGCCCTGCTTGATGCCGCACGCGCTGCTGGTGCCGATAGCGCCGACGCTATGGTGATCGAGGGAACCTCGGTTTCCATTGATGTGCGTGGCGGGCGTTTGGAACATGCCGAACGCGCTGAGGGGCTGGATATTGGCCTGCGGGTGCTGATTGGCAATCGCCAAGCCTGCGTGTCGTCCTCGGATGCGCGCCCGGAAACGATGGCGGTCATGGCCGAACGCGCGGTGGCGATGGCGCGAGAGGCCCCGGAAGATCCTTATGCCGGGTTGGCCGATCCCAGCCAATTGACGTCGCGGCGCGATGCTGAGGGCCTAGAGTTGCTGGACACCAGCGCAGAGCCTGATCCCGCTATGCTAGAAGAGGACGCGCGGCGCGCCGAGGCCAGCGCCTTGACGGTGTCCGGCGTCAGCCAGATTGACCAAGCCTCTGCCGCGTATAGCCGTCGTCAGGTGCATCTTGCGGCCAGCAACGGGTTTTCGGGCGGCTACGGGCGCAGTTCGCGGCATATTTCCTGCGTGGCGATCACCGGCGAAGGCACAACGATGGAGCGGGATTGGGCCTCGGAAGGGCGCATCTTTCAGGCCGATCTGCCGAGCGCCGAAAGCATCGGTATTGATGCTGGTAACCGAGCCGCCGCGCGCGCTGGGTCGCGCAAGCCGCCTTCGGGTGCCTATCCGGTGCTCTATGATGAGCGGGTCGCCGCGTCGCTGATCGGCCATCTGACCAG
>Ga0102814_10003374_pt1 | contig 10419 bp, 9 predicted proteins | sample ColrivemetaGS741_FD_79112 | JGI IMG/M metagenome (GOLD analysis project Ga0102814, IMG submission 79112) | Estuarine microbial communities from the Columbia River estuary - Flood tide ETM metaG S.741 | ecosystem: Environmental > Aquatic > Marine > Intertidal zone > Estuary | place: USA: Columbia... | reverse complement strand
TACCAGCAAATTCTGATTCTGAGTCTTTTAAGCACTCAGTACTTACAACAGTTGAAGAATTAGCCCTAGTTACAATTACAAATATAGAATCGGATGATGAGTTGTTACCTGTGTTTAATATAGTAATGTCATGAACTGTTGCTCCTGCAAGATCCATCTTAGTCCAAGCATACACTTCTTCTTGTCTGTGGTATGCTAAACAATACAGGTTTCCGTTCTTAGTCACTGCCCATATTCTAGGTTGTGGTGTATGCTGATATTGTAATTTAATTATACCATCGTTTACAAATGTAGGGTATATTAGCTTACTAACATCGTTAGACGCAGAATTCTGTATAGCTTGATCGTAACGATACTCTAATACTCTTCCTCCTGATTGGTCAGGATAAAATATAGAGTTACCTACTGATATAGCTTGTGCACTACAAGGTTCTTCTTGTGTTAACTCAATACGTATCGTCTTAGCACTAACACCGTATAAATACTTATTAGGTACAACTCTATATAAACCACCAGTAGTACCAATAACTAAATCTTTAAGAGAGTCTAGCCATTTAATAGCTGCTGTTTGGTTTGATAATATATAAGTAATACCATCCGTGTCTAAAACTGTTTTATCATTCTGTGTAGCTTGAAAACTAAATTCGTTATCAGCTCTACTAAAGAACAAATAATTCGGATGACTAGTTGTGCCACCATAAACACGTCTTTGTTCAAACCTAGTAACTGTTCTAGGAAAGTTATTTGTAAACCACGCTCCAAAACTAAATGATGTAAAAGACCCTGAGTTTTCTATCTCAAGTGTTCTAGGGTTTCTTGGTATTACGTTAAGAGCCTCTGCTACTATCTGGTTATTAGATATAAACCTAACTGCTTTCATGTAGACATGCCCACTAGGTAATTCACCTCTAAAATGCCTATCTATATCGTCTATAGTAAATGATGACTGAGTAGAGTTTAGTACAACATCGTTAGCAATCTGTACAATAGTTATATTAGCGCTAACTGGTGGTACTATTAAATTACCAGTAGGATTAGATGAAGCATTGTACTCTTCTACTTTTGGTATACCGTCATCTGTAAAGTTGTAACACTCTACAACATCAAACTGTTTAGCTGATGAAAGATTAGCAATCGTTAAAGATTCTGATGTTACAGGATTACCTCCATGATACAACGGATGAGCAGGGTCTGTTCCTAATCCATTTGTAAACGTGTACGTTCTATTCCCATCAGTACGTAACACAGCTGTTGTTACATCTAAAGCACCATTTACATCAGGACCCATTTGATATAGTGGTCCAGTAAATGGATTAAGTATCTTGTACACACTTCCAGCTTCATATAAACTGTTGTCGTATGTTCCACTAGTAAATTCTACAGGGTGGTCTTCTGTACCACGATGTTCTTTAATCTTTACCCATCTTGTAGTGCTTCTTGTAGAGCCTACTGGGATCTCATTAGATCTTCGAGTGTCATCTACCAATACCCAAGAATTTTTTAATCCTTGACTAAAAATAGTAGCGTCAGCTCTTAAATGTATCTTGTTATCTGGTACACCACTATTCTTCAGTACAGCTATATCCGATGCTGTAGATGTTTCTTCGTTGTCTAGTAAAAATAATCTTGCTTGGTTATCTTCTATGTCTACTATAGACCTAACAGGGCTTACATATACTACCTTATTAGTTGGATCGGCTAATGTGTAGTTGGCTGATGTAGATGCTACTACTACTTGACCTAGTAACGTAGTTTCTTCTACTACGTACTGCACATACATTCTAGTTGCTACTATTCTTCGATCAATTACAATAGACCCTGTATTATTACCTGAGTACCCTGAGATAACAATCGTTATCTCTGTAGCTGTAGCAGTGTTAACATTAACTGTTACATTAAGGTTTGCGTTATCAGATCCAGATATTGTAATAGAATCTCCTGCTATAAGTCCATGACCAGTTGGTAATGTTATAGTAATAGTGTCTCCTGCTCCATCAGCTACATTAGCATTTATTACAGTTAAGTCTGCAACTGAAGTAACAATGTGAGCAAAGTCGTCAGTAGTAGATGTAATCTTCGCATATGACTCGTTGTTTGAAATATTAAACTTTGCAGTGCTTGAATCAACCTCTAATAAAGGTTCTACATCGTAAACTATATCTCGTATCGTCCACTTAGTGTCACCAATAGCAGCTACATTGGATTGTAACAACTCATCATCAACACTAACGTCTGTTGTGCTAGTCTTATCACCTGTCTTATCACCATACAAAAACTCACCACCTGAGGCTGTTAGTGTATATGATATTAATTCAGATAATGGAAATACTCTTTTTGGTCTATGTAACGGATGTGTCACATACAGTGCATCTGTTTCAGTACTAAAACGAAGATCATCTAGTTGTGCTGCAGAGTAAGGACTTACTACGTAGTCTTTTGTAATTGTAATATCGGTAGTTGTAGCAGAGCCATAGCTAGATATAACAATAGTTGCAGATGTGTCTGTTATTGCTGTAACAGTATGTGTCGCATTCATGTTACTATTACTAGAACCAGTAATAGTTATTTGGTCACCTATTACATAACCGTGATCTAAAGGTAACGTAAATACAATTGTGTCTTGTGCGTCATCTACTTGTGCAACTAATACAGTAGCAGTAGACACTTGTAACTGCCCATCACTGTTATACACTTTAATTTTTGTATTACTAAAAGCAATTCTATAAACTTCATCAGTAGCTAAAGTAAGAGTAGCAGTTACTGTTTTGTTTTCATCAAGGTCAGTAAGTTTGTTTACATGTTTAAAACCGTACCTATACTCGGCAGGGCCTTGTAGTGTAGGTAAGAAGTTAGTAAACTCTCTAGCAGACTTAGATGTACGTTCAATATCAGAACGACCAAGTATATACTCGCTAATTAATCCACCTGAGAAATCTGTTTGTACATTACTATACCTTGCCATAATACTTTATTGCATTAACAAACGATGAATTGCTATCGTTAATGTATTGTTGAGCAGGAGAAGATCTTCCTTCGATCACTCTTGCTCTACGTAAAGCTTTTTCATAGGTCTGATACAAGTAATCAGCTCTTGTCTCTGAACCAGACAATTCAATAGCTGAGTTTGCTGCAACGTGTAAAGACATTAGCCGTGCTAAGTAAGCAGGCATTCTTGTAGCATTAGCTCCTTGACTTGTTCCAGAGGTAGATAATAAGTCAGGAATAAAAGTATAGTAAATGTTTATATACTCTTCTGTAGTAAATAAATAAGGGACATCAGCATCTGAATCTGAAGTAGTGTTATCTAATGTCCAATCTAAAATTGTTGTGCCACTTTTATCTACAACTTTAATAAGGAGATTGTAATCGTCTGGCAATGTGTGTCTGTAACTCCAATCTGTTGATGGGCTACTGCCGTCAGGTAAGGTTGACACTTCTGTACCTGGTCCTGCGTAGATTCGCTTTGTGTTGTATTGAAATATGTTTTCTGAGAAAATTGAGTTAGCTGCTTCTTCGAATGCTCGGATTGTAATCTCATAAGTAGCACTAGTAGTATCGTCATCAGCAATGTGATAACTACCTACAAGGCGTAGTGCGTTGTTTATTATTTCGGTTTTTGTATTTGTTACAGCCATATTATAAAAAGGAGTACCCCCTTGCATTTAGCAAGGAGGTAACTCGAATTAAGATTATTACTCAGCGCAACGGATCTCACCAGAAACTTCACCCCACATACGAGATGCTTCCGCACACATTTTAAAGTATACGTAAGGGATATTTTTCTTGGCTGGAACTCTCCATACATCTCCCTTAAGAGCTGTACCGATAGAAAGCTTAAGAGATTTCGGAGTTGCAATGATACAACGTCTTTCGTTTCCATCACCACCAGTTGAAAGAGGAAGTCTTTCAGTTTGGATGAAACGGAATCCTAAGAATGATGTAACGTTACCGTCAACAAGTGATTTGCGAACTGCATAGTCTGAGTTAACAACTTCAGTGATCCCTAATAGATCATCGATTTGTTTAGCAGAAACGAAACAGTTAACAATTTCATCCTGGTCGATAGCTTGTAGGCGTAACATTGTAGTACGTGCAGCACGTAACTTAGCAAGTGTTAAACCTGACTCAGCAGATGTACCAGAATCTACATAGTTAGAACCAATAGAGAAACCTTCAGTTTCACCACCAGCAACAACATACTTACCTGCAGCTGTAATGCCTTCAGCAGACTTACCACCAACAACAATGTTAGTACGGTTTTCGTCGCCAGCACCTTCAGTGAAAGTACGAGTTGTAGCACCTGATTTACCAACATATGCTTCACCGAAGAATTTGTCGATAATGATATCATCAATCTTACGTTTACCAGAAGCTAAAAGAGCTTGAGTGTAGGAATTCATAGGATCAGTAAGAACTCGTTTGAGGTCTTTCTCATCTACGTATTTACCTAGCTCGTAGTCTTTAAGTCCGATACGACGTCTGTCATGAGCGATTTCTGAGTTTGGATTGTCCGCATAACGAGTTGCGTCCTCAGTCATATCTTCCGCAACACCGATGCGGTCAAAGTACTGGAACTCTTCGTTTTGTGACTCTTGTTCGAAAAAAGGCTGGAGCTTGGATTCTGTTTGTTGGAACGCTTGCTCAAAACCTTCTTTGTACGCTTGTACATAAGCGTTATTAATTGTAATACCACCAGCAAGAGCTCCTGCTCCGTCTGATGCCATATACGATGGATCTGAATATGCCATAATTTATTTAATAATAGAAGTTAGAATGATAGTTTGTTTTCGTTGAGCTACCCTTTCGGACTCTTCTAGTTATATCGTCAACCAACGGCCTTCCTAAGCTGTTATCAGGACCTAAAAAATAGGCTACCCCAACAGTACTGGGATAGCCTATAAAAGCTAAGTTGTCAAGCTAAACTAGCCGGATGGATACAATTGAGAGTATAAAGCAGTACGTTTATTAATTACTTCCTGTCTTTTAGTTCTCTCTGCCATAGACATGCTTGATGGATCCGCCATAATTAGTTGAGCGTTTTGCTCGTCTAACTCTTGGATTGCATGCTTAATACCGTGCACTGCATCATTTGCAAAGCCAGTAGCTGGATTGTTTGCGGCTGGTGGCAACGCATCACGTGTAGAATCAGCTATCTTGTGGAATAACTTTAATACTGCAGGATGGTTTGCAACAACTGGATCTGCTTCAATGAGCTCTTTAATCTCAGGGATCTCCTGACTCATTGCCTCATAAGCAGCATTAGCCTGCTTTAAGTTGTTCTCATAGTTATCACCCCAATCCATCTGCACAGATTTACGATTCTCTGAGATAGTTGATGCTTGTTGCTCACTAGTTAAAGTGTCTCCCTGAATACCTAACTCAATGTATCGTTGGTATAACTGATTAAATTGACGTTGAGATAAACCCATCTCACCAGCAAACTGTACAAGTTCGTCTTGTGACTCGTCTGTTAGTTCAGGAACAGCCTCTGCTCCTTCAATGGTTACTTCAGGAATTTTATACGTATCATCTTTTGGACGTATGTTGTCATAAAATTTATCCCATTCTTCATCTCCCCAATCTTCTTTGGGCTGTTCTATACGCTTAGTACCTAAAGCACTCTGCGCATTAATTAACTGATTAGCTAAAGACTCGACAGACTTTGTATTCTTAATAGTCTCGTTTTCTCTTAACTGTTCAGGTAATGATTCTAGCAATGAACCCCATTCGTTGTTAGACTCTTGTGGTTCAGCTGTTGTTGTTTCAGGTGTAGGATCAGCTCCTAACGCTCCTGTTGGTTCTACATTTTCTTCTTCTATCATAAATTCTTACCTTCTGCTTCTAATCTATCTATTAGTTGTTGGGGGTCATCTTGTGCTAGTAATGTTAAAAGACTCATAGCAAAACGCCTACGTCCTTCACATTCTCGTAGTTTTGACTCCTCTGCATGAAACACAGGTTTAGTAACATGACATTCACGTAGTAACATCTTAAAGAATCTCTGTCCTTCTGGTGTTTCTATAATATGCGTCAAGTCTTCCTTAAGCTTACGTTTCTCGATAAGCTTTTGTAAACTATTTAGTTTGCTCATATATTAAGTAGCTGCCCAATACCCTCAGGGTCCGCTTGCTTAGCTTGGGCTACATCTTTCATAGCTCCAGCTACTTGCGGTGCAGCTTGCATTTGTTGTTGCATTTGTTGTTGCTCTGCTTGTTGTTCTTGCATTTGTGCGAAATCAGCCTCAGACTTAACAATCTCTGGGTCTAGATTTCTAAACTTAGCATAGCTTTGTAATAATTTTTGCTCGTTAATTGCTTGTAGTATCTCAGGCTTAACTTGTGCCAATGGCGCAATGTCTTGCATGAATGCACTAATGTCAGACAGTCTTGTCGCATACTGTGCTTGTGCACTAGGACTACTGTATGAAATTTCAAGAGTTGCTCCATCCAGAGATTCTGGACGTTCAGGTAAAGCACCAGCTCTTTCAAGTAGATTAAATGTAGCTTCGATTGCTGGTTCTAAGTATTCTGATTCCATGCGGTTAAGCAAGGGAGCAAGTTGGTTCAACATCTGACCACGTGTGTCTTGGATCTCTAAGATAGACTGTCTTTCTTTCTTCTCTTGTCTGATAATCTGATCGACAAAGAATGCACGATTAACAGACTCACGATACATACGTATCATCTCCATTACATATTGTGGTTGATTACCTGCAAGTATAGGAGATGGCTTCTCACTACCTGGCTCGTGGAACATTACTTGTCTAGAACCGTACTTCATAGGAAGCATAATACTATCCTCTTCAGCAATCAATGTTGGGAAATTCAAATACTCAGCAGAAGTCAATGCTTCTTTTACCATTTTGTTTAGTGCACGTATCTGTGATAAACAAGAGAAGGCTGGACCACGTCCGTAAACTTCATCTGCAAGTTTAGACCAACGTGGAATTAAAAATGGGAAATAACTTATACCATCTTCTTGGATTACATCTTTTAGTTTTGGACACCAGTATGTAACCTTGTAAGGTCTATTACTACCAATACGACTACCATCTTTACCTTTTTCATTTGGCTCAATAGTATAAATTAGTTCGTACTTGTTATGTACAGAGTCCTTAGGATTAAATCCCTTCATGTCCTCAACTTGTGGGAACATCTGCATCATCTGGCGTGCAGTTTTATAACAACGATAAAATACTGTGTCGACCTTACCATGTAAGTCAGTGTCAAAGAACACATCAGCAAGCGGTCTTGCTCTGTAGTTCACAACACCATCTACTTCAGAAATCTGTACAGGTGATGTACCGTAAGCACCTACATCTAAGAAACACTCATGAGATGTAGAATAAAATTGTGACTCTGGTAAAGAGAACTCATGCAAGATTCTATCTTCTACAGAATGTATGTATGATAACTCTTCAGCGCTAAGCTCTCCTTGTGGTACATTTTGTACACGTAAATAAAACCAACGGTCACTCTTAGGAATCAAATTACTTGATAATCCGTTAGCAAACATTTGATTACACCACACAGCGGTATCGTCATACATCTCTCTAGATCCGTCATCTTGTTTGGTTGTATGATTGTGGTCGAACTTATTACTGTTTGGACGCACATATCTCTGTGCATCTACAAACATATGATCTAGGTTAGATCTTAATGTTTTAAGTTCTTCGTATCGCTGTAGTAACTTACTTAGCATTATTTGTTATATAAACCTGATCCACTACCCAAAACTTGACGCCCAGATATTTTTTGACTGCTGCTTGGTCTTGATGCCTTACGTGTCAGAGCTGCAGAAGACACTGCCCTAGACAGTGTTGTTGCTTGTCTGATCGGCTTTCTCGCTACTGGTGTAGGAGGAGGCGGTGGCGCTGGAGGCGGTGGAGGTGGTGGAGGTGCTTTTGGTTTGCTGCCCATATTTAGATATACGTTTTAAAGATTTCCAATTATAATACTTATCGGTATCCATATTGTGATAACGACAAAACCTGACTCTGTCAAGCGAAAACGGTGCAAGTCTTAAGAACAAGTCAATTGTTTTCTCAGGTTTTCTGTGAGCTGCATACGAAACATGCCAGTATCTGCCCTCATCATCTTCAGACACGTGTCCCATCAATATGTAGTCCTGAGATATAAATAAGTACTTCTCTTCTTCAGAACGTACATTGATATACTGGTCCAGTAGTTTAATAAAGTCCTCACCAATTGAGTGGTATAACACTACTGCCTCATCTAGCAACGATAGTCTGTGGTACTCACCAACTGATGTTTGTGACGTCATATGTGTGTTTCGGTTTCTTTTTGTCTAACCTGGGTTGTTTTAGTCCTACCGCCAGTGTTCTAAATGCATCAGCTCCATGAGAGTTTGCATCATGCACAGGTGATTTTCTAAACACTCCCTTACTAGAATCAAATTCTTTGTGGTAACCTTTCAATGCTTCTAGACCCTTGTAGCAATCATTCTTACTAAACCAACACTTACCTAATAAGTTACGGACCGCTTCGATACCATCAATGACTGGTATCTTTCTTACAGTTGTAAACTTTAATCCCATAGACCTAGCCATCTCTAGTCTACTCTTACCTGTTCCGAGCTCTCGGACTTTAATATCATGTGGCGCATAATGTTTCCCATAGGTCACATCCTTCATTGCCGCCCACCTATTTAACTCTCTAGCGTAGTGGGGTAAGCCCTCTCCACTGTTCTCGTAGTAATTAACTACTCGTATCTCATTACGATATAGTTGCACGAACCATATCGTCGTCGCATCATCCATACCCAAGTCCCACGCAGTGTGTACCGGTAACGTCGACTCTACTCCTAATGTTTCTACGATACGCTTTTCCTTGTACGCTTTGTTCATCTGGTCACCGTAGTACGCTCCCTCCACAGGAACTTTAAACGAACACATGTATTCCGACTGGAATCTTGCTTCGTTGTTCAACTCGTTTCGAGCTACGCGAAGCTCCTCTGGCGTGATCGCTTTAGTATCCTTCACGGACAGATGACTACTATACCAGTTCTTGTCTGCCTGCGCATGCAACAGCAGCTTGTAGAAATGGTTCTCTCCTCTAGGCGTTCCATTAAACAACGCCCACCCACCATTCTCTGCCAGGATCGGATTGATCAACTGCCACGCAGCTGGATCAGAAATACTATACTCAGAGAATACACATCCAACAGGGTTCGCTCCCACCATCTTGTCAGGGTCATCAGATCCCATCAACTGTATGACACTACCATTCTTCAGGTGTATCCGCATCTCCTGTTCACTCTTCTTCTCTACTACTTCCCTTGGGAAATAATCAATAAACTTTTTGCCCTCGCCAGTCATACCATTCCAAACAATACGCCTCGCCTGATTCGCATACGGTAAAATATACCAGTACGTGCCCACTCGCTGCATCGCCTTGATCGCCATAATGTTCACACAGGTCAGATCCTTTCCTGCACGTCGATGCCAAGCTACGCACGCTCGCAAGCTGCGCTTCGTCTGTGTCATATACTTGAGAAGGGGCAACTGATACTTTCTCGGTTGCCATCCCATTGCTGGTATTTGTACATCCATTATTCTTCGTCGTCTTCGTCGTCCCAGGATATCTCCAAGAACTCACTGCTCATGTCTTCATGTGTTTCTTTTAATAACATCTTACCTACCCTGTGATTCGGATAATCGTAGAATAAGTCGCCATCGTCATCCATAACAATGAACATGTAATTAGAAAAGTGCTCGCCCAAGTTCCCTCGGATCCTGTCAAATAATTCGTCGTGGTCGCTATCAATTGCCATGTTTATCTTGGTCACTTATAAACTCATCATAGTCTGGCTCAATGTCAACTACTTCTGCCTCCTCTATCTCCGACTTCGCTATCTTACTATAATCTACCGTCAACACCTTGAACTCCCCAGTGACATTTGCCTGGACGTCGACACTCTTTAACTTCGGCTGCGTGTAACTAGCTAACTCCTTCCACAATGCAATCTTCTCCTTTACCGGTACATTTTTGTCATCTGTATACTCCAGCAACTGCTCGATCGGATTGATACCTCGCTCCGCAAACATAGCAAGTAGTGCCTTACGCTGCTCGGACGGTGTAGGCGCTTTTGCCATCATATCCAAGAACTGCTTCTTAGTATCTAGCTGCTTCTCTACAACCTTTAGCTCCTTCTGAGCTTGTTTCATATCATCCTCTGCTTTCATACGTTTACGATGACAACGACTCCTCTTCGCTGCCTGTTGTTTAATAACTTGTTTCGGTTTACCTGCTGCATAGGTTCTTCCGTCTACTTTGCTCACAAGTAAATATATGTACACTATGAGTCATATTGTCAAATCGTTCACACTATTCACACTCAGCTCACACTTTTTTAAGGGGGGTGTGAACTACTTATATATAGTAATATAAAGGACTTACG
>Ga0102814_10003369_pt1 | contig 10428 bp, 8 predicted proteins | sample ColrivemetaGS741_FD_79112 | JGI IMG/M metagenome (GOLD analysis project Ga0102814, IMG submission 79112) | Estuarine microbial communities from the Columbia River estuary - Flood tide ETM metaG S.741 | ecosystem: Environmental > Aquatic > Marine > Intertidal zone > Estuary | place: USA: Columbia... | reverse complement strand
ACCTGTAGTGTTTTCAATTTTAGAATCTAATAATTCATCTGTTTCCAAACTTTTTATGAAAATTGTATAAATACGTCTTCCTGTTAAATCTGTTGCAAATGAAACTAGTTTATTATTAGGACTAATACTTATGCCTACCAATTTAAAATAAGGTCGTCCTTCTGCCATTTTATTACAATCAAACAACAATTCTTCTTTAGCATCTAAAGATTCTTTTTTTCTTATATAAATTGGATAATCTTTGCCTTCTTCATATTTAACAAGATACCAATAACCATTGTATTTATAAGGGACTGAAGCATCATCCTTTTTAATTCTGGATTTCATTTCTTCGAATAAGAATGATTGAAAATCTTCTGTATGAAGCATTGTTTTTTTGCAATACTCATTTTCTGCTTCTAAATAAGAAATAACTTCTGGGTCTTCACGATTGTTTAACCAATGGTAATTATCTACTCTTACATCACCATGCTGCTCTAGCTTAGTAGGTAATTTTTTGGCAACAGGCCATGCATCAGAATTTGGCATAAAGGGAAATTAATAAGATGCAAATTTAGAGAATTACTTTTTATACATTTGTGCAATATTTAAAAAATAAAAATATGTTTGGAGATTTAATGGGAATGATGGGTAAATTAAAAGAAACCCAAGCCAAAGTTGAAGCAACTAAGAAACGTTTAGACACAGTTTATATTGACGAAAATAGTAATGATGGCCTTTTAAAAGTAACCCTTACTGCTAACAGAACTATAAAAACAATTGAAATTGATGAAGAATTACTTAAGGATAAAGAACAACTTGAAGATTATTTAATTCTTACATTAAACAAAGCAATTGATACTGCAACAAAAGTAAACGAAGCAGAACTTGCTGCTGTTGCAAAAGAAGGCATGCCTAATATTCCTGGAATGGATATGTTTAAGTAAGTTTATTTTAAATTTGCTAATACTTCTAAAAGTTTATTGTGCATCGTATTAGTATAATCAAGATGCGTAACCATTCTTAGCTTTCCACCTCCCATTCCTATAATGTGAATGTTTTGGGTTTCTAGTTTCTGCAAAAATTGAGTTTCATCAATATTGTCATTCAACTCGAATATAATGATGTTCGTTTCTATTGGCTCAACTTTTTTAATAAAAGAACAATTAACAAGAACTTCTCCAATCTCTTTTGCTTTCTTATGATCTGCACTTAAACGTTCAATATTATTATCTAATGCATATAAACCTGCTGCAGCCAAATAACCAACTTGACGCATATTTCCACCAAAAACTTTTCTAATCCTTACAGATTGCTTCATTATATCTTCATTTCCAATCAATACTGAACCTATAGGACAACCTAATCCTTTGCTTAAACAAACAGAAATGGTATCGAATAATTCTCCATACTGTAAAGGTGTCTCTTTTTTTGTCACCAATGCATTCCAGAGTCTTGCTCCATCCAAATGATAACCCAAGTTATGCTTATCGCAGACTGTTTTTATTTTCTTTAATTCCTCAAAATCCCAACAGGCTCCTCCTCCTTTGTTTGTTGTATTTTCAACTTCAACTAAACGTGTTTGACTATAATAAAAAGCTGATGGATTAATTGCTTCTTCAACTTGTTTTGCTGTAAACATACCTCGTTTTCCATCAATTAAATTACAAGATACTCCACTATTGAAACTCACACCTCCAGCTTCGTAATTATAAATATGAGCATACTTATCACAAATTACTTGTTCTCCGGGATATGTATGAAGCTTTATAGCTGTTTGATTAGCCATACTTCCAGAAGGAAAAAATAAAGCTCTAGGTTTACCAAACATATCAGCTAATCTTTTTTCTAATATTTTTACTGTAGGATCTTCATCAAAAACATCGTCTCCTACTTTTGCACTTAGCATTGCTTCCAACATTTCTGGAGTTGGTATAGTAACAGTATCGCTACGTAAGTCTATTTTCATTTTATAAATTAATTTGAAATGGTATTACAAATATCTGAACCTATTGGAGAACCATCAGGTATTTTTGGAGATTTTTTTATGTTAAATTTTTCTGGATGTTCTTCAAACTCTTTTATTATATATAAATATTGATTGCTATAAACCGATTGCTCATTATCTCCAGCTAAATAAATCTTTTTAATCTTTAAAATTGCATCATTAGCTATTGCTTTAACCTGAAAAAAGGATTTATCATTAATTGCTAAATTCATTATATGTTGTAAAACTTGAACATTTATTAATTGCTGAACTTCATTTAAATAAGAATCGCTATGTGATTTTTTAAAAGATTTATCAATTATTTCATTTAAAACATATTTTAAACTTATCTGTTTTTCATCTAAACTTTTTTGCTGAATTAATCTATTGGCACGCTCAGGATGCAAAAGTAATTGCAATGTCATTTCACTAGAAGTTGATGCTGCACTAAACGGATCGAATGCTACTCCTGTTTTACTACTAAAAGATTCGCGTGTACGAGAATAATCATAAGCTCGAGGTGGAAACAATTTTAGCTTAGACTTAGGAATTGCCAAAGTTTTTGCAGAAAGTGTTTTTAACACTGAACTCAATGCTTCCTTTTGAGATTTTACGGCTATAACCTTAGTAATAAGCTGTCCATCACCTTTTACTGCATAATTATAATCTAAACCTCCAACTACTTTTGTAGCTGCTTCAGTTTGATAACGATGAAAGAAATACAAAGGCACGAATACATCTTCTAAAACCGAATAAGGTTCATTTTGTCGAATATTATCTTTAGAGAAATTTGAAATTGCTTTTTCTCTAACTTTTAAAACATTGTTGAGTTCACTAGCTGCACTTTTGCCATTATCCCAAAGGTGAGCCAAAGCATGTGCGCCTCCTTGTGCTCTTGCGTCTGTATCTGATATAAATCGTAATCCTTTTTCATTAGCTTTACTAATTATAGTATTCAATGCTTTACGCTCGTTTGTTTTACTATCAAATTGAGAATAACTGTACGCTACAGTTACTTTATCCCATTCTCCTATTCCTATAGCATAAGCTTTACTTAAATCTATTTTATCTTTATTTAGTTTTACTTTAGGATGGGGATAATCCATAACAGAAGCCCTATTATTTGTACTTGAAGCAAAATTATGAGCAAATCCAATGGTATGACCAACTTCATGAGCGCTTAATTGTCTAATTCTTGCCAAGGCCATTTCTAACATTGGCTTATAATTATCATCATCTTTTGCATAAGGTTTATTTAATAGTGCCTGAGCAATTAAAAAATCCTGTCTAATTCTTAAACTTCCAAGACTAACATGCCCTTTAATAATTTCTCCTGTTCTAGGGTCAACAACACTTCCTCCATAACTCCATCCTCTAGTAGAACGATGTACCCATTGTATCACATTATATCTACAATCCATTGGATCTGCATCTACTGGTAGCATTTTAACTTGAAATGCATCTTTAAACCCTATTGACTCAAATGCTTCATTCCACCAACTTGCTCCTTCTAGTAAACCAGAACGAACAGGTTCAGGAGTTCCAGGATCTAGATAATATACTATGGGTTCTATGGCTTCAGAAACTGATGCACTTGGAGTCTTCTTTTCTATTCGATGTCTTACAATAAATCGTTTTTTTATTTGCTCTTGTATTGGAGTTGCATAATCTAAATAAGACATAGCTATTGCTCCACTTCTAACATCAAATGGTCTAGCTTTATAGTTGTTGTCAGGTAACTCAATAAATGAATGATGCTGAATAACACTAACCAAAGTTGCTGTTGGCGTAACAGTCCTTAAATTTTTACCTGTTGGGTTTCCTTTAAAAGTTAATAAGGCTTCGAACTCAACATTCTTTGGAAAAGCTTTGGTTCTATATAGCGACAAAGCACTTTTACTAAGATCTAAATTATAAGTTCCTTCTTTACTAAATTTTAATTTAGATGAAATTCCATGAGCATCTTCCATTAGGAAAGAAGTCATATCAATTAAATATTTTCCTTGATTTTCTTCAAGAATAATAAATCCATATAAAACTGAACTTGCGAAAGCTTGTTCAACACTTTTTCGTTCTAATTGATTTTCTGTATTCGCTCTATACTTTAAATTTGGTTGAATTAATAACAATTTATTTCCTGCTTTAATAAACTTAACTAAACGCTCACCTCCTAATTGACCTCTATCTAAACCAATATCATTAGAACCTACTCCACTAGCTAAAGAACTTATATATAGAAATTCTTTGTTTAAGTCTTCAACTTCTAGGTAAATTTTATCTTTAGCTTCTTCATAATAAAATTTAAAAAAACCATCATATGTTATAAGCTTTTTATCTTTTAAGACTTGTGCAGTTGCACTAAAAACAAAGAGTAAACTTAAAAGTATAAGGTATGTTCTTTTCATGTAAAATATATTTAGATTATAAAACTACATATTATTTTTAGAATAGACTTTAAATTCTATTTTTGCATAAACTTCATAATATATGGTAACATCAGATCAGATAAAAGATCTTTTTGAGCGCCTTGGTGCGTTAAGGAGGTATCTTTGACTTAGATGTCAAATTAATAGAAATCCAAAACGAAGAGGAAAAAACTTTTAATCCTGATTTTTGGAATGACTCTAAAGCTGCAGAAATTATTATGAAAGCTATAAGAGTTAACAAAAAATGGGTTTCTGATTATAATACAGCAAAATCTCTTGTTGAAGACCTAGAAGTACTTTATGAATTCTATAAAGAAGGTGAAACTGCTATCGATGATGTTGATGTTCAGTTTGAAAAAGCATCAATCTTCATTGAAGACCTTGAATTCAGAAATATGCTTTCTGAAGAAGGCGATAGCCTAAGTGCTGTTTTACAAATTACAGCTGGTGCTGGTGGAACTGAAAGCTGTGATTGGGCCCAGATGCTAATGCGTATGTACCTAATGTATGCTGAAAAGAATCGTTTTAATGTAAAAGAATTAAATATACAAGATGGAGATGTTGCAGGAATAAAAACAGTAACACTACAAATTGAAGGCGATTTTGCATTTGGTTGGCTTAAAGGTGAAAATGGTGTGCATCGTTTGGTTAGAATTTCGCCATTCGACAGTAATGCTAAACGACATACAAGTTTTGCTTCAGTATATGTCTATCCTTTAGTAGACGACAGTATTGAAATTGAAATAAATCCTGCAGATATAGATATTACAACAGCTCGTTCTAGTGGTGCTGGTGGTCAAAATGTAAACAAAGTTGAAACTAAAGTTCAATTAACTCATAAACCAACAGGAATTCAAATATCATGTTCAGAAACACGTTCACAACATGATAACAGATCTAGAGCTTTACAGATGCTTAAATCGCAATTGTACGAAATTGAATTAAAAAAACAATTGGCTCAACGTGAAGATATCGAAGCTGGAAAAATGAAAATTGAATGGGGAAGCCAGATTAGAAATTATGTAATGCATCCTTATAAGCTAGTTAAAGATGTAAGAACAGGAAAAGAAACCGGAAATGTAGATGCAGTCATGAATGGTGATATCGATGCTTTTCTTAAATCTTATTTGATGATGATGGGGCAAAAAAGTGAATCTTAATTAAAAAATAAAATGATAGAAATATATCACAACCCTAGATGTAGCAAATCAAGACAAACTCTTGAGATTCTGGAAAACGATAGTCAAAATGTTCAAATAATAAAATATTTAGATACACCTCCTACTTTTAATCAATTACATTCAATAATTGAATTACTAGGTATTAAACCAATAGAATTAGTTAGAAAAGGTGAGGCAATTTGGAAGGAAAAATTTAAAGGTAAAACACTTTCTGATAAAGAGCTAATTTCTGCAATGATAGAGAACCCAAAACTAATAGAAAGACCAATTGTAATCAATGGTAAAAAAGCTGTAATTGGTCGACCACCTTCTAAGGTTTTAGAAATAGTTTAAGCCTATTACAATATAGCTAAACAATATAATTCTTTTAACACAACTTTAACCATAATAAGTTAAACCTAGTGATATTTTTGCAGTCAAATCGCAAACTATTACCATGAAAAACTTTTTTATTTTAGCATTTATCTTCTCTAGCAGTCTACTTAGCCTGTTTGCAAATAATGAGGATAATACAGTCAGAAAAGAGGTAGATATAACTGGTCAAGTAATTGACAAAGATACTAACGAACCTCTTGAATATGCTACAATAGCTTTTATAGATAAAAGTTTAAATAAAATAGTCACTGGTGGTATTACAGATTCTAATGGTTTTTTTAATATTAATGTAAAAAAAGGACAGTATGATATTACAATAGAATATATATCCTTTAAAAAACAAACCCTTAGAAATAAACTATTAACCGAAGATGAAAATTTAGGCGTTATTAAACTTGAGCTTGATGTTGAAGCTTTAGATGCCGTAGAAGTAATTGCAGAGCGAACTACTGTTGAGATTAAACTCGACAAAAAAATATATAATGTAGGTAAAGACTTAACTGTGCGTGGTGGTACAGTAAGTGATGTTCTCGATAATGTCCCTTCTGTCTCTGTTGATGTTGAAGGAAATGTATCTCTTAGAGGGCAGGATAATGTTAGAATTTTAATTAATGGTAAACCTTCTGGATTAGTAGGTCTAAACTCTACAGACGCTTTAAGACAATTACCAGCAGAAGCTATAGAAAAAGTAGAAGTTATTACTTCTCCTTCTGCACGTTATGATGCTGAAGGCACTGCAGGTATATTAAATATTATTCTTAGACGTAGTAAATTACAAGGTTTAAATGGTGCTATTACACTTAATGCAAGTGAACCTACAGGATATGGTGTCTCTGGAAATATTAATTACAGAACAGGAAATGTTAATATATTTAGTACTTCTGGGTATCGATATTCTGATTCTCCAGGTAATTCTAAAACAGAAACAGAATATTTTAATTCTGGAACTTTTTTTAATGAATATAGAGACATAAATAGAACTCGAAAAGGATATAATACCAATTCAGGAATAGAGTGGTATATCAATAACACGACATCACTTACAGCTGCATTTTTAATTAGAGAAAGTGATAATGAACGTGAAACTACTAATACAATAAACGAGTTAGATAACTCTGGAAATTTATTAAATCAATCTATAAGATTTGATCCTGAATTTGAAGACGACAAAACAACTCAGTTTTCATTAAACTTTGATAAACAATTTAATGGGAATAGTGATCATAGACTAACAGCAGATTTTCAATATGAGAATAGTAATGAAGATGAAGAGTCTATTATTACTCAAGATGGTACAGATTCTGAACGTGTTCAAACCTTAGAAAATCAAAAACGAATATTATTACAAACAGATTTTGTTAAGCCTATTGGAGAAAAAGGACAATTTGAATTGGGATATAGAGGTAATTTTAATCAACTCGATACCGATTATATTTTAGAATTTAATGAAAACGGTAATTTTGAATTAGATACGAATTTGAGTAATTTATTACTTTATAAAGAGCACAACAACGCTTTTTACAGTCAATTTGGGAGTAAAATAAAAGATAAATTTTCATTTTTATTAGGTCTAAGGTATGAATCATCAAGAATATCTATTAATCAAGTAACAAGTGGTGATTATGAAAATCAAAACTATTCAGGTTTCTTCCCTACTTTAAATCTTGGCTACGAAATCTCTGAAGATCAAAGTTTAACTATAGGTTATAACAGAAGAATTAGAAGACCACGCTCAAGATTTATAAATCCATTTCCATCTAGAAGTAGTGCTACTAATCTTTTTCAAGGAAATCCTAATATTAAACCAAGTTACTCAAATAGTGTTGATTTAGGGTATTTAAATAGGTTTGGTAAACTAACTCTTAATAGTTCTATATACTATGCACATGCAACAGATGTCTTTACTTTTATTTCAGAAGATTCAGGTCAAATAGCAATTGTTGGAGGAACAGAAGTTCCTGTAATTGTTAGAAGACCCATAAATCTTGCTACAAACGATAGATTTGGATTTGAGTTTACGCTTACTTACAGACCATCACAAAAATGGAATTTAAATGGAAACTTTAATTTATTTCAATCTGTAACACGTGGTGATTATAATGGTGATAATTATGATGCTGAAAACTTAAGTTGGTTTATAAGACTAAATAATAAATATACATTACCAGGTAAAATCGAATGGCAAACACGTATTTTTTATATGGGACCACGAGAAGATGCTATTAATAAAACAAAAGGGATGTTCTCTACAGATTTAGCTTTTAGTAAAGATTTATTTAAAGACAAAGCATCAATTGCATTAAATGTTAGTGATGTATTCAACACCAGAAAACGCGAAATGATTTCGAGAACATCAACATTCTATAGTGACAGTCAATACCAGTGGAGACAACGTACTGTATCAATGTCTTTTACTTACAGATTTAATCAAAAGAAAAAACGTCAACAAGGTAATAGAGAAAATGGTGATGGAGACGATGAAATGGGTTTCTAATCTAAATCTTATATAATAAAAAAAGGAAGCTAAATAGCTTCCTTTTTTTATTATATATTTTATCTAGTGTGATAACGCTTCTCGTTGTAACTTCTTTTCAGCACGTTTTTCTTTAATTCTTTCCATAGCAGATCCAAATATCCAATAAGGAACTACAAATGTTATTAGAAAAATCATTAACCAGAAACCTATTGTAAAAATGGTTAAAAATGCTAAAAATCCTAAATATTGATCAAATTCAAACATAATTGTGCTGTTTATTATATCTGTCGACAAATATAGTATATCAAATTATTCTAAACAATAGCAAACTAATGTTTTATTAATTAATAATAACAATGCTGAAAAAAGTTAATAATTAATGGAAAACTAACATTTATCATAAACTTAATATTTACAAAAAGAGTAACTTTGTCACTAAATAATTTATACACTTATACAATGAGTTTTAGAATAGAAAAAGATACAATGGGCGAAGTAAAAGTGCCAGCAGATAAGCTTTGGGGAGCACAAACAGAGCGTTCTCGTAACAACTTTAAAATTGGTCCTTCGGCTTCAATGCCTTTAGAAATAATTTATGGCTTTGCATATCTTAAAAAAGCTGCTGCTTTTACTAATTGTGAATTAAATGTTTTACCAATTGAAAAACGTGATCTCATAGCACAAGTTTGTAATGAAATACTTGAAGGCAAACATGACGATCAATTTCCTTTAGTAATCTGGCAAACAGGATCTGGAACTCAAAGTAATATGAATGTTAATGAGGTTATTGCAAATAGAGCACACCAAATTGCAGGTAAAGTTATTGGTGAAGGCGAAAAAACAATTCAACCAAATGATGATGTCAATAAATCGCAATCGTCTAATGATACATTCCCAACCGGAATGCATATAGCAGCATATAAAAAAGTTGTAGAAAACACAATTCCTGGTATCATTAAATTAAGAAATACGCTTAAGAAAAAATCTGAAGACTTTAAAAAAGTTGTAAAAATAGGACGCACACATTTAATGGATGCTACTCCAATTACACTTGGTCAAGAATTCTCTGGTTATGTATCTCAATTAGATCATGGCATTAAAGCTCTTGAAAACACCTTGCCACACTTAAGCGAACTAGCTTTAGGTGGAACTGCAGTTGGTACAGAATTAAACACACCTAAAGGCTATACAAAACGCGTTTCAGAATTTATTGCAGAATTTACAGGATTACCATTTATTTCTGCACATAATAAATTTGAAGCTTTAGCTGCTCATGATGCATTTGTAGAAACTCATGGCGCACTAAAACAAGTTGCTGTTTCTCTAAATAAAATTGCTAATGACATTAGAATGATGGCTTCAGGTCCTCGTTCGGGAATTGGAGAAATAATTATTCCAGCTAACGAACCAGGAAGCTCTATAATGCCTGGAAAAGTAAATCCTACACAATGTGAGGCTTTAACAATGGTTTGTGCACAAGTAATGGGTAACGATGTTGCTGTTACTGTTGGTGGTACTCAAGGACACTACGAGCTTAATGTTTTTAAACCTGTTATGGCTGCAAATGTTTTACAATCTGCGCAACTTATTGGAGATGTTTGTGTAAGTTTTGATCTAAATTGTGCTGTTGGAATCGAACCTAATTATGCTGTTATAGAACAATTACTTAACAGTTCTTTAATGCTTGTAACAGCTTTAAATACTAAAATAGGTTATTATAAAGCTGCTGAAATTGCGAATACTGCACATAAAAACGGAACAACCCTTAAAGAAGAAGCTATTAATTTAGGTTATGTAACTGCCGAAGATTATGATGACTGGGTAAAACCAGAAGAAATGGTAGGTAGCTTAAAGTAACAAAATCCAAAATAAACTTATCAAAAAGCAATTGTTAACACAGTTGCTTTTTTTATTTATAATGGTTTTAATAATTTTTATATTAAAGGTTTAAACACTGAAAACATTAATGTTTCGATATAAAATGTACTAGGAAAAGAAATTATT